>Ga0315902_10001742_pt1 | contig 34608 bp, 27 predicted proteins | sample LakEriMetagenome_9_FD_203523 | JGI IMG/M metagenome (GOLD analysis project Ga0315902, IMG submission 203523) | Freshwater fungal communities from buoy surface, Lake Erie, Ohio, United States - Buoy 12 MA117 | ecosystem: Environmental > Aquatic > Freshwater > Lake > Lake biofilm | place: USA... | reverse complement strand
AGCCCGCCTATGGGATGCACGGCGCGCGCCCGTAGCTCATCTGGATAGAGCGCGAGACTTCTAATCTTGAGGCAGCAGGTTCGAGTCCTGCCGGGCGCGCCATTTGCGAACAAAACCACGAACATTTGCAGGCGCGGTGTTTTGCCCGGTAACCGCTGCCGCCAAGACCTGCTTGTTGCCGACGAGCCTCACCGCGTCATCGCCCACCTCGATCCTTTCGAGGACTGAGCCCAGCCACTCTTTGCGTGCGCGGACATCACCATTCCGCAACTTGTCGCGCATAAGTTCAGTGAACGCTGAGACCTTCTGCGGGGTGATTGTTGCTTTGGTGGAAGCGTTGGATGCGATCTGCTCCAGAGAGGCCTGGGCGATCTCTCGCTTGGTCTTGAGTTGGCTGATGCGTTCCTTGAGGTCAGCATCCAGGTCAACGACGCCTTCCTCGATAGCCGAGTAGAGGCGGCTAAGCTTCGACCGAATCGCTGTGAGCTCTGCCTCAAGCTGATGGCGCCGTTCGGCCACAGCCCGATCTTTGGCCGCAGCTCGGCTTGATAGGGCGCCGAGAATTTCCTCGACCCTGCTGGGCACGAGCAGCTTGTCCGCTACCCCTTCGACCACCAGCCGGTCGAGCTTGTCCATCGGAACATGTCGGCCGCGGCAGACAGACGTGCCGCCGAGCTTGCAGCCAGCGCAGCTGTAATAGCGGTAGTGCCGATCACGCCGCTTGGTGCCACTAAGCGTCATGCCGAAGCCGCAGGTGGCGCATGTCGCGAGGCCGGTCAGCAGGGTCGGCCCGTTCACCACGCGAGGCGGTGTGACCTTGGGATTATTCCGGGAAAGCCGTGCTTGCACCTGCTCGAACTGGTCCATTGGCACGATCGCAGGGATGTCGATCTCCACGATGTTGGCCGGGTCGTGCCTCTCCCTCGTTCTAGAGTTCTTCACCCCGTAGGGCCATTTGCCGGTCGCATAGCACCGGTTGGTCAGGATGGCGTGGACTGGCCCAACGCCGAATGTCGCACCTTTACGCGTACGGTAGCCGCGGTCGTTCAGCCAGACGGCGACACCTTTGACACCAAGCGGCCCGCTAATGCCATCACCGGCAAGGTAGAGGGTAAACATCTGGCGGACCAATTCTGCCTCGACAGGGTCGATCGCCAGCTTCTTCTTGATCTTCGCGCCGCGCCTCTCGGCCTCAACGATGCGGTAGCCAAGTGGCGGTGTGGCACCGTTCCAGAAGCCTTGCTTGGCCGACTCCCGCATCGCCCGGCTGACGTTCTTGCCGTTCTCGCGCGAGGTATATTCGTCAAACACGCCGATGATCTGGCGCATCAGTTCCTGCGACGGGTCGGTGCCAGTCGGCTGGGTCGTCGAAACGACCTCGACGCCGTGCTTGCGGAGCTTGCGAATGGTCAGCTCCATCTCCGCGCCGTTGCGATAAAAGCGTGAGAAGGAGTGGACGCAGATGACGTCGAAGCGGCGCTCGGGCGAGCAAGCTTCTTCCAGCATGCGCTGGAAGACCGGTCGCCTGTCGTCGGTTGCCGAGGCACCAGGCTCGACGAACTCGTCAACGACCAGCCACCCCTGGCTGTCGCAGTGACGCTGGGTCAGGTCCCTTTGCGAGGGGATCGAGACATCGCCAGCAGCCTGCCTGCCGGTGCTGACGCGCAAATAGAGCGCAGCTCGCTTGATGCTCTGGGCGCTAGTGGATGACGATTGGAAGGCCATGGGTGATCCTAGCGTACGCTGCCCGGCAGCGTCACATGGACCGCCAGGTCAAGAGTTGAGTAGAGCCGAGAGTTCTGCGCCCAGGAGACGTTCGATGGCATCAAGCTCGGCAGCAGTGACTGCGGGTTCGTGATCAAAGAACTCCATGCAATTTGGTTCCGCATGCGTCTGTGCGGTCGAAGGGTTCGTTTGGCGGATCGGCGAGTTTGCCATCCAATTGGCATGAAGACCGAAGCGCGGATTGTAGTGGGTGCAACCACTACTGGGTTGAAAGAGGTTTTGCCCATCGCCTAATCCTTAGGGCTGTTCCAGTGACTTACCAAAGCCCACACCTTGGGATTTTTTAGAAAATCCTTGATTGCGTCCTGGCTGGCGTCTGCGCCATCGATTTTACACGCATGGAGTACAGCCACGCAAAGTGCGACAAATCGGGCTCCCCCGGTCCTGGATATCGCAGGGCGCCGCTTCTGTTCTCCAAGGATCAGGCTTGCGTGACAGGCGAGTTCAAAAATCATGATCCGTCTGAACGGGAACGGCGCGACCCCGCCATTATCTGGCAATTCGGAATCTAGCCACTGCGAGAACTGCTCACGCATTTTTCGAGCAATGTGAAGCAGAAGATCACTTCGATTCCGGGCATCAAAGAGTTGCTTGCGTTCGGCGTACTGCCACTCAAGCTGCAGAAGTGTTGTTGCTTCGGTATTATCTAGCTTTCGGGCATCTACCGCCAGTTCACAGTCGATAAGCTCTTGGCCGGCCACTTCCGCAACGGCTTCAAATGAGAGCAGTCGGCCTATCGATCCTACATTATCCGGCAGGCCGAGCGCGTTGATCGTTCCTTTGGTTTCGCCAATTGTCTTTTCTAATTCTTGCAATAGCTTATTCATATTTTCGGCGCATTGATGCATCATGTCGAGATCGGGCTGACTGATGCGGCGCGCGTGATATCCGCGACACCTCTCCAAAGCGGAATTGACGGTCCTGATTAGGTATCTTTTCTGCTCCGGGTTGAGGCCGAGAAGCTCAACAATCTTTGAGTAGTCTTTGGTTCCGGGCTCCTTCAGTTTTCCAAATGCGCGCTCATCATATCCTCTACCCATTGGCCTTCCTCCTGATGTCCTGGAGCGTTGAAAGGTACCGCTTCTGCCCCTCTTGAGCGCGGGCTTGGCGATAGTACTTCTCGGTGGTGCGAAGCGTAGCATGCCCCAGTAGAGGGGCTGCCGCGTGAATGTATTCCGGCGCATGACTAGCGATTGTCGAGGCGGCCATGTCCCGGAACCGGTGCGGGCTGATGCTCTCACCGAGCGCTGACTTGGTCAGACGGGCTACGCGGTCGTAGATTGCAATCTCGGTCATCGGCGATCCATGGTTCGAGACCCACAGCCGCTCGCCCGGATCTGTCTTCCAGCGCCCTTCGCACGCGAGCAGGATTGGCCGGTGCTGGGCAAGATATGTCTCCAGCCAAGGAACAAGGTTGGGGTGGAGTGCCGCCTCGAAGTGCGCATGGGTTTTGGTTTGCGCGGGGGTAAGCGTGACGAACCACTGGCCCTGACGAAAGACCAGGCTCTCACCCAAGGTCAGCGCGGTGAAGTTCTTGCGGCGCAGCGGCAGGTGAATGAGCAGCAGCAGGATCAAGCCGTCGCGGAACTGGACGGCGCCCTCTGTCCCTGACTTGGCCTGTGCGGCCTCCATGTGATTGCAGGCCAAGGTTACCACCTCATCGCCCATGACCCGGTTGGTTTTAGGGCGTGCCGGACGGTGGCGTCCGCGAACGTGCGAGGCGATGAGGCTGATGAAGCCGAACGCGTCGTCAGGGGCGAGAATACGCCCCGCATCGACCAGCTCCTGCAAACGGCAGAGAACCGTTCTACTGCTGTTGCCGAGCTCTTCCAGACGACGGACATAGCCGCGCACGCGGCTTAGCGTGATCCGCCTCGCGACCGGCTCCACTAGGGCACTGGGGTCATTGAACCGCAGATGGTTGAGAAAGCGGCCCCAGCCCTTGGCCGTTTTGCGCTGGCTGATCGGGGCAAGGTGGGTCAACTCGCCGCCGGTATCTTCGAGGATACTGGTGGGCGTGCTCGCAGCCTCCCAGGCCAGACGATCCTGCTCGGGCCAAATTGCAACCGGCAGGCATTGCCGCTCGGGAGCCTTGTCCGGTCCAAAGCGTCCGCCGCTCATGGCTGCTTCCTCCGACGCGAGGCGGCAGGCGCATGAAGCGCGCGAAGCCCTTCCAGAAGTTCTGCATAAAGCAGCCCGGCCTTGCGGGTCTCAGCGCCGGAGTAAGCACTGGTGGTCGTGTTGACCGATTTGTGGCGCAGCAGCTGGCGCACGACTTCATAGTTGCCGGGGTTGAGGTCGAGGAAGATCTTGCCCGCCGCGTGGCGGAACAGGTGGATGTTGAACTCGAGCCCCAGGAACTCGCGGACCGTATCCTTGATCTGGATGGCAAGAGTGGCAGGCGACTTGGGCTGACCATCACGTCCCGGAAACAGAGCGGTGCTCTCACCATCGAGCAGGTGAGGTCGGTACTCGATCATGTACCACTGGATGATCTCGAGCGCGAACGGAGGGATCTGGAAGTTGATCGGCTCGCGGTTCTTGGTCTCGTGCTCGGGAATGACGAGGTAGACACCGTTCCGGTTCGATACGAGGTGCCGGTGGATGTCGATCGCGGCTAGGTTGGTCCGGCGCAGCGGGATCACCAGCAGGATTGCGATGGCTGCCGCCATCTGTGCATGCCGCGCCTTGAGGCGCGGCGGGCGCTTGTCTCGCTCGACCTTCTTGCGGATCGTGTCGGGCAGACAGACGAACTTGACCACTAGGGCATCGTCATCAAAGGGCCTTAGCCGCTCCCTGTTCTTGGCTGTCATCCCTGAGTGCTGGACTGCAACACGCGCTGCCAGCCGGCGCAGCTTAGCATGGTGCTCAGGACTGACCTTGGCCCAGTGCAGCGCGACCTTGGCCAACAGTGTGCCCATTTGGGCAACCCCGCTTGAGGCCTGACCGCCCTGACGCTGCATCAGGAAGTGGAGGATCCGCTTCGCATTCGGAACCTCGACCAGTGTTGCGATCGAGACGATCTCGCTAACCGGCACGCCTGAGTGGACCAGGCACGAGGCAGCCGCGCGCAATTGGCGCCGCCGCGCTTCAACAGTCGCAGGTCGGACGGGCCGCAGCGGACCGAGATCGATGTCATCGTCATCGCCAGCATCAAACAGGATGCCTTGGGTCAGCCGCCCGAGATAGGCCTCGACATCTGCCCTGAAGGTCGCCGGAAAGAACTCCAACGGAAAGGAGTAGCTGTCGCGCTTGTCTGGGCGCGGCAGCGTCACCTGCGGCCAGTCGGGACAGGCCTTCACCGTGCGGTTCCAGGCCCAGATAACTGCATCCGCAGCCTTCTCGGCGTTTCGGCGCATCCGGTCGGCCACAATGGCATCGCAGTATCCCAGCACGTCAGCTGCCGTGACTGCCGCTGGCATCACGCCTTTGCCGCTCAGGTAACGCACGCCAGCCGAGAGCTTGCGGGCATACTTGCTCGGTACAGCATCGAGCAGAGCCCTCCACTCAGGCAGCAGGGGCGTGGTGTTGCGGCTCGGGACGAGATCACGAACCAGCTCGACCGCCTTGGTGAGACCCGAGCAGACGTTTGCCCAGCGTCGTATAGTCAGTCCAGCTGCTCGCGGGGCCACTGATTCGCGCAGCACCCGGAGTGTGTGGGGCACGGCCACAACGTCTCTGGTGGTCTTCCCGATGACCTTGCAGAAGGTCATCACGGCGCTCTTCAGATCCCGCTTTTTTGTCCCTGCCTCAAGCGTTTCGATCTTGTCGAGAACGTCCTGAAGTGTTGGAATAGGAGCGTCAGAACTCATAGTGACAAGCCTTCAAGCGTCGTGATGACAAGAGCGGACAGGGGCGGACATTCGTGAGTGCATATACTACAATTTCAACTCTGTTCCCCTGGCGGCCTAATCACGAGAGCCATCCAAAGTACTGAAACTAAACATGGTATTGGCCTCGAGCATTGACCCGACTGCGGCAGGGGTGATGCGGACACTTCGACCAATCCGGACCACCTGAAGTTGACCGCGCGAGATCAGACGCCGCACAGTGCGCTCAGATACTCGCAGCTGCGCCGCGACCTCCTGGACTGTCAGGTGTGAGGCCGTTGGCTCGGAGGTCTTTGAGAGGTGTTGATCGCTCTGGTCGGAGGCAAACACCCAAGCCGGAAGCTTGCCTGACACCACCTGAGCTGAGCCAGGCTCCTGGCTAGCCTTGGCTTGGCTAGGGGGCAGGGTGCATTTCGAATCCATTCAGCGTGCGTGGCTGAACTTGCTCCGCATCGCATGGGCGCAACCACTGCGGAATTTGGTGAGGTTACACCCTAGACAGGCCACGAATGTTGCTGGTCGGCTTATAGAGTTGTCCAAACTGAGAGTTTGCATGCCCGCATGATTAAGGATCCTCTCGCTGAGGATATGGTGCAACTGCAGCTAAAGCTTGGGCGGTTGTGACCGGCGTCGGCTCGACGGGTCTTCGCGGAGAGGTGGCACAGAGGTCGAATGTGTAGCAGTCGAAATGCCGCGCACGGGTAACCGTACCGTGGGTTCGAATCCCACCCTCTCCGCCACCTATATCATCCCAGTAAAGCCTGATTCGTCCCGCAAAGTCGCAGAATTCTGCGGTTTTTCGGTCTTGATCGGGCTTTCTATGTTCTTATATTGTTCTCATGAGTACCCCTAAATCCGCGCTTTGCTGGTGGGGTAATTGTGGGGGCGGGACAGGATGGATGGTCATGGGCCGGCTCACACCGCTGCAGATTCGAAACCTCAAGGAACCCGGGCGCTACAGTGACGGCGACGGCCTGTACCTGGAACTCGCGGGACAGAAAAAGGGCAACTGGCAGCTCCGCGCTACCGTGAACGGTCGGCGACGCGATATCGGGCTCGGTTCAATGACGTTGGTGTCCTTGAAGGAAGCGCGCGAAGCCGCCTTCGAGCTGCGGCGTGACATACAGCGCGGGGTCGATCCTGTGGCAGAGCGCAAGCGGCGCAAGATCGAGGTCCTGACCTTCAAGGCAGCTGCCTTGCGGGTTCATGCCGAGCAGAAGGCAAGCTGGAAGAATGGCAAGCATCAGGACCAGTGGATCACCACGCTGGAGAAGTACGTTTTCCCACTCCTTGGCAACCGCCTGGTCAATGACATCGAAGGCTCGCTGATCCGCGAGGTACTGCTGCCGATCTGGCTGACCAAGCCGGAGACCGCGCGGCGCGTCAAACAGCGGATCGGGGTAGTGCTGGATTGGGCCTATGCCAACGGCATGAGGCCCACAGAAGCGCCGATGCGCTCGGTCAGCCGGGTTCTGCCAAGGCAGCCTAGGCAGGACGGTCACTTTGCGGCTATGCCCTATGATGCGGTACCCTCATTCATGGTGCATCTGCATGCCCGATTGAGTGTCCCGAGGCTGGCACTGGCGTTCCTGATCCTGACCGCATCGAGGTCGGGAGAGGTGCGTGGCACCAAGTGGAATGAGATCGATCTGGAAGCCAGACTCTGGACCATCCCTGCTTCCCGAATGAAGGTGGGCAAGGAACATGTCGTTCCCCTTTCGGCGGCTGCAATCGACGTGCTGGAGCGTGCGAGGCAGTTCCATGCGCCTTGCAGCAACCTTGTCTTTCCGGGCCGCGATGTGCGCCGCCCCTTGTCCGACATGACCCTGCTCAAGATCCTGCGCTGTGCTGATCTTCCCTATACTGTCCACGGTTTCCGCTCGGCGTTCCGCGACTGGGCAGCAGAGCAGACAAACTATCCTGGTGAGGTTGCAGAAGCGGCGCTTGCGCACACCGTCGCCAACAAGGTCGAGGCGGCCTATCGGCGGACCAATTATCTCGACAAGCGCTGCGACATGATGGCTGAATGGGGCGCCTTCTGCTTCACGCGCAATGCCTGATTGCAGGCGAGCATGCGCACGATATCGGACCAAAGCTTACCGACACCGATCCTGAAGCCATTCGTCGATCTCATGCTCGATCCAGGCGACCGACCGGCCACCCAAGCACACCGATCTGGGGAACCGGCCCTCGTCCATCCAGCGGTAGATCGTAGACCTGCCCAGGCCCGTGCGATGCAGCACTTCCCTCAGGCGGATGAACCGTCTGATGGCAGGCCTGGAGGGTGCCTCGTGACCCGGCTGGGCAATGAAAGACATCGCCAGCTGCTCGCCATCATGCACCATGTTCGCCTCCGACAGGAGGTATTGAAAGAAGAGCGGCAACAACCCTTCGATCAGCCGTCATGGTGCTCGTCAGAAGAACAAGGCACGGCCTCAATGAGGCCATTGGTGTGGTACGGTACTGCATCATTCCAGGTTCCTTTGCTTGCAAGAAACCCGGTTCGACCCTGCGGAAGGCGAGGATCAGGCTAAATCACTGGATGCCTGTAGGAAAACGGAAAATACTTTCAGGATATCAGCACATTGATGGCGCATGATGTGCCCGCGATTTGCGAATCCACGGCATGCCTTGCCCGCAAATCAACTCCTGCACCTGCGAAAATCTCGACTATCTCCATGAAAGAAATAGGCAATCCCCGCTGCACCGCTGCGTACGGTGTGCGCGAAGTTGTTCCCTATTTGGACCGTTGCGATCGACCACTTCCCCGCCCGACTTTCAATGGCAAAGGCCTTGGTTTCCCGAGGATTTTGTAGCCTATCCGGCGCATGATGGATAGGGTATCCGACAGCCAAGCAGGGATCAATCTCATACGATTTGTAGCACATAGCCAGCATTGCAGCTCAGACTCGAAAAGCGACGCGGCGAAGGCAGACTTCTCTATCCGAGTACCTGCTTCGCCAATGATGCCGCCTTTGTTTTGCCGGTCAGCGAAGTCAGCACGGTACGGGTAGATAGTGAAATTGATGCGCCTGATATCGCCTGAGTTTCGACCAATACCTGCAGCACATGGTGACCATTCCGCTGCGTTAGGTCAAAGTCAGGCAACCACGCTTGCAAGGCAGCATCGATAGCTCTCGCATGCGCAGGCGAGACCTGCGCAACTTGCAGCAGGTTCTCGCCCAGACGGTTGTACTTCACCCACTCACCTTCGCACAGACGGGTCATAACAATCGCAAAGATGACAGGATCGAATATCCGGTTCTCAATTCCCTCAATCAGGGCATCGATGGCCAGCCCGCGAACATCAGCATCCTTGCCAACTAGACTCAGTGCCAAGACGAGATGACCCGGCTCTCCCCAGGGCCTGCCGCGTTGAAAAAGGGCGTGCAGGAAGCCGTAGTTTGGTGTCCAGTTGCTGCTATCCTCATCCATCCTCTGGGCGAGCTTCGCCGCTGCCTTCATGTGGGCACTGTCGAGTTTCTGCGGCCAGAGATAGGCAAGCCACTGCGCTAGCCACGTCGTATTGAGATCCATTGACCAGTAGTGCTTGGACTCGGTCCTGCGGCAGAGCGCTGCTGTTGGCAGCTCCTCCCAACGGGTAATTGTCCGACCGCCCAATTTGCCCAACGCTGTAGCCAACAGGCCTCGCTTCTCTTGATCGTCGACGCGGCCATCCGTTCGCACCCTGACCTTCAGCTCCGGGTGTTTCCAGCGCATCTGTTCGTATTGACCTGCCTTGTGGGAAGATGACCACTCATGCACCGCAGGAAACAGGCTGTCGGGCCATGCATCATCGAGCGCAAGGGAAGCAAATTCGGAACTCCAATCGGCACCCGGCTCTCGACATCTCGCTGCGGTGATCCATGCGGCGTAATTGGATCGATCAGACTTCTGCGGTCGATCAATTCCTCCAAGTGCAAAGCGCGCCAATCGGCCTATGTCGCCGCCTAAATCACTGGCGAGTTGTAGCGCTTCTGTCCGATTGTCGGGTGCCAATCGAAGCATCGCTAGCCGGACGTCAATTGATCTTTCTAGCGAGGAATTGCGCTCCATTTTGGCAATGCGGCGGACCCAAACGACTGGGTCGATCCAGCCTCCGCGATGGGTCGGTGCTGCGAGTAATGGCTTTGCTTCGCGCGCAACCACTCGCGTTGAAATTTCTCTCACATGCGCCGCCATCGGGACAAAGGCGTCCTGTCGCGTCGAATACTCAGAAAACTGCTCCGGAGTTCGGTAAAGCGTTCCACTCGCCCACGTTGCGACAAGATCAAGTACAGCAAGACCGAGGCCAATGCGGCCTGCTCCAAGCCCATTTGAACCAACCTGTCCCTTATTCAAGCGGTGCAGGAGTGGAGCCACCCGCTGGTCAAAGTCGGCCGGACGTTGGTCCGCCAGCCTGCTGATCGCATCGATGATCCGTTCGAGTTCGTCGGGGGAATCAACGACCTCGATGGCGTGAAAGACGGTGTCGATGAGCTCATCAACGGACGCAATTGGTGTGATCGCATCGGCTTCGTCCAGGACCCCTCGGCATCCATCGGAAAAGGAAAACGGTTTGTAATCCACGGTCCCATCAGACAAGCCGGATGCCATTAAACTGGGACTTGGACTGGTGGCGGCCCCAACGCCGTTAGGAAGCAAACTTTCAAGCGCTGGCCGATTGCTGGCTGACACCAAGACCACCATGTCCTCAAGCGCCGCGAACTGCTCAGCCGACAGGTGCTTCGAATGAGGCTCAAGCATCCCGATGGCGTTCGCCTGCACCTCAGGGTCGGTGTGCCGCAGAGCCTCGATGATCACAGTCAGGGCAGCAGGATCAGGCGCCTTTTTCGTCGGTGCCACGATCCGTTGCAGGAGTTTCAAGGCTGCGATCGCGTTGCCCTTGGCTTCACCGGCAAAGACGGTGCCGACTTCGCGGAGGAACGGTTCTCTTTGCAGCGCCTTGGCCTTCTCGACCTTGGCGAGCATATCGATGGCAAACTTGGCGACGTGGCTAACCGGATGGCACAAAAGCTCAATGTAGTCTGGCTGATGGTCGATCAACTCAGCCGCTGTTGGCTCCATGGCTCGGTAGAACTTGTGATACCCTGATAGCTGATTCTGTTTGATGACCAAGCGCAGCCCGTCGAGCGCAAGGCGCAGCAGATGCGCTCGTTCCAAATGGCCAGCATGCGACAATTTGATCAAAGCCTGGGGCCAAGTCTCGTAGTGGGCCGGTGCGCCCTTGGTCAGCCAGGCATTGGTATTAAAGGCGTTGGTCTCGACCCTGAACAAGCCATCGATGTCCGGGATCAGTTCCGGAGCCTTGAGCAGTTGCTCGCTTAAAGGAGGAACATATTCCTCTTGCCTGCCGTAAAACCCTGTTCGCATCATATGATGCGCGAATAGGCGGTAATATCCATCGGTCTCTGGCTTTGCGCAGATGCCGTCCTTCACCCAAGTCTGGATCGTCTCAAATTCAAGAGAGGTCCAGTCTTGATCGAGTTCGTGCTCGATCCATTCTTCAAGCCAGTCCGGTTTCCTATCCCGTATGATTTTGCGAAGTGCCTTAGCATCCTCGCGCGGCGTTCGGGCTTGCCACTTCTTTACCGCAGACAATGGGCCCACCGCGAAGACGGCCAATGCCGCGTTCCGGTTTGCCTGACGATTCCAGTGCGAAAGGTTGCCGCCCTTATGCTGGGCAAGATAGCGTTTGAGCAGATCCGACGAATCAGCATTTGCTTTGCCATCGGCCAATTGTCGAAGCAGCTTCTGTGCCGTAGATGACAACTTAGCTCTTTGCTTTTCATCCAATCCAGCAAACGCAGCCGCCAAGTTGATCGACTGGTCGAGTGTGAGGACCTTTTCTTCCAGCTTTTCCGGGGTCATGCCTCGGCCCCATCAGCTTCGCTGTCCTGTATAAGGAGCGTGGCGGCAAGGACATGCTTGCACGCGCCGCGTTGACCCAGATACTTGCTGAACCAGGGGCAGGTGCAGGAATCGCCATCTTCCGACAGGGTCACCAGGTGAACCGTACCGGTGCCATCAACCTCGAACTTTGCCAGATCGGAAGCGCTCCCCACTCGCCGTACCTTACCCGCTTCGATGAGCTTACGAGCATTGCCCAGCCGTGGTTGCATTTCCTCCACCTTGGCAAGATCAAACGGAAGTTCTCGATGGAAGTAATGCTCGTTGATTGCGTCGTAACCGGCGAGCCCGCGCGTGCCGAGAATACCCAATGCTGCCTCGACCTCCGAACCGGAGGCACCGATGTCTCTTGCCAGTTGTTCCGGGTCTACCTGTGACTGCCACTTGAGCGCAGCCCGGACCTTGGCGATCGTTGCCTCGGGAGGCGGCGTGGCGAGAGTTCGTAATAGCTGCCCCTCTCCTGAAAAGCCTCGGAATACTTCGGGGCTGATCATGAGAAAGAACGTCCCTTCCGGATAAACGATTTCCCAAGCGCTCGCGCCACTTTCGTCGTCGGACCAGACACGCAATCCCTTGGCCCGAAGCAGCAACGGCTCGATCACCTTCACCCGATGAGTGCCAAGTATCGGAACTGCGCCCTTCTGATTCCGTTGGGTAAGGCGGATGGACCGCCCTGATGGTATGGCGTAGCTTGGCATCTTGGGGCGAGACGCCTTGGGGAGCCCCCTCACAAACCTGAGTCCCTCTGCCGCTGTCACTTCCATTCTTGGCTCTAGACGCGGCTGATAGGCTTGGACCTCGCTGAAGCCCTTGATCCACCGAAGCGGCAGTTTGACCTTTTTCTCGATTGTCTTGGCGCCGTCGCGTGACAGAACGACCTCGTCCGCTCCGACAGCGAATTCGACGTCCTCCTCGTCGCGCAGCCTTAGCAACGCTGCTCGCATGCCATTGTTGAAATCAACGTTGGTCGTTCCCCGCCCCTTGCACTCGCCTTCGAAAACGGAGGCTGGCAAATCCACCCTGGCATAGACCCCGCAGCAACCGCTGAATCCCTCCAGGCGCAGCATCTCTTCATTGCTGGTAACTACGGGATCGAGGATGGCGGGCCTGGGCAAAAAGAAGTGTGTGCGCACAACATCGCTCAAGACGTAGAGCATTTCGCCCAGCATTCGCGGCTGCCGAACCTTTCCGTCAAAGAAATGTGGCTGCGCATGATCTGCATTGCATGTTGCGAGTGTAAGCTGCGGCCTGCCATTTTCTGACGCCTGAACGTTTGACGGGAAGGCGTAGCTGTATGTGAAATCGATCGCAGCAGACATTGAACCTCCCCCGTGCAGTGCATCGCGAGCGTACGCTGACAGAAAATATCTAAATGTCAGCTGACGTGACCCCCTGATTTTCCTCCAAGGGCGCTTAGAGCCTGGCTAACGTGATGCTCGCCGACGCCCACTTCGGAAGGGCAGCTTCCATCATCAAACAGCGTGAAAAGATCAAGCGACAGACCATCGAACATCGGCGCTTGCAACACCGCAAGCACGCCGACTGGCTACACGGCGATCCGCAAGGGAATTGAGGTAGCGCGCACGAGCGCGTCGCTCTCAATGCCAACATAGCGTCCAATCGTTGCTACAATGCTTCGCGGGAACAGGAGTTCGAACGGCTTCATTTCTGCGTTCTCACCACCCACGGACCACCTCGCGCGCTGCGTTACGGCCGGGTAAGCCAGTAACGCCACCACCCGGATGGGTTCCCGCGCCGCACATAAATAGGTTGCGTATGGGACCACGATAATCGGCGTGGCCTAAAAGCGGTCGCGCTGCCCATAGTTGATCAAGGCTCATAGCCCCATGCATAATGTCACCATCCACGAGGCCGAAGATCCGCTCGAGGTCGAGGGGTGACAGAATCTGTCGAGCAATAATTGAGTCCCTAAAGTTTGGGGCGTAGCGATTAATCGTTTGAATGACTATATCGGCAGCTTCTTCTCGCGCATCATCCCAACTGCGTCCGTCGGGCAAATGGGGCGCAAATTGTTGACAGAAAATCGCTGCGACGTGCGAACCCGCCGGGGCCAGCGAAGGATCAACCGCACTTGGAAGCATCATGTCGATTACTGGTTCTTTAGACCATCCGAATTCGCGGGCATCTCTATACGCGCGGTCCATATAATCCAGCGACGGTGCTATAAAGATGGCTGCTCTATGATGATCACCGTCGCCAGGGAGGCAGGTGAACTGAGGGAGCTCCTTCAGTGCTACGTTCATTCGAAACGACCCGCAGCCCGTTTGAAAGCCGCTCATCGCGCGTCGAAACGGCTTAGAGAGAGCTTGCGGTTCGATCAACCGCTCATATAGCAGCTTTGGGCCGACATTCGCTACGACCGTGCGACCCAGCACTACCTCTCCGCTCTCCAGAGCCACTCCGCTGACGCGCTTGTTGTCAACCAGCACCTTGCAAACTGCTGAGTTAATTGAGATCTCCACCCCGACGTCGACACAGGCTTGTGCCATTTTAGCTGTAATAGCTCCCATTCCTCCGATTGCATGGCCCCAAGCGCCACGCTTTCCATTCACCTCGCCAAAATAGTGGTGGAGAAGGACGTAAGCGGAACCCGGTGTGTCGGGGCTACCATAGAACCCAATTACAGAGTCGAAGCCCAATGCGCCCTTAACTTGATCACTCTCGAACCATGAATCTAGAACTGATCGCGCGCTCTTTGTAAAAAGGTCGAGTACGTTCCGTTGCGTTTCAACTGGAAGCCGCGCCAGATTATAACCTTGAGCCGCAGTCGCGAGGAGTGCCCTTAAACCGCCTCCACTATTTGGAGGAGTCTTGTTCGCGATGTCCCTCAGGACGTCAGCAACTTCGCTCAGCATATTCTCGTATTCTGGGAGTGTTTCTGCATCCTTCTCCGAAAATTTTCTAACTTGGGCTTGAGCCTTTTCAGGGTCACCTCCGAGAACTAAGTATCGGCCGTCAGGATACGGGACAAACCCGGCAAACGGACGCTCTACGATACAAAGCCCTCGTTCAGTCAGGCGCATGTCACGGATTACATCGGGACTGAGAAGACTCACCGTGTAGCTGGCGACCGAGGTGCGGAAGCCAGGGTGAAACTCTTCTGTGACAGCCGCACCGCCGACAATGTGACGTCGTTCCAAAACGCGGACCCGCCGCCCAGCTTTCGCTAAATAAAACGCACAAACCAAGCCGTTATGACCGCCTCCGATTATAATATCATCATAAGCCATTAAATAATATCCTCTAAAACATTTTGTTGTGCGAATTAGTTTATAGAACAAAATAGTGCGGAATTACATTTTCAAAATAGTCTAATAAAATTTGCTACAAGATTAAGAGCCCCGTTGATCGGCGCGGCTGCTACGCCAAGCTACCCGATCTCACGAGATAGTGCGCCGTCATCTACCTGGACATCAATGCACGACATATGCTGAGCTCCTGAGTTGCTCAAAGAATTTCCGATTTGGCAAATCTAATTTCTAAATTAGACATATTGGGCAAGAATTTGAAAAATGTCCAATCCCTTTTCCCCACTGCCCGTAAAAAGTGAACGCGACGCCTTGGTCGTAGGTTCGGGTGTCCGGGGCTTCGCTGCTGCACTGGCGGTGACGTGACCCCCTGATTTTCCTCCACGAGCGATTAGAGTCTGGCCTGAAGGAAGGACAGACGATGAAGCGCAAGAGGTTTTCAGAAGAGCAGATCATAGGCGTGCTGAAGGAAGCAGAAGCGGGCGCGAAGACCGCTGATCTGGCTCGGCGGCACACGGGGTGTCGGAAGCGACGATCTACAACTGGAAGGTCAAGTATGGCGGGCTGGAGGTATCCGAAGCCCGGCGACTGCGGGAACTGGAGAGCGAGAACGCGAAGCTCAAACGGCTGCTGGCGGATACGATGCTGGACAACGTCGCGTTGAAGGATCTTCTTTCAAAAAAGTGGTGACGCCCGCCGCGAAGCGGGAAGCGGCCGCTCATCTCCAGGCATGTCATGGGATGAGCGAGCGGCGGGCGTGCCGTGTCATCGATGCCGATCGCAAGAGCGTGCGCTATCGTTCCATCCGGGACAGCGATGGTGCGCTGCGCGAGAAGCTGCGCGATCTGGCCAACCAGCGGCGCCGGTTCGGCTATCGCCGTTTGCATATCCTGCTGCGTCGGGATGGCGTGATGATCAACCGGAAGAAGACCCATCGGCTTTACAAGGAGGAAGGTCTGGCGGTGAGGCGGCGACGCAGCCGCAAGCGTGCGGTCGGCACGAGAGCGCCGACTCCGGTGCTGGCCCTGCCGAACCAGCGCTGGAGCCTGGACTTCGTTCATGACCAGATGGCGTCGGGCAGGCGCTTCCGGGTTCTCAACGTGGTCGATGATGTGACCAGGGAGGCCTGGCAGCGGTGCCGGACACCTCGATCTCAGGGCACCGTGTCGTGCGCGAGCTGACCCAGCTGATCGCCGAGCGCGGCAAGCCGGGCATGATCGTCAGCGACAATGGCACCGAGCTCACCAGCAATGCCGTGCTCGCATGGTGCGGTCAGATCGGGGTGGAGTGGCATTACATCGCGCCGGGCAAGCCGATGCAGAATGGCTACGTCGAGAGCTTTAACGGCCGCATGCGCGACGAGCTGCTGAACGAGACCCTGTTCCTCAGCATGGCCCATGCAAGGGTCGAGATCGCTGCTTGGGTTGAGGATTACAACCGGGCGAGACCACACTCGTCCCTTGGATACGCAACCCCGGCGGCGTTCGCCGCCGAACTGGATAAGCAATGGCCTGCTTCGCTACGCCCTACGGGCTCCGCTACGCAGACCATTGCTTCAACCGCGCTGATGCGCAAAACAACCGCCCGGCTCTAATCCCAGCCGGGGGAAAGCTGGGGGGCACGTCAGCAAGCACCACGTCGCGCAGCGTGTCTTTCTTGACGTTGGGGATAACGACCGCCTTCATACGACCGTCACGCTCGGCAAGGCCCATGACGATAGTCTTGCCCGGTGCGCCGCGACCACGCTTGCCGCCAGACCGGCGACCGCCAACATAGGCTTCGTCCAGTTCGATGTGACCGGCGAGCAGCGCCTCAAAGCCCTGCGCCTTGCTCATAAGGTCGCGGATTTGCTGCCCGATCCGGTAGGCAGTCTTGTAGGTGACGCCTAGCTGGCGCTGGAGTTCCTTGCCCGAAACGCCGTGGCGCGTCGTGCAGAACAGATAGATCGCATAGAACCACGAAACGAGCGGGGTGCGCGTGTCGTGGAGGATGGTGCCAGCGGTCGGGTTCACGTGATGGCCGCAATTGGCGCAAACGTAAGTGCGGCGCTTCGCCAGCTTGTGGTGAGTGCTTTCCTTGCCGCATGACGTGCATTCGAAGCGGGTGCCGCCGAACCGAACGGCCATGATGTGATCAAGGCAGGCGTCGTCCGTAGGGAAGCGGGCGAAGAACTCGCGAACGCTGAACTCGGGGCTGGCAGAGGGGCTTTTGTTCGTCATGCCATCTTAATGGCAGAACTCACTACATGCGTCAAGGGGATAATCGGGTTTTTAATACTAATTCATAAAATATGACAATTGATGTATTTAATTTCACAAATTAGTCGAAGGCATCAACATAATTTTCGCGCGGCCAGAAAAGCAAATCTCTGTGTTTAAATGGAATATTGGCGAAATCAGTACTTAGCAGGCCCGGCGTATCAACAAAAATTACGTTTCCAACGACGGTATCAAAGGCTGATAAGAAGTGCTGCATAGACTTGACGACTATTCCGCGCCGACCGTTTAGCTCGATCCCGAGGCCGGTGAACAAGTCGAGCCCTAGCACCTGCTGACGTACCGATATTAGGGCCACATCTATACCTTGCTCCGTTCGCACCCAAGCTGATGGGCCAAGGTTTGCACGCGCGCCGAAATCATCCTGACTGTGGTCTGGAACAAGAGCCATAACCTGCGCCGTAACATCGATTGGCAGTCCAGACGCGGGTCCGGTCTTGCCGCCGATCCGCATTAGAAACTTGGCACCTACCCCTGCATCATAGCAAAGCTGCACGGCGCCCGGATCCCATATCCCCCCGAGTGCGACACCCCCAATTCCACGCTCGATAATACCCCTGAGAAGGAATGTGCTATCCCCCATGGCCCCGCCGCCGGGATTGTCGGCGAAGTCTGCAAGTGCAAGCGGTCGGGGGTCTTGCCAGGCCACCAATTGATTGAGCGCATCATCAAGGGGAGCAAAGGTCGCGGAGATCTCGTGGCGTATCCGATAGAATTCTTTGGCCAGGTGATCAGCATGGGATTTAGCAAGTTGAGCATTGCTGTCGGTAATAACCCAGGCGCAGGCGCCTGCTTCGGGCACATCGCCATATGCCATGCCGTGTCCCAATGAGGCTGAGAGCACGCCCGGCCTGCTTTCAAGCTGACGCAATTCCCCGACCAATTCGCGCATCGGCGATTTGGTGGTTGGCCATGCACCAATAATTGGGCAACTGGCAAAACCAAGCTGGGGATCGATAGCGCCCTCACGCGCAGCAATAGCCAATCTTGTAGCCGTTTCGGCGGTCTCCAGTATGTCGGTGTGCGGGTATTCCTTATATGCCACATGGATTGGCGTGGCGGCTCGCATAGCAGCCGTGAAGTGGCAATGAAGGTCCAGGGAAACTCCGATTGGCACCTTGGGGCCGACGAGCGCTCGGATTGCGCCCAGCAAATCCCCTTCGCAGTCATCACAAGCTTCGGACGTCATGGCTCCGTGCAACACAAGAACCACGGCATCCACTGGCATTGCCGCCGCCAAATCGGAAAGGATTGCGCTTCGGAACTCTTGATAGACATCTTCGACTACACGTCCGAGCGGCTGCGCTGCAGTGCACAGTCCTTGGAAGACATCCCATCCGGCCGATTGGGCAAACTCTCTTGCCGCAGTGAGGGCGGGGCGCATGCCCATCAGATCGCCTGGATCAACTGCGCTACGACAAATACCCTGCTCTTCGAAAGCACCGCGCCCGGTCGGTATGGCGCAGAAGGTGTTGGTTTCAGCAACGAGACTGGCGAGAAATAAACGCATCAACAACCTCGCGCTCTATTGACAATTTTCGCATTCTAGCGGAATTTTTCCGAATTGGAAAATGCGTTTGGGAGCGGCGCCATCATACCGGACCAATCTTTCAGGACCGAGACCCGCATTGCCTTTGCGTTTGTCACAGTCATGGCCGCCGCAACAGTGTTGTCATTTGTCCATCGCTTTCTCCCGGTCGTCCTGCTGGATGACCTGCGCCGGGACATCCAGATTTCAGACCTCGAGTTCAGCAGCCTGCAAACCTCGTTTGCGATCACCTATGCTGTTACCACAATCACCAGCGGTTGGATGGCTGATCGCTCGAATCGGCGCAATCTGCTTGTCGTCGGCGTTGCCGCCTGGACGCTTGGGTCGTTTGTCTTCGGGCTTGCCACCAGTCTTTCGGGTCTTTTTGCCGGGCGCATTTTGGTAGGTGCGGGGGAAGCGGTGCTAGTGCCCGCAGGAACCTCGCTCATGTGCAGCTATGTCAGCGCCGAACGCCGGGGCAAGGCCTTTGCCATTACCTATTTCGGGGCGACGCTGGGAACTTCACTTGCATTCAGTGGCGGCGGCTTCCTGCTCGAAGCGGCGCGTGATGCAAGTTTTTCTGGCTTACCACTCGTCGGAGCGCTGGGACCTTGGCGCCAAGTGATGCTGTTGCTTGGCAGTGCGGGCATGCTGCTGATTCCTGCCCTGCTTGCGTTTCGTGAACCATCGCGAACGCGTACATCTGGGCCCATTGGTTTTGCCGGCTTCATACAGCTCTGGCAGTTGCGCAGCCTCCTCTGGATCGCGCTGCTGATGGGAGCCTCGATTGCTATCGCGGATTTCGCTTACACTTCCTGGCAAACGGCATTGCTCACGCGCGAACATGGAATGGGTGTCGCTGCCGCGGGCAACAGTCTTGGTATTACAATCCTCGTCGCTGGTTCGATCGGAGCCTGGGTTGGCGGGATCGCCACTGATCGAGCTCTCCGATTACGAGGGAAGCGCGGTCGGCCAGAGATCATCGTCGCCTGCGCACTCTTGATGGGACTGGCACCTTTGACAATCCAGCTACCCTTCGCGTGGGCAGCCATCGTCGCCTTCGCGCTGTGGCAGCTTGCAGCAAATGTTGCCTATGTGGCGAACGCAGTAACCTTGCAGGACATAGTCGATGATCAGACGCGCGGTTTGGCGACTGCGCTGCAGGTTTGCCTCGGGATTGGCGTGGGCCTGGGTGCCGGCCCCGCGGCGATCGCTGTATTGAACACGCAACTTGGAGGCGATGCCCTTGGTACAAGCTTGAGCCTGGGAATCTGCGCACTGGCCATCGGTACCGCCGCGTTAGGGCTCGCCTTAGGCTCCAAGCTTCCGATGGTCGCGAAATCTTCCTGAATATTTCTGATACAGAAAAATGAGCTTGACCTTTTTGCAAAAATGACAATTCTGTTTCCATAATCAGGATTAGCTGGGAGGTTGGTTGTTATGCGCAAGGTCGGATGGCTGGTCGGGGCTTCGGTGCTTCTTGTTCCGCAGGTGGCGATGGCTCAAGCGCCGGCTGATAGCACGGACGAGTCCGAGATCGTCGTCACCGCGCTGAAGCGCGAGCAGAACATCAATGATGTTCCCGCATCACTTACTGCCCTGGGTGCTGACGACCTGGCCGCCTCTGGGATAACCAGTTCCTTTGACCTGCAGCAGCGCGTGCCGGGCCTCGCGATCTCGTTCGGCAATCGCGAGACCAATGTGGCAATTCGCGGAGTATCAAATAACGTTCGCAGCGTTGGCTCTGATCCATCGAACGCTGTTCACCTGAACGGCATTTATTTACCGCAATCCAGCATGATCCTCACCGACCTGTTCGACGTTCAGCGGGTCGAAGTGCTGAAGGGGCCTCAGGGCACGCTCTATGGTCGCAATGCCACGGGCGGCGCGATCAACGTCATCGCCCGCGCCCCGGAGGCAGGGACCAGCATTGAAGGAATGCTTGGTTACGGCAGCTATAATCTTTTCCGTGGCCAGGCTGCTTTGAACGTTGGAAACGATGCGGTCGCGGGACGCATCGCGGTCAGCTATGCCAAGGACGACGGATACACGCGTAACCTGTCGAACGGGACGCGGTTGGATCGGCAGGATTTCCTTGGATTGCGGGGGCAGTTGCGATTTCAGCTTGCCGAGAACCTGACCTTGTCGCTCTTGACGCAGATCGTCCGGGATGACGGAAACGTCGGTTATGGTGCCTCAACTGATCCGACATTCCGTAAATTCCCTGACAATTTTTATGGCCTCGTCGTTCCGGCGGCTCTGCAACGGCAAGACCCGCGCAACATTCGCCTCGACTCGCCCGTCTACAGTCGCCGTGATTCAGAAATTTACGGGGCCACACTTGATCTCGATCTGGGCTCAGTTGGCGTGCGATCGATCACCGGCTACTCACACTATGACGCCGCCGACGCGCTCGATTACGACTTTACAGGCGATTTCAACGAAGCGTTCAACTCAACTACAACGGTCAAGGCTTTCTCGCAGGAATTGCAGATCTACAGCAAGGGTAAAGGTCCTCTGCAGTGGACGACAGGTGTCTACTTCTATGATGACAAGGGCGAGCAGTTCGTCAACTGGGTTGTACCCTTCCCATTCGCGCGGGCTAATACCATCGGCGATGGGCAGTCTTGGGCCATTTTTGGTCAGGGCACATACGCTATCAGCGACAAGCTCTCGATCATGGTTGGCGCGCGCTATAACCACGAAAACAAGAAGGGTTTGCAGGTTAATCTGCTAAGCAACGTAACTGCCAACGTTGATAAGACCTTTGAGTCCTTCACTCCCCAAGGTCAGATTCAGTTCCGTCCTAGCGACAATACGCTGATCTATGCTGGAGTGACCAAGGGATTCAAAAGCGGCGGCTTCAACTTGCTCGCATCGGGCCCGCCTACGGTCTATCAGCCTGAGACCATCGTCGCCTACGAGGCTGGCGTACGAACAAAGATCGCAGATGTTTTGACGCTCAATGCTTCAGTGTTTCACTACGATTACAAGAATCTCCAACTCCGTACGCTCGTATTCACCGGCACTGGTACAGGCGGTGGAGCTTTTGCTTCGGTCAGCAATGCCGATGGTGCGAAGATCTCCGGGCTTGAACTCAACGCCGACGCCGAGCTAGGCGGCGGATTTTCGATCGACGTGGGCGGCACTTATCTACACAGCAAGTTTGGCAGATACATCTCGCCGTCAAACAATCTTGACCTAACCGGTACGCGACTGCCCCTTTCTCCCAAATTCAGCGGCACGGCTGGGTTGAACTGGGAGGGCGACCTGGCTGGAGGCAAGCTCAAGGGTCGTGCCGAGGTTGTCTACCGATCCTCGATCATCTTCCCGCTGACAATCGATGCCCCGCAGAACTTCGACGAGCCGTCAACGCTGTTCAATGCATCGCTGCGTTGGACCGAGTCTTCCGATCGTTTCTATCTTGAGGTCGTAGGACGCAATATCGCCGACCGGCTTTACCGAGTGCAGCGCGCAGACATATTTTTCGGGGGCGTCTATGAGAGCTTTGGAGCACCCGCGACTGTAGAAGCGCGCATCGGCTTCAAGTTCTGATCGGGTGGCGCTCGGACGTGAGCTCCGGGTCGAGGTCGAGCGGTGGCCGCTGCGGCGGCCCTTCCGGATCGCGGGGGGGATAGCAACCGAGGAATCGGTCGTCACCGTCTCGGTTCGTGAAGGCGACCACGAAGGGAGGGGTGAAGCCAGCGGCGTCTATTACCGGTCGGAAACCGCACAAAGCATTGAGGCTGAGATCGAGGCTCTGCGCGATGCCGTGCTCTCAGGCATCAATCGCGAGGAGCTGGCGCAGCTTCTTCCCTCTGGCGGAGCCCGCAATGCTCTTGACTGCGCACTCTGGGCACTTGAGGCTAGGATTGCGAACAAGCCGGCCTGGCTGCTTGCCGGGCTTGACCAGCCTCGGTCGCTGACCACGACCGTTTCGATTGGCGCGGATTCGCCTGATGCAATGGCAGCGGTAGCTCTGGACTATCCCAATGCCGTGGCGGTCAAGCTCAAGCTGTTGGGAGACAGTGAAGACGCTGCCAGAGTACAATCGGTCCGTGCTGTTCGCCCCGACGTCTGGCTTGGCGTCGATGCCAACCAGTCGTTAGGCCGCGTGGGTCTTGAAAAGCTGCTTCCGACCTTGGTTGCGGCTCGGGTAGAGTTGATTGAACAGCCCGTCCGCGCCGGCGAGGATGAAGTCCTTGAAGGCTTGAGCAGCCCCATACCGCTGGCAGCCGACGAAAGCGTGCAGGGTGTGGAAGACCTGCCGAGCCTGCGCCCTTACTACCGCGTTATCAATATCAAGCTCGACAAGACCGGAGGTCTGACCGCCGCCCTGTCGCTGGCGCGGACGGCTCGCAAGTTGGGGTTTGATGTAATGGTCGGCAACATGTGCGGGACGTCCCTCGCTATGGCCCCGGCTTTCCTGGTGGGGCAGCTCTGCAGGATTGTCGATCTGGATGGCCCCCTCTTGTTCGCTCGCGATCGTGAGCAGGCAGCGCTTTACTCCGATGGTCAGATCAACTGCCTTCCGGAAATCTGGGCATGATAAAATGAGCGTGAACAAGTCACTTCTCGAATGCGATCTCCTTGTAGTGGGCTCCGGAGCTGCCGGCCTGGCCGCGGCTGTCACGGCAGCGGCGGAGGGGCTTTCTGTTATCGTCGCTGAAAAGGCACCGGTCTTCGGCGGAACCACTTGTTTTTCTGCAGGTCTCGCCTGGATTCCGTGCAACCTGGCCGCGCGTAACATCGGTATCGATGACAGTCGCGAGGCGGCACTTGACTATCTGCGCGCTGAAGCTGGCAATCGGCTCGACGAGGCCAAAGCGCAGATCTTCGTCGAAACCGCAGCCGAGATACTCGACTGGTTCGAACACAATAGTCATGTCGCCTTTTCATTGGTGCCTGCCTGGCCGGACTATCACCCTGAATCACCTGGTGGTTCGGCTGGAGGCCGTTCTTTGGGTCCTGTGCCCTTCGATGGCCGTCGGCTGGGCAAGCACTTCGCAGACCTGCGTCCGCCACTGTCAACCACGACGATCCTCGGTGGCATGATGGTCGGACGAGAGGATCTGGTGCACTTCTACGGAATGCAACGTTCGATAGGGTCGGCCATGAAGGTCGGGAGGCTGTTCGCACGATATGCGCGCGACAGGTTGACCCATCCGCGCGGCACACGGCTATCCAACGGTGCGGCGCTAATCGGCATGCTTGCGCTTTCAGCAATCGAACGCGGTGTGCGGATCGAACTGAAAGCACCAATTTCCCGACTCTTGTTCGAAAATGACAAAGCAACGGGAGCGGTGCTTGCAACCACAACAGGCGAAATCGAGGTTCGGGCACGGCGCGGTGTCGTGTTGGCGACAGGGGGATTTCCGGCAAATCCTGAGCTTCGCGCTCGGGTGTCCGACACGATTGCGGCGGCGACCACACATCGCTCGCTCGCGCCAGATGAGAATCGCGGCGAGGGCATCTTGCTGGCACAAGAGCTTGGCGCCGGTTTTACCGCCAATCTCAAGCATCCTGCTGCCTGGTCCCCGGTTTCGCTCGTACCGAATGCTGACGGGACCACGACCCCGTTTCCCCATTTCTTCGATCGCGGCAAGGCGGGTTACATCGCGGTGAACCGCCAGGGACGGCGCTTCACCAATGAAGCGAATTCCTACCACGACTTCGTGCCGGCCATGGCGGAAGCCTGCCGTGCCGAAGATGGCTCGATCGAATGCTTCCTCGTGACAGATGCCGCATCGATCAGGCGTTACGGGCTAGGAATGGCTCCACCTTTCCCGGGCCGGCTCGGACGGCACGTAGCTTCTGGTTACATCGTCCGCGCGAACTCACTGGCGGAGCTGGCGAGCGTGTGCGGTATCGATCCAGCTGGGTTGCAGGCAACGATCGCCGCATGGAATCCATTGGCTGAGCGCGGCGAGGATCCGGAGTTCGGCAAGGGATCGAACGTCTACCAGAGGTTTAACGGTAGCGCAGGGGTCTCCCCGAACCCTTGCGTCGCTCCGATTACCAAAGCACCCTTCTATGCGATCCGCTTAGTGCCAGGAGACATTGGCACTTTCGCCGGCTTGCGAACCGATCCGGACAGCCGCGTGCTCGACACGTTCGGCAAGCCGATAGGAGGCCTTTACGCCGTCGGCAACGATGCCGCTAGCTTCATGGGCGGTTCCTACCCGGGTGCGGGTATAACTATCGGTCCGGCCATGGTGTTCGGCCACCTTGCCGCACGGCATGCCGCTGGTTTGGACTAATCGCGGCTTTACAGTCCCAGTGGAGGAAGAGCACGCTGAACAATTGCCGTCCATGCCGCCGCACCTATAGGTATCAATCGGTCGTCAAAATCGTAACTCGGGTTGTGAAGTGTGCAAGGGCCGAGCCCATGCCCTTCGGCACGTTCGTGACCCTCACCGTTACCAATCCAAAAATAGCATCCAGGATTTCGCTCGAGCATGTAAGCGAAGTCCTCAGCCGTCATGGCTGGAGACATGGGTTTCACGTTCTCAGAACCGAAATAAGAAGTGAGGGCTGTCGCAACGATTTCGGCTGGACCTGAGTGATTGATGGTCGCCGCACAATTTCTTTCAAAGTCAATGCTTGCGGTGCAACCATAGCCTTCGGCAACACCCGTTGCAATTCGCACTATGTGCTTCTCAATGGCGTCAGTCACGGCAGGTGAATATGTTCTTACTGTACCTGCGATCGTAGCAGTCTCGGGCGTGACGTGCAGGCTGTCACCCGCTGCCAATGTGGTTATGCTCACCGCTGCAGATTCGGCCGGTGGCAGATTGCGCGAGACAATGCTTTGTAGAGCTTGGACAATCGCCGAGGCAGCTAGCACAGGATCTGAAACCTGGTCGGGGAGAGCCGCGTGGCCGCCTTTCCCTCTGATCTCGATGGTGATTTCATTACATGCTGCCATTGCAGGTCCAGAGGAAACTGCAAATGCTCCAACAGGTAGCCCCGGCCAGTTATGTGCTGCATAGACCGCCTCCATCGGAAAACGCTCAAACAATCCATCTTCGATCATTGCTTGTGCGCCGTGTCCACTTTCTTCGCCGGGCTGAAAGATGAAATAGACGGTTCCATCGAACCGGCGTGTTGTCGCAAGCGTTCTCGCCCCCGCCAATAGCATCGCTACATGCCCATCATGCCCGCAAGCGTGCATGCACCCTGCATGAAGGCTGGCGTGCGGGAACTGGTTCGATTCGGAAATGGGCAGGGCATCCATGTCAGCCCGCAGTCCGATCGCGCGGGTACTACTCCCTGCCCGAAGGACGCCAACTACCCCGGTGCCGCCGATACCGCGATGTACTTCAATACCGCAGGCTTCTAGGCCCGCAGCAACAGCCTTCGCCGTTCGCACTTCTGCGAATGCCATTTCAGGGTGAGCGTGGATATCGCGACGTAGGGCGACCAGGTCTGCAAAGTCGTCGTTCATTCTGCCTCCAATGGTAGTTCGAAGGGTTTGGGATCGACAAAGCGTTTCAAGGCATTGTCCATCATGCGGCCCGCCCCGCCCTGCTCATCCAACGCACCTGCGAACAGCACTGAGCCGGTTGCCAAGACAGCACCACCACAAGGTCCTTCGAAAAAGGTCAGGTCAGCACGCAAAGGATCGGTGGCATCAAGCCGCGTATGGGTAAGACGCTCCTCGTTGACAGGAAAAACCTCCGAGCCAAATTCCTCCGTCCGGGCAACGACAAGAGCATGAGCGGGTGTGCCAAGCCCCCGATCAGCTCTGTCAAGCTCATAGCCTCCAGCTGCACCCAGCGAGGTGGCGCCCCCGATCCGGCCGGCGGTCACGCCTTCGAACAGGAATGAAACGCGGGGATCTTCCGCTTCCCTGGTTCGGACGTAGGGCTTGCTGGTGCGCTCGTTGTCGGCCTGAGCGCTGTAGCCTACCCCGACCAGGCGGTTCGGCGGGCAGCCCAGCCTGCGCCATAGCCCCCCCATCTCGCCATCTGACTGATGGTGATATTGACCTTCAGGTTCGATCCACATCCGGATCCCGTTTTCTGCCCGCCGAAGTTCCATCACGTGCGGGGCGTCGGGGAGGGTTGAAACCCGCCAGTAGAAGCCGTTGCCGCCCATGTATATCAAGCGACCGCCTTGCCGTGTAAACTCTGCGATCGCATCAAGAGTCTCGCGACTGTGATACTCCGGGTGAGATCCGGTCACCAGCACCCGCGCGCCGGCCAATGCCGCTACCCCCTCATGATGCAGGTCATGATCGCTGACCAGGCCCCATTGCTCGCCGGTCCGATCCAGCCACTCGATGATCCGCAGGTCATCGTTGAAGGCGACTTGTCCGCCAATGGCTTCCCCTATCAAGCCGGGCGTCGCGTTGAGTATCGGCCGGCGGGTCGATACCAGACCGACCCCCGATCCATCGCGATGCCGGCAATAGGTGGACAGTCCGGCACGGCGCATCGCTTCGGCCTCGCGCGGGTATGATGCGAAGATCTCCTGCTCGTTGGGAGGCGCCCACAAACTGTTGCCATAGGCAAGATAGGAGAAGGTGGAAGCGAGGAACAACACTTCCGGATTGCGGTGTGGCCGCGCAAAGAGAGGAACGTGATGCAGCCCTGTATCGGCTTCAATTCGCACCGCGTAGACGCCGCTGGCGGCGTCTCGCGGCAGATGAAGCTCGGTTGAAGTTGGCCATCCGCAATCCGACAGATCGTCGTCATGGAAGTGAATTGCGGCATAGAGGTCGGGGCGCTGGCGCCAGTCAAATGACTGTCCGGCCCAAAGCGAGCTTGTAACGCCTCGCCGCGGTGCATTGATCAGCCGTAGGGTCGTGGCATGCGGTCCCTGACCTGGGACCACCTGCTGCTGCATCGCCTCCGAAAAATCCCAGCGTGCGGCAAGCTCACCATTGCGGCGAAAAGTAGGAGACCCGACCTTGCCCGAAAAACCGGAACCGATAACGAGGCTGCCCGAGACTTCGCTGGAAGCAACCTGCAATTCTGCCTTGCGCTTGGGCCAGCACCACGCATCTGGCCCAACCGGGCGCGTTTCCAATTGGAGATGGCTACCGTTGTAGGTGCATCTTACGGCAGTCCATGCGCCGACGTTGACTGGAAGCGAAAGGATCGATGCCCGAAAGCGAAGTTTCAGGCAGCCGTCTTCCAGCGCCAACACAAAGTTACCACCCCAGCGGATGACTTCACCCCTATCGACCAGGGTCGGCTGGATTGTGACTGACCACTCCCAAATATCGCCCAGAGACACGGAGGGTCCCTGATCTGTCTCAGCGCGTGAGCCCCGGTCAATTTGCCTGGGCTGAAGATCGGCTTCAATCGTTGGCCCAATACGTTCGCTTCGGTAGCTTTCAGGCAAGGGACGGCCACAGAGGCCGCGAAGCCGAACCAGACATATCCTCGCCTTGTTTGTTCCTTCCGCTCGGATCGCGATATTGTCTCCAGGCCGCACCGACCAGTTGTCAATATATCCAAGTGGAAGAGGCTCGCCTCTCACAACAAGGCTTCGCCCGAAAGGATTGGTACGCAAGCACCGCCGACCCACGCACGTATGCCATCTGGCGTACGTCTCGCCTCGACTTGCATTTGGCTTGGCCGTCCCATCTTCACTCCTTGGGTTACCTCCAATGACAGCTGATCATCTTGCGACTCTGCAAGTAGCAGGGCAGCCAAAGCAGTGGCTGCGCTGCCGGTGGCGGGATCCTCGATGGTACCCGAAAGCGGAGCGAACATGCGAGCATCAATACGGTTACCGTTTCGAGCATACAGCATGAGCAGGCAGATATGGGCTAGGTCCTGGCGCTGCTCCGCCAAGTGCTCGAATGCTGCAGGATCGCATGAGGCGCGGTCGAGTGCGTCGGGTGAAACTTCGACGCACAGGGTGGCAAGTCCGACAGACGCCAGCCTGGGTGTACCGATCTCGTCCGGCTGCAATGATGCGCAGGGAGCAACCAAAGCGCGATCTGGCGCCACGCCTACGTGCAGTGGCTTTGGAGCCGCAATGCGGCAGCGACGGGTCGGGGGGGCATCTTCAACCTCGACGGTGACGACACCAGCGGGCTGTTCCAGCCGGTATGGAGGCTGCATGCCATCCTCTGCCAGCGCCCAACCAACGCCCACATTAGGATGGCCAGCGAAGTCAATTTCAAGTTCGGGCGTAAAGATGCGAACCCTCGCCGTGTTGGCCTGGTCCGATGGACGGCTAAGGAAGACGATTTCGCTCATATTGAGCTCGCGCGCCATAGCCTGCATTGTCGCGGCATCCAGCTCGTCTGCGTCGAAGAATATTCCCAGCGGGTTCCCACCGAAACGCGCTTCGGTGAACACATCAATCGTACGAAAGCGGAGCCTGGGCATCAGGCAGCCCCTCGCTCAGCCGGACTCAATGTGGCTGTCGCCTCGTCGATGGCTTTGCCCAGGCGTTCCACCATGAGATCTGCCTCTGCACGTGTAAGACTGATCGCAGGTGCAAGACCGATAATGTCGCCATGTGGCATAGTGCGGGCAAATAGTCCGTTCTCGACAGCACGCGCAAAGACTCGACCGGCAAACCTCAGGTCCTTCGCCAGGTGACGACGCGGAGACCCCTCGGCTGTAAATTCCACAGCAAGAGCCAGTCCCTGCGCACGGATCTCGCCAACGAGTGGATGCCCGGCAAGGCGATCAACAAGTGCAGCTTTCAAGTAGGGGGCCATATCACGCGCATTGGCGAGCAGGTCCTCTTCTTCGATGATTGCGATGTTGGCGAGACCGGCGGCGGCACAGGTTGGGTGGGCTGTATAGGTGTAGCCGTGGCCGAACGCGCCGAGCTTCGGACCTCCGTCTTTTAGGGCTTCCCAAACCCTCGGACCGACCAGGACGGCTGAAAGGGGGGCGTAGCCGCTGGTCAATCCCTTTGCCAAGGTGACGAGATCGGGTTCGATCCCCCAGATGTCCCCGCCAAACCATTCGCCCAAGCGACCGAAACCGGTGACTACCTCGTCGAGGATCAGCAGAATGTCATGCCGACGCAGAACTTGTTGGATGGCTTGCCAATAGCCCGGCGGCGGCGGCACCATCCCGCCTGCGCCAATCATCGGTTCGGCAATAAAGGCTGCAATTGTATCCGCCCCTTCGCGCGCGATGATGGCTTCCAGATCAGCAACGCAGTGCCGGACGAAAGCCGCCGTATCGTCGAAGCCCGACCAGAACATGTCTGGCGCGACGGTGCGACGCACGACATCCGTAATCAGGTCGAATCCCTGATGATAGGCCGGGAGTCCCGTAAGGCTGGCGGTCATGATTGTCCCGCCGTGATAGCCGCGTTCACGGGCAATGATCTTCTTCTTCTGCGGTCTGCCCGCCACGTTATTGACGTACCAGGCGAGCTTGATCTGTGTTTCGTTTGCGTCGGAGCCCGACGAGCCAAAAAACACTTTGCTCATCCGTCCGCCGGTAAGCTCAATCAGCTTTTCGGCCAGTTGGGCTGCGGGAGAGTGAGTAGCCCCGGCAAAGACATGGTAATATGGAAGACGGGCGCCTTGTTTGGCCATCGCATCGACAATGCGCTGCCGACCGTAACCCACATTGACACAATAGAGCGCGGAGAAAGCGTCCAGTATCTTTCGCCCTTTGGCATCGTGTACCCAAAGTCCGTCAGCTCGGTCCACCACCAATGGATCGGGCGAGGTGCCGCGCGCGTATTCATCCAGGCGAACAAACGGGTGCAGCACTGAATGTCGGTCCATTGCAGCAAAGGCGGCAGATGCGGCGTCAGGATTCTGGGACATGGCAATCACTCCGTATTTCAAAAATCAGGGTAGCCATTGCCCTCAATTTTCGTCAATAGAAAACTATTGTCTGATTTTGATAAATGAGGTGCATATGATCGAACCCTTGTCTCCGTCCGATTCTCCGCCGGTAATCGGGCCTTTCGCGCATGGTGTCATTGCGAGTGGGAGGCTGCTGTTCGTCTCCGGCCAGGGGCCGCAGGATCCGGAGAGCGGAAATATTGAGCTTGGTTCGTTCGAGTTTGAAGCGCGCAGAACGCTCGAGAATGTCGAGCGGGTGCTTCGCGCTGGGGGAGCCGACTGGTCCAAAGTCGCACGCGTACAGGTCTACCTCACCGACGCCGACCGTTTTACGGAATTCAACGCCATATATGCCTCGGTTGTTGGTGATGCTCGCCCCGCGCGGACGACCATCATTTGCGATCTGCTCGCCGGTATTCAGATAGAGATAGACTGCGTCGCCGCACTGGGCTGAGGGCAGGCTCCACTCGGCGCTACAGTTCAGCTTCCAATCGGTTTGTTTTGCCGCGATCGCACTTCGGACGGTTGGAAATCTCGGCATGCTTCCGCGCGCTCGTCATCGCAGCGAGCTGATTTCGGCTTCCTAACGAAGGCCCAGGCCGGTCGAAAACCGCTCTACCTCATTTGCCGCGAGGGAATGGGAGGACAGTATCTGCCTGAGGTGAGAAACGCGCATCAACTTGGCGCTGTCCCCATTCCGCTGTGGCATTGACTGAAAGAATGCGACAGGGTTCATTGTTCGCGGCGACATAACCGTGGGCCATTGCGCTGTCGAAATAGATCGAATCCCCCTGACTCAGGTGGACAGGGGCATAATACTCCGAGTGCAATTCCAATGTTCCTTCAAGCACCAGGACGAATTCCTCGCCTGGGTGACGCAACAAGGGCCCCCATTCTTCAAGGCTGCGCGCCCGCACTTCCATCAGCAATGGCACTAGTTGCTTATCAAGCAGATCCGCGGCCGGATAAGTCTGCCGCGCCACTGGAGTCTCGATTACGCGGCCTTCATCCGCTCTTGTAATGCTGCGGCGCCCTGAGAGCGGCGCCGGTGTATCGACTTCGCGCTGGGGGGCGGCAAAAAGAACTCCGATGTCGATATTCAGACCTGTGGCGATCCTGACCATCTTGTCGTAGGTGAGTGTCATCTTGTTGTTCTCGACCTTGGAAAGTGTCGAGACTGGCAGACCGGTGCGACTGCTAAGTTCTGCCAGTGTCCAGCCGCGTTCTGCACGAAGCGAGCGGAGCACGCGACCAGGATCCTTTGGATTGGGAATTGCCGCAGCAACCGTGTTAGCTTTTTCCATACCAGAAACCAGTAGTCCAAGTCTGCATCTTCGACAATGCCTCGCTTCATAGCCCCAAGTTGGCGATGATCGCACCTGTCCCGTTGATGGCCGGATCAACGCACGGGAGTCCGATCTGCTGTTCGATTTCTGCCAACGCGTCCGTACGGGCGCTTTCAGACAAGGACGCAGTATTAAGGCTTATCCCTGCACAACGGATCGCGGGATTCACTCTGCGGCCCAACGCAACGGTTAGTTCAATGCATTCTTCAAGCCGCGGAATCGCAAAGTCAGGGTACCCCAAAACCTCCTGCCGCCCAGCTTCGTGGCAAACCACGAACGCATCAGGTTGGCTGCCATGCAAGAGCCCCAAACTGACTGCGGCATATGCGGGGTGGAAGAGTGATCCCTGCCCTTCGATTACGTCCCAGTGATCAGCCTGGTTGTCCGGTGAGAGTAATTCCACAACCCCGGCAAGAAAATCCGACACCACCGAATCTATGGCCACGCCGCCGCCGCTTATCAGAATTCCCGTTTGCCCGGTCGCGCGAAATGTCGCGTTGATTCCCCGCGCGCGCATGTCGCGCTCAATCGATAGTGCGGTGAACTTCTTGCCAACGGCACAATCCGTGCCGACTGTCAGCAAGCGGTTGCCAGTTCGAGGATGCCCACTGCCGACTTGCGGGTTGAATCCTGATGGCAGACCGCGCACGTCATATAGCTTGCGCCCCGTTTCCGCAGCCACCTTGGCAAGCCGGGGGCGCATCGAAAGCCGGTCATGAAGGCCGGATGCGACATTCAGTCCTGCCTGCAATGCTCTAATGACAATATCTTCCCAGGCATCCGGAAGTCGCCCCCCAAAGGTGGCTGTCCCAATGACCATGGTTTGTGCTCCAGCGCGCACGGCCTGCTCGGGATCCATATCGACCAATCCGAGGCTATTGGTCTCCGGGGTCAATCGATATTGCCCTACGCACCATTCAGGCCGCCATTCGTGGATACCGGCAGCCGTCTTTTGATCGAGAGGATCGGTCATGTCACCGAGAAACAGGAGGTAGGGTCGTGGGATTTCAAGAGCACCAAATGCTACCCGCGCGTCATCGGCCATGCTGACCTCCTTGGAATTTCAAAATCAGAAAAGAGTTTCACCTCTAGCTAAAATGAGCTTAGCGTCAACTCACTTCCGGAAAACCGAACTTTGCGAAGAAGGTTCGATCTGGAGCGACGGGCGGGGCGGTGTCAAAAGGAATGCACCGGCTAGTATGACGAGTTAGTGCGGGGCAGGGGAGCCCATGCCTCGTGCGAATCCATTTCGATACTACCCCTCTTCGCGAGAGGTGTTTCGCCTTGTGGTGATGATGTATGTTCGCTTCCCGCGAGCCTGCCGGGGCGACATAGGTCCTCTGTGCACGCGGGACCGCTTTTGGAGGTAGCTTGGGTGGGCCGCGATGACCGGAATAGGGACGCGTTGCTGCCATAACTCTATCAAGTCAGGAATGTCCGCTTACCCTGAATTCATTCCCGCAACCCGCCATTCCGGTTCGTCCGCTGAATCGAACATTGGAGTGGCGTTCGCGAAGTGGGGAGAATGTGGGGGCAGAGTGTCCAGAATGAATAACTTGTCTCTCTAATCAACATGTTGAGCAAATCCTCTTGCGCCCACCCTCTCCGCCAACGCATCGAGTTGCGAAACAAACTGTCTCCGCCGGCCTTGGTCCGTGGGCATGGCGTCGTGAAACCCGTTGAATTTCTGTCGTTTTTGGGTGGAATAGCTCTCCACTGCCGCTTAGCCACCCACAGGCCGTGAGTTGGGAAAACCGCCCGCCTACCGAGAGATTCACGAACTCTATCACCTGCCCGAAAGCCTAAACCCCCAGAAAACTGCTATTTTCAACGACCGAACCCCATCTCTCGAGGTTCGGTCGACATCATAATCTCGCTGTCTGCGACGACCTACGCCACTGGCGTAGTTTGGATCGGAAGGCAGGCAGCGATGAAGCACCAGAGAAAATCCAGAAAAGAGCTGAAGGTCACAGTCATCTTCCAGAAGGCAGGCAACATAAGCGCCCGCCGGTATCATAGGGAATTACCATCGGTCGACGTGACGGCGATCAGGCAACCGACCGGGTTATCGCAGAGAGACTTCGCCGCCAGCATAGGTGTTCCGGAAGGCACCCTTGTAAACTGGGAACAAGATCGCCGGCAGCCGTCTGGACCTGCCAAGGTGCTACTCGCCCTGCTGGCGCAGAAACCCAATCTCGTGGCGGAGCTTTACCCCACAGCGCCGCCGAAAGTCCGATGGGTGCCAGGACATCCAGACCCCATCACGATGACCGCAGTGGAGCGGTTGACTGAGGTTGGGTGGATCTTGGCTGCAGGCATCAGGAGGATGTAATCAAGTAAGTCTGCGGCGCTGTGGCGCTAATCCCGATCGCCAGGAGATCCCTCCGAAGCGCTACGTCCGATCGACAGGATAGCGAAAACCTTGCCGAACCAGGCGCCGCCAGCGCGCCTAGCGGTGTCGATAGAACCAGTTCGCGAAAAGCCACATGCCAAGGGCGAGAAGCTGCGTGAAGCTGAGGTCGTGCCGGCGCAGGGCGGAACGGTGGCGGATGCCTGCCGGCGGATCGGCGTCACCGAGCAGAGCTAATACCACTGGCGTATGGTGTATAGCGGCCTAAACATGGATCAGGGCCGCCGCATGAAAGACCTCGAGAACGAAAATGCCTGTTTGCGCCGGGTGGTATCTGACCAGACCCTGGACAAGCTGATAGCAACCCCGGTCAGAAAGACTATGGGGCGAATATCGCTCATGTCCGCGGTCCACCCGTAAGCCCGACGATCACGCGGCCGATCATGTCATCATCCAGATCGATCTGACCATCGAGTGACAGTGTGGCGAGGCCATGGACAAGCCCCCAGCAACGTAGCGCCGTGGCGCGCTT
>Ga0315902_10001739_pt1 | contig 34638 bp, 33 predicted proteins | sample LakEriMetagenome_9_FD_203523 | JGI IMG/M metagenome (GOLD analysis project Ga0315902, IMG submission 203523) | Freshwater fungal communities from buoy surface, Lake Erie, Ohio, United States - Buoy 12 MA117 | ecosystem: Environmental > Aquatic > Freshwater > Lake > Lake biofilm | place: USA... | reverse complement strand
GTAATTCTCATCTAAAAATCGGTTGGCGAACCTTCACGGATGCCTGCGTGGAGCGGTTAGCGGCATCGGGCGCGGTGGCAATTCTTTTGGGAAATAACGCGAAAGAGTGCAGTAAATATTTCGCAACAGACAAGTTGATAACTGCGCCTCACCCCAGCCCGTTGTCGGCGCATCGTGGTTTCTTCGGATCTAAGCCGTTCAGTCAAGCCAACGCATTACTGATTTCCGCTGGCAAGGTTCCGATCGACTGGTCGTTATAAAGAACAACACCCTGCAGAGCGCTCTGCAGGGCGTTGTTTAACCACTTAGAAGCTGATTAGCCAACCCAAGAGTTTATTGGGGAGGCCAAGAAGTAGATCATAAAGAGCCCAGCAACCAAGAGAAGCAATGGATGCACTTCTTTACGACGGCCTTGTACATAACGTATGACAACGTGAGTTACGAAGCCAGCTCCAATACCAACGGAGATGTTGTAGGAGAATGGCATCAGAATTATCGTGAGGAATGCCGGGATTCCGATACCTAAATCATCCCAATCGATATTCTTAACTTGGCTCATCATCAAGAATCCGACAACAAGCAAAGCAGGAGTAGCAGCCTCGTAAGGAATGATTGCCACAAGAGGTGCTAGGAATGTAGTCAACAAGAAGGCTATGCCAGTGACTATTGATGAGAGTCCGGTGCGTGCACCCTCTCCAACACCGGTTGCAGATTCAATGTAGCTTGTATTTGAAGATACACCAGCAGCTCCACCAGCAGCAGCAGCAATTGAGTCGACGATAAGGATGCGGTTTGCGCCTTGAATATTTCCATCTCGATCAACTAGACCTGCTTGATTGCCAATAGCAGTCATTGTGCCCATGGTGTCAAAGAAGTCAGCTAGAAGAAGAGTGAAGACTAGAAGGAGTGCAGCGAGCATTCCAGTCTTTGGATTGGTGAAAGCTCCAAAGATGTCGCTAAATCCAATGCCAAGAGTGTCAAAGCGAGGAGCATCGGCGAGATTCAAGTTACCACTTGCATCCTTAGGTAGCGCAGGATTATTCAGCGCCCAACCACGAGAATTAGATTCTGTCGGGCTTAGGAAGCTGTTGCCCACTTTGAATTGTGCCTCAATGAAGATAGCAAGAAGGGTTGAGGTGACGATTCCAATAAGAATTGAACCCTTGATCTTCTTAATCATCAAAATAATTGTGAGGAATAATCCAAATGCGAAGATAACGATTGGCCAGCCTACGAGTTGTCCGCCATCTCCAAGTTCTAGAGGTACAGCAGATGGTTTGGAATTAGTGCTTCCCCAGACAACGTTTGGAGTTCTTCTCACAAAGCCAGCATCAACAAGACCGATGAGCGCGATAAAAAGTCCAATACCAACCGAGATAGCGACCTTGAGCGATGTTGGAATTGCCTTAAAGACGGCTACGCGAAAACCAGTTAGGACGAGAATGAGAATCAATATTCCCTCGATTAAAACCAACCCCATCGCTTGCTCCCAAGTTGAATTCTTGGCTATTGATACGGCAACGAAAGTGTTAAGCCCTAAACCGGTAGCTAGCGCCAGAGGAAAATTTGCGACAGCCCCCATCAGTATTGTGAGAATTCCTGCGACGAGCGCGGTACCTGCTGCAACGATGATGATCGCATTTGTTCTGTCACCACCACCGATGAACTCACCAGCACCATCTGTTGTCGCAAGAATCAACGGATTGAGTGCAACGATGTATGCCATCGTGAAGAAAGTTACGAGACCGCCTCGAATTTCTTGTGCTACCGAGGAACCTCGTTCTGAGATTTTGAAATAAGAATCCAGCATGAGTTTTACCCTTCTAATTTTGTTAACGGGGGTGTTTGCGACCCCGTGTGAAATGACGGCTCACAGACCGAGGGATGAGAGGATTCAATCGGATTGGGTGGCTACTTGGAGGTAAGGCGCGCTACAACTCCGAAAGATATTGCAACGGATTGACCGATGAGTAGGGCGAATAGGGCGGTTCCGAGCCCAATATTGCCTCCTAGCAATGCGCCAATTATCAGGACCATCACCTCAATACATATACGCACCCGTCCGACACGGACTCCGGTGCGGTTATGAATTCCCGTCATCAACCCATCTCTAGGTCCAGAACCTAACCCACAAGTTATATAAAGCGCGGAACCGATTCCGACTAGTGCGATTCCTAAGAGCGCTGATGCAATGCCACCAATAAATGTGCTTTGTAATGGAAATATCTCAACGCCGATTTGTATACAAGCGGAGATGATCACGATGTTGCCTATTGTTCCAAACCCGGGACGTTCACGCAGTGGAATCCAAATTAAGAGCACTACAAAACCGGTGTAGAAAGTGGTCCACCCTAGGGATAGTCCAGTCTTTAGACTTAACCCCTCGGCGAAAACAGTCCACGGTGCGTTACCCAGGTTAGATTGAAAAACTAGCGCATCGCCAAAGCCAAACATTGCAAGGCCGAGGAAGAGGATGAGCACGCGAGGGATTGAAAGATCCCAGCGGTGCATTGCACGCCAAGGAGTTACCGGTACCGTCTTATGCGGACGAAGATGCAAGATTAGAGACCGTAATCTAGAAGGTTCGTGCATTAAAGCAGTTTATAGCAAGGCATACGTTTTCTATCCTCTATTGTTACCGTTATGTTCGTCGGCTTTGGCACAACAGTGAATATCGCAACCATTATTGGGGGAGCTGCTATCGGTGTTTTAGTCGGTGGGCGTATGCCAACGCGCACCCGCACTCTGATAACAGAAGTTTTGGGTTTGATCACAATTCTCGGAGCAGTTAGTGCGCTAGCGCCGATGTGGTCCGAAAGATACATATCAGCACTTCCTAAAGGTTGGACGCTTTTAGCTATTCTCGCTTCTTTGTTAATCGGGGGGCTTATTGGCTCTGCACTAAATTTGGAAAATAAGCTAGATGGAATCGGCGAGAATCTTCGTAAGAAATTCCATGCGCATGAAGAGAGCACCTTTGTCGAAGGGTTTGTGTCAGCTTCGCTTCTCTTTATTATCGGCCCGCTTGCAATATTGGGTTCCATAAGTGACGGAATGTCCACCGGGGTAGATCAGTTGCTGTTGAAATCGAGTCTTGACTTTTTTGCAGCGATGGCCTTCGCGGCTAGTCTGGGTTGGGGAGTCGCCGCGTCAGCTATTCCGGTTGGCATTTATCAAGGCCTTTGGACTCTCATTGGTCTGGGTCTCGGAAATATTCTTAGTGGGTACCAGATTGATGCGATGACAATCACCGGCGGACTAATGCTGATTTGCATAGGTCTACGACTTTTGAAGATAAAAGATATCGCGGTCGGTAACTTACTGCCCGCGTTGATTGTTGCTCCAGTCTTAGTGCAACTCCTACATTCCTTTATCTAGGGCTATTTTCCTAGAAAGTTGTCGCATCAATTACAAAGCGATACTTAACATCACTCGCGACGGTCCGCTCATAAGCCGTATTGATGTAATCCGCCTTAATCACCTCAATATCGCTAACGATATTGTGTTTTCCGCAGAAGTTGAGCATCTCTTGCATTTCAGGAATTCCACCAATCATGGAGCCTGATAGCGAGCGTCGCGCGGGTAGTAGCGATCCAACTTCAACGGCGTAAGGCTTGCCCGGCAGACCGATAACGACCAAAGTGCCGTCGACATTTAACATCTCTAGGTAGGTGTTTATATCTAGCTCGGCGCTGACAGTATTTAGAATCAAGTCAAAGTGCTTTATATATCTCTTATTAAAGCCCTCATCTTTTGTCGAAACGAAATGATGTGCTCCCATCGCCTTAGCATCAGCTTCTTTCGATGGAGAGTGGGAAAAGACGGTTACATCAGCACCAAGTGCAACGGCAAATTTCACACCCATGTGGCCTAGTCCGCCAAGGCCCATTACGGCAACTTTCTTCCCAGGACCAGTGTTCCAATGTTTGATAGGTGAATAGAGAGTGATACCGGCGCAGAGCAGCGGTGCAACACCATCTAGGGGTAAGTTATCTGGAATTGATACTGCGTAGTCTTCGTTGATGACCATAAGATTGGAGTAACCACCCATTGCTGGAGTTTTTCCGTCACGCTCTAATTGGTTGTAAGTACCAGTCATTCCCTCAATGCAGTACTGCTGTAATCCTTTCAGGCACGAAGGGCACTTGCGGCAAGAATCAACAAAAACTCCGACACCAATGCGATCGCCTACTTTGAATTTAGTAACTGATGGGCCAACTTGTGTGACAACGCCTGCAATTTCATGACCTGGAACCATCGGAAAGATGGCCGGTCCCCACTCTTCACGTGCTTGATGAATATCTGAGTGACATATTCCTGAATACTTAATATCTAGAAGAACGTCGTGACCGCCAAGTTCACGTCTTTCAAATTCCCAGGGAGTGAGTTCTTTCTTCGCCTGCATTGCCGCATAGCCACGAACCTTCATTTTTTATCTCCCTTGGTTACTTCGTCTTCTTGGTTAAATGGTAGAGGCATAGGCGAGGTATGTCCTGCGCGAGAGGCCCTGGCAGTTACTTGGCGCATATGGTGGCGACGACATAGAACTTCGTAGGCGATTTCAGATCCAGGTGCGACATCGCCGACAACCACTTGTTCACCTTCGGTAACCATTACTCCACCAAGAGTTCGAGCATTGTGCGTTGCTCGGGAGCCACACCAACAAAGGGCCTCGACTTGCAGCGTGTTAACCCGATCGGCCAATTCAACTAGACGTGCCGATCCCGGGAATAGTTTTGTGCGAAAGTCCGCGAGAATCCCAAATGCAAAGACATCAATTCCGAGTCCATCAACAATTTTTGCTAGCCCTTCAATTTGGATTGGTTGATAGAACTGCGCTTCATCGCAAATAATGTAATCGATTCGATCGCCAAGAGATAGTCTCTCTACAACCAAGCGATGAATATCCAAATCTGGATCGACCTCGATGGCACTGCTTTGTAAACCTAATCTAGAAGAGATTACTCCGCTGCCGGCGCGATCTTTACTGGTGAAAATCAAACCAGAACGCCCGCGGCTTTTATGGTTATGTGCAGTCTGCAGAGCAAGGGTTGACTTGCCGCTATCCATCGTTCCGCAGTAATAAATTAACTCAGCCACGGAGCGCATCCTGCCACTTTTTCACATTAAGCGCAGTTCTTTCGATCATACGTGAGCCAGCGCGATGACTTCAATCTCAGGGTGGAGTTCGGCAATTCTCTGCCGACCTTCTAAGAAATCTATTTCGAGAAGAACCAAAACTTTCTCCACGCTAGCTCCACAACGCTTCGCAAGGGCTATCGCGGCCAGTAGAGTCCCGCCGGTTGCTAGTACATCGTCAATGATCAAAACCCTTTGACCGTGTGAAAATGCATCAATGTGAACTTCTATTTCATCATCGCCATACTCAAGCCCATATTTTTCACCGTGTGTATGGTGGGGAAGTTTTCCGCTCTTTCGAAACGGAACAAAACCTTTTGCAGATACGCCAGCCAATGCAGCAGCGAGTATGAAGCCGCGCGCTTCTATACCTGCGATGACATCAACGTTTGGCAATGATTTAGACATCTCTTTGATAACTGCAGTAAAGGCATCCGCATCAGCGAGAACTGGAGTGATATCTTGAAAAAGTACTCCCGGTTTTGGGAAGTCGGGTATTTTGCGGATTAACTCGAGGGCGCTTGAGAACTCCATAACCCATCCATTCCATCATAAAAACGTGTCCGAGAGGGGACTTGAACCCCTAAGCCCTTGCGGGCACTAACACCTCAAGCTAGCGCGTCTGCCAATTCCGCCACCCGGACGAGTGCGTCGGCAACGATATCAACGCTGAGGCCCCTGAGGCAAAGCGGCTGATGCTTTTGCGTCGAGTCCGCGCCGCTGGGAGATAAATCTCTGAATTTGGTAGAGACTATGGAGATGAGCAGCGCTGACTTTAGAGATCTAACTTCTGTAGAAGATGATGCGATAAAAATTTGTCAAGATTTGATCCGCATCCCCAGTGTTAACTTTGGTGAGGGAAAAGGTGACGAGTCAGTTGTTGCCGCTTACATAGTTAAATCTTTGGCAGAAGTTGGCATTGAATCTAAAATTTATGAAGCTGCTCCAAATCGCTGCAACGTCATTGCGCGAATCAAGGGAAGTGATTCTTCGCGCCCAGGACTTGTTGTCCATGGCCACACCGATGTTGTTCCTGCCAATGCCGATGATTGGTCCGTCGATCCATTTGGGGGAGTAATCAAAGATGAAATGATCTGGGGTCGCGGAGCCGTAGATATGAAGAATATGGATGCCATGATTCTGGCGATTGTCCGAGATTGGGCAAGACGTGGATATAAACCTGAGCGAGATATTGTTCTAGCATTCTTCGCCGATGAAGAAGCAGGAATGACCTATGGCTCGAGATTTATGAGCGCTAATCATCCTGAAGTTTTCGCCGGATGTTCGGAAGCCATTTCAGAAGTTGGCGGTTTCTCTGTAACTGTGGCAGATGGCAAGCGACTCTATTTTGTAGAAGCTGCCCAAAAAGGAATCCACTGGATGCGTTTGACTGCACAAGGACGCGCTGGTCACGGTTCAATGATGAACGATGAAAACGCGATAACTGCACTGACGGATGCCGTAGCAAAGATTGGTCGGCACGAATGGCCACAGCGTTACACCAAGACGGTTAAAAAGCTTTTCAAGGAAGTTGCACGAGTTACGGGACGCGAATACAACGAGAACGATCTTCGGCCATTGCTAAAGGAAGTTGGTTCAACTGCGCGAATGATCGGTGCCACTCTGCAGAACACCGCTAATCCGACGATGCTAGATGCCGGATATAAAGCCAATGTCATTCCGGGTTCCGCAAGTGCGGTTATCGATGGTCGTTTTCTCCCTGGTTATGAAGAGGAGTTGAATTCAACTATTCGCGCGATAATCGGACCTGATATTGTCATTGAAACTATCTCGCACGATATTGCGTTGGAAGTTGACTTTGATTCTCCGCTTGTTGAGGCGATGAAAGCTGCGCTGCTGAGTCAGGATCCCGAAGGGATTCCAGTGCCTTACTTAATGAGCGGTGGCACAGATAATAAAGCTCTCTCCGAATTGGGAATCGTTGGCTACGGTTTCTCACCACTGCGCTTGCCAGCAGATTTAGATTTCATGGCGCTTTTTCATGGCGTTGATGAACGAGTACCAATTGATGGGTTGCGATTTGGAGTTCGAGTTCTCGCCAACTTTTTAGAGAATGCCTAACTCTTTAAAGCGATATCTCGTTAAGCGCTGAACGCACAACTTCTGGAAGTGCGATCTCTTCACTAACCAGGATTCCGCGCATCTGTGCACCAGTTCTCGCGCCAACTACCGCAGAAGTTACTCCGGGGAAATCTCTGACCCAGGCTAGCGCAACCTCAAGAGGTGAGTATCCAAGTCCCTGCGCAGCAACGCTAACCGCTTCAACTATTCTTCGGGACTTATCGTTTAGATACGGTTCGATAAATGGCGCGAAGTGCGGTGTTGCGGCACGAGAGTCTGCTGGTATGCCTTGTCTGTATTTTCCGGTGAGCGCGCCACGTCCAAGTGGTGACCACGCGATGAAGCCTCTTCCTAGATTTATCGCGCAATCGAGTACATCACTTTCAACGTTTCGGGCGAGTAAGGAGAATTCATTTTGCAACGAGGTTATCGGCGCTTTTGCCGAATTAGCTTCTTGCAAAGAAATAGCACGCGCGCTTTGCCAACCATTAAAATTAGAAATTCCTACATAACGGGCTCGACCGCTGGTGTATGCCCAATCGAGTGCAGAGAGTGAATCTTCTAACGGAACTTTTTCGTCCCAGATTTGAACCTGCCATAAATCGACATGGTCGGTCCCTAATCGAGCAAGTGATTGATCAAGAGATGACATAAGAGATGGTCTCGAGGTATCTGTTTTCAAAGATCCGTTTTCATATGTGACGCCGACCTTAGTAGAGATTACGACATCTTCTCTTCGAAATAGCGTTCCAATCAGACCACCGATGACTCTCTCTGAATCGCCGTTTCCATAGTGACTTGCGGAGTCCAGGAAATTCCCACCAGCTTCAATATAGGCGCGCGCTTGGTCGGCGGCCTCGTGGGTATCGGTATCGCGACCCCAAGTCATAGTGCCGAGCCCTAATCGGGAAATCTCCAAGCCCGAGTTGCCCACCATTCGCATTTCCATGGCGCGACCCTAGCAAGACGAGAGGATAAATTATGGATAACCTTCCAACATGACACGGATACTTCTAATACGTCATGCACACTCTGTTGCAAATCAAAAAGGCATTCTTGCTGGTCGCGCAGAGGGTGTATTGCTGACTGATCAAGGTGTATCGCAATCGGAGGAATTAGCAAGGCGTTTATCGGGAAGCAAGATAACTCGCGTACATATAAGCCCTTTAGAGAGATGTCATCTAACGATCGCTCCTCTTTTGAAATCAATCCCACCTAAAGATCGTCCTAGCGTTGCAATCAGCGAAGATCTCTCAGAAGTTGATTACGGAAAATGGACCGGAAAAAAGTTATCAACTCTCTATCGCGAGAAATTGTGGAAGGTCGTCCAAAACCGACCGAGTGCTATGTATTTTCCTTCAGGTGAAGGTCTCGCGCATGTACAAGCTAGAGCGATGAGGGCAGTTCATTCCGCCGCCTCCGAAGGAGGCCTACAAGTAATAGTAAGTCACGGGGATGTGATCAAAAGCATTGTCGCAGCCGTCCTGGGCACGCATCTCGATAACTTCCAAAAAATTGTTATCGATCCCGCTTCAATCACTGTTCTTGACTTTGACGGAACTGATTTTCGAGTTTTGACTTTGAATAACACGTCATCTCCGATCGCTGAATTTGCCAAAACATCGAGCAAGAAACGTCCGGTTAAAGCGCTGCTAGGCGGCGGCTCAGGAAAGAAAAGTAAGTAATGTCGCGTATTTTCCTCTTTGATCCAGTAGAACGATTTGTTGTTGGAACCGTGGGAATTCCCGGAGAACGAACTTTTTTCTTGCAAGCTAGGACTGGCTCAAGGCTTGTGTCCGTGTCGTTAGAAAAGGCTCAAGTAGCAGCAATCGCCGATCGAGTTCTGCAGATTCTGCGGGAGATACGAATCAGCGAACCTTTAGCAGTATTTGAAAGGGTCGCGTACGACGACCAACCACTTGAAAGTCCGATCGATGAGGAGTTTCGTGTTGGGGTAATTGGTTTAGCTTATGTCTCAGATCGCCGCCTAATAGAGATCGATCTTCAGGCGATTGTGGACTCTGACAACGCTGATGAAGAACTGCTTGAGATAGACACAACATCCGATCAAGATATTTTGCGAATATTGATGACTTTGGGCTATGCCGAAAGTTTTGCTAAACGTGCAAACACCGTTGTTGCCGCAGGACGTGCGCCGTGTCCTTTCTGCGGCGGTCCAATCGATCCAAACGGTCATCTCTGCCCTCGCGCTAACGGATATCGGCGATGAGTGATTCAAAAGTAGATTTACCGCAGATTGAAAGAGACCTAGTTGATCTAAATAACGGTATCTTGACCGTCACGGGTCGTCTAATTGATGCATCTAATGCAACTCTATATGCAATGTGCAGCGTTAAGAGCGATGATGAAGAGCGAGAGTTTCCCTGCATTTACAAACCGATAGCGGGGGAGCGACCGCTGTGGGATTTTCCAGATGGCTCTCTCGCTAACCGTGAGTATTTAACTTTTCTCGTGAGCCACTGGCTAAATCTTCATTTAGTTCCCCCCACGATTCTTCGCGATGGTCCATACGGAACGGGTATGGTCCAAAAGTGGATTGATATTGACCCAAGTGTTGATTTAATGGATTTCTACCAAGAAAACAATCCGAAGTTGAGGCGCTTAGCGCTGTTGGACATTATCACTAATAACACTGACCGAAAGATTGGACATTTAATTCCGATTGAAGGCGGACATCTTTACGGTTGCGATCACGGCGTTACTTTTCACGTAGATGACAAATTACGCACTGTCTTATGGCAATGGGCTGGAACCCAATTCAGTAGTGAAGAGAAAGAACTGCTAAATCAAGCTCGTGCGATTTTTACAGGTGAAAAACTTGAAATCATCTCAGGGTTAATCGATCAAGAAGAGATTTCTGCAACCATTGCACGCATTGATCGAGCACTTTTTGAAGAATCTTTTCCAGTTCCCAATCCCGATTGGCCCTCTGTCCCGTGGCCTCCGTTCTAGGATGAGGTCATGAATTCATGGGCACAGGTGGCGATACCGCCGCTAGCTAAGCGATTCGAGGTACCAATTCTCAATCTTTACGACACCGCCCAACAAAGAATTTGTGTGATCGAAAAGAAAGATCGATACCGTGTCTACGTCTGTGGAATCACCCCATACGATGCAACTCACTTAGGCCATGCCAACACCTATTTGGCCTTTGATTTAATCAATCGATTCTTAATGGCAAGAGGTAGTGAGGTGCTCTTTGTGCAAAACATTACCGATATTGATGACCCGCTTCTAGAACGTGCAAATCGAGATGGAATTGATTGGCGCGAATTGGCGACTTCACAGATAGACCTTTTCCGATCAGATATGGTCGCCTTGCACATTCTGCCTCCAGACCATTACATCGGAGCGGTCGAAGCTATACCACTGGTTGTCGATGCAATCACTTCTTTGGAAAGTGCCAATTCGGTCTATCAAGTTGATAATGACTACTACTTCAGAGTGCGCAGTGATTCTGAATTTGGGCAACGTTCACACCTTACGCAAACAGAGATGCTTGAGATATTTAGCCAACGCGGGGGAGACCCGAATAGAGAAGGTAAAGAAGATCCGCTGGATGCACTCCTTTGGCTAGCGAAGCGCCCGTCGGAACCTGGTTGGGAAAGCAAGCACGGAATTGGCAGACCTGGATGGCACATTGAGTGTTGTGCCATAGCTCTTGGATATTTGGAGATCGATCCTTCGCAAGAAACTTCAATCGACATTCAAGGCGGTGGAAGTGATCTGATCTTCCCTCATCACGAGATGTCGGCTGCCCAAGGAAGGTTAATGAACGGAAAGAAGTTTGCAAAGAACTATGTTCACGCCGGAATGATTGGTCTAGATGGCGAAAAGATGAGCAAATCAAAAGGTAATTTAGTTTTCGTATCTGAGCTTTTAAAAGATGGAATCGATCCGATGGCGATTCGTATAGCTTTAATGTCACACCATTATCGCCAAGACCATATGTGGCAACGATCAGATTTAACCGCAGCGCAGGAATTTCTCCAGAGTTTGCAAGTTGCGCTATCGCGAATGGAGGTAGCGCCAACTGATTCGGTCATAACGGCGATAATCGCAGCGCTTTCACAAGATATTGATACACCCCGGGCACTTCAAGCGTTGAAGAGTTGGATCAATGAAACAAATGAAGGTGCTGTGGGTGGAAAACCTGGAGAACTTAGTCGCGCGATTGATGCTCTTCTAGGTATTTCAATTTAATTCTCGTTCTGGCGCCGTAAGAATCGCTCAAGTTCTCGCGCTAAATCTTCACCCGAAACATCAGATAAAAGCGCAGAATCTTTACTTTCTTCTAGCGCCTTTACATATTCAGCAACGTCACTATCTTCACGAGCTAATTCATCTACTTCTGATTCCCACTCGAGTGAATCTGCATGCAAATCTCCTTGTGGCAAAGAGATCTCTAAGAAATCCTCAAGTGCATTGATAAGAGCAAGAGTTGCTTTGGGGCTGGGCGAATTACTTGCGTAGTGAGGGATGGCTGCCCAAAGCGAGATCGCATCGATTCCACGACGCAGACATGCATCCGCGATTACTCCAAGAATTCCGGTGGGACCTTCATAGCGACTAACTTCTACACCCAGACGCTTTGCAATTTCTGGATGGGCACCACTACCAGTGACGGTAATTGGTCTTGAATGCGGTGCATCGGCAAGCATCGAACCGAGAGTGATGATCCTCTGGACTTCCAGGTCATCGGCTAAATCGAGTAAATCGTGCGTGAAAGTCTTCCATTTCATCGAAGGCTCGACACCGCGAACGATAATAAAATCAAAATCGAAATTGGGTGTAGCTAATCCAAATATTTGAGTTCCTGGCCAAGTTAGCGACCGGATCTGCGATTCATCAATGTCAACAATTGGGCGATTAACTTGAAAATCGTAAAACTCCTCCGGATCTATATCTGCGATCAATTCAGGGACCACACCAACTTGATCATTTACGGCATGTTCAGCATCGGTCCACGCACCCAGGATGTGAGATGCCGCCCCGGTCGCTGCCTCGGCGGCATCGTTCCACCCAGAAAACGCGATTAGCATCACGGGATTGCGAAGTGCAGGAATTTTATGAATCTCCACATCGTCCACCTTACGGTAACCTCAGCCAAGTGACGAGTCATAATCGCAATAGACCTGCTGGCGCACTGCGGCTAGCGCTGGCTTCGCGCACAGTGATCGCCGATGGAGCTATGGGAACGATGCTTCAAGCAGCAGATCCGACTCTAGAAGATTTCGAGGGCCACGAAGGCTGTAATGAAATCCTTAATGTTTCCCGACCAGATATCGTCCTGGATGTTCATCGTCAGTACTTAGCTTCGGGTGTAGATGCGATCGAGACAAATACTTTTGGTGCGAACTGGGCGAACTTAGCTGAGTACGGCATCGAAGATCGCATATATGAACTGGCCTACGCCGGCGCTGTGATCGCACGCCAAGCCGCGGATGAATTCAGTACTAAAGAGAAGCCACGCTTTGTCTTGGGTTCACTCGGTCCAGGAACCAAACTGCCATCACTTGGGCATACGACATATCAATTCTTAAAGGATGCTTATTACACCGCATCGAAGGGCTTGCTCGATGGTAAATGCGATGCGCTTCTAATTGAAACAACTCAAGATTTATTGCAAGCCAAGGCCGCTGTAAATGGAGCGCGGCAAGCGATCGCCGAAGTCGATTTCGATGTTGTTTTGATCGCACAGGTCACTGTTGAAACCACCGGAACAATGTTGCTGGGTTCAGAAATCGGAGCGGCGTTAAATGCACTTGAGCCGCTAGAAATAGATTTAATCGGACTCAATTGCGCGACAGGCCCTGCAGAAATGTCTGAGCATTTGCGTTACCTTTCAAAGTATTCAAATTGCGCTATCTCTGTAATGCCAAATGCTGGTTTACCGATACTCGGTGCTAAGGGTGCCGAATATCCCCTTGGACCTGAGGAGTTGGCCCAGGCCCTGGAAACCTTTGTTGGAGATTACGGAATTTCGCTTATTGGTGGATGTTGCGGAACAACTCCAGAACATTTAGCAGCAGTTGTTAATAGATTGGGCGCTAAGGCTATTCCAGAGCGCACTAGTGATCTCGATCCAGGTGCGTCATCGCTCTATCAATATGTTCCATTTAGACAACAGAACACATATATGGCGATCGGCGAGCGAACCAATGCCAACGGTTCGCGTGCTTTTCGTGACGCTCTAGTCGCTGAAGATTGGGAAACTTGCGTTGAAATAGCTCGCGATCAAATCCGCGATGGCGCACATATGTTGGATCTCTCCGTAGATTATGTTGGTCGTGATGGCGCGAAAGACATGTTTGAACTAGCGACTCGCTTTGCTACTGCATCCACATTACCCATCGTTCTTGATTCGACTGAACCTGCCGTTCTAAAGGCGGGCTTAGAAGCACTTGGTGGTCGAAGCATCATCAACTCAGTTAACTATGAAGATGGCGATGGACCAACTTCTCGCTTTGCTCGAATCATGCCTTTGGTCAAGGAACACGGTGCGTCTGTAGTAGCACTTACCATTGATGAAGAGGGTCAAGCACGAGATTGCGAATGGAAATTGCGGGTTGCTCGCCGATTAATAAAAGACCTTAACGAAAACTGGCAGATCAAGACCGGAGACATTTTAATCGACTGTCTCACCTTCCCAATCGCAACCGGTCAGGAAGAGACGCGAAGAGATGGCATTGAAACCATCAATGCGATTCGCACTTTAAAATCAGAGTTTCCTGACGTGCAGACCACGCTTGGAGTATCTAATGTCTCCTTCGGCTTAAATCCGGCCGCTCGAGTTGTCTTGAACTCAGTATTTTTGCACGAGTGCGTTGAAGCAGGACTCGATTCTGCAATCGTTCATCCCTCAAAGATAACTCCATTAATTCGCATTAACGAGCGCCAAAAAGAGGTTGCACTCGATCTAATCTATGACCGCCGAAAGTATGAGGGGGATGCTTGTACTTATGATCCACTCACGGAATTTCTTCAGTTATTTGAAGGCGTAGAACTTGCCGCTTCGCGAAACGTTCGTGCATCCGAACTTGCGGCGCTACCGCTAACCGAACGTTTGCAGCGCCGAATCATTGATGGTGAAAAAGTTGGTTTGACCGATGACCTGGATCAAGCAATGGCCGAAGACATTAAACCGTTATTGATTATCAATGACCATTTGCTTGAAGGCATGAAGGTGGTTGGTGAACTCTTTGGAAAAGGCGAAATGCAACTGCCATTCGTTCTCCAAAGCGCTGAGGTTATGAAGACGGCCGTGGCATACCTAGAGCCATTTATGGAGAAAAGCGATGACGGCGGTCGTGGCACCATGCTTTTGGCAACAGTGAAGGGCGATGTTCATGATATTGGTAAAAATCTTGTGGATATTATCCTTTCGAATAATGGTTACACCGTTATAAATATCGGGATCAAACAGACCATCAATCAGATTCTTGATGCTGCCCAAGCTTCAGATGTGGATGCGATTGGCATGAGTGGACTACTTGTTAAATCCACGGTAATTATGAAAGAGAATTTAGAAGAGATAACCAATCGCGGTTTAGCCGAGAAGTGGCCGATCGTTCTTGGTGGCGCCGCGCTTACCCGCGCATTTGTTGAGCAGGATTTGGCTGCTGTGTTCCCTGGTGAAGTTAGGTATGCACGAGATGCATTCGAAGGTTTGCGGTTAATGGATGCAATTATGGCGGTTAAGAAGGGTGTTCCGGGAGCTGCGCTACCCGAACTTCGCGAACGAAAAGTTCCACTTCGTCCACAGAAGAGTGAAGATTTAATCGTTGATACCAAACGAAGCGATGTGGCAAGCGATGTTGATATTCCACCGGCTCCATTCTTTGGGTCACGAATCATCAAAGGTGTGCCTCTAGCAGACTATGTAGGAATGCTCGATGAGAGAGCGCTCTTCGTTGGCCAATGGGGACTCAAAGGTGCTCGCGGAGAATTCGACGCAATGGCAGAAGGTGAAGGACGACCACGCCTTCGCGCTCTGTTAAACCAAGTTCAATCTAAAGGTTGGTTAAATGCCGCGGTGGTTTATGGATATTTTCCTTGCTACAGCGAAGGAAATGATTTAGTTATATTGCATCACGAGGGGGAGAAGAAGGGGCAAGAACGAACTAGATTCTCATTCCCGCGTCAATCTCGTGACCGTCGCCTCTGCCTAAGTGATTTCTTCGCTAGCAAGGAGTCCGGTAAGACTGATGTAGTTGCCTTCCATGTCGTGACAATGGGATCAGAGATCAGCAAGGTAGCGGCGGAGCTATTTGCTGCGAATAATTATCGAGAGTATTTAGAATTGCATGGTTTATCGGTTCAATTAACCGAGGCCCTCGCTGAGCATTGGCATGCACGTATTCGCGAAGAATTTAAGGTTCGCGGAGATGACGCTGCAGATTTGCAAGGGATCTTAGATCAGGGATATCGCGGTTCACGGTACTCATTTGGTTATCCCGCCTGCCCCAATCTTGAAGATCAAATCCAACTATGTGAGCTACTTGAACCCGGCCGCATAGGCGTGGAACTCTCCGAGGAGTTCCAGTTGCATCCTGAACAAAGTACCTCCGCAATAATTGTGCATCATCCTGAAGCAAAATACTTCAACGCTAATTAATCTCTCGGAAGGTTCTGCCATGTTCCAGGCTGTTCTCTTTGACATGGATGGCCTTTTCATAAATTCTGAACCTGATTGGCACGCTGCTGAGTCTGAAATGATGCGATCTCACGGGTATGACTGGACTCCAGAGGATCAGCTGAAATGTTTGGGTGGACCATTGCAACGGGTTACCGAATATATGTCACTCTGTCTCCGCGGTATTAAAACCTCCGAACAATTAGGCGATTTGATTGTGTCTGAAATGCAAAAGCGGATGTCGGGCAAGGTCTCCTTAATGCCAGGTGCACTAGAGTTTTCACGAAAGTTAAATAGCGCAGGAGTTCCGCAAGCCTTGGTCTCAGCCAGCCCTCGCGTGATTGTTGACGCCGTATTGACGGGAATGTCAGAGAAGTATTTTGCACACTCTGTTGCGGCCGGAGATATCGAACGGACCAAGCCTTTCCCGGATCCATATCTGCACGCTGCCAAGTTACTTCGTGTAGATATCGAACAATGTTTAATTTTTGAAGATTCTCCGACTGGACTCAATGCGGCCAGGGCAAGCGGGGCATTTGTCGTTGGAATTCCTCATTTTGTGCAAGTTGCGGAGGAGCCAAGGTTAAAAATCGTTAGAAGTTTTGAAGATGTAACAGAGGCGACTTTAGCGAGCTGGTTTGAAATCAACCAACGTGAGCTGGGCAGATCGTCTTAAAGAAACACCAATCACAGAGACGTGTTGGTCGTGGTCGGAATTCGTTACGTTCGATAGCGCGGAGAATGTCTTCGGCGATATCAAAGAGAGCTCGCTCAGTTTTCAGCAAATCTGCTGAGGTTGGAACGCTTTTTACTAGTCGGGTATCACCGAGATAAATCAATTGCAGTAATTTAGGAATTACTCCGTGGTTCTTCCAATAAAGCAAGGCATAGACTCGTAATTGGAAGAGCGCTTTCTCTTCCCAACCCGGCTTTGGCGATTTTCCAGTCTTGTAATCTACGATTCTTACTTCACCTGTCGGTGCAACGTCTAAACGATCAACGTAACCGTGCAGATATAGTTTCTCTGAAAGATCCATCTCCAGGTGCATCTCGCGATAAGTTGGCTCAAATGTACTTGGGGCTTCCAGAGTGAAGTAATTGCCTAACAATTCTTCGGCCCTTTTAAACCAAGCGCCTTGATCTAAAACAAGTTCCGCTATTGCAGGTTTTGCATCAATCTGCGCTTGCCAACGACTAGGCAACAGTTCGGTTGCTCTTTGAAGGTCACGGTCTGCGGCAGGCAATTCAAAGAGATCTTCCAGAATGGTATGAATTAGCGTGCCGCGTTCAGCATCAATACTCGGTGGCTCAGGTAGTAAATCGATAGTTCGGTATTTGTAGAGTTGTGGGCAGTTGTTGAAATCGTTGATGCGGCTGGGGGAGAGGCGCAACTGGTCCATAAGGAAGGAAGATACAGGCTTTGGTCGGTTAACGCTTAGGATGCTCCTGTGCCAAAAGAGCCAAAAGGAAAAGCCAGCAGCGCTGATCTGCGCAATCGTGGATTCTTCGTGGCTGGTGATCGTGTGCAATTAACCGATCAAAAAGGAAAAATTTATAGCATCACCATTACTCCAGGAAAAGAATGGCACACCCATAAAGGCTGGATTGTTCACGATGATTTAATCGGACTGCCTGAGGGTTCGGTTGTCAGCACTAGTGCAGGGCTGAAGTTCACCGCCTTTATTCCGCTATTAACTGATTATGTGCTTTCTATGCCGCGTGGAGCGACGATTGTTTATCCCAAAGATTCGGCGATGATTGTAGGTTTCGCAGATATTTTTCCCGGTGCTCGAGTGTTGGAAGCCGGCGTTGGAAGCGGAGCGCTAACCCTGTCCTTACTTCGCGCAGTCGGTCCTACCGGGCATGTTCATTCAGTAGAACGACGCGAAGAATTTGCTGAAAATGCTAAGTTAAATATCGAGAACTACTTTGGGGGAGCGCCTGCCAATTGGTCATTAGATATTGGATCTGTGCAAGAGAAAGATTTCAGTGAGGATTTTGATCGCGTTATTTTAGACATGTTGGCGCCTTGGGAATGTGTAGAACTCGCAGCGAATGTACTTCGTCCTGGTGGAGTATTTATGGCCTATGTCGCAACGACAACGCAGCTATCCGCTACAGCCGAGGCGTTGAAGAACGATGGACACTTCACCGAACCAGAGAGTTTTGAAAGTATGGTGCGTGGTTGGCATCACGAAGGCTTGGCTGTAAGGCCGCAGCAGAGAATGATCGGCCATACTGGTTTTCTCATCTTTGCTAGAAGAATGGCGCCTGGAGTTGAAGTTTTAGCTAGACGTCGACGTCCCGCGAAGGGGGCTTACGGTGTCGCGGAAGACTGAGCGACTGGTAAATCTAACTATCGCCCTACTCGCCACTAAACGTTACCTAACTAAGTCAGAGATTTTCCGAACAGTTGACGGTTACGAAGGTAGCGATGAGAGTAAAGAGCGAATGTTTGAACGGGATAAAGATGATCTGCGAAATCTCGGTATTGAAATCGAAGTTGGCACATTCGATCCGTTGTTTGAGGATGAATCTGGTTATCGAATCAAACCGGAGAATTATCAATTTCAGTTAGGTGAAGTTAATGCGCAAGAAATCACCCTACTTTCACTAGCGGCTGAGGCATGGCGTGGTGCAACGATGGGTTCATCAGCCTTAAGCGCCCTGAACAAGCTCCACGCAATCGGTATTGAAAGTGATACGGAACTACTTCTAGATCTCGCTCCGGCAATCATTACCCAAGATGCAAATTTGGCGATCGCAATTTCTGCAATTACCTCAAGAACAGTTCTTTCGTTCTCTTATCTAAATGAGGAATTAAAAGAGCAGAGCAGAGCGCTAGAACCTTATGCAGTTATCTCCAAGTATGGGCATTGGTACATTTTCGGAAATGATCTAGATCGCAAAGCAAGCCGCCTCTTCCGATTGGATCGCGTTTCAGGTGAATTGAAAACGCAGGGTAAATCTAACGCCTTTGAGATTCCTACCGATTTAGATGTAGATCAAGCCTTTGCAAAGTCGTCAGAGCTATCCTCCGTGATCGTTTTTATTAGAGATGGACGTGGGTTAAATTTGCGAAGTCGCGGGCTTCAGAAAACCACCAGAAGTGCACCGGTTGGATGGCAAGAGTTTGAAATCGAGTATTTAGATCGTGAACGTTTAATCGAAGAAGTGCTCTGGTATGGCAATGATGTAATCGTTTCGGAACCTTCCGACATACGTAATGAAATTCTTGGACATTTGAAAGCTGGGGTGGCAACTTATGGTTAAGTCACAGGCCACGCCAGTAGAGAGGGCTGCTCGACTTTTAGATTTAGTTCCATTTATTTCGACTCACCAAGGAATAGCGCTAAGTGAGTTAGCACAAGAATTCAATCTCACTGAAAGTGAACTGCTGGGTGATCTAAACACTCTATGGATGTGTGGTCTGCCGGGATATACGCCGCTGGAACTTATTGATCTGGAGTTTGAATCGGGATATGTGAGTATCCGAAATGCCGAAGTCCTGCAACGAGTCCGTCTCCTTACTAAACAGGAACTTGTGATAATTCTTTTGGGACTCGACATTTTGGAGAGCTCAATTGATCCAAAACGTAGGGATTTGAGCGATGCAATCTCTGGTTTGATGAGCAGAATTAAAGAGATAGTTGGAAATGTTGCAACTGCATCACCAATAGTGGACTCAGCTCATCGCGCAATAATCACACAGGCCATTGCTAGCAGATTAGATTTAGTCGTTAGTTATCACTCAACAATTCGAGATTCTGTTAGCGAACGAGTAATCACACCTCTTGAGTTATCACTTGATCACGGCTTTGAGGTGCTAGACGCCTATTGTCAGAGCGCCGAGGGTTTCCGTACTTTTCGGTTAGATAATATGAGATCAGTACAACTGGCAGGATCTTCGGTGAATATTCGTCAAGCACCTGAACGTTTGGATTACCAGTGGCAGTTAATAATCAAGTCGCGCTTTCGCACATCTTCTGAAAGATTCCGGTCTACCTATAGACCGCGAGAATCGTCCCTAGAGGAGTTGGTCACGGTGAACTCCTTCAGTCAGGACTGGTTGTTAAGAAATGCCTTGAGCACACTGGCATCGGCTGAGGTACAACTTCCCGTCTCGGCGAGATCGCTGATAGCCGAGAAATGCCAGCAAACTTTAGAGTTGTATGAAAATTGGCCGATTCCTAACTAGCGGTGATGCGCTAGGGCGGGCCCATACGCTACCTTTTAGCCATGCCTTTTCTACGCGAACCTAGTCACATCCTCTTACTTCTAATTGTGGTCATTGTCCTCTTTGGTGCTAAGCGACTACCGGATTCGGCTCGATCATTAGGTCGTTCTCTTCGCATCTTCAAGAGCGAAATGAAGGATATGAAGAACGATGATAAGAATGATAACAAGGACGATACTGACGGCTCTGCCGCTCGTTAACCGCTATGACGACCTCCGTCGGCGGTCGTATGCCGCTCATAGAACACCTCCGAGAATTTCGTAAAAGAGTTGTTCGCTCCGCCCTTGCTATCTCTTTGGGCTCGATCATCGGTTGGTTCTTCTACAACGAAATAATTACCAAATTAGCTGAACCAGTTTGTGATCTCAGAGCCGCCCAAGCTAGCGGAGCCGAAAATTGCGGAGCGCTCTACATCAGCGGTGTCTTAGGTCCACTTAACCTCCAAATTAAGGTCTCCATTCTCGCGGGAGTGATTATGACCGCACCAATATGGCTCTATCAACTTTGGGCATTTATCGCACCCGCTCTTCACCGTAGAGAGAAGAAGTACTCGTTTCTCTTTCTCATTGCCGCAACTCCTTTCTTTGCGGCGGGCACCTATCTCGGTTACTCGATACTTCCAGTTGCTGTTCGTGTTCTTTTTGGATTTACCCCAGAAGCGCTAGAGAACTTGGTTAGGTTTGATGATTATTTAGATTTTGTAATGCGCGCGATACTTCTCTTCGGCATCGCTTTCGAGCTGCCGGTCTTCTTAGTTACTTTCAATCTAATTGGGTTTCTCAGTGGGATGGCGATTCTCAGACCTTGGCGTATTTGGGTATTTGCCATAACGCTCTTTGTTGCCGGCTTTACCCCGAGCGCAGATCCACTTTCTATGGCTGCGCTAGCGCTACCATTAATTGGTTTTTATCTTCTCGCTGGAGGAATCGCCCTATTAAATGATCGCCGCCGAGCAAAAAAGAACGCACTCTTAGAGTCGATCTAAATTCATGTGGGTTTTGGTAATAAATCCTGTTTCCGGCGGCGGCAAAGGTGCAGTTCTCGGAACCGAAGTTGCAGGATTTTTTGCCGAAAAACAACTTCCATATCAAATCATCACAGCATCCTCCGCTGAAAAATTAAGTAAGAGCCTTACGGAATTTCTAGAGAAGAACTCCAACTCCATAAAAGGCGTCATCGCAATCGGGGGAGACGGCCTTGCTCACTTAGTTCTACAAATCGTCGTTCCGCGCAAGATCGCCTTCTCCGTCATACCGGCCGGAACGGGAAATGATTTTGTGCGCGCTTTGGGTTCTAGTTTAAGCGAAATCAGAACTCAATTGAATCTCGTGATTTCAAATCCGCCGTCCAAAATAGATCTAGGGCTTGCTGACTCAGAATGGTTTGGTGCAGTTCTATCAACTGGTTTTGATTCGGTGGTAAATGAGAAAGCAAATACCCTTAAATGGCCGAAAGGCCCGATGAAATATAACGTTGCTATCGCGATGGAGCTACCTAAGTTCAAGCCACTTCATTATGTTATAGAGCTAGATAATCAGATTATCGAAACAGAAGCGATGCTAATCGCAGTCGGTAACGGAAGTAGCTATGGCGGAGGGATGAAAGTTTGCCCCGATGCTGATCTGCGTGATGGACTCTTTGATGTAATGGTGCTGCGGCCTGTTAGTAAATTAGAATTCATCAAGGTTTTCCCGACAGTCTTTAGCGGCAAACACGTTGAACATAGACAAGTAGATTTCTATCGAACCAAGCGGGTTTCACTTCAGGCGCCGGCGGTTGCCTATGCTGATGGAGAGAGAATAGGCGGCCTTCCAGTTCGCGCTGAATGTATCGCTGGCGCTGGACTATCGTGGCTCCCATGACGACCCCCGCTGCCAAATATGCTGCGGCGAAGTCTCGCACTAAACATCAAGTAACCGCTGATTTCGTAGCCCAGTTTGATTTCGCATTTGATGAATTTCAAATAGAGGCTTGTCACGCTGTAGAAAGTGGACACGGAGTACTAGTCGCTGCGCCCACAGGGGCGGGAAAGACAGTAGTTGGCGAATTTGCCGCCTTTCTGTCGCTGCGCAACGGTAAGAAATGTTTTTACACAACGCCCATCAAGGCTTTATCAAATCAAAAATTCCAGGAATTTGTCGCCCGATTTGGTGAAGAGAAGGTCGGGCTATTAACAGGCGACACCAACATAAATTCTGAAGCCGATATTTTGGTTATGACTACTGAAGTTTTGAGAAACATGCTCTATGCCAACTCAACAACCTTGGTCAATCTAGGATCTGTAGTGATGGATGAAGTTCACTACTTGGCCGATAAGTTTCGCGGCGCGGTATGGGAAGAAGTGCTAATTCATTTGATGGAGTCAGTTCAAGTGATTTCACTTTCAGCGACGGTATCAAATGCGGAAGAGTTTGGTGAGTGGCTTGGGGAGGTCCGTGGCGAGACTGAGGTGATAGTTAGTGAACATCGCCCAATTCCGCTCTATCAACATGTTCTAATTAATTCGAACTTAATTGATCTCTTCAGTCAACCGGGCAAGATCAATCCAGAAATACTTGCGTTGGAACGTGAGGCGCTGCGCAAGGTCCGTATTCCTAGAAATCGTCGCGAACAGTGGGGGGCACAAGAGTCGCGGTTATCTCGGGCGGAGATCGTTGAGAAGCTGCAACGTGAGAATCTGCTTCCGGCGATCACCTTCATCTTTTCTCGCATGGGTTGTGACGCTGCAGTAAAGCAATGTTTGGCGGCGGGTTTGAAACTAACTAATACGGAAGAGCGCGCCGAAATATTAGCCAGCGCTGAGAAATTCACTGCAAACCTACCTAAGGAAGATTTAGAAGTTCTCGGCTATCGCGAATGGATAACTGCCCTCGAACGAGGAATCGCAGCGCACCATGCTGGTTTGTTGCCAAGTTTCAAGAACGCTATTGAAGATCTCTTTCAACGTGGTTTGGTAAAAGCGGTTTTCGCGACTGAAACTCTCGCCTTGGGTATAAATATGCCGGCGCGAACAGTTGTTTTAGAGAAGTTGACGAAATGGAATGGTGAAGCGCACGTTCCAATAACTCCGGGGGAGTACACCCAATTAACTGGTCGAGCTGGTCGTCGGGGAATTGATATTGAAGGTAATGCAGTTGTTCAGTGGTCTCCGACCGTCGATTCGGCCACTGCTGCGGGTCTAGCATCAACGCGCACTTATCCACTCAGATCATCATTTACACCGACATACAACATGGCTATCAACTTGATCGCTCGATTTGGACGCGAGCGAGCTCACGGGAGCCTCGAATCTTCATTTGCACAGTTCCAAGCAGATCGCGCAGTGGTTAGTTTGGTAAGGCAGATTAAGAAGAATGAATCCGCACGAGATGAATTGATTGAAAGCGCTAAGTGTCATCTCGGTGATTTTGAAGCTTACGCATCGCTGCGCTCTGAAGTGAAAGAACTTGAGAAGTTGCTCTCTAAGCGAGATGGCCGAAAGACTTTCGATAATCGCCAGCGTGCGCATATGGAAGGTGAAATAGATAATCTCCGTCGCAGTATGCGTAACCACGCCTGCCATTCTTGCAACGACCGAGAAACGCACGCTCGATTTGCGGAAAGAGCCGAGCGTCTGGCGCGAGAATCAGATGGTTTACGAGCTCGAGTTGAGAATAGAACAAACGTCATCGCTAAGACATTCGATCGTATCTGTGATGTATTAACGCATTTGGGTTATATCGAGGGAGAGAAGCCACTTGCTCAAGGTCAGATCCTCGCAAAAATTTATGCAGAATCGGACCTGCTATTGACTGAAACTATTCGGGAAGGAATTCTAGATTCGTTATCAGCGCCTGAACTTCTCTCAGTTGTTTCTTCAATGATATTTCAATCTAGATCGCGTGAAGATTATGCACCTAAAATGCCCCATCAAAACGTCGCTAATGCGCTAGCGGATATAACAAGACTCTGGGCTAAGTTAGAAGCGATTGAAAATGATTTTGATGTAAAGACACAAAAGGAGCCGGATTTTGGATTCGCCTATATCTCGTACAAATGGGCGCAAGGAAACTCACTAACCAGCGTTTTGAAAGGAAGCGATATGTCGGTGGGTGATTTTGTGCGCTCAACCAAACAGTTAATGGATCTGCTGATGCAAATTGCTGGAGCGAGCGAAACGCTGCGCCCAGTTTGCCGAGAGGCGATAAAGCGTTTAGATCGCGGCGTTGTTTCATATATGGTTGATGACTTATGACTCTAATGCTCCTTGATAGCGCCTCTCTTTGGTATCGCGCTTACTACGGGATGCCCGACACGATGTTGGCTCCTGACGGCACTCCAGTTAACGCCATTCGAGGCTATTTAGATATGACCGCTCGCTTGATAACGATGTATTCGCCAAAACGTATCGTTGCTTGTATTGAGGGAGATTGGCGGCCGTCTTGGCGCGTAGAACTCTTTCCGGATTACAAAGCAAATCGCTTGGAAGAAGATGGGGAAGGCGAAGAAGAACCTGATCTTTTGACCCCGCAAATTCCGATTCTCTTGGATTTACTAGATGAGTTTGGAATTCCTATGGTTGGCGTCGACGACTACGAAGCCGATGATGTAATAGCAACCTTTGCAGTTCAAGAGAAGGGACCGATTCGCATTGTTACTGGTGATCGCGATCTTTTTCAATTAGTTGATGATAAACGCGATGTTAAAGTTGTTTATTTAGCTAAAGGTTTATCCCAACATGACCTGGTTGACACCGCTTGGGTCGCTCGCAAGTACGCAATTCCCGGCGATCGTTACGCTTTATTTGCAATGTTTCGCGGTGATCCATCAGATGGTCTGCCCGGAGTACGCGGAATCGGAGAAAAGGGCGCGGCGCTAATTGCGAATCACTTTGCGGATGTTGACGAAGCGTTGCAAGGTGCTCACGATGCGCATGAAGCGTTGTCGCCGGCACTGGCTAAGAAAATAATTGCTGGCGCAGATTATCTAAAGATCGCACCAACGTTAGTTAATTGCGCGAAAGATGTCGCGCTTCCCACGCTTGATATTGCGATACCAAAAGCGCCGGAGGATCTCTCGAAAATATATGAAATCAAGGAGCGTTATGGTCTGGGGGCTAGCGTAGAACGATTGATAGCGGCTCTTAAATGGTAATGATTGCGCTCTCAGCTTTCTTAGCAAGTGCATCCTTTGCTCCGATCGGGATCTGGTTCCTAGGAGTTCTCGGTTACTCCTTTCTTCTTCGAAAGTTATCTAAGTCAAATAGCCAGTTATGGCATGCGTTCGCATTCGGCTTTATCTATAACGCCATAGTTCTGTATTGGTCAGGAAAATATGTCGGGGCGCTTCCTTGGATACTTCTGGCGTTTCTGCAAGCGCTTTTCTACCTTCCAGTTGGCATCGTCGCGAAGCGATGGAATTCAATTTGGTGGACCATCGGTGCTCTCTTATTAATGGAGGAGTTCCGTTCAGTATTTCCATTTGGTGGCTTTGGTTGGACTCGTATTGCATATAGTCAGGTTGAGTCACCCGCTGTTGCGATCTTGCCTTATGGGGGAGTACTCGCGCTTTCAGCGCTGACTCTGATTCTCGCAGCGTTTATTTCCAAGTTTAGAGTTGGGAACTTTGCGAAGCTCTTCCTGATCTTTATTTTCCTAGCAATTCTTCCCGCAAATCCGCAGGGGAGTGGTTCGGTAAAACTGATTGCGATTCAAGGGAATACACCAAGTGTTGGTTTAGATTTCAATTCACGAGCACAAGCTGTATTCAACCTGCATCGTGATGCTACCTATAAATACGCAACGGGGAGTTATGACGCAATTATCTGGCCCGAGAATGCCATCGATATAGATCCAGGTTCACATCCAAATGTTGCTTCAGATATAGGTGAGTTAACTAGTGACAAAGAGACACCGCTGATCGCTGGTGTTGTACTTAGACGAGATGGTTCACCTGCCAATGCTTCAGTTTTGTACGACTCCGAATCAGGGGCTGTAACGACCTATATAAAGCGCGGGTTAACGCCTTTCGGTGAGTACATGCCACTGCGCGGATTAGCAGAATTCATCTCACCGTTCGCCGCGTCAGTCGAAGATTTTAAGCCAGGGAGTGAATTGGTCACACATCAAGTAGCCGGCGCCTCTCTTGGACCAGTTATTTGCTATGAAATCATCAATGATCAGCTCGTTGGGCAGATGAGTCGCAGTTCTGACGCGCTAATTGTCCAGACCAATAGCGCAACTTTTTCGGGTACAGCACAAAGTCGACAACAGTTAGCGATTACTCGTATTCGAGCAATCGAGTATTCCAAAGATGTTTTAAGTGTTTCAACAATCGGTATAACCGCATTTATTGACAGTAATGGGGCAGTAAGATCGTCAACACCCGAGAATATTCAACAATCGCTAACTGGCGATTTAACACTTAATAGTCACGTCACCTTAGCAAGTAAATTCAATCACCTATCAAAATTGGCTATTCTCGCAATTTTTCTAATCCTGAGGTTTGCAAGTTTACGTAAGCGAGTTTCTAAATGAGGAATCTAGCCATATTGATTCCGACTTACAATGAATCGTCTACAGTAATTCAACAATTAAAAAATTTGGAGATTTTCAGAGATTCGAGTGCAGATGCAATTAGTGTTTTGGTCATCGACGATAATTCGCCAGATGGCACCGCAAATTTAGTCGACAATTTGCATCTTTCGTGGGTGCAAGTTCTTCGCCGTCCGAGTAAGGCAGGGCTAGGCGCCGCATATCGTGCCGGTTTTACTAAAGTTTTAGCGAATGATTCATATACGCATATTGTTACGATGGATGCCGATGGTTCGCATAGCATTGAAGATTTAGCCGCAATGATCTCGGCGATAACACCTGGGAAATCAATTACCTTGGGTACGCGTTGGATGCCTGGCGGCAGCGTTGTAAATTGGCGAAAAACGCGTCAGCTCTTGTCAAGAACAGGAACCAAGTACGCCAAGTTTGCACTTCGTTTGAATCTAAAGGACTTAACTGGAGGTTTTCGAATCTATAGCGTTGAGTTACTCAGAGCTCTTAATCTAAAAGATATGCAAGCAACTGGTTATTGTTTTCAAATTGAAATGGCTATGGCTGCCGATTTAGCTGGTGCAGTTGCAACCGAAGTTCCAATAACTTTTGTGGAGCGGAAAAATGGTGTTTCAAAGATGACGAAGTCGATCGTAATAGAGGCGCTCATTCAGACAACCCGTTGGGGCGTAGTTCGTAGGTTTAGACCCAACGCCGATAAGTTACATTATGTTAAGTAACCTTAAATTGGCCCGCCCCCCACAGGAAATGAGCCTGTTTTAGGAGCTGTAAGCCTCTATAGGAAGGCAAGAACAGACCAAATTACGGTCTCCGTGCGCTCCATCTATGCGCGAAACGGGCGGCCAGTACTTCATTCGAGAACCTATCGATTCACCCGTCACGAAGCCATCCAGGGATACCGGGTAACCACCGATTTCGCGGCTGTATTTGCGATCCCATTGGCTGGTTACAACGCTTAACGCGGTGTGTGGCGCGTGGCGCAGCGCTGAATCCTCAATGCTGATCTTCCCGTCAATCACTTCCTGAATTTCGGCGCGAATCGAAATCATTGCATCAATGAAGCGGTGAATTTCTGAGATATTTTCTGACTCAGTGGGCTCAATCATTAGAGTTCCTGCAACGGGAAAGGACATCGTTGGCGCATGGAAACCGTAATCCATCAGCCGCTTGGCAATGTCATCAACACTGACGCCTGATTCTTTGGTGAGCCCGCGAATATCAAGGATGCACTCGTGTGCCACTCGTCCATTACTGCCCGTGTAAAGGATTGGATATGAGTTCTTTAGGCGTTCCGCGATGTAATTTGCCGAAAGAATTGCAACCTGGGTCGAATGCGTTAAACCTTCTCCCCCCAACAAGCGAATGTATGCCCACGAAATTGGCAAAATACTTGCAGATCCGAAAGGTGCACCAGATATCGGACCTGGTCCAGTTGCGGGACCTGCGGTTTCGTCCATCGGATGGTTCGGTAAAAATGGCGCTAAATGTGAGCGGGCGATTACTGGACCAACGCCAGGTCCTCCCCCTCCGTGAGGTATTGCAAATGTCTTGTGGAGATTTAAGTGGGAAACGTCTGCGCCAAATTTTCCTGGTTGTGAAACACCCACTAGTGCATTCAAGTTCGCACCATCTACATAAACCTGACCGCCTGCATCGTGAATTAACGCGCAGATTTCAGATACAGCCGTTTCAAATACGCCGTGAGTTGAAGGATAGGTAATCATAAGTGCAGCTAGGGCGCTTCCGTGATCGGCAATTTTCTGCTTGATATCAGCTAACGAAACATTTCCATTTTCATCACACTCAATTACCACCACCTGCATGCCAGCCATCACCGCTGACGCCGCGTTTGTTCCGTGAGCGCTCGATGGAATCAAGCAAATGTTGCGGCTCTGATCGCCACGAGAATCATGATAGTTGCGAATCGCAAGTAAACCAGCGAACTCTCCCTGACTTCCAGCGTTCGGCTGAAGCGAAACGGCATCGTAACCCGTAATTGTTACCAACCACTCTGATAACTGCTTAATCAATTTTCGAGATCCAAGCGTTTGATCGTTCGGTGCGAACGGATGTAATGAGGAGAATTCGGGCCAGGTGACCGCTTCCATTTCAGTTACGGAGTTAAGTTTCATTGTGCAAGATCCCAAAGGAATCATTGTGCGATCAAGCGCTAAATCTTTATCAGCCAGATTACGCAAATAGCGCATCATTCCGGTTTCGCTATGATTTGAATTAAAGACAGGGTGCGTCAGGAAAGCGCTCGTTCTTCTGAACTTCTCAGGAATATCATCCGGCTTAACATCTGATAGTCCAAGAATTTCTAAAACATCAGCGAAAGTCTCTTCCGTTGTTTCTTCGTCAAAGGCGACACGTACCTCAGTCTTGCTGACCCTGGCAAAGTTAATTCCCTTTGCAACAGCTTTTTTGTGTATCTGATCGGCATCTGCAACAGAGATATGAACGGTGTCAAAAACAACATCTTGATGATTACCGTTCGCGGCGTGCAATCGAGCTGCAAAGTTATTTACTCTTTGCGCTATCCGACGCAGGCCATCTGGGCCATGCCACATGGCATAGAAAGCGCTCATGTTGGCAAGAAGAACTTGTGCGGTGCAAATATTTGAAGTCGCTTTGTCGCGACGAATATGTTGTTCTCGTGTTTGTAGCGCAAGACGGAAGGCAGGCTTTCCTGTTGCATCGATACTTTGTCCGACCAGTCGACCGGGCATGGACCGTTCAAGTCCGCTGCGAACCGCGAGGAATCCGGCGTGCGGACCTCCGAATCCCATGGGAACTCCAAAACGTTGGGCGGTTCCTACGGCGATATCTGCGCCCCACTCCCCTGGCGGTTTGAGCAAAGTCAGAGCAAGTAAATCTGTTGCTGCAATTACAAGTGCGTCACGTGAATGTGCGTATTCAGCAAAAGATGTGTAATCAATGATTGTTCCTGTTGTATCTGGATACTGCAACAGCGCGCCGAAGAATTCACCAGCAAAGCCATCCCGAACAACGTGACCTGAATCAACTTCAACAACTTTTATTCCAAGTGGCTTGGCTCGAGTTAAGACAACTGCCTTGGTCTGAGGGTGAACATGCTCTTCGATCAAGAACACCGCTTCATCGTTTAACTTCGAAGCCCGTCGAGCTAGAGTCATAGCTTCAGCGGCGGCAGTACTTTCATCAAGCATTGACGCATTGGAGATAGTCAATCCAGTTAATTGACAAATCATGGTCTGAAAAGCGAATAGCGCTTCGAGACGTCCTTGCGATATCTCTGGTTGGTAAGGGGTGTAAGCGGTATACCAAGCTGGATTTTCTAAAACATTTCTCTTAACCACCGGCGGAACAATCGTGCCGTAGTAACCAGTTCCAATTAATGAACGAAAAACTTTATTTTCTGAAGCGATTGATCGGAGTTCGGCAATAACCTCAACTTCACTCCTTGGGGATTCCAGCACTTGCGAAAGTTCGTTCGCTATGCGGATGTTTTCTGGGACAACTGCTTGAATAAAAGATTGCATATCTTTATAGCCAAGGATCTGCAGCATCTGCATTTCATCCGCAGAAGTAGGGCCGATGTGGCGACTAGAAAAATTATCGCTATCGAAACTCATCACTACTCCCCTAGTTAGTTATTGGGGAAAGCTCCCCTTTTCAATTGCTGTAGGGGAAGAGTAAGTGTATTAGGCGCCTTTCGCCTTACGACGTAATGAAAGCTCGTCGTTACTTTCAACACCTGCTGGATGTATGGTCTCGCCATTGATTTCACCTTGCAGCGTCGCCAGTGAACCCTCAACCTCATGCCAAACTTTACCTACTGCAATTCCGAAAACACCTTGGCCACCTTGAAGTAAATCCACGATCTCATCGGCGCTAGCACACTCATAAATTGAAGCTCCATCGCTCATCAAGGTGATGCTTTCTAACTCAGTAACACCGCGACTGCGCAGATGTGTAACTGCGGTGCGGATGTTCTGGAGCGAAATTCCCGCATCTAATAAACGCTTAACGATTTTTAAAACTAAGATGTCGCGGAAACCATAAAGGCGCGCAGTTCCGGAACCACTTGCAGTACGTACGCTCGGTTCCAACAGACCAGTGCGTGCCCAATAATCTAATTGCCGGTAAGAAATTCCTGCAGCAGAACAAGCAGTCGCACCGCGATAGCCGATTTCATTCTGTTGATCTGGCGTAACTGGGGAGGTCACGTTTGCTCGATTCTCTTGAGGAAGTTTGCCGAGGGGCTTGTTTTATGGGTAAAGGTTACGAGGAGATAGGACCATGAACAACGACCGACACGGGGCAAACCTCAAGTAGAGAGTAAGACTTAGGAGTGTTATCCGGCGAAGTCTTCGGGGTTGATCTGATCTAGGAACTCACGAAACCGCTCAAGTTCAACGTCTGAACCGGCGCCACCGGTCGAGAGAGCATCCTCGCCATCGCCCAACAATCGTTCCGGAATATCTATGCCGACTTCATCGAGAAGATCTGAGTCGGCGAGAATGTTGCTCTTCGTACGTAAGGCGATCGCGATCGCATCTGATGGTCTAGCGCTGATTTTCAGAACCGTACCGCTATCAGTGCGGATCTGGATTTCGGCATAGAAGATGCCATCCTTGAGTTGCACTATTTGGACCGCGGTCATTGTCAGATCCGCCGCCTCCAAGATATTGGAGATCAGATCATGGGTTAAAGGTCGCTGCGCGACCATTCCTTGTTGAGCAAAGGCGATCGCTGTCGCTTCAACCGCTCCCACCCAGATTGGAAGGAACCTCGAGCCCTCGACCTCTTTAAGAAGAACTATCGGCTGGTTAGAGGGCATCTCAATGCGAACGCCGACTACCTCCATATTTACCATCATTTAGAAAACCTAATTTGATTGATGAGATTAGCGTGGTCGGTTTAGACCGGCGCGCACCAGAGATGCGTGTAAGCGAACCGAGAGCGATGCGATCTGTTTCTGAACTTCCTCGGCACGGGCTTTGGAGTCCGCACTCTTCTGTCGGTTAATTGGAGTGATTACCTGTTCGATCAACCCGATCTCGCGATCTGCAGCAGATTTAAATGAGCGAAGATGTCTCGCTTCTATCCCAAAGCTCGCCATCTCAGCAACGGCAGTCGCAACAGATAAGGCATCGTTATCGTAATGACGACCGCGAAGTGCGATGAAACCAAAGGACTCAAGTTCAACTAATTGCGCATCCTTTAAGCCACTGGCCTTTAACAGTTCTTCACGAGAAAGACGTAGATCGGATGTCGCACCGAAAGATTCAGGAGATGAATCACCGTCGATAGTTGCCAGGGTCGGACGAGGCGCAGCTATTCCCCCGTTGGCCGCCGGTTCAAGTCCGCGGTCCAACGCCTCAAGATTCTCTTTGATAACGCGTAATGGAAGGTACTGATCGCGTTGCAACAACAAAACATAGCGAAGGCGATCAAGGTCTGCGGCGGTAAATTTGCGGTAACCAGACGGAGTGCGTTGTGGCTCAATCAGCCCTTCTGATTCAAGAAAGCGGATTTTCGAGATAGTTATATCCGAAAAATCTCCTCGCAGTTTAGTAAGGACTTCGCCGATGCTCAGATACGCGCGTGCTGGAACGCTCATTTAATACTCCCCTGATTAGTAATTATTTATTGTTACGAGCTGATACAAAAATTAAATGGAACTTCCCAATCTGAATCTCATCACCGCAAGTTAGCGGTGCTGTCTTTAGAGATTGGTTATTGATGTAGGTGCCATTGAGGCTTCCTAAATCATTTAGTGAAAAAACTGAACCGTTACGTTCAATGACAGCGTGGGATCGCGAAACGGTCACATCGTCGAGAAAGATCTCACTCTCAGGTGAACGTCCAATCGAAGTTCGTTCTTCGGAAATTAAATAGCGTGAACCCTTATTAGCACCGCGGTGAACAACCACCATGGCTTTATCTGGAGCTCCATTTAATACCGCTTCAATCGCCGATTTATCGGCGTCCGCTAGTGATGACAAAAGCGCATTTAAAGCGCTTTGGGGGGATGCATCAACTACTGATCTCAAACCGAGGTGGAGAGTGCTAGTTAGTTCATTACTCTGCGAAACATTCTCCATAGCGGCTCTCCCTTCGCCTTCAAGTCTTGGACAGGTTCAACTTCTACCTGAGGCTGACATTAGGGTGAGAGCGAGAAGAAATCAAGCGGTAATCGTATGAAAATTAGTGCTGCAAACTCGGAAAATTACGCGGTGATTTGACGGTACTGCTCTGGCGATAGTAAGCCAGCGGGCGTGCTTTCTACCTCGATCTCGGCCAACCAACCAGCGCCATAGGGCTCCGAGTTAATGGTTTCAGGTGACTGTCCCAACGAATCGTTAATCGCAACTATTTTCCCAGACACTGGTGCGAAAATTTCAGAGACGCTCTTAGTGGATTCAACTTCACCGCAGACTTTATCTGCGACAACGCTCTCGCCGACCTTTGGAAGCTGCACGTAAACAATATCTCCGAGTGCGCCTTGTGCGTAGTCCGTGATGCCCATCCGAAAAACATTTGTTGATATCTCACTAACCCACTCGTGCTCTTTTGTGTATTGCAGCCCATCAGGTATTAGCGACATTCTTACTCCTCAGCGATCTGGATAATGAAGTGAAATCTACCGCGCCACTCTAATAGCCGCTATCCCAGTTCGGATATAAGAAGCACCGGTGAAAAGATAAAGTCCAACTCCCCACCAAGTAAAACTCCACCCAAAAATGTAGGCGGCAGTGCCGGCCCACCCTGGATGCAGGGCTAGGAGTAAGAATGGAAAGGCATACAACAAATTAAATGTTGCAGCCTTGCCAAGGTAAGTAACCTTGAGCGGCGGTAGAGACTTCGCGGTTAACGCAATCGTAAGAAATCCCAGAGTCAGGTCTCTTAACAACAAGACTGCAATCACCCAGAGCGGAATCGCATCGCGGAGATAGAGAACAATTAGCGTTGCCAGGATGTATAAACGATCTATAGCGGGATCAGCCAACTCGCCAAAGCGAGACTCTTGTCCCCACGCCCGGGCTAACTTTCCATCAAAGTAATCAGTTGCACCGCCTACGGCTAGGGTCAGAATTGCCCACCCATCAGCCTCTAGCGCTAGTGCGAGATAGACAAATAGCGGAATTCCGAGTGCTCGAAGGCCAGTTAAGGCATTTGGCACGTTGAGAAGTTTGCTCCTGGCCATTAGTCGCGCTCTTTGACTCGAACCGCTACTTGAACTGGTGTGCCAGGAAAACCGAACTCTTCACGGAGGCGACGTTCGATAAAGCGGCGATAGGAAGCTTCGATCCACCCGCTGGAGAAGATAACAAATTTCGGCGGCGCAATGCCTGCCTGCGTTGCATAGTAAATCTTTGGTTGCTTTCCACCACGAACTGGAGGTGGGGTCGCGCCGATAAGGGCTCCAAGGAATGAGTTGAGTTTGGCGGTCGGCACACGACGTTCCCAACTATCTATTGCAGTGCGCAACGCTGGCGCTAGTCGGTCTCTATGCCATCCAGTTTTTGCTGCGACATTTACTCGTTGTGCCCATTCAACTTGATCTAAGTGACGATCAATCTCGCGATCTAATTGATCGCGGCGATCTTCATCTACTAGATCCCACTTATTCATAACGATGACCATCGCTTTACCGGCCTCTTCAACCATTGTAATTATGCGCAGGTCTTGTTCTGAGATCGGTTCTGAAGCATCGAGAACTACTACTGCGCACTCACAACGTTCTAGCGCCGCTTGTGTACGAAGGGTCGCATAATAATCAGTACCACTTGCTTGATTAGCGCGTTTGCGTAAACCGGCTGTGTCGATAAAACGCCAGATCGATCCACCGAATTCAATTAACTCATCCACGGGATCGCGCGTTGTACCTGCAACATCATCAACGATAGAACGGTTCTCGCCGGCTAGTGCATTTAACAAACTTGATTTACCAACATTTGGACGCCCAATTAATGCGATCTTGCGATATCCAT
>Ga0315902_10001736_pt1 | contig 34671 bp, 32 predicted proteins | sample LakEriMetagenome_9_FD_203523 | JGI IMG/M metagenome (GOLD analysis project Ga0315902, IMG submission 203523) | Freshwater fungal communities from buoy surface, Lake Erie, Ohio, United States - Buoy 12 MA117 | ecosystem: Environmental > Aquatic > Freshwater > Lake > Lake biofilm | place: USA... | reverse complement strand
GCGCCGCCGCCTCCCGCACTGCACCGTGCTGGACGGTCATGGCGGCGTTCGCGGAGCGTCTGCCCGTCGCCTCCGATACCCTGGAGGAAGACGGCATCCTCGGCTGGGCGGCGAGAAACAGCGCAAAGCCCGGTCGCGGAGGCCCGGAGGCCTGGGTGCTCCAGGCGAGTCCGGACTGGTCCCGCGCGCATCTCGAGGACCCTGCCGACGCCGTGGGCGATACTCTTCTGGCCGCGCTTGCGGCCCGCATCGGCGCGCCGCTCCCGGAGCCGGTCATCCGCCAGGTCCACCGGTGGCGCTACGCCCGGTCCGCCGCCGGATCCGAACAGGCCCTGTGGTCGGAAACGGCCCGGCTCGGCTGCTGCGGTGACTGGCTGGCCGGACCGCGGGTCGAGTGCGCCTGGGACTCAGGCGAGGCCCTGGCCCGGCAGATCATCAACGCGCGGGGGGAATGACAGGTCTGCCGGCCCTGGGTTAGGCTCTTCCCAATGACCCGCCCCCATCCAAGAGGGCGGACGGAGGAAGCCCATGAACGCCCCCGCCCTGACCAAGCACGTCCCCCTCCCGGAGGTCCGCCGCACCCGATACAGCGCCTTCGAGGTCACGCCGATCTCGCCGCACATCGGCGCCGAGATCCGGGGGGTGGACCTGTCCCGGCCGATGACGCCCGAGCTCCTGGCCGACATCCGCGCCGCCTGGGCGGACTGGCTGGTGCTGGTCTTCCGCGACCAGACCCTGGACCGCGAAGCGCACAAGGCCTTCAGCCGGAACTTCGGCCGCCTGCACGTACATCCCATGCACCATGGCCGGCCGGATCAGGACCCCGAGATCCTCACCGTGAAGACCACCGCCCAGTCGCCCTTCACGGCAGGCGAGGCTTGGCACACGGACGTCAGCTGCGATCCCGTCCCGCCCCTGGCCTCCCTGCTCTACATCACCGAAACCCCGGAATGCGGCGGCGGCGACACCCTGTTCGCCAACATGTACATGGCCTTCGAGATGCTCTCGCCAGCCATGCAGGGCTTCCTTGAGGGGATGTGGGCGGTCCACGACGGCGCCCTGCCCTATGTCGGCAACTACAAGTCGACACCGCCGGAGGGAGGGTATCCGCGCACCCGCCACCCCGTCGTGACCCGTCATCCGGACACCGGCCGGAAGGTGCTGAACGTCAATTCGGGCTTCACGACCCACATCGAGGGACTGCACCGCTGGGAGAGCCGCGCCCTGCTAGACATGTGCTTCGGCCTGCTGCAGCGCGAGCCCAAGCTGCACTGCCGGGTGCGGTGGGAGCCCAACACCCTGACCCTTTGGGACAACCGCTGTACCCAGCACCATTCGGTCTGGGACTACTATCCCTTCTCCCGCTACGGCGAGCGCGTCTCGGTGCTGGGCGCCGCCGCACCTGGTCCGGCGGTCCCGGCCGCCTAGGCGTCGGCCACCCGCCGCTCCCGGATGTCCGCGTAGGCCCTGGCGATGAGGGCCTCCAGGGCCGCCGCGAGCGCGGGCTGGCCCCATCTCAGCTTGACGTGGCGCATGCGCTTGCCGGCCCCCTCGAGGACGCCGGCGGGGTCCGGCAGGTCTGCGCCATGGAAGAAGCCCACGGCGGCGTGGGCGCGGTAGGCGGCGACGTAGGCGAAGGCCGCATCGCCGACGCAGGCGGTGGGCTGGTGGTCGTGCATGATCTCGAGCACATCCGACCCACAGGCCCAGATCCGGTCGAACCAATGCAAGGCGAGGCGGCGGATCCCGTCGTCGCCGGCCTCGAACCAGGCGGCGACCCCAGGGTCGTCACGGCCGGCGCCGGACAGGCGGAAGAGGGGGCTCATGGCGCAAATCTACTTGATCCCGGGCGAGAGGCCGAGGGGGCGATGTCAGGGCGCCAAGGACCGCAATCGTCAAGCCGCCCTGCCACGCGCCAGGAAGGCGCGAAGGGATGCGGCGACCTCATCCGGAGCCTCCACAGGTGAGATGTGACGACCGGCGACGGGTTCAAAGCGACCGTCCTGAAGCAGGAGGGCGGCGCTGGCCTGGCCCTCAAGCGGATAGAGGGCGTCCTCCTTGCCGGCGATAAGAAGGGTCTGGACGGAGATCCGGGCCAAGCGCGACCGGAGGGGCTCACCGTGCAGGATCACGGACCGCACCGCCGCCGACAGGGCGACCGGATCTGAGGCGGCCAGCATTCCGTGGAAGGCCTGGCTGTAGGAGGGGTTTGAGGCCAGGGTTCCAGGGTCGAAAAAGCTGCCCGCCACGCCATCGCGGAACATCTTGCCCCGCACCATCCAGCGGGCGCCGAAGGCGATCATACGATCCCGGAACTTGGGATGGGCGCCGGATACGTCCATCGGGGTGTTCATCAGGACCAGCCCCTCGATCCGTCCGGGCGCGGTCAGCGCCACCTCGGCCGCCACCAGGCCGCCCCAGGACACCCCGCCCACCAGGGCGCGGGCCAGGCCGAAGCTGTCCATCACCGACAGGCAGGCCGAGGCCGCCTCGGCCATGGTGAACTCGCGGGACACGCCCCGGCTGAGGCCGTGACCGGGCCCGTCAATGAGAAAGAAGGTGGCTTCGGCCGCCAGCCTGGAGACGAGACCGTCGTAAATGTGTCCGTCCGTGAAGATGGACGGCCAAAGGACCACCTTCGCAGGACCAAAGCCGGCGACCCGGACGGCGAGATCGCCCAGGGGGGTGGTGACCATACGGGTTTCCTGCGTCCGGGTTCGGGTCGACGAAATCACTGGCGCCTCCTTGGGCAACGGGTGTAATCAGTGATCACATTATCATTTTTACGGCGTAAGTAAACAGTGATCACGCCAACTCCTGCATCTTCCCCTCCGGTGGAGCGGATCTCACGCCCCCACGGGCAGCTCCGCGACGAGGTGATCGCGCTCGCGATGGCGGCCGCCCGCGAAGGCGCCATAGAGAACCTGTCCATGCGGGAGATCTCGCGGCGGCTGGGCGTTTCCCCGGGGGCGATCTACCGTCACTTCGAAGACCGCGACGCCATACTGAAGACGGTCGCCGAGGCCGGCTTCGCCCTACTTGCGGAGCGGTTCCAAACCGCCATGCCCACTGGCTCCTCAGCCCGGGACAGGGCTGATGCGCTGGCGCGCTTCGAGGGGCTCGCGCTGGCCTATGTCACCTTCGCCCGGACTCACTATGGCCTCTGGCGCCTGATGTTCGGACCCTATGGCTGTGACTCCCAGTTCCAGGACCCTTCAAAGGCGCCGACCTATCAATCGCTGGGCAAGGCCCTGTGCGAACTGAAGGCCTTTGGCGAGATCGGCAGCGCCACGCCAGACGATCAGTCCTTCGTCTGGACAGCCATCCACGGCTTCTCCGACCTGAAGGCCTTCCCCGGAGCGGGCGACGATATCCTTGAGACCCAAACTCGCGAACACGCGCGTCGATGCCTGCAGTCGCTATGATGGCCCGCAGACCTGCCCTGGGTCGATGGCGCCTCGGGCTAGATATCTGATCTGATCATCGCGACCCGCAGATCTGAGGCGACATACACGCATAAGTCGTCAGCGAAGAGGCGGCCGTTTGCCACGCCCATTGCAGTGTGGCCACGCCGGACCTGCCGTACATTCAGTTCGTATCGGACCAAATGGGTCTTTGGCGTTATGTCGCCATGGAACCTGACTTCCCCGCCAATCGCACGTCCTTTGCCGGGTGACCCTGACCAGCCCAGCCAAAAGCCCAAGAGCTGCCACATAGCGTCCAACCCGAGACATCCGGGCATGACCGGGTCGCCTCGGAAGTGACAGGCGAAGAACCAGAGGCCCGGCGTAATGGCGAGCTCGGCGACCGCGCGGCCCTTGCCAAACTCACCGCCATCAAGGGTCAGCTCAGTTATCCGATCCATCATCAGCATAGGAGGCGCCGGCAACTGGGCATTGCCCGCACCGAAGTAACCCCCCTGGCTTGATAGGATCAGATCATCTTTCGTGTAGCTGGGCTTGGGATCATGAGATTCGTGTGGATTGGCCACGGGGCCGGTTTCCTTTCAGACTTCGGAGATAGCTTGGCGTTCAAGCGACATGCTCGCCTCCTCAGGGACCGGCAGACGCAACCCGCCAGCGACGAAGAACCAGATCCTGTTCGTCAGTTCAGAGCGATCTGGCCTCTTGTCACTTGTTAGGGCTTCGACCAGGGCCTGCCTGATGCCGCCAATCATCAGGGCAATCGTCAGCCGCGGACTGAGTTCGGCGGGAACAACTCCATCCCGCTGCCCGGCACGAATGTTGAAGGCGCCCGCCGTGAGCTGGCGGTTCGTGAAGGCCCGCTCGACGTCAAGAACTTCAGCTGCGCGGCTCAAGGCGCCGACGACTAGGGGTGCGAACGGATGATCGTAATGGAAGGAGATGTAACCCGCGAGACGCTCCTTCTCCCGTCCCGCCCAATCTGGAGAAATCAGCTTCGAGGGGCTGAAAGCGGTCTCCTCCAAGCGATTGTAGAACCTCTCGACGACAGCGGCGATGAGCCCTGCCTTCGATCCGAAGTGGTGATAAGCCAATCCGACAGAAACATGCGCCCTCCTGGCGACGGCCTGCATTTCCAACAGGCCGCGAGATTGGATCAGCTCTTCCTGAGCGGCGCTGAGCAATCGTTCTGGGGCGCTCATCTTTGTTGTACTCATGGGCAAACCTGAGTCTGAATTGAATTCAATTTAACAAAATTGCGCGCCAGCTGGCAAGTCCCTGTCTGGGCGCACGCTCATCCCAGCGTACAGGGGACTCTCGATTTCTTTCCCGTTTTCGTGCGAAGTTCGAGCGATGGGAAAGAAGCATCCGGCATCTAAGCTCTACGTCGAAGGCCGATCTGTTGGGTCTAAGGCGTTTGCCGGCATTAGCGCTGCCGAAGGGCTCAAGCTGACCCGTGCAGGCCGCAAGCGTGTGTTCGGGAGCGCTCCTATTGAGCAACGACGGGCCGAGGTCATCAAAGCATACATGGGGCTAAGAGGGTCCAAGTGACTGCAGGCGGCTATGACGCCTTCGAAGATCCCTACAGTTACAGGCGATCAGACTGCCTGAAGAACCGACTGGGATTTCGCGATCCGGAAATCCTCCAGGCCTTCGAACTCGGAATTTCGACCTTGCGGGCGACGGAGCCTTTGCCGACGGGCCGTTTCGGGCCGACCCACTATCGGCGCGTCCACTGGCATTTGTTTGGAGACGTCAACTCATGGGCAGGCAGGTACCGAACTGTCCGCACTGCGAAGGTCGGAAACTGGTTCTGCTTTCCCGAGCACATTGGTCGGCAGATGGGCTTACTATTTGCGCGGCTGTGGACCCCGCTGTTCCAGCCGGGCGTCGACGGCGATGTGTTTCTCACAGAGGCCGCCGCCTCTCTCGGCGAACACAACGCTATTCACCCGTTCCGGGATGGCAATGGCCGGGTCCAGCCTTCCTTCCTGCATCTGGTTGCCCTAAGGACCGGCCATCCGTTGCAGTTTGATAGGCTGGCCCCGGAGGCATTCATGCAGGCCGTGATCCAGAGCTTTGACGGTGAGCTGGTCGCTCTACGCGAGGAACTCGCAGCGCTGCGGCGATAGACGACGCTTGCCAAGGGCTCCGGACTCAGACCTCGGCCAGGAAGCTGCGCACGGCCGTGAGGACCTCCGCGAAGTTCTCGCGGCGGACATTGTGGCCTGCCCCCGGGATCCGGACGGACTTGATTTCTGGGTTGAGCTCGCAGGCCTCGCGGGCCTGCTCCGTCGCGACCATGCTTCCCCGTTCAGCCTCTCCATGGATGAGAAGGGTCGGCGACCGGATGCGGCGGAAGTCCTCTTGCCAGGCTGAGTTCAGGAGAGGCAGCGCCTCGGCGTCCACCCGACGCTTCGATGCCGCCCAGGCCGGAAACTCGGCCGGGTCCCATGAGGGGGACTGCCGCATTCCGACGTCGCGGAGCTCCGCCTCGGTCATGGACCGGAACCGTGCCACCTGTTCCCGGAACGTCTGGAGCCTCCGCGTCCTCGCCTCGGGGGTCATCGGGGGGACCAGGGGCGGATCCTCGAGCACCAGGGCCCGGACCCGGTCCGGAAAAGCGGCGGCGAAACCGGCGCTCGCCCGGGCGCCGACGGAGTGGCCCATGACCAGCACACGGGTCAGGCCGAGGGCCTCGACCGCTTCGGCCAGATCACAGACGGGGTCGACGGCCTCTCCCGGGCGGACCCTGGAACTCGCGCCGTGCCCGCGGGCGTCCAGCATGATGATGTCGAAATCGGGCGCGAGGGCCTCTGCCAGTCGGGTCCAGCACAGACCATTGTCGGTCAGGCCGTGCGACAGGACCAGGGGCGGCCCGCCGCCGCCGGTCCTGTGGTAGGCCAGCCTTCCGCCGGAGACGGCGATCCCGCCAGGGGTCCAGTCCGCAGAACCGGCGCTCACCATGCATAGGCCTCAGGCGCCGGACCGCAGGGCGGGAAGATGGCGTCGAGCCGGGAAAGGACCGCCTTATCAAGGACCAGATCGGGGGCCTTCAGAAGCGAAGCGAACTGATCCCGGCGCCTCGGCCCGACTATGGCGGCGGTTACGCCCGGCTGGTGAAGCAGCCAGGCGATGGCCACGACGCCAGAGGACTGGCCCAGGCCGTCGCAGAGGACCGCGAAGTCGGCAAGACGTTGCGCGTGGGTGCGAGCCCCTTCGCTCGCCTGAGCGCCGGCGCGGCGGCCGGAGGGGTCTGTGGCGGCCCCCGCCAGAAGCCCCCCCGCAAGCGGGCTCCAGGCGATGACGCCGACCCCGTACGCCTGACAGGCGGGGAGCACCTCAAGCTCCGCCCGACGCTCCACCAGGTTGTACAGGCTCTGCTCGCAGACCAGACCCAGGCGTTGGGAGGCGGCGGCCTTCTCGTTGAACCGGGCGATGGCCCAGCCAGGGAAGTTGCTGGAGCCCACATAGGTGATCTTGCCCTGGGAGATCAGCCTGTCCATCGCCTGCCAGATCTCCTCGGGCGGCGCCGCGCGGTCGATGTGGTGCATCTGGTAGAGGTCGATGTGATCGACGCCGAGGCGCTTCAGGCTGGCGTCACAGGCCCTCTGAATGTGCCGGGCCGACAGGCCCCGGTCGTTGATGTCCTCGGACATCGGCTCATGGACCTTGGTCGCCAGGACGATCCGGTCCCGGCGGGAGCGGTCCTCCGCCAGCCATTCGCCGAGGAGGCTCTCCGTCGCCCCGACGCCAAGGCGGCCGCCGTACTGGTCAGCGGTGTCGACGAAGTTCACCCCCGCCTCAAGCGCATCGCCCAGGATGGCGAAGCTCTCCTCCCTGGAGGTCAAGGGCCCGAAGTTCATGGTGCCCAGGCAAAGCTCGCTGACCTGAAGGGCCGTGCGCCCGAGGCGGCGGAACCTCATGGCGCCCTCAGGGTCGGACCGGTCACCAGGGTCTCGCTGGAGTCGAGGACGCAGTGCCGGACGCGCTTCTGGGCGGTCTCCGACAAGGCCTTGTAGTCGGCATAGCTGATCCCGGGGACGATGGGCTCGCGGAACCAGGACGCATAGAACTCCAGGTTCGGAATGGCGCGCATGGCGTCGGAGAGGTTGGGTGTCCCCCCGTGCCAGGCCCGCACGTCCCGGATCATCACCGCTCCGGCGGGCGCCGGGCAGACGGTGCTGAGCCGCATCCACTCCGGCTCCTGCTCCAGGGTCGGGATCGGATGCCGCGAATTCTGCGTCCCGGGGATCTGGCGCGTGGGACCGTTCAGCCGGGTCACGTCCTGGGGCAGGAAGTTGGCGCAGACATAGGGACAGGGCAGGTCCCGGATCGTCAGCTGCCCGCGCGGATCGTGGAAAGCGCTGAAGGGTGTGGCCGCGTTGTCCTTCCAGTCCCGAATGTCGGAGTGAAGGGGCTGGTACCCGGTCGCCCCCGGCAGGCAGAAGTCGCCGCTGGCCGACCGAAGGACGAAGTCGGGCGACTGGAAGATGGCTGTCACCACCTCGTTGACGAGGGCGTTCTCCAGCAGCATCCGCCATTCAGGCCGGTGAAGCTGGCTGCGGGTGAGGCTGGAGCCGCCAAAGGAGTACCGGTGGGAGCCCCGGTTTCCCCGACGATCGGTATCTAGGGCCAGGATCTCGTCGGCGACCTCCTGGCAACCCTTCGCCAGGAACTCGACCTGGGCGCCGTCCAGGGCCTGCGCGATGACGACGAAGCCATCCCGTCGGAAGAGCTCGGCGGCGTGCGCGACGTCCCGGGGCTCCAGGATCTCCAGTCCCCGGATGCCGTTGTGCGCCTCGAGGTAGGCACGCTGGGCGGCGAGGGCGTCATCTTCGCCCGACGGGTAGGGGTTCATGCTCTCTCCTCCTGCGAGGGCGCAGGGTTCGGCCCTTCTTTATTGACTTTCATTACAATTATAATTGGTTCGGGCAAGGCTTCAGACCAGTCGCAGGAAACCCGGGTGGCGGAAGGGATCCCCCGCCTTCATCCGGTCATGGAAGCCGGCGATCCGGGGGCCAGCCCCGCCCTCGCGGGGATCGTACACGGCGTCCTCGCCAAAGAAGCGCAGGGTCAGGGTGCGCCTTCGGGTCCCGGGGTGGGTCGGCGCCCCGCCGTGCAACACCTTTGGATGGAAGATGACGACATCACCCGGCTGCACGGCGAAGCTGACGATCTCCCACTCATAGCGGGCGGCCTCGATGTCGGGCAGGACAGGGAGCGAGGACCCGGGATGGGTCGGCAGGGTGTCGTCATCGACGTCGAAGCGCGAGCCGTTGTAGAGCCGGCCCCGGTGCGAGCCGGGCACGAACTCAAGGGAGTCGGCGGCGGAGCAGGCGTCGAAGGTGATCCAGGCCACGGCCAGCTGTTCGCCCGCCACGGCCAGGTAGGAGCTGTCCTGGTGCCAAGGGGTCCGACGCGCCTCGCCGCCCTCCTTCAGGAAGACCTGTTCGTACATGAACCAGCACGGTCCCCCGCCCCAGAGCCCGCAGAGGAGGACTGGAAGAGGCGAGGTCTCCAGCATGGCGCGGTAACCCGTCAGGACGTCCGGGTTGTAGAGGTCCTGGTAGAACAGGGCGTCCGAGGTCTTCGAAGGAATCCTCGAGGCCAGGGGGCCAGGATTGGCGAGACTCCAACTCCAGGCCTCCTGCGCCGCCGCCAGCGCGCCGGCGTCCAGCACGCCGGGCAGGCAAACCACGCCGTCCCGCGCATAGGCTTCAGAGAGGCCGGGGCTCACGGCGCGTCCATGCGGAAGAGGTCCAGGGCGGTCTTGCCGACGATCTTCTGGGCGTCCTCGACGCTACAGGCGCGGAAGACGGCCTCGATGGCCCCGCGCGTGTAGCCGAAGGTGCTTTCCTGGTGCGGATAGTCGGACGACCAGAGGCAGGTTTCGGGCCCGATGCGGTGCAGGAGCTCAAGCCCCACCGGGTCCGTCATGAAGGTCGCATAACAGTGGGCGCGCCAGTACCAGCTGGGCGGATGGGCGAGCTTCGGCGACACCGAGGTCGGGAAGCTGTTGTAGATCATGTCGGCGTCATGGAGCATGGAGGCCACCCAGGCCAGCCCCGCCTCGACGAACACCACCTTCAGCCCCGGGAAACGGTCAAAGACCCCGCCAAAGGTCAGCTGGGCCCAGTTCTGGCGGAAGCCCTGCATCTGGGTCAGCACCGAGACCCCGACCGCACCAGCCTCGGCCGTCGGGATGGCCTCACCGATGTGGAAGGCGAGCGGCAGGCCGGAGTCCTGGATGGCCGCCCAAAGGGGGTCCATCCGCGGGTGGTTGTACTGGATGGTGCGACCGTCGGCGAACTTGCCCGGCTTGATGGGAACCATCAGGCAGCGGGCGCCCAGTTCCACGCACCGGGCCACGCTGTCCCGCGCCGCCTCCGGGTCCCAGTAGCTTGGCACCATGACGGAATAGAGCCGGCCGGGTGCCTGGGCGCACGTCTCGCTGATGTGCGCGTTGTAGGCGCCGAACACATGTTCCTTGTGCTCGATCTCGCCGAACATCATCAGGCCGAAGAGGCGCTGAGGGAAGATCAGCTCCTTCTCGACTCCTTCCACGTCCAGGTCCCTGAGCCGGGCCTCGACGCTGGTCAGGCCGGGATAGCACTCCAGGGCATCGCACAGGTGCCGGGCGACGGGGTTGGGCGTCATGGATCGGCCGTTGATGGACAGGTCCCAACCACCGTCCTTGAAGACCATCCGCGGAGCGGCGTCGCGCAGGTGCGCAGGAAAGCGGTCGACCCAGAGGTCGGACTCCAGCATGTGACTGTCGGAGGAAATGATGCGCGTGCCCGCCGGCCAGTCGCTCACCTTGGCCTGCGGCGTGCGCTGGGCCGCGACCGGCTGACCCACCTGTTCCGGAATCTCGAGGATGAAGCCCTCGGCCATGGCGTCGCCTCCCGTTCTTTTGGGGAAGGCTAGGCCCGCGTTCCGGCGGAGTCGAGGCCAGGATGAACCTTGGCGGGGGTCGGGACACGTCGCCGGCCGGCGCGCCTAGAGGCGCAGGACCTGCTTGGCGATGATGTTCCTTTGGACCTCGTCGGAGCCCCCGGCGATGCTGGCCGCACGGCCTTCGAAGTAGCGCACGACCTCCGGTCGCGCCCAGGCCGGTCCAACATCCTGGGGCTCCACGCCCGAGGCCTCCGGGAACCAGGGTGCGGCGTAGGGCCCGGCGCACTCCACGAAGAACTCGGTCATGCGCTGGACGATGTCCGTGCCCTTGAGCTTCAGTGTCGACGACTGCGCTCCCGGAGCGCCGCCGGCTGAGACCTCGGACAAGGTCCGCAGTTCGGTGATGGCCAGGGCCTGGAGCTCGATCTCGGCCCAGGCGAAGCGACCGGCAAAGCCCGGGTCGTCGAGCAGACCTCCGTCCTCTGATCCGGCCGGCGCGCGCCCGGCCTCGCGGATTCGGCGCGAGAGGTCGGTCGAGAGGGACACGAAGGCCTGCCCTGTCCGCTCGTGGGTCAGGAGGCCCTTGGCGACGGTCCACCCCTCCCCTTCCCGGCCCACCCGATTTGCGATGGGTACGCGGACCCCGTCCAGGGTCACCCGGTTGAACATGTGCCGGCCATCGATGGAGATGATGGGGTGGACGGTGACGCCGGGCGTTCGCATGTCGAGCAGAAGGAAGGTGATCCCGGCCTGCCTCTTGGGCTCGTCCGAGGTTCGGGTCAGGCAGAACATCCAGTCGGCGCGATGGGCGCCGCTGGTCCAGACCTTCTCGCCGTCCACGACATAGTCATCCCCATCGCGAACAGCCCGCGTCCGCAACGAGGCGAGGTCCGAGCCTGCCCCGGGCTCCGAGTAACCCTGACACCAGCGGACCCGGTCGTGGAGGACATCGGGCAGGAACCGGGCCTGCTGCTCGGGGGAGCCGTAGGCGAAGAGAATGGGCGCCAGCATGCCCATGCCCATGCCGCCCACCTGGGGCGGGAGGCCGGCGGCGGTGACCTCACGCTCCCAGATGAAGTTCTGGGTCGGGGTCCAGCCGGGTCCGCCGAACTCTACAGGCCACTTGTTGGCCGCCCAGCCCTTTTCGAGGAGGGCCTTGTGCCAGCGGCGCTCATGATCACGGCCGCCGTCGTAACGCTCGGGCGCCGGGAAGGTGGCGCTGACCAGGGCGCGGACCTCATCCCGGAAACGGATTTCATCGTCCGAAAGGCTGAGGTTCATGGACAGGCGCTCGGCATCTATTGTATCTTTGGTCAATAAAATCCGCCCGAGAGCGGCGGTCAAGGGAGGCCAGCATGGCGACGGAACCCTTTTCCTTCGAAGCTCGCGACGGCGTGTTGGCGGGCCCCCTCCGACGCCCGGTCAACCTCTCCCGCGACGCCGCCGGATCCATCCACGATGATGCGACGGCCCAGACCCTGGGCTTCCGGGGCGGGACCGTGGCGGGGAACATCCACTTTGAGCAGTTTCCGCCCCTGCTGCTGGCGCGGTTCGGAGAGGACTGGCGCCAGCGCGGAGGCCTGTCCCTGCACTTCCTGAACGCCACGACGGATGGCGAACCTGTCCGGGCCTTCGTCGGCGATGTCGAGATCCTCGCCACGGGCGTCCGGCGGGCGCCCGCCTGGATGGAGACGCCCGAGGGCGTCCGCGTCTCCGAGGGTACGGCCTGGGCTGGAGGTGAAGATCCCGACTCGGCCCTGAGGCAGAGGGTCGGCCAGCAGCGGCCGGCGACAGACCTGCGGATCCTAAGGTCATCCCGGGTCGGCGACACTGTCAGGGATGTCCCCAGTCGTCTGGACAGAACGACGGCGCTGCGGCGCCTGGAGGGGGTGACCGAGCCCCTGCCGGAGTATCGCGACGAAACCCTCTTCGGAGCTCTCGTCGCAGCGCCCGCCGTCGCCATCGACGCCCTTCGCGTCGTCGAGAAGCCCCTGTTCCCGACAGAGGGCGACTATGTCGGCATGTTCGGCGCCATCGAACTGGAGTTCCTCGACGGCCCGGTCCTCCTGGACCAGGACTATCGGGTGGACGGCCGGGTGCTGGCCCTGGGCGAGTCCCCCAAGACCGAGGTCGCCTGGTACGAGAGCACGCTCCGGGAGGCCACAGGCGGTCGCCCCGTGGCCCGCCTCGTCATGATGAGCCGCCTCCTGAAGGCCTCGTCGCAGCTCTGGGCCTAGGCCGGCCGGGCTGGGAGCGATCTGGCGCCAGCCCTCTGCGCCTCCGGGATCCGTCGGCTTGGGATTCGCGGAAATCGTGGCACACTCGGCGGACCTCGTCGGAGACTCCCTTGCCCGATCCCGTTGTCGCCACCATCAACCACAAGGCTGCACTGTGAACGCGCCGGCCTCCTTGCAGCGAAAGCGCACCCGGCTGACGCCGGAAGTGCGGCGGGAACAGATCCTGGACGAGGCGGCGCATCTGATCTTGGCGGAGGGCCTCTATGCGGTCAGCATGGAAAGGCTCGCCCGCGACGTCGGGATCAGCAAGGGCCTCGTCTACAATTACTTTCCCACGCGGGACGCCCTGCTGACGGCGCTTCTCAACCGTGAGCAGGCGGAGCTGCGCGACCGCGGCATGGCCAGCGCCCTGCAGGCCGAGAGCTTTGACGACCTGATCCGCCAGACCACCCGTCTCTACCTGGAACAGACCCGCGACCGCGGCGCGCTGATCGCCGCCCTGCTCTCTGATCCCTCCGTCGCACTGTTGATGGAGGCGGAGAACCGGGCGGACCGGGAGCGGACCGTCCGCTACTTCGTGAGGGCCGCCCGGCGTGAGTATGGCCTTCCCCTGCCGATGGCCATCGCCGGCATCGAGATGGTGTCAGCGGTTACGGACCAGGCGGGACGCCTGGTGGCGGACGGCCAACTCGACGTCGAGACGGCGACCGGGATGTGCGTGGCCCTGATTACCGGCGGTCTCGCGAACCTGCAGCGGAGTCTGGGATCCTGAACCTCAGGCGCCGCCGCCTGGGACCACCCCGGAGGCCCGCGCCCGCAGGTCGGCGGCGATGGCGGCGTGCCGGGACCGGGTGATCGCGTAGGATGCAAAGATGACCATGGAGGCTACGGCGATCACCGCCGGGATGGGTCCCCAGACCAGCACAAGCCGGACCTGGACCTCGTGCGGAAGCACCGCGCCGACGGTCTGGCCGATCTCTCGGGGAAATCGGATGATGTCCAGAGCCACCCCGGCCAGCAGGACCCCTATGCCCACGGCGGCCTTGTTGGCGAAGCCGAGGCCCGCGAAATAGATACCCTCCCGGCGTCGCCCGAAGAGGTATTCGTGCTCGTCGGCCGCGTCCGCCATCATCGAGGGATAGGCGACGCTCACCAGCCCGATCCCGATGCCGGCGACGAAGGAGTTGAGCTGCATGGGCGCCAGGGCGGCTGGCCCGAGGGGCGTATAGACGCCCGCCAGCCAGGCGCCCTGCATCACCAGCCAGTTGGCGATCAATAGGGAGAGGCCGACCAGGACCACGGTCTTCTTCTCCAGCCGGGCTTGGACCCGCGGGGCGGACCCTACCCCGAGCAGAAGGCCGACAACAAAGGCGTAGGTGATGAACTGGATGGACTCGCTCTTCAGCAGCCAGACGAAGACGAAGGAATGGCTGTTCAGCGTCGCATTCAGCCCTTGGGCCAGGTAGGTCACCAGCGCCGAGAAGAAGAGCAGCCGGAAGGATCGGTTGGCAAAGATTTCCTGCACCTCGAAGGGAAGCCGCCTCCATATAGGCTGCGAAATCCGGTCAGGCTGCGGCAGAGCCGCTGCGTATCTGAGGAGGCCCAGGCAGCAGGCCGTCATGCAGACGAACAGGATGGCGCTGGCCGCCCACCCGAAGCCGGGATAGCCCTCGGCGCGCTGCAGGCCACCGTTCGCGAAGAAGGTGCTGTATCCCACCGCGGTAATCGCCAGGCCAGCCAGGACCCCTGCGGCGGACCGGTAGACCACAACGCTCGTCCTCTCCGCATAGTCCGTCGCCAGCTCCGCCCCGAGGGCCACGTAGGGCACATGGAAGAGGGAGATGGCGATGCGGCCCGCAACCGAGAAGACGACGAGCCAGGCGAACAGGAGCGGCTGGGACAGGTCCGCGGGCGGCGAGAACAGTAGGCCGACGCTGACCACCGTCGGCAGGATCGCCGCCATCATCAGCGGAAGGCGGCGACCCAGCCTCGACTTGAGGTTGTCCGACCAGGACCCGATGAAGGGATCCACCACCGCATCGAAGGCCAGCCCGATCGCCAGGGCCGCCCCCACCAGGGCGCCTGAAAGGCCCAGGACGACGGAGTAGTAGAAAAAGACGAACCCGACGGCCGTGTCGAAGCCGCCGGACTGCGCCGCCTGGCCCAGTCCGTAGAAGACCTTCTGCACCCTCGTCGGGGAGGCTGAACCGGTCGCCCGGGCGCCCCCGGCGGGGATTTCGGACCGCTCCATGCCGCATCCTCTGACTATTGACGGAGTCTTCAATTGGCCTTGACGGTCCCCCGTCCGCCCATCTAGCTGTTGACGGTTATTACAACCAACACGCTGGCGGACAAGGGAGGGCCTCCCGACGCCGGAGGGGAGTGCGAGATGCGAAGCTACCGTTCTGTCGCCGTCGCTGCGGTGTCAACGATCGCCCTGATGGCCGGCGCGCCCGCCGTAGCGGAGTCCGCCAACCAGATCGAAGAACTGGTCGTCACCGCCCAGAAGCGAGAACAGAACCTCCAGGATGTCCCGATCGCCGTCAGCGCCTTCTCGGCCGTCGCCCTGGACCGTGTGCAGATCGAGGACGCGACGGACATCCAGCTTTCGATCCCCAACGCCGTCCTGACCGGCAATGACCGCTTCACGCTGCGCGGGGTCGGCAACAACGCTCTGGCCGGGGTCGACCCGGGCGTTCCGACCTTCGTCAATGGCGCGGCCGTCGGCTATCCGCCGCAGAACGAATACTTCGACGTCTCCCGAATCGAGGTGCTCCGGGGACCACAAGGCACCCTCTATGGCCGCAACACGACGGGCGGGGCGATCAACATCATCACCCGGAAGCCCGGATCCGAGTTCGGAGGGGACGTGAGCGTCCAGGCCGGCAACTACGAGAGCATCCGGGTGGGTGGTGCGGTCGACCTGCCCCTGGGCGAGGTCGCGGCTGTTAGACTGGCTGGGTACTCCCTCGACCGCAGCGGCTACACCCGCAATGAGGCGACAGGCAACGACGTAGATGGCCGCAGCCAGTGGGGCGTCCGGGGCTCCCTGGTCCTGAACCTCGGGGAGCGGACGGACGCGACCCTGGTGCTCAGCCAGTTCGAGGAGGATAGCTCGAGGGCCCGCGAGGGCAAACGCCTGTGCAAGGCCCACCCGGTCCTGGGTTGCGACCCTAGGGTCCTGGGCTTCGACTCTCCCGATGCGAACACCACGATCCTGCAGACCCTCGCGCGAAACTTCACGCCCTTCCCGGCGGGTGGCAACATCTATGCTGGCGCACCCAACCCTCAAGATCTTCGCCGGATCGCGGCCGACACGGACCCGACCTATCAGGCCGAGCAGACCACCGCCTCGCTCGAGTTCAATCACGACTTCGGCCAGCTCACCCTGTCGGCCGTCCTGGGCTATTCCGAGTTCTCCAGTGAGCAGAACACCGACTGGGACAACGCAGACCTGCCATTCCGATTCACGCAGCCGATCACCTACTTCAAGGATCGCACCACGCAGGTCACGACCAACCGGCTTCTGACAACCGACAGCTTTACGACGCGAGGGGACACCAGGACCGGCGAACTGCGCCTGGCCTCGCAGTTCGAGGGGCCCTTGAACTTCCTCGTCGGCTACTTCGGCGCACAGGGGACCAGCTCCGGCGGCTTCGAGACGTGGCATCCGGCGATCGAGTCCTTCCAAAGGGCGCTGGGCCGCCCGGCGGAGACCTGGCGTGTGTCGTCCCTGACCCGTAACGGGAAGAACGAGACCTGGGCGCTCTTCGGTGAAGGCTACTACGAGATATCGCCGGACCTCCGCCTGACGGTGGGCCTGCGCTACACCGAGGAGGAACGCTCCGGCGAGAGCCGCTCCATAGTTCTCTCCGGGCTCAACCCGTGGGCCTATGCGAAGTTCCAGGGCCAGAAGACCACCTACAAGGTCGCGGCCGACTGGTCGCCCGACCTGTCCTTCACGGACAAGACCCTGGTCTATGGCTCCGTGGCGACGGGCTACAAGGGCGGCGGCCAGAACACCAACGCCACGGCGCCGACCTTCGGCCCCGAGACCGTGACCGCCTATGAGGTGGGAACCAAGAACCTGCTCGCCGACGGCGCCCTGCAGGCCAATCTGACGGCCTTCTACTACGACTACACGGGCCTGCAGCTGGGCCAGCGTATCAATGGTGGCGTCGTCACCCGCAACGCTGACGCCGACATCTACGGGATCGAGGGCGAGTTCGTTTACTCCCTGGGCCAGAACTGGCTGTTTGACGCCAACCTCTCGCATCTCAACACCCGCATCGGGACCTTCCTGAGCGAGGACGCCGCCAACCCGGCCCAGAGCCTGACAGCCACCACGCCCACCGTGAGGGTCAATCTCGAAGGCAACGAACTGCCGCACTCGCCGGGCTTCAAGGCCAAGGCCGGGGCCCAGTATCAGGCCCCGGTCGGGACCAGCGACTGGACGGCGACGTTCCGCATCGACGCCACCTGGCAGGACGCCTACTACGCCCGGGAGTACAACACGCCCACTGACCGCATCGACGCCTGGGGGGTCATCGACCTTCAGTTCCGCCTGGAGAACGATCCCATGGGCCTCAGCGCACGGCTGTTCGTGAAGAACCTCACCGACGATGACAACATCACCAACATCATCATCGAGGACGCCCTGATCGGCCGCTACCGGAATGTCCGTCTGCTGGAACCCCGGACCTACGGCGTCATCCTGCAGAAGCGCTTCTAACCAGCTCTCGGTCCGCAATCCCCAGAGCATCCGCCTCCCGGGTTAGCCAGTCCATCCCCCCGGGCAGGGCGGATGTGGCGGCTTCGGCGGCCATGTCCGCACGCAGGGTGTCGATGCGCCAAACGCGCTCGCGCCAGGCGCCGCCGGGCTCCGTGTTCCGCTGGACCAGGAGGTCACGACTGGGATCCGCCCCAAAGACGGCGTCTCCCAGAAGGTCTCTCCCCTCCATGAAGGGGTCGACCGCCAGCTGGATGGGCCAGCCTCCGTCACGCCGTTGGGCATAGGCGACTTCGCAGTCGAAGGCGTCCTCCCAGAGGCCTGGATTGGCGCCGAGGATCTCGTGGACCCGCCCCGTCGGCAGGGGCTTGCGCCGTCCGATAAGCATCAGGGCATGGTCGCCGGCGATGACAAGGCCACCTGAACGGGACCGGCTGACGCCGTCCGCCCCGGTCTCGGAAACGAGCTGCAGTCCGACGGACAGTCCCGAGGCCCCCGTCTGGAGCCGCCAGTCTTCCACATAGATCCCGCTCGGGGCCCATTCCACCAGGCAGGCTCCGACCCGCTCCAGGCGGCCGGGCTCCGGCCACTTCTCGTAGGGCTGGAAGGCGGCGAAGGCGTCCCAATGCATCAGGGCCCCGTCCCAGGAGGTACGGGCCACAAAGCCCTCCCCCCGCGCGAGTTCGGCCCGCTCAACCTCGGTGCAGGCCTCAAGGGCGCCGCGGGCCCGGACGTCCGGACGGACAAGGGGCAGCCGGAGATCGCCGGTGAGGCCGTGGCTCTGGATCCAGATCACGCGTGTCGACGTATCCTCGACCCCCGTGGCGAAGGTGATGCATCGGCGGTGGAAACAGCCCAGGGTCCATTGAGGAACCGCCAGGGGCTCTGCATAGGGTCGGGTTGAGGCGAGCAGTTCCAGGCTCATCTGGCGGCTGACTTTGCGCGGGCCTGCTGGCCGAAGCTTTCAAGGGCCTGGGCGCCCTCCGGCAGAAGGACGGCGCCGTCCGCCATGCGCCTCTTGAGGTATCCGAAGGTCTGGGCGGTCTGGGCGAACAGGTGCTCGCCGGAAATGATCCTGGGATAGCGCGCCGGCCGGTCTGCGGACACGAAACCCGGCAGGGGTTCGACGGCCGTGTCGTAGTCGCAGGTGGCGAAGAAGGGAAAGGAGTAGCGCTCGGCCGACACCTTGCGGACGCGATGGCTCGTGGCCACAAAGGCGCCGTTCGACCAGGTCTCGATCATGTCGCCGATGTTGATGATGAAGCCCCCTTCGAGCGGCGGGGCGTCGATCCACTCCCCGGCGCCGTTCAGGACCTCGAGGCCCGGGGCCGTGGAATAGAGGATGGTGAAGCACTCATAGTCGGTATGCGCGCCAATGCCCTCCGCATCGACGGCGTCCGGATCGAAGGGATAGTGGATGAGGCGCAGCTGGGCGGGCGGCGCGGAGAGCCTGTTCTCAAAAAAATCCTCGGGTTGTCCGAGCGCAAGGGCGAAGCCTCGGAAGAGGATCCGCGCCAGGTCCTGCACCTGGGCGTAATAGGCGCCGACGTCAGCTTTGAACCCCTCCAGGTCCGGCCAGAGGTTCGGGCCCAGCATGCCGCCCCGTGGCGGCCCGTCGTAGTCCAGGCCCACATCGAAGGCTTCCTTGCGGTCGATCTTCCCGCTGGAGAAGACCTCCTCGCCTTCTGGCACATAGCCGGAATGGTTCTGGGAGCGCCCGATATAGACCTCCATTTTCCTTTCGTCGGGGAGCGCGAAGAACTTCTGGGCGACGGCTTCCAGCTGTCGCCGCGCCGCCTGCGGAACGCCGTGCCCCGTCACATAGAAGAAGCCGACCTCCCGGGCCGCCGCCTCGATCTCGGATGCCACCGCGCGGCGGGAGCCGGGGTCGGAGGATCTCAGACCCTCGATATCAATCACAGGAATGGACCTGAAGTCGCGATTCAAGGCGGACCTCCAAATGAGAGGCCTTTTATTACGAAACTCTTCCTGCGTAATAAATCCGCCCCCCCCTCCGGCAGCGGCGACGGGCCGGCGATCTGATCGTTCAGGATGCGCAGAAGGCGCCTGACGCCCAGTTTTGAGGCGCCTGGGTCCAAACTTCGGCACGTGGGCGTCGGGCCGCTGGAATATTACGATCCGACACGTCCGTAATACCGACATGGTCGCTTCGGCGGCGAGAAACCACTCAAGAGGGCTTACGGATGGCGAGCGTGAACTGGAACCGGCGGGCGCTTCTTGCCGGCGCGGCGATGACGGTGCTGGCGGCCTGCACGCCCAAGGCGGGCGAACAGAAGTCGGCCGCGACAGGCGGGGGCAAGACCTACACGGTGGGATGGACGATCTACGCCGGCTGGATGCCCTGGCCTTATGCCCAGCAGACCGGGATCGTGAAGAAGTGGGCCGACAAGTACGGGATCACGATCAACCTCGTGCAGATCAACGACTATGTTGAGAGCCTGAACCAGTTCACGGCGGGCAAACTCGACGCCGTGACATCAACCAACATGGACGCCCTGACCCTTCCCGCGGCGGGCGGGGTCGACACCACGGCCCTGATCGTCGGCGACTACTCGAACGGCAATGACGGCGTCCTACTGAAGGGCAAGACAAGTCTCGCGGAGATCAAGGGCCTTCCGGTCAACCTGGTCCAGGGCTCGGTCTCCCAGTACTTCCTGGCGCGAGCCCTGGAGAGCGTCGGCCTCAAGCAGTCGGATGTGAAGCTGGTCAACACCTCTGACGCCGACGCCGTGGCGGCCTGGCCGACCGGCGATGTGAAGGCGATGGCGACCTGGAACCCCATGCTGCGCGAGATCGACGCCATGCCGGGCGCCAACCTGGTGTTCGACTCCTCCCGGATCCCGGGAGAGATTCTTGACATGATGGTCGCCTCCACGGATCGCCTGAAGGAGAACCCCGATTTCGGCAAGGCGCTGGTGGGCATCTGGTACGAGGTGCTGGAGCTGATGCAGGGAAGCTCGCCGGCGGCGGTCGCCGCCCGCACCGCCATGGCGTCCCTGTCCGGAACCGACCTTCCAGGCTACGACGCCCAGCTGGCGACCACCTTCATGTACTATAAGCCGGCGGACGCGGTGGCTTATGTCAACAGTCCGGCCGCGGTGACCGCCAGCGACCGGGTTCGGAAGTTCAGCTTCGCAGAGGGACTGTTCGGCCAGGGCGCGTCGACCGTGGACGCTATCGGCATCACCTTCCCCAACGGGGTGGTCCAGGGGAACCCCGAGAACATCAAGCTGAGGTTCGATCCCAGCTACATGGCCATGGCGGCGGCGGGCGCCCTCTAGCGAACCCGCAGGGAAACCGCCATGCGCCGCCTGGTGAACATCCGGCCGGGGCCAGGAAGCCGGGTCTTCCTCGGCGCCGCCCCCCTTGCCCTGGCGGCTCTGGCCTATCTCGTCGCGTCGGCGGCGCGGCACGCCGAGAACCCTTCGGACAAGCTGTTGCCCCCGCTGAGCGCCATGGGGGCCGCATGGCGGCGGATGGCGATGGAGGTGGATCCGATCACGGGCGCCGTGCCTCTGGTCGCCGATACGCTGGCGAGCCTGGCCCGCCTCGGGCTCGGGCTCGGGATCTCCACAGGCGCGACCTTGGTGCTGGGCCTGGTCCTGGGCCTCCTGCCGATCGTGCGGGCGACCCTCGGGCCAATGGTGGCGGCGATCGCGGTGATTCCGCCGATTGCAGTCCTGCCTGTCCTCTTCATCGCCCTGGGCCTCGGCGAAACCTCCAAGGTGGCGCTCATCGTCCTCGGCATCACCCCCTTCATGGTCCGTGACCTGGCGAGCCAGGTCAGCGCGATCCCTGAGGAGCAGAGGGTCAAAGCCCAGACCCTGGGGGCTTCCACCTGGCAGATCGCCCTGCGCCTCGCCCTGCCCCAGGCCATGCCGAAGCTCTTGAAGGGCCTGCGTCTCTCCCTGGGCCCGGCATGGGTGTTCCTGATCGCTGCGGAGGCCATCGCCTCGGATGTCGGTCTCGGCTACCGGATCTTCCTGGTCCGGCGGTACCTCGCCATGGACGTCATCCTTCCCTACGTCGCCTGGATTTCCCTGCTCGCGGTGATGATGGACGTGACCCTGGCCTGGATCAGCCGGCGGTTCTTCCCCTGGGATCATGCAAAGGGCGCGGAATGAGCGATCCCATCCTTTCCCTCCGCGACGTGTGGGTCGAATACGGAGACAAGATCGTCCTCGAGAAGGTCAGCCTCGACATCGCGCCCGGAAGCTTTGTCTCCATCGTCGGGCCCTCCGGCGCCGGGAAGAGCACCTTCCTGAGGCTGATCATCGGACAGGAAGCGCCGACCCGGGGCCGCATCCTGCTGGACGGAGCGCCACTGGCCCCTGAGCCGGGACCCGAGCGGGGCGTGGTCTTCCAGCGCTACTCGGTCTTCCCGCACCTGACGGCCATCGACAATGTCGCCTTTGGGCTGGACTGCGCCGGGTCGATGTTCCTGGGCCGGCTCTACGGTCGGCGGCGAAAGGCCGCCCTGGAGGAGGCCGGGCACATGCTGGAAAAGGTTGGCCTGGCCCACAGCCGCGACGTCTATCCTGCGCAGTTGTCAGGCGGCATGCAGCAGCGGCTGGCCATCGCCCAGGCCCTGGTCCGCAAGCCCCGGATCCTGCTGCTCGACGAGCCCTTCGGCGCCCTGGACCCGGGCATCCGCCTCGACATGCACGGCCTGATCGATGAGCTCTGGCGGGAGCATGGCCTGACCATCCTCATGGTCACCCACGACATCAAGGAGGCCTTCAAGCTGGGCGACCGGGTCCTGGCCTTCGACAAGCGCCGGCATGATCCCCAGGCCCCGCACCGCTTCGGATCCTCGGCGGTCTATGATTTCCCGCTCACCGGCAAGAACCGCCGCCCGCCGGCGGAGATTCTCGCCCTCGCCAGCCGCGAACCAGCGGCGGCCTGACCCTCACAGGCTGGCGATGTAGGCGCGCCAGCCGCCCATGTGGGTGATGTCCCGGGCGCCGGCCATGGCGCGGGGCTCGGCCACGAAGCCCTTGACCTGCGAGCCGTCCTCCAGGGTCACGGTGCCGATGGCCAGGGGCGGAGGAACCTCAACGGTGAAGGATCCGAAGGCCTCGACGCCGAGCTCATAGACCTCGACCTCCAGAGAGCCGCCTGTCTCATCATGGACGAGCGCCGGCTTGGGCGGGGTGGATCCCGCCATGGCGTAGAGCCGGTAGCTGGGCGCCGTGCGCGTACGCGAGACGAGCCGGGCGTTCCGGGAGGTCAGCTGCCAGTGCAGGGGCATGCCGTGCAGGTGAGCGCCGACGACGCAGAGCTTCACTCCCCTCCCCGTCTCTCCCAGGTCAAGGGGCGGACGGGCGGCCGCAGGCGCCGCGTCCTCGATAGACCGGGCGAGGCCCAGAAGGGCGGCGTCCGTCCATGCGGGCGCGATCAGGCTGACCCCGAAGCCGGGGCCACTGGACCGGAACCCCGCCGGGACAGCGACGGCCGCGAGGTCCAGCAGGTTCACGAAGTTGGTGTAGAGGCCCAGGTTGGCGTTGAGGGCGAAGGGCTCCGCCAGGACCTCGGCGATCCGGTAGATCGTCCCGGTGGTGGGCAGGACCAGGACGTCGGCGGCGCTCCAGACCGCCTCGGCGGCCCGGGCGCAGGCGGCCAGGGCGTACTGTCCCTCGTAGGCTTCGACGGCGGAAAGGCCGGCGCCCGCCTGGACGATGGCGCGGACCACGGGATGCACCGCGGTGGGGTTCCGGGCCAGAAGGTCCTTCATCGCCGCCGTACGCTCGGCGACGAAGGGGCCGGAATAGAGAAGCCGGGCGGCGTCCAGCAGGGGCGCAATGTCGACTTCGACGCGGTCGCCATCCAGGCGGTCCAGGGCGGCCCTGTAGAGGGCGGCGGACTCTGCATCCCCCAGGAAGTTGAGCTGGTCCGCCCGGGGGACGCCATATCGCGGCCGGGACGGCAGGGGCGCGTCCCGGGTCGGCCGGGAGAAATCATCCCCGGGATCAAAGTCCGCCAGGACGGCGTCGATCCGCAGGGCCAGGGCGGCGTCGAGGGTGAAGACGCTGATGCAGTCCAGGGACCGGCAGGCGGGGACCAGGCCCTTGGTGCTCCAGCGGCCCTTCGAGGGCTTGAAGCCGACCAGTCCGTTAAACGCCGCCGGCACCCGGCCGGAGCCGGCCGTGTCGGTGCCGAGGGCGAAGTCGACCAGCCCCGCCGCCACGGCCACGGCCGAGCCTGAGCTGGAGCCTCCGGAGACATAGTCACGGTTGAAGACGCAGGCCGGCGCGCCATGAGGGCTTCGCGTTCCCACAAGGCCCGTCGCGAACTGATCCAGGTTGGTCTTGCCGACCGCGACGGCTCCCGCGGCCAGGAGACGCTCTACGACGGTCGCCGATGTCTCGGGCGCATAGGCGAAGGCGGGACAGGCCGCCGTGGTGGGCAGGCCCGCCAGGTCGATATTGTCCTTCACCGCGAAGGTCAGACCGGCCAGGGGCAGGTCGTCGCCGGCCGCCGCCCGGCGATCGACATCGGCGGCGAAAGCAAGCACCTCATCGTCCGCGAACCGGGCGATCCAGGCCTGGGGCTGGACCGCATCGTAGGCTGAGATGCGATCGAGGGCTGCGCGGGCGGCGTCCAGGGCTTTCATGCGGGCTCCAGGGCGATGATCGGCGCTCCGGCGGCGACCGCATCCTTCTCGCGGGCGTAGACCGCCCTCACCACCCCTGCAGCCGGACTGGAGACGTCGCACTCGGTCTTCATGGCCTCGATGACGGCGATCACGTCTCCGGCCTCGACGCGGTCGCCGGGCTGGACACGGACCTTCCAGACGCTCCCGCCCAGCGGGGCCTCGACGAGGTCGCAGCCCTCCGGCGCAGAGATGGCGTCCGATGGGCCCGCACTGGAGGTCTCTACCGACAGCGCCTCGACCCGGGCGAACTCGCCCTTGGCCTCCCAGTCCGCGCGCTCGGCGTCAAAGGCCTTCTGGCGGGCGCTCTCGAAAGCCGAGATCGCCCCGGCGTTCTCCGCCCGCAGGCGGCGATAGTCGGAGAGGCGGAAGACCCCCTCCTCGATCCGCACGGGATAGCGGCCGAGGGGGAAGTCCCGGCGGGCCTCGGTCAGCGCCTCGTGGCTGACCGGGAAGAACTTCACGCGGTCGAAGAAGCGCAGGAGCCAGGGCTTGCCCTCGGTGAAGGCGTCCGTCTGGCGCCAGGTGTTCCAGACCTGGATCGTGCGGCCGAAGAGCTGGTACCCCCCGGGTCCCTCCATGCCATAGATGCACATGTAGGCGCCGCCGATACCCACCACATTGGGCGGGGTCCAGGTTCGGGCTGGATTGTACTTGGTCGTCACCAGCCGGTGGCGGGGGTCCACGGGGGTGGCCACCGGTGCGCCGAGGTAGACGTCGCCCAGGCCCATCACCAGGTACTCGGCGTCAAAGACGATGCGTTGCACATCATCAACTGACGCCAGACCGTTGATCCTGCGAATGAATTCGATGTTGTCCGGACACCAGGGCGCATCGTCGCGGACCGCCTGCATGTACTTGTCGATGGTCTGGTAGATCGCCGGGTCCTTCCAGGACAGCGGCAGGTGGACCACCCGGGACGGGGTCTCGAAGTCATCCAGGCCGCCCAGCCGGTCCTCGGCCGCCTGCAGGAGGTCGATCAGCCGCGCCTGGTCCAGCGCCCGGTTGTCGCAGCGGATCTGCAGAGACCGGATGCCGGGGGTCAGGTCAATGACCCCGGGCAGGTCCATCCGCTGGAGTTCGAGGTAGAGGGCGTGGATCCGGAGCCTCAGTTCGAGGTCCAGGACGATGGGGCCGTACTCGACCAGGAGGTTCCGGTCGCCCTGGCGCCGATAGGTCACCTCAGGACGGAGGCCCTGGGCGGGAAGGCGCGCCAGGACTCCCTGGTCATCGATCGCAGGCGGATTACGACGCGGCTCCGGCGCGGTCAGGCCCAGCAAGGTCTCCTGCTCCGCCTCAGCCCGGGCCGCCTCGGCGTCCGAGACCACTTGGAAATGCAGGGCGTCCCCGGGCGCCAGTTGCCCGACCTTCCAGAGGTCTGCGGCGATGACCACGAAGGGACAGACAAAGCCGCCCAGGGAGGGACCATCCGGCCCCAGGATGATCGGCATGTCGCCGGTGAAGTCGACCGCGCCGACGGCGTAGGCGTTGTCGTGGATGTTCGACGGATGCAGGCCCGCCTCGCCACCGTCCCGGCGCGCCCATTCCGGCCGCGGCCCCACCAGGCGAACACCCGTGCGGTTGGAGTTGTAGTGCACCTTCCACTCCACGCCGCCGATCATGGCGATGTCGGCGGGGGTGAAGAAGTCGGGGGCGCCATGGGGGCCGGGCAGCACCCGGACTGCCCAGGACCGGGTGATCTCAGGCGCCGCAGCCACGCGGAGAGGGCGTTCCGAGGGCGGTTCCTGCGACAGTCGAAGGACATCGCCGGCCGCCAGGGCCCGCCCCGCATGCCCCCCGAACCCCCCCAGGGTGAAGGTGCTGCGGCTGCCCAGGTACTCCGGGACATCGAAACCGCCGCGAACGGCGAGATAGGCCCGCAGGCCGGCCCCGGTCAGCCGCCCCAGCCTCAGGGTCTGTCCGGCGGTCACCTCGAAGGGCGACAGTCTCTTCACGGGCGCGCCATCGAGGGTGGCGGCCAGTTCGGCCCCCGCCAGGCAGACTATCGCCGGAGCGTTGAACAGCAGGGTGGGGCCGAGGGCCGTGATCTCCAGCCCTGCGGCGGACTCCGGATTGCCCAGCAGGCGGTTGGCGAGGCGCAAGGACAGGGCGTCCATGGGCCCCGAAGGCGGCACGCCGACGTCCCAGTATCCGAGCCGTCCGGGATAGTCCTGCACCGTCGTGGCCGCGCCGCCGGACAGGACGTGGACGCTGCGGGCCTCATGCCGGATCGTGGCGAGGACCCGGGTGGAAACCTCCCCGCTGACGAAGGGCGCCGACCTCGCGACCGTGCGCAGCCAGTCCAGATTGGTCTCGATCCCCGCAAGGCGGGTCCCCTCGAGCGCCTCCTGCATGGCGGCCACCGCCGCCTCCCGGGTGTCCGCCCGGACGATCAGCTTGGCGATCATCGGATCATAGTGCGAGGTGATCTCCGCCCCCGGGGCGACCCAGGTCTCGACCCGGGCGCCGGGGGGGAGTGTCGCCTCCGTCAGCACGCCGCTGCTCGGCCGGTAGTCCCGGTCCGGGTCCTCGGCATAGAGCCGCACCTGGATGGAGGCGCCAGAGGGTGAAGGGGCGCCCCCTCGCATGAAGGCGTAATCCCCGGCGGCGCCGCGGATCATCCACTCCACCAGGTCGACGCCGGTGACCTCCTCGGTGACGCCATGCTCCACCTGCAGGCGGGTGTTGACCTCAAGAAAATAGAAGTCGTCCCGCGCCGGATCGTAGAGGAACTCAACCGTGCCGGCGGATCGGTAGTCGACCGCCCGGGTCAGCCGGATGGCGGCGTCGACAAGGGCCTGGCGGGTCGCTGGCGGCAGGTGCGGGGCCGGCGTCTCCTCGACCACCTTCTGGTTGCGCCTCTGCAGGGAGCAGTCGCGCTCGCCCAGGGCGATGACCGTCCCCTGCCCGTCCCCGAAAACCTGGACCTCGATATGCCGGGCCTCGGCGACATAGCGCTCCAGGAAGACCCCGGCGTCGGCGAAGGCCCCTGAGGCCATCCGCACCACCGAGGCGAAGGCGTCGGCGACCTGGGCCTCGGTCTCACAGACCTTCATCCCGATGCCCCCGCCCCCGGCGGTGGCCTTCAGGATCACCGGAAAGCCGATCTCACGGGCGGCGGCGAGGGCTGCTGCCGCGTCGGTCAAGAGGTCGGTCCCGGGGGCCAGCGGCGCGCCATGGGCCCTAGCGAGCTCCCGAGCCGTGTGCTTGAGGCCAAAGGCCCGGATATTGTCCGGCGTCGGACCGATGAAGGTGATCCCGGCCGCCTCGCAGGCCTCGGCAAAGGCGGTGTTCTCGGACAGGAAGCCGTAGCCGGGGTGGATCGCCTGCGCCCCTGTCGCCCGGGCGGCGGCCAGCACAGCCTCGATGTTCAGGTAACTTTCGCCGGCCGGTGCAGGGCCGATGCGCACCGCCTCGTCAGCTTCCCGGACGTGGGCCGAGCCGGCGTCGGCGTCGGAGAACACCGCAACGGATGTCACCCCCATGCGGCGCAGGGTGCGGATGATCCGGCAGGCGATGGCGCCGCGGTTAGCGATCAGGACCTTGTCGAACATGGGCTCACCCCGCGCTGGAGGCGGTGACGATCATGCGGACCGGCGTCGGGTTGAAGCCATTGCAGGGGTTGTTCACCTGCGGGCAGTTCGAGACCACGACCACCAGATCCATCTCCGCACGCAGCTCAACGTAGAGCCCCGGCGCCGAGATGCCATCGACGATGCCAAGAGCGCCGTCCGCCTCCACCGGCACGTTCATGAACCAGTTGATGTTCGACACCATGTCCCGCTTGTTCCGCAGGTACCGGGCGTTGCCCTGGAGGAAGTTCTCGACGCAGGCGTGCTGGGACTTGGTGTGGTGGCCATAGCGCAGGGTGTTGCTCTCGCAGGAGCAGGCCCCGCCGATGGTGTCGTGGTAGGCGACGTTGGTGTCCGTCACCGTCATCATCGGGCGGCCCTCGTTGGACAGGAGGACAGCGCCGGTGCGCAGGAAGAGGTTGCCCTGGGCGGCGACAGTGTCCTGGGCCGAGTAGCGCTCGGCGTCATCGGCGGCGGCGTACATCAGGAAGTCCACCGCCTGGTTGCCCTCCAGGTCGACGATGCGCAGGGTCTCCCCCCTTGCCAACAGATGGGTCCAGGGCGCCCGGGCGGGCACCACCTCGTCATGGACCACGGTTCCGGGAGGCGCGTCGGAGGGGCTCATCGGGCGTAGTAGTCCTCGACGTTGAGGAAGGCGCGAAGGCCCTCCGGCGTGGCGTTGCGGATCGGATCGTCCGGGGCGGCGGGCTCCCCTCGCCAGGCGGTGGCGCGGACCGGGGTCACGGTGTAGCCGGGGCGCGGATCCAGCACGTGCGGGCAGTTGGCCAGCACGACCAGCACGTCCATCTCGGCCCGCAGGGTCAGACTGCGCCCTGCAGGGAAGGCCCCCCCCTCGAAGACCAGGCCGCCATCGGCCTCCACCCGGACCCCCTTGAACAGGTTGATGCAGGGGTGGACATCCTTGCGCGTGAGACCGTGCTTGCCGGCGGCGATCAGGAACCTGTCCCGGGCGTTGGGGTGCGTCCCATGATTTGCGCCGTCCCCGTATCGCCGGGCGTTGGACGCCTCGTTCGAGGCGCCGCAGAAGCAATCATGGGTCCCGGCCTCGTCCTCCAGGATCGAGAACAGCACCCGGCCCATGTCGGACAGGAGCAGGCGCCCGGCGCCCAGGTAGGCGTTCCACTGCACCTTGGTGGTGTCGGCCACATTGAGGCGCTCGGCCGGCGCCTCGGCGTTGAAGACCAGCAGGGAGACGCAGGCGTCGCCCTCCAGGTCGGTGAGCTTCAGGTGGGCGCCGCGATTCAGCCGCTTGGTTGCGTAGCCGCCCGCAGCGACGGTTTCCTCCCAGATGAAACCGTCCGGCGCCGGCAGGGTCGGCATGGCCATCACCCGGGTCCCGGCCATGGCGCGGGCGTGGGCCTGGGCGCCGTAGGGATCGGCCGTGCTCACGACGCCGCCCTCCCCTCGGCCGTTCCGTGTTCGCCGGCCTCGTGCAGGGGCGGCAGGAGCGCGGTGGTGGTGACCAGCTTGACCTGCTGGACGCCACGGATCCGGCGGAGCTCGTCGCAGAGTTGCTGCAGCCGCTGCGAGGGCCCCTGCACCAGGAGGACCTCCAGGGACTGGTCCTGCTCCAGGAAGACGTGCTGGGAGGAGATGACCTCCTTCAGATAGGCGACCTGGGTCTGGGCCAGGGCCTGGCGCACCCGGCCCGACTCCGCCCGGTAGATCAGGGTGACGGTGCCGGCGACGATGGCGCCGACAATCTCCTCCCGATGCCCGGCAAGCTCATGCCGGATGAGCTCAGCGATCATCTGGGAGCGGCTGGGCAGGCCGCGCTCGGCCACCATCTCATCCAGCTGGGAGAGGAGCTCAGCGGGCAGGCTGACGCTGAGCCGCGCCAGGTGGGAAATGGCTTCATCCATGCCCGACTGCCTACGGCCGATTATTACGTTTGGCAAATGCCGTAATACTGGAGGGCGGGAAGCCTTGCTGATACCGCCCAGGTTTTAGGCACGGCGCCCAAGGGGTGATCAGCGGGCCCCGGCGCCCTCTGGCCTCCGTCATGGTCCCGGAAGCCGCCAAGTTCCTGAAACCCGAGGCCCTCTCTGTACAGGCTTACCGCCAGATCCAGGTCCCTGACGGGTCTTGCGATCCTGAGGTCCGGAGGCATGGCGGGCGGGCTCTCTGAAGGCGTTCCGGCGCGGTTGCGCCTATCTGGAGGGGGTCCTAGCCCCATGACGGCAGGGGGCTAAGGGTCGCCGACCTGCTGTTTGCACCCCAGGTCGCAGTGGGGGCCTGGCTTTGCGCATTGCATCCGGAGACGAATTCCGGGAACCCTGAGGTCCGAATTGAGGCGGGAGGTCGCGACATGCGGACGACGAAGCTCGGCGACCTGGGAGAGGTCAGCCGCCTGAGCCTGGGGGGTGGGATCGGTCAGATCTGGGGAGAGACCCCGCGCGAGGAAGCCTTGGCCACCCTCCACGCCGCCGTCGAGGCCGGGATCAGCCTGATCGACTGCGCGCCCATGTACAACAACGCTGAACGGTTCATCGGCGAGGCCTTCGAAGGGCGCCCTCCCCCGGGAGTGAGGTTCACCACCAAGCACCAGCTGGGCACGCCCCAGCCCGGCGCGGCGACGGCGGCCCTGGAGGCCTCGGTGGACGCCAGCCTCGCCGCCATGCGCCTGTCGCGCATCGACCTCTTCTTCCTGCATTCCAACCTGCACCGCGACGGCTATGCCTACGCCTTCGGCGAGAGCGCCAAGGCCCAGTTCTCCACCGCCCTGTCGATCTATGCCGAGGAGGTCATCCCGGCCATGGAGGCGCTGAAGGCCAAGGGCAAGATCGGCCAGTGGGGGATCACCGGGATCGGCGTTCCCGAAGCGGTGCTGGACGCCCTCGCCCTCCCTGTCCTCCCCTCCGTCGTGCAGGTCATCGCCAACCTGATGGACAGCCCCGGCGCGCTGAAGCGCTACGCCGAGCCGGCCCGCCCGCGCGAGATCGCCCGGGCCGCCAAGGCGGCGGGACTGGGCGTCATGGGTATCCGAGCCGTCCAGGCCGGCGCCCTGACGGCGGCGGTGGACCGGGAGCAGTCCCCCAACAACCCTGACCGGCGCGACTTCGAGCGGGCCGCCCCCTTCCGGGCCCTCTGCGCGCGCTGGGGCGTAGACCCGGCCTACGCGGCGCATCGCTACGCTCTCTCCCTGCCCGATTTCGATGTGGTGGTGCTGGGAGTGAAGAACCGGTCGGAGCTGTCCCTCTGCGTCCAGGCGGAGGCTGACGGGCCCTATTCCGAGGCGGAGATGGCCGAGATCGACGCCCTGGGCCTTCGGCCGCCCGGGTCCTGAGGCTGGGGCTTCGGCTCAAACGGTCCCCGCGCGCAGGGCAGGCCCGCGGAGCGGCGCTCCGGCCCCTGGGCCGGGTTCCTTGCGACCGGGCCTTTTCTCTGTTCTGTTGGAGGACTTCCCCCTAAGCCTTTGGCCAAGGAGCAGGCCCATGATCGAGATGACGGATGTCACGCGTCGGGGTGCGCTTGTCTTTACAGCCGGAGCGATGGTTGCGGGGTGCGCCACGCGCCCGCCTGCGCCGCGGACCCAGCCCGCCGCCCTGACCCTGGAAGAAGCCTTCTTGGGGCGCACAGTGGGCGAGGGTGTGTTCAGCTTTCCCATTGCGCGGGTCAATCGCCGCTTCCGCGCCGACCTCGACGGGCGTCTGGAGGGCGATCGCCTGACCGTGGTGGAGGACTTCTTCTACGAGGATGGCGAGACGAACCGGCTGACATGGGTGTTTGACCGCGCCGGGCCGGGCCGCTGGACGGGCAGGCGGGAAGATACGGTCGGCGTGGCCGCCGTGACGGAAAGCAACGGGCTGATCCGGCTGGAGTATCTGGCTGACGTGAGCTCGCGAGGCGCCGTGACCCGCCTGGGCTTTCGCGATCTGATCTATCGGACAGGCCCCGACGTGATCGTGAACGAGGCGGTGGTGTCCTGGAACGGACTGCCGCTGGGCTCGGTCCGGTTCGAGATCCGGCGGGCCTGAGGGCCTTTTCCGCCGCGTCCGGGTGGACGGGCCCATCCCTCTCCCCATATGCGTCGCGTTGCAGCGAAGGAGCATGAGCGTGACAGGACCCGTGGTGGTGACAGGCGCCTCGAGCGGCATTGGACGGGCGTGCGTCGAGCGGCTTGCAAAGGCAGGCGTGCGGACCTTCCCCACCGTGCGCAAGGACGCCGATGCGCTGGCATTGACGCAGGCCTTCGGCCCGCTCGTCGAGCCTGTGCTGGCAGATGTAACGGACGCCGGGAGCCTGGCCCGGGCCGCCGCTGAAATCCATGACCGGCTGGGGGGCGGCCGGCTCGGCGGCCTTGTGAACAACGCCGGCGTCGCATGGCCCGGGCCCGCCATGAGCCAGCCCCTCGAGGAGATCGAGCAGGTGATCGACACCAATCTGGTCGGCGCCATGCGGGCCGTGCAGGCCTTTGGCCCCCTGCTCGGCGCCGTGCCGGGCGCGACAGGCCCCAAGGGCCGCATCGTCAACATCACCTCGGTGTCGGGCAAGTTCGGCTATCCCTTCACCGCCGCCTACGCCGCCTCCAAGCACGGGCTGGAAGGCTATTCCGAGAGCCTGCGCCGCGAACTCATGCTGACGGGCGTCGATGTGATCGTGGTCGGGCCCGGCGCGGTGAAGACACCGATCTGGGGCAAGGGCGCGGCCATCGACCGGTCGCGCTACGAAGGTACGGGCTGGGCCGCCCCGCTCGCCCGGCTGGAGGAAAGCCTCGCGGCCATGGACGAGGAAGGGCTGGAGGCCTCCGTCGTCGCCGAAGTGGTGCTGGAGGCGCTCACCGACCCCCGTCCCAGGGTGCGCTACGCGCCCGTGCCGCAGCCGCTTGTGAACTGGTGGCTGCCGCGACTGTTGCCGAAGCGCCTGATCGACGGCGTGATCGCCGACCGGCTCGGCCTCACGCCGAAGGCCGCCTCGGAGTAAGGCATGGAGCCGGGCTTAAAGACCTTCAGCCGCCGACGCCTGCTGATCGCCGGAGGGCTCGCCGGCCTTGCCGCGGGGCCCGCCCGGGCGGCGCCGACCGACCGCTTCACCTCCGGCGCCCATGGATCGAAGGTCCTCGACCACTCGGCCTTCGACGCCTTGCTGGAAACCTATGCGCGTCTGGCGGCTGATGGCGTCGTTCGCGTCGATTACGCCGGCTGGGCGGCCTCGCCGAACGACCTCCGGCGTCTGAAGCGGTATCTTTCTGAACTGAGCCGGGCCGATCCGCTCTTGCTGACCCGGGGCGAGCAATTCGCCTACTGGGCCAACCTCTACAATGCGCTCACCCTCGATGTGGTGCTGGCGGCCTTCCCCGTGCGATCGATCCGCGACATCCGGCCCTCGCTGCTGGCCGCCGGTCCCTGGCGCCAGGAGCGCATCACGGTCAGCGGCGCCAGCCTGTCCCTCGATGCGATCGAGCATGACATTCTTCGAAGGGCCTGGCGGGACCCCCGCGTTCACTATGCGGTCAACTGCGCCTCCTTCAGCTGTCCAGACCTGCCGCGCCGGGCCTGGCGAGGGGCCAGTCTCCAGGCCGCCCTCGACGAGGCGGCCCGCACCTATGTCAATCATCCGCGGGCGGTGCGTTTCGAGGGCGACGCCCTGGTCGTGTCCTCGATCTACAGGTGGTACGCCGAGGACTTCGGATCGTCGGATGCGGCCGTGATCGCGCATCTGGCGCGCTTTGCACGGCCGCCGCTCGCGGCGCGGCTGAAGGCCAGCCGCCGGATCGCGCGCACCACCTACGACTGGTCTCTCAACGCAGTCAGGACGGCCGGGTAAGCGCCAGTGGTTGGCCGCCTCCCCCCAGACCTGCAATCCCGGATTCCGGAGGGCCACCACGCGCCTTGACCGGATCTTCCTGCGGCCATCGGGCCCAAGCGGTTCACCCGCTTGCGGACCGTCTCGTGGCGGATGTCGACGCCGCGCTCGAACGCCAGGTCCTCCACGTTCCGCAGTGACAGCGGGGACCTAACCTAGAGCATCACCACCATCAGGATCACCTCGGGCGAGGAGTCGAACCCGCGGAACGGGTTATCGGACTTGGCCATGAACCGCCGTCTCTGGCGCCTCGGCCGCCGGGCGCTGAGGTTGGGCTGACAGCGCCCGCAGCATCCGCCTCAGGTTGACTTGATGAAAGCCCGAAAAACGCCCGCGACGGCTCTTGGGCTATGGTACGGGATCAGAAGGCGTAGCTCAGGCCCGCCTGAAAGGTTCGCTGAGGTCCAGGCAAGATCCCGCGAGAACGATCCACGATCGTCAGCTCGTCGAACAGGTTCTTCACCGCCAGATAGCCGCCCAGGCGGCCGTCCGGCGCGGTGAGATTGATCGTCGCGTTCCAGATGGTGGCGGGGCGGATACGTCCGCGCTGGCCATTGGCGGACGGGGCGGAGGTGTTGAGATCATCGGTGAACATTTCGCCGGTGTGGACGATCTCGATCTGCCCCTCGAACCAGTCACCCCGGGCGTAGCCGACGGCTCCGGAAAACAGCGTCTTGGGCGCATATGGCAGACGATTGCCGGTGACGACCACATTGGTGAAGCCACTCACGTTGGAGAGCCGTCGGCCAACGAACTTGGCGTCTGACACTACAGTCAGGGCGGCGCGAACGAAGAGGTCGTCGCCGTTCAACAGGCCCAATTCCCGGGCCGAGGCCTGCAGGCTGGCTTCGAATCCCGAGTGTCGGGTCTCGCCGGCGCTGGTCAGGGTCGCGCCGAGCCCCCCGGCGACCGAGGCAGGGACGATCTGGTTCTCGAAGTCCATCCGGAACGCCGCCACGTCAAGGCGAACACCATCTACCGGCTGACCGCGCAAGCCGGCTTCCCAGGCGGTGGAGATCTCCGCGTCGAGGTCGACCGCACCGCCAGTGGTGTTGTTGATGATGTCCTCGACGCGCGGCGGGGCGAAGCCGCGATGCACGCCGCCGAAAAGGGTCCAGCGGTCGTTCATCTCGTAGGCGGCGCCAAGCCCGGGGATCACCTCGTTGAGCGAGGCGGACCCGCGCACGCCGGTCAGCCGGTTCACCCGATCGTACTCGATGCTCTCAATTCGCAGGCCGGGACTGACCGACAGCGGCCCCCAGGCCAGACGGGCGGTGGCGAAGCCGGCGATCGCCTTCGCATAGCGCAGATT
>Ga0315902_10001734_pt1 | contig 34680 bp, 29 predicted proteins | sample LakEriMetagenome_9_FD_203523 | JGI IMG/M metagenome (GOLD analysis project Ga0315902, IMG submission 203523) | Freshwater fungal communities from buoy surface, Lake Erie, Ohio, United States - Buoy 12 MA117 | ecosystem: Environmental > Aquatic > Freshwater > Lake > Lake biofilm | place: USA... | reverse complement strand
ATTCCTTACCTTCTCTTCGCTACCACAATGCTTGCATCTCAACATAAGCTTCTCCTGTGTTCGCCATGATATAGCTTATACTTTAACATTAATCTTTATTAATATCTACTATTAGTTAGCAATGCCATAACTTGCGATTTTTTCTAGTTTTGCCTTTTGTTCGTATTTGGTGGTGACCCAATCTATGGGCGGCATATGAGTATAACTTACCTTCAAGAATGGGCAAAGCTGTAATTGCTCAAGTATGTAATCAGCGTATTCTTGATGATCAGTTGCTACAGTTATTTGGCCGTTTGCTTTTAGTTTTTGATGTAATAATGAAAACATATTGCTATTCAAAAGCCGCCGTTTTTGTTGACGTTTTTTAGGCCATGGGTCAGGGTAAAGTATATAGATATGCGCTAAACTATGTGAAGGCATGTTTTCTAATAACTTGCGCACATCATCAGGATATATTCTGATATTAGTAACTTGATTATCTTCAATTTTAGCTAATAGAGAAGAAACGCCATTTATATAAGGCTCACAGCCGATAAATAATACTTCTGGGTTTGCCATGGCACGGGCTAATAGATGATCACCATTCCCAAAGCCGATCTCGAGATGGATCCTGTTAGCTTGCATTATTTCGCCTTCATCTACCGCTAGCTTAGGTAATTTATCTTTTAATAATTGCTGAGCGCGTGTTCGCAACGGCCGCCCTAAGCGACGCCCAAAAGAAGCTTGATATTTAAAGTCATGCATTGGATATCCTTAATATTATTTATGCTTGCAAATAATTCTTCTAAACCCTAAGCTAAAAACAGGGAGATTTAAAAAGCGAAGGAATATGTGCAATAGTTTTGCAAAGTTATGCACAGCAACATTGTTATATCTTTGCCTAATTGTTATTAATTTGGCGGAGGCAGATGATGCAACTCAACTCCCTGCGGATAATAATATTTCAAACGCAGACTTAATACAAAACATCACCAAAGCCATTAAGCCAGAGCCCTTAGCGCAAGGTTCAAATGAAGTTATTATTGTTGATCATGGTCGCAGCCGCATGAATGTTAACCTCAATTCAGGTGGGGGGCAACAAAAATTTGCTAAAGATATTAGTATAAATGTCTCGGAATCACCTGAAGATGAAGAAGGTTATTTATTGGAAGATTATATTAACGAAGCTTATGATGCTGCCTTGGTTGGCCAGCTGGAGGTAGCAGCCTTCCTGTATAAAAAAGCTTTAGAGATTGATAAAAATAATTTAAGCATAAAATACTCTTTGGCAACTATTTATCATAAACAAAACGAATATGAAGAAGCGAAAAAATTCTACAACAGCGTTCTTACTGCTGATCCAAAGCATTTCAAAGCACTTAATAACCTCCTCGCCCTTATGGGGCAGGAAAATCCACAAAAAGCATTGGCGGATTTGCAAGAACTAGCACAGATAAACCCTAGCTACAGCCCTTTACAAGCACAAATAGGCATTGTTTTGTTAGAGCTTGGCAATATAAAAGCAGCAGAAGAACACCTGCGCAAAGCCGTAATGCTCGACCCAGTTGTGCCGCAATATAGATATAATTTAGCACTGCTATATGAACGCATGCACAAGCCTAAATTAGCTTTGCAACTGTACAATAGCCTTTTGCAAGATCATTACCGCGGCATGGAAATTCCAATAAGTAGTGGCGCTTTACAAAAGAAAATTGTCGATATTACTGTTAATAAGAAAAACAACAGGTAGAAATGAGGCTAGAAGATATTGTTAATTTTGCAGTTGAGAATAAAGCTTCAGATATTCATATTATGTCTGGTTATGCCCCTCATGTGCGCAGTAAAGGCAGTATAAAGAAGTTAAAAACAGAGGCCTTGACTAAGGATGATGTTACTAAAATCGTTGCTTCAACGGTTTCACCAGAGATGATGGAACAATTTCAACGTGATTTGGAACTGGACTATTCCATATCATTGGGGCAAAATCGTTACCGTATGCATGCATGGCATACAATAAATGGCCCAGGAATATCAATGCGAACAATCCCTACTGTTGTTAGAACGCTGGCAGAATTAAACATCCCCAAAGCTGCTGAAAAGTTTGCTACCTTACATAAAGGTATTGTTTTGGTAACAGGGCCAACAGGGAGCGGTAAAAGTACAACTTTAGCCGCAATAATTAATCATATCAACTGCAATTACCCAAAGCATATTGTAACTATTGAAGACCCAATAGAGTTTCAATATCAATCCCAAATGTCGCTGATAAGCCAGCGTGAAGTAGGGCGCAGCACTAAATCATTTTATAACGCCTTAAGAGCCGCTTTACGGGAAGACCCAGATGTTATAATGGTTGGTGAGCTGCGTGACGTTGAAACTATAAAATTAGCGCTAAGTGCCGCTGAAACTGGCCACTTAGTGTTGGGCACCCTGCACACAAATTCCGCCCCTAAGACGATTGACCGTATTGTTGATGTTTTCCCCGCGGCTGATAAACCTTCGGTGCAGGCTGCATTATCCAGCTCTATTCAAGGGGTGATCTCTCAGCGCCTGATGAAAAGGGCGGATGGTAGCGGCATGGTCGGCGCATATGAAGTGATGCTGGCAACGCCTGCTATTCGTAATTTGATTAGAGAGAATAAGATTCCGCAAATTGAATCAGTTATGCAGATCAATTCAAGTAAAGGAATGGTTTTAATGAAAGATTATCAGCAACATTTATTTGAGCAAGGTATAATTGATGCCTCTGAACTTATAGAAGATGATGAGGGTGGCGGGCACGGCGGCCACGGCGCCGCAGCACCCAAACCAGCCAGTGGTGGCCATAGCGCCCAGGAATCTCATTCTAATGAAAAACAAGCCTGGAAAGAAACTAGCCAGAAAAGTGATTTTTAGCTAATCTATCAAAATAATGTAAGGATGATGTTTAATGGCTAAATTGAAAATATCTGCTTTATATAACGCAGAGCTGATATCAGGAATATTATTAATACTAAGTTTCATTGCGGCAATTTTGGTTGCTAATATTCAGCCATTGCGCGGAGCATATGAGGATTTTATTTTTTATTCTATTATAGTTAGCTATGGTGATTTTGTTTATAAAGGTAAGTTGATTCAAATAGTTAATGATGGTCTCATGATTTTATTTTTTTTGCTTATTGGCCTTGAGTTAAAATTTCATTTGGTATGCGGTGAATTTAAAGATAAAAAAATACTGATTTTACCAGGTGCAGCTGCAATAGGTGGAATTGTTGTTCCAGCATTAGTATATTGGATTTTTAATTTTAATTCGCCTGATACATTAAAAGGCTGGGCTATTCCCATTGCTACAGATACAGCTTTCATGCTAGGCATATTAGCCTTTTATAATGAGCTTATATCCAGTACGCTGCGGGCATTTATAATAGGCTTTTCATTGATAGATGATGCGATTGCATTACTAATTTTAGCTATTTTTTACACAAAATCTACAAGTTTAGTAGCTTTGATATTATCTATTTTACTGACTATATTATTATTTATACTTAACCGCCTTAAGATAGCTAATAGCTTTTATTATTTAGGTATAGGTATATTTTTGTGGATTGCCATGGTTGAAGCGGGAATACACGGCACACTATGTGGCGTTGTTTTGGCGTTGGCTATCCCTGCGGAAAAAAATGGCCAAACAAACCAGTCTTTTTATGATTTGGAAGATTTTTTAAGGCCAGTAGTTTATTTTATAATATTGCCTTTATTTGCGTTTATAAATTCTGGTATATCATTTGATGTTTTTTCGCTTAATATGTTGGCTAGCCCTTTAGCTTTGGGGGTTGTTTTAGGGCAGTTTATTGGCAAGCAGCTTGGGATATTTTTATTTTCTTATGCTGTTGTTAAATTAAATTATTGTTCTTTGCCGCAAAATGTTTCTTGGTTAAAATTATATAGCATAGGCGTGCTTGGGGGAATTGGTTTTACCTTAAGCTTATTTATTGGCGATATTACCTTCGAAGAAAATAGCTTAAATTATATTATGCGGCTTAGCGTTATTGTAGGATCGCTTTTATCTGCAATTCTAGGAGGGATAATTTTAATGTTTTTAAGGAAGAAAAAAGCGAGTAACTAATTAAAATAAACATGCCCCCTACCAAAAAAGTTAGAGAGCATGTTGCAATAGATATACTTAAAAACTATAACGCAAACCTAGCATAAAGCTATGTGCGGAGAGTTTTGAGGTTTCTATTTCTTCTTTTTCTATCTCGCCATCGAAGTAAATTAACTTACCTGCATTTTTTATTTTCCCCAGTTTATGGAATGAATAATTGACGATAAAATCAAAATTGCTAGATATATCAAATTTCAAGCCAGCTGATACGCGCCAAGAAAAATTACTAGTGCTAGCACCAATATTCCTCTTGAAAAAATTATAATTTCCAGGGGTTGATTCACCAGTTATAGTACTGCGATCAGCATCAACTATTATGTCAGATAATTTATTTTTTACAAGTCCTATTCCGCCACCTATATACGGTGATACTATACCAAGTTCAAGTGGATGGAATGTACCATCAAGCATAAAATAATATGAATTAATTTTGCCATTATGTTTCATATTTGCATCAATTGAAGATGATCTAGAATGAAGGTTTATTTTATTTTTAAAAGCTCCAACAGAAGCAGAAACGGAAAGTAAGTCATTTAAGTTACTTCCAGCAGATATTTCATATACAGGTGAGTTTTTAATTTTAAAATCCAAAAAACCATCAACAAGCTTACGCGGTTTGTTAAGACCACCTTTTAATTCGAGGTAGAATTTTTTATCATTTGCTAATGCCGTACCGCAATTAACTAACGATATAGCAGTTATAAATAAAGCAGTTTTTTTTAACATATTAGAATTCCTCTGTATGAGTTGGACAAATCCCCCAATCAGTTAAGCTCTCGAAATGATCGCATACATAAGCATTAATTTCTTCTTGATTAAGCAAGTAACCAGTAGTGGCCGCAACAACGGCAACTTCCGCGGCAGCAACCCAATAGTTTTGTGGCTTGAAGGCTAGATATAATACATCGTAAGCTACATTAGCAAATTTTGTGTAAATAATTTGAGAAATAGCCTTAGTAGCTACTGTAGAAACAGTTTTAGAATCATTATCTGACTGGGAAACTAATGTTTCAACAGTATGATCTGAATCGCCTCCTTCCATCGTTGCATCTTTCTTAGTAAAAAGCTGAGCGTCACCTATTGAAGGGGATGCCTCTTTTTCGTTCGCTTTTATTTCAAGTGTTTTTTCCTCAGATTTAAATGCTTTTGAAGAAATATTATCATCCATATTTCTTAAGTATGGGCTAAAAAGCTCATCAAGTATTTTGGGGTCTAAACCTTTTTCTATAAAAAAGCCCCTAAACTTTACATTTCCGCCTGAGGCATATTCTTTTGCTTCTGCAAAATCAATTTTATTCTGATAACAAAATTCCTTTAAAGCTTCATCATCTATAGTTGAGGTAGCTGCTGATCCTGGAGTTGTGCTAGCATCAGTTGTATCTGTAACGATTTTACTTGCTATACTCTCGGTTTTTGAAGGATTCCATTGCGCGGCACGTAACTCAGCAGTATTTTTAAAGTGATATAAACCGTTTATAATTAAATTAGCTCCAACATAGGTAAGGGCAGGGATTGCAATGATGTGATAATTTTCAAAAGACCAATCTATAGCACCTTTCCCCCAGTTTTGAAACCAAGCATAGTCGAAATTATATTTTCCGCCATTACCATTATTATGGTTTTCTTCGTCCGCAATAGGATCATGCTTTACTTGATCTTCAGTAGTAGTAAAAGATGTTTGTGTAGGCTTCTCTGTGGCATCTTCGATAATTTCTGGAACTTTATCATCAATAATTGTAGTTTCAACAACCTGATCTTCCTGAGGGAGGATAGGTTGGATAGTTTTGCTGACAGGGATTTCTGGTTCTTTAACTGTTTTTGTTTCTTGTGGAGTCACTGCTTCAGTTTGGCTTTCAATAGGCTTTGGTACTTTGGGAGCTTCAGGCTTGATCTTATCTGAACTTTCAGCTTTAGTTGCTGCGGCTTTCTCTTCAATAGTTTTTATTTTTCGTAAAAAACCTTTTTCATCTTGATCCCTAATGCTCATAATAATCTCCTCACTCATTAATTAATTTAGTTATATCATTTAACAAATGTAAACAGATAAACTCATTAAGTCAACTATATCTAAGAAAAAAAGAATTTATAGTTTATATTTGTTAAATTAGCGCTAAGTTTTGTGTTAACTTCGATAACTTAGCGCTTAATGCGATTTATTAAAATTCTAATTTCGTGCCCATTAGGATTACATGGCCGGAATTAGAACGCTCTGCTGCTGGGGCAGTATGCTTGAAACGGTTGATTTCAGCATATGGCATAATTCCAGGGGCAAGATTGTATTCAAGGCCCAAAGATATCATAGCTAACTTATTATACTTTACATCATCCAAAGCATAACCTTTATAAACACGGCCTGCACTGCGGCTGCCAAAATAGGTTAAGCTTGCTGCTAAATCATTAAATTGTTTAGCAACCCCAGCTGTCCAGTATTTTGAGCCGTATTTATAGCCAGATTTGCGTTCTTTAGCGGTTGTAGATTTACCCCAATCTCCATAAGAGGCAGCGAAAGCCCAATCGCTATATTCAGCTTTGGTGCCAAATTCCCAAGCACGTAGCGGGTTAATATGGACGTTGCCAGTTGTATTATCTTGCGGGCTTGGTTGTTTTGCTTTACCAACTTGCCCTAGCAAGGAACTGGTGAATTTAATATCGTCAATATTATAAGTGTATTTAAAGCCCCCTTCAAATACATTTCTAAAGCTATATCCTTCGCCTGCTTCAACATATTTAGTGGTTTGCGAATGGCTGCTTATTGTACCAAGAATCTCAATATCTGGCGTATAACTTATACCGAATTGCAATCCGCTATATTCAGGCGTATAATAGGTGATTTTATTAGCATCTGGGCGAGCGGCAGCACCAACTGGTGTTGACGGGTCAGCCACGAAATCAGCTTCAATTGGTATATATTTATCATCAGGGTCAGTTGGATTAAAATCCTGCTGCTGAATAGTGCGGCGGTTAAACCATTTAGCAGCTTCACCATCAATACCACCAGCAGCCTTTGCAATAGATGCAGCTGATTGGCGCATGGCAACTGAAGCACCTAGATAACTGCCAAGCTCTATACGGCCAAAATCACCTTCAAGATAACCATAAGTCTTATCAGCAATACGGCCTTTTGCTTTTTCAAAAGTATCAGCCCTCAATTTTATGGAAGCACCATATTTTAAACCATTATCAGCAACTTGATCCCAATCAAACTTTAAGCGAGTTTTGTTTACTAATCCATGCGAAGGAAGTTTGCCTGAGTTTTTATCACCAGGAAGCTTATAGCGAAAGCTTTCTTTTTCATGAACGATGCCATATTGTGAATCTAACGATCCAGATATTTTTACTGACGTATCAGTTTCAGAGCCAGCATAAGCAAAAGAAGCAGGTAAAATAGAAGCTAGTGCAGCAAACTTAAGAACATTACTTTTCATTAAACATACCTTTTGAAAAAATATAATGCCGCAAGGTAATCATATTTGCATTTATATTGCAATATCTAAAATTATGAATTTTCCATTTAACAAATTTTTAATAATCATATTAATATTTATCTCAGTTGATTTAAAGGTTAATTAAATTATTATTGATAATTAAAAAATATATTAGAGGATAAATTGTCGAGAATAGATTTATTGTTATCAGCTTGTGAGAACAAGGGCTTTACAGGTTATTTTCTTACAACAGCAGATGAGTGGGGGAATGAATATCCACCAGCGCATACCCGTCGTTTGGAATGGTTAACTGGGTTTACAGGTTCAAACGGGTTGGTGATTGTAACGCGCCAAGGATTGTTATTTGCGACTGATGGCAGATATTTGCTTCAAGCTGAAAAGCAGATTGAAGGTAATTGGGAGATATTGGATATATCTAGTGCGGAGTTTAAAAATAGGGTTTCGTCCATATCTGGAAAAATTGCTTTCGATCCGATGTTAATAAGTATAAGTCAGTGTAATAAATTAGCGAAATTGCTTAATAATCTTGTACCATGCGAAGATAAGCTAATAGATAATTTATGGCAAGGCCGCCCAGCTTTTCCGCAAAGCGAGGTTATCAATTTGCCTTTCAGTGCCTCGGGTCTTGAATCGGTGCAGAAAATCGAAAATATAAGGCGAGATATTGATAAGCAAGCAGATGCATTGCTGCTTACTTCGCCTGAATCAATTGCATGGCTGCTTAATATCCGCGCCAATGATCTCAAATTTTGCCCTGTGTTATTAGCATATGCTTTATTATGGAAAGATGGTGTTGTAGAATTATTTACTGATAATGAAAATCTACCAAATAATTTGCGTTTAATTAGTAAGCCATTGTCTTTATTGCCAATGCGCTGCTTGTATTTAACTGCTGATGGCAAGAAAATCCAGTTTGATTCTGACCGCACGCCATTTTGGTTTTCCCATAATTGCCCAATGTATATCAATAAGCCAGACCCTTGTTTGTTGCCTAAAGCATGTAAAAATGAGGTTGAATTACAAGGAATGCGCGAGGCGCATTTTAAAGACGGTTTAGCAGTAACGAAATTTATATACTGGCTATGCACCAACTATCAAGAGCAAGAAATTGACGAAATAACCGCCGCTAATAAACTTTATGAGCTAAGGCTTTTATGCCCTGAATTCAAAGAAGATTCTTTTGCTACTATTTCAGCATTTGCAGGGAATGGGGCGATTATTCATTATCATGCTGACCAAGCTAGTAAAAAACTAATAACTGGGGATGGATTTTATTTAATTGATTCAGGTGGGCAATATGCCTTTGGTACTACTGATATAACCAGAACCATAGCGATTGGCAACTTATCAAATGAACAAAAGATGCATTATACATTGGTGCTAAAAGGCCATATTTCCTTAGCAAGGGCAGTATTTCCCCAAGGAACATCTGGCCATCAGCTGGATGCATTGGCGCGCATTCATTTATGGCAGCATGGCTTGGATTATGCGCACGGCACAGGGCATGGCGTTGGGCATTATCTAAATGTTCATGAAAGCCCGCCGCGAATTGCTAAAGTAGTCAGTGATAATTATCCATTAAAAAAAGGGATGGTTGTTTCAAATGAACCAGGGTTTTACAAAAGAGATGAATACGGTATCCGCATCGAAAATTTAATGGAAGTAACAGAAGCGGATTGCAACGGTTTTTTAAAATTTTCATCATTAACGCAAGTGCCCATTGATTGCCGCCCTGTATTGTGGGAATTGCTAACAGAGCAAGAGAAGGATTGGCTATTACAGTACAATCAAAAAGCCCTTGAATTATATAATGATTTTATGTATGGTGCAGAGCTAACATGGTTTAAAGAGAAATTTATTAATTTGTAAGAGCGAATAATATGAAAAAATTGCTGTTTGTTTTAGCTTTCTTTGCGGAGCTTTTAATCTTCTCCGCGCAAGCGTATTGGGCCAAACCAGAAGATTCATTCTTTATTGCTGATTTTATCAAGCAAGATATTGATGTTAGCAGTGATGGCACGGCAAAATATGTGATTGAAGAGCAGTATGAAATTGCTAATGAAGAGGGGAGGCGTATTGCAGCAGGATACGCAATGCAGTACACTGAAAATCGCGAGCAGCTTAAATTAATTTCGGCAAAAACTATTGTTAATGGTAAAGAGTATAACCTTTCAGAGGAGATGGTCGAAGATAAACCGCTTGCTAGTGCCCAGCATGGTTTTGATCAAAAAAGGCAGCTTATGCTTTCTTTTCCACATGCGAGTATTGGTGCTAAAATATATTTAAAATACACTGTAAAAGTCAAGCCGATAATAAATGGATTTTTCGCGGAAGATTTGCTAAGAGATCAAGGCCATTATGGCTTGGTAAAAAAAATAGATATAAATTTGGTTTCAGCATTGCCACTTTACATCAAAATCAACGATCCTAAAAACTCGCTAATAGTTAAGCAAAATGCTGATAATTCTTCATTAAATATAAGCTTGCGTAAACCGCTGCAAAACCAATTGATTTTTGAGCCTAAAAACTCACGCCTGGATAATGAAAAATTAACTTGGGTTTCAGTCTCAACAGTAAATAATTATGCAGACTATGGAAAGTTTTTTGCTAGACGCTATGAATCGGTTATGGAGCAAGAATTGCCGCCGTTATTTGAAAATATTCTATCGGAAGCGCAAAAGAAAAATGATGAAATAGAGCAGATTAATTATGTTATTTCTTCATTGATTGAAAGGATTCATTATATGGGCGATTGGCGCTCCGTTGAGGGAAGTTTCTTCCCCCGGGATTTGGCAAAAATTGCTACTATTGGCGCTGCGGATTGTAAAGAATTTTCTGTTATTGTTGGCGCTATTTTGCGTAAGCTGGGCTTTGAAGTGCATGCCGCTTTAATCGCGCGCGGGGTTGATGACCACCGCCTATATGGCATGCCAAGTGCGGATTTTAATCATGCTTTTCTATATGCTAAAGGTAAAACAGGTGATGTGTATTGGCTTGATCCAACAAATTATGTTGCTATGGCGCAGGGAATGTTTGAAGATATCGCAGGTAAAAGAGCTTTAATATTAGATCCGCAAAACCCTCGTTTGGAACAAACAGCCGAAATTAATCCTCAAAGCGCTATAAGGGTTATCGATGAGGAAATAGCTATAGAAGATAATAAAATTCTTACTGTTACAGGAAAAATAAGTTGGCATGGGGAAGAAGCTGTGCAGATACATGTGAATGGTTTGCATTATACTAAAGATATGATGAAAGATATTTTGTTCTATGGCTTAGCAGAAGAGCATCTGCCGAAGAAAGATATTCTTGCATTTAGTGGCCTAAATATAGGGGGGCGTATAGTTAAAGATTTGGCCGCAGAGTATAAATATCGGCAGCATAATAAATTATTGCATACTAATATTTCTTCTGGGATGGTTATCTCGATAAGAGCTATTAATGATTTGGTAAGCCGTATGGATAGACAAGAAGGAGATTTGTTAATAGGCTCTCCACGTACGCTTACGAGATCGATTGTATTTAAAGGAAAAAAAATCACTAAGCCAGAAAATTTAAATAGAGAGATAAATTCACCATGGGCAGATGTAAAAAGCATTTGCTACCATGAAAAAGACGATACAGTGCTCAAGCTGCAAATTGTTATTAAACAAAGGATTATTACAGCTAATGAGTTGGTAAGTGATAGGTATGAAGCATTCCGTGCTGATTTACTGCGTTATTTCAATAATATGGCAGTGATTTTTTAACTATTGCCAAACGGAGAATGACGGATACGCACATGCAATCAGTTCTGATCTAGGAGGATGAGTGGCGAGCGCAAGACGCGTATAAAAAATACGTAACGCAGCGCGAGTCCTGAAGTCCGACGACGAGCTCGAATCTGATTGCAAAAGCGTATGATTTTCTTGTTTACAAAATGCTGTTATGTTATAGTGACACTTAATAAATTATAAGGTGTTGGATTATGCATAAGTGGCGCACGCATAACTGTGGGCAATTAACTGAGAAAAACGTAGGTGAAAAAGTAAAATTATCTGGCTGGGTGCACCGCAAGCGTGACCATGGTGGGGTTTTTTTTATTGATTTGCGTGATCATTACGGAATTACGCAAGTTGTAACCTCTGAGCAAGATGAGGCTTTAAAAAAATTAGATGCTGCCAAATATCAAGAAATAACAACCATACCATATGAAAGCGTTATAGTTATTACTGGCGTTGTAGTAAAGCGCTCTGCAGAAACGATAAATAAAGATTTAGCTACTGGGGTAATTGAAGTAATTATTGAAGATTTTCACGTTGAATCAAAAGCTGAGCATTTGCCATTAAACGTGAACTCTGATCAGCAGTTTCCGGAAGATTTACGCTTAACTTATAGATTTTTAGACTTGCGCCGAGCTAAAATTCATAACAACATTATCTTACGTAATAATGTTATCAGCTACTTGCGTCGTAAAATGCAAGAGCAAGGCTTTATGGAATTTCAAACGCCAATTTTAACCGCCAGCTCTCCCGAAGGGGCACGTGATTTTTTAGTGCCAAGCAGGTTGCATCCAGGAAAATTTTATGCTTTGCCGCAAGCACCGCAGCAATTTAAACAATTATTGATGGTAGCAGGATTTGATCGTTATTTTCAAATAGCTCCTTGTTTTCGCGATGAAGACGCACGACGTGACCGGGCACCTGGTGAATTTTACCAGCTTGATATTGAAATGTCTTTTGTAACGCAAGAAGACGTGTTTGCGGCTATTGAACCCGTAATTCATGGTGTTTTCAAAGAATTCTCATCTTTTAAAGTTAGCGACTATCCATTTACCAGAATCACTTATGCCGATTCAATGCTAAAATATGGTAACGATAAGCCAGATTTACGCAACCCCATCATAATTTCTGAGGCAACGGAGGTTTTTGTTGGCAGTAGCTTTAGTATTTTTACCAATGCAATTGCCGCAGGCAGTGTGATTATGGCAATCCCAGCTCCCAAAGCAGCAGCTCAGCCGCGTAGCTTCTTTGATAAAATGATTGCTTTTGCGCAAACAGAACTTGGTGCCAAGGGGTTGGCGTATATTACTTTCGATGAACAAAATGAAGCTAAAGGGCCAATTGCTAAATTCTTGTCAGCTACGCAGTTACAAAAATTACGCGCTGATGCAGGGTTAAAAGCAGGTGACGCCGTTTTCTTTAGCTGCGGTTCAAAAGCGGAGGCAGCGCGTATTGCTGGCAGAGTGCGCACTAAATTAGGTGAAGAACTAGGGCTTATCAATGAAGGGGAGTATAAATTTTGTTGGATTGTTGATTTCCCAATGTATGAATGGAATGAAGAAGAAAAGAGAGTTGATTTTTCGCATAACCCATTTTCTATGCCGCAAGGGGGGATTGCAACTTTACTGGCTGCGGACACAGTGGAAAAACAACTTGATATTATAGCCTATCAATATGATTTAGTTTGCAATGGTATAGAGCTTTGCAGCGGGGCTATTCGTAATCATTTACCTGAATTAATGTATAAAGCATTCGCAATTGCTGGTTATGCACAGGAAGAAGTTGATGAAAAGTTTTCTGGATTAATCAATGCCTTCCGTTATGGAGCTCCTCCACATGGTGGTCTCGCCCCTGGTGTTGATAGAATTGTTATGCTACTTGCAGATGAACCTAACATACGTGAAGTAATTTGCTTCCCGATGAATCAGCATGCGCAGGATTTGATGATGCATGCGCCTGCGCCAGCAAGCGAAAAACAATTGCGAGAATTAAATATTTTACTGTCGCCACAAGCGCGAAAAAAAATTATGGGGGAATAACTTATGCGTTCCAAGCATGAATTAGCGCATTATATACTTTCGCAAGCCAGGTTTTTTAGCACCTGTGATAAATTGTTACATCGGCAAGCTATTATACCAGTTTTTGAGAGCACTAATCTACTCGCTGAAACTGTGGATTTGTTAAGAGCTAGCTACCATTGGGCAAAAAACAATAATCATTTGGAAAGCAAAATCAATATCGCTTATGATTATAATCCCAAAGAAGCGATAATAAATACCTATGGTGATATCATCTTCCCAACGGGTCTGCTAATGCAGTTAATTAATAACTATGAAGCTTGGTTGCGGCAACAGTTGAATTACAATAATATTATCAATAAGTTAAAAGCACATTTGCATGTAACTAATGTAGATAAAATCATCGCTAACGACCAACACCCTTTATCTACAACGCAAAAATGGCTACAGTGCGCGTTGTTTTCCATATTCCATAAAGCAGAAATTAAACCTTGTTCTGCTATTGAAATATTGCAAAGCAATACAATTAATTATGTTGTAGATGCGCAAATAATGAATACTATGCCTAACTTCCAGGCTGCTTTAGCCAATGTGAATAGCGGTAACTTTATAAGTATTGCATCAGCAGCATAATCACTGCTTACCAATGAAGGTGCTTGGTTTTTGAAAAAAAGCGATTGAAGCCATAGATGAGGAAAAACCCTGCTTAGGGGCTCAGCCTTTGGCCTAGGCAGGGGTTTGTGCGAATTCTGATGAAAAAAGAAATCCGCGGGATTTAATAGACCTCTTTTAGAACCTATTTATGAGGAGCTAATGGTAGGAGTCGATACGCACAGAGGAGGCGGTGTATTGAACATACATGACGCTCGAGCATTGAGACGACGAACCAGAAGCCCTCAGAAATTGAGTTATGCAAGAGGTCTAATATACTGACTCAACGATTGTGATAACCTTAGGATGTTTGGCAAACTCACGGCGGATAAATTTAAATGTCGTTGATGAAGCCGATTTCTCAATGCTTTCTTTGCTGTTCTTAGCTAGGTTTTTGATGTTATTGGCCACTTCTTTACTCAGCGAAACAATATATTCCTCATCTTTTAAAGGATCAAACATTCCAGGCGCAATAATTTTAGGTTCTTTCAGTAATTCTCCTTTGTTATTCACTAAGATAGTAACGATAATAATACCATTATCGCGCATTATGCGGCGATCACGAAGAATGCAGCTATTGGAGGCGATGAGAGAGTTGCCATCAACCCCAAAAAATCCTGCTTCAATATGGCCAACTGGTATTGCCTCGTTATCGGCAATTTTTATCACCATGCCATCTTCCGCCTCTAGTGCCTGCTCAACGCTTTTTTGTTCTAAGGCAAATTTAGCATGCGCGTGCAAATGCATTGCTTCGCCATGGACAGGAATAGATACCTTGGGCTTTAGTATTTCATATAAACGCGCCATTTCTCCGCGGGCTGGGTGGCCAGATACGTGAACAAAATGATCTTTTTCTGTCATCACTTCAACGCCAAGCTTGCAATACTTATTCATCAATTCGTAAATACGTTTTTCATTTCCAGGGATGATTTTAGAAGAGAATATTACCACATCATTGGCAGCAATTTTTATATGTGGATGATCGTTATTAGCTATTTTATTGGCTGCTGCTAGGGGCTCTGCTTGACAACCGCTGGCAATAACCATTAACTTACGGCGATCATGGCTAGAAAAATTTTTATCATGTAAAAAAGGTTTTAGATCTTGTAAATAGCCGCACTCTAATGCTGCTTCATACATTCTCCATAATGCCCTGCCAACTAAAATTACTTTTCTTCCACAAGCTTCAGCTGCTTTAGCCAAAGAGTAAATACGCGCTATATTCGATGCAAAAGTTGTAACAACCACCATGCTTTTTTGATAGCCAGCAATTAAACTAGTTAAACTCGCTTGTAAGTCCCCTTCGGAGCCGGAAAATCCTTCGCTAAAGATATTAGTTGAATCGCTTACTAAAACATCAACCCCTTCTTTGCTAAGGCGCTCTAATTGTTCTATATTACTCGTTTTACCCACTAGCGGATTATCATCAAACTTCCAATCACCACTATGGAATATATTACCATTTTCAGTGCGGATAAATACTGCATGATTATCAGGGATAGAATGGGTTAACCCAACCAATTCCAGGTTAAAAGGCCCGATATTAATTGCCTGAGCTGTATCTAAAATAATTAATTGCTCATCTTTAATAGTAATTCCTGCATTATGAAATTTTGCTTTAACTACGGTAGCAGTAAATTTAGTAGTATAAATTTTGCATTCTAACTCTTCCCATAGATATTGCAAAGCGCCTATATGATCTTCATGCGCATGTGTCAACACTATGCCAGCAATATTTTGTTTGTTTTTAATTAGAAAGGTAATATCGGGGACTATAACATCAACACCAGGGCAACTGTCACCTGCAAAACCAAGGCCGAAGTCCACAATTAGCCATTTACCTTCATAATAGTATAAATTTAGGTTGATGCCAATTTCACCAGCACCACCCATGGGGATGAACAACAAGTCATCCCTGTGTTTTTTAATATTAAAACTCATTTTTTAAAATTCCTAATCTTGTTTGAAAAGAACATGTTTTAGTTCTTCAAAATTTTCTAAAACTTTACCTATGCCAAGGGCGACACAAGAAAGTGGATCTTCTGCAACAAATACAGCTAACCCTGTCTCTCTACTGATAACGCGATCTAAATGTTTAAGCAAAGCACCACCACCAGTTAGAACTATACCGCGATCAACAATATCCGAAGATAGTTCTGGCGGTGCAGACTCTAATACTATTTTGACAGCTGCAACAATCTGGTTGACTGATTCCTCTAAACTACTAGCTATTTGCGCTTCCGAAAGAATAATTTCTTTGGGCACGCCGTTGATTAAATCGCGGCCTTTTATTTCCATAGTAGCCATTTCTCCAGAACCTTCTTGAGGTAAACAAGCAGAACCAATGGTCTTCTTGATTTTTTCAGCTGTTGATTCACCGATAAGCAAATTATGGCAACGGCGTATATATGAAATAATTGCATCATCCATAACATCGCCACCCACTCGCACAGAGCGGGCAAACACAATGCCCCCTAAAGACATAACGCCAACTTCAGTAGTTCCGCCACCGATATCAACAATCATTGACCCCGTAGGCTCAGTAACTGGCATGTCTGCCCCTATTGCTGCGGCCATTGGCTCTTCAATCAAATAAACTTCGCGTGCGCCAGAGCTTTCCACAGCATCTTGAATAGCACGCCTTTCGACAGGGGTTGAGCCTGAAGGAACGCAAACAATAACTAATGGCCTAGAAAAAAAGCTTTTTCTTTTCTGCACGGTATTGATGAAATATTTAATCATCTCTTCCGCGCCTTTGAAATCAGCAATGACACCATCCTTCAATGGCCGCACCGCTTTAATATCTGCAGGGGTGCGCCCTAACATCATCTTCGCTTGATTACCAAAAGCATATGGAACCATATCCCCTTTATTATTAACCAAAGCAACTACTGAAGGGGCATTTAACACTATACCCTTACCAGAAACATAAACTACAAAGTTTGCTGTTCCTAAATCTAAACCTATACCTGGTGAGAAAAAACCCATTAATTTTGATGCGCCCATAAACTTGCTACTTAACTTAAACTGATATATTAATATTGGAAAAATACTCTTTTGGCAAACATCATTTTACACAAAAAATAATATATTGCAATTTATGTCTTTTCCATACCAACATTATCATTATGCCAAAGTAGATTCCACGCAGCAAGTAGCTTTTGCTAATGCTGATAAGCAAGTTCTCGATCAATGGTATCTTTATACTGCTGATTTTCAAACTAGAGGGCAAGGAAGGAATCAGGGGAGCTCCTGGTTGGCAGCAAGTGGTAGCGGTATTCTAGCCACTTATTGCAAAGTTTATAGTGAGGGCTTTTTTGATGCAAAAGCTGTTATCACCTTAAAAGTTGCCCTTGCAGCGGCTAGAAGTATTGATTTTTTAGGATTGCCTGCAAAAATTAAATGGCCAAATGATATTATGCTACAAGGGAAAAAGGTAGCAGGCATCCTTGCAGATGTTAATTATATAGATCGGAAAGCTTGTTTGATGATAGGTATTGGTATTAACGTTAATTTGAATAAAGAAGATTGCTCTTCTATTAATCAAAACACAACATCGCTAAGTATTGCCAAGGGTTTGGAATTGGATATTGCATCTATTTTACAGCTTCTTAATATTGAATTAGAAAAGTTGCTTGATGAAGCGCCAATTTCGCTCTCAGAAATTAATAGTTTCTTAGAAGACTATAATAATGATCATGTGATTTTCTCCCCTTGCGGTGTGTTTGGGCATGCTGATAATATTACCGCGATTATCTCTGGCGTTGATATAGATGGTGCGCTAATTTTAAATAGTAATGGCAAAATATCTAAACACATGCACGGAAAATTATTTAAGCAACCCTTATGTTAACTGTGTTATCTTATATATATATCTTAGGGCATTTGATAAATTATTATATATTACAAAAGCCTAGAAAAGTTGATGCCAAAGTTATTTGCGTAGGGAACGTTAATATTGGCGGTGGTGGAAAGACGCCGTTATGTATTGCTCTTGCCGAGCTCTTTGCGCAGCATAATAAGAAAATTGCTTTTATTTCACGTGGTTATAAAGGTCAGTTAAGTAGTTGGTGGCGCGCTATAAAGGTTGAACTGCAATTGCATACCCCAAAACAAGTAGGGGATGAACCATTATTGCTAGCTGAATATGCACCAACATATATATGTAAAAACCGCTACTTTGCCGCCCAATTAGCTGTAGAAGCAGGAGCGGAAATTATAATTATGGACGACGGTTTGCAAAATAATACTTTGCATAAGGATATTAGCATACTAGTTATTGATGGCGGCATGCATAGCTTAGGAAACTGCCGAGTTATTCCAGCAGGTAAACTGCGCGAACCTTTACCCTTGGCATTGAGCAAGGTGGATTATTGTTTTTTGTTAAATAACAATAACCAAGCTCACAATTTAAATGTTAAAGTCATAGAGGCTACAACAAAACCTATAATTACAAAAGAGTTATATGAAACTAGCTATATTGGCGTTGCTGGCATAGCCCGCCCTGAAAAATTTTGGCGTAGTTTAGAGATGGTGAGGGTAACTATTTTACAAAAATTATCTTTTCCAGACCATCATTCTTTTAATAAAACAGACATTGATTTAATTGAGGCGGCATGCAAAAAATACAAATGCGGCATAATTACTACGGCTAAAGACTTTGTGCGCTTGCCAGATTCTTTAAAAAGCAAAGCTAAAGTACTGCATATAGAAATTGAAATTCCTTCGCCAACAAAAAATGAAAATATGGCTGCTTTAATGAAAGATATTAACCTTTAATAAATATACTTCTTCAAAGTCTCAGCATTTAGAGGCACTATTTCTTTCAAGCCGTTTTTACGATAACGTATCTCGCATTGATTGTTTTTTAACTCATTAGGCCCAATTATTATCTGCATCGGAATACCTATAAGATCCATCTTAGCGAATTTTGCCCCTGCCGAATCATTAGTATCATCCAACAGCACTGAAACGCCATTATTTTGAAATTCATTATAAAGCTCTAAACAAGCAGCCGAGCATTTGTCATCCTGAGGGCGCAAGTTTATGATAACAACTTTAAAAGGAGCTACATTCGCAGGCCAAATTATACCTTTGTCATCATGGTTAGCTTCAATTATCGCCCCTACAAGGCGTGAAACGCCGATGCCATAAGTCCCCATTATTGGGTTAACTAGCTTGCCATCTGGGGCTTGCACCTTAACATCAAGTTGCTTTGTATACTTATCCCCTAAAAAGAAAATATGGCCTACTTCTATACCACGTTTAGATAATAACTTGTCATTGCTTACTGGGCAATTTTCTGGGTTGTGCCGCTCCTCCTCCATAGCATAAAAGCTGTTTAACTTCTCCAAACTAAATTCGGGGGAATTTATTATTTCTTCTACCCCCTGTTCATAAAATATTTTACTTTCACCAGTTTCGGCTAATACATGGAATTCATGGCTATATTCACCACCAATAGCTCCAGTATCTGCAGCAACTGGTATAGCAGTGAGCCCCAAGCGCTTATAAGCCTTCAAATAAGCATGTAGCATATTTTTATAAGAAATTAAGGCGGATTCCTTATCCAAGTCAAAAGAATAGCCATCTTTCATAAGGAATTCTCGCCCGCGCATCACACCAAAACGAGGGCGGATTTCATCGCGAAACTTCCAGCTTATTTGGTATAAATTACAAGGCAATTGCTTGTATGATTGCACATTTTGTTTAAACAGTAAGGTAATTACCTCTTCAGCAGTAGGGGCGAAAATGAATGAATTGCCGTGGCGGTCTTGCATTTGCAGCATTTGTTCGCATAAATCATTATCTTGGCCATAGCGCCCCGATTGTTCCCAAACCGTCACAGGCTGAATACTTGGTAACAGCACTTCTAGCGCCCCTGCCTCATTCATAGTATCGCGAATAATATTCTCAACATTACGCAAAACTTGCAGCCCCAGAGGTAGCCATTCATAAATACCTGAGGCAAGCTGCCTGATTAGCCCCGCCCTTAGCATAAGACGGTGCGAAACAATTTGCGCCTCAATTGGGTTGTCCTTTAAAATCGGCAATAAATAATTACTTAATTTCATATAATACGAAGGTGTTATTATCAGCTAGGAACGTAACAGAAAACTACGCCACATTCAAGGCTATTGAATTTTTACTTGCCAAAACAATTACTCGGTAAATTCCTGCCAAATCTTTAATTAGTTTTGTATCGAGCGTTGAGAAAATGCTGAGCAATTGCTTTTCTTGCCCTTTGCCAAATTCTAAAAAAGCCTTTCCATCATTCGCCAAATATGCAGGCAAGCTTGCTGCTAATATTTTATATGCATCAAGCCCATCTTTACCATCTGTTAAAGCAAATTCAGGTTCAAATCCTTTAATACCAGAATATATTGGCAAATTCTGCCATTCAGATAATTCAAGATAAGGTGGGTTAGAAAGAATAATGTCAAATTTTTCCTGTTGTATATTTTCAAACCAATCACTCTCTAACCAAGTGATACGATCACCCACACCTAATTGTTTAGCATTTTGCGCTGCTACTGCAAGGGCATTTGGCGAGATGTCAACCCCAATGCCAGAAGCATTAGGATATTCCGTTAATAAACTTATAATTATACAACCGCTGCCCGTGCCCATATCTAATAAACGTAATTTCTGCTTGCGGTCGGGAAAAAATAATAGCACTTGTTCTATAATATGTTCCGTCTCAGGCCGAGGGGTAAGCACATGTGAATTCACCATAAAAGGTAAACTCCAAAATTCTTTATTGCCAATAATTTGCGCTAGTGGCTCATAAGATAGCCGTCTTTCAATTAACGATTTGTATTTTAACGATACCCGCTCAGAAATATTTTCGTTAAGTTTTAATAGAAAATCTTCTCGCGTATTAATTTCTGCCGCTTGCATTAAAAGTAATTCAGCATCTAAGATGTAAGTAATAATTCCAGCTTTTTCTAGAAAGTTGCGGCCGTTAGTTAAAAGATCTCGTAGTTTTTGTTGTTGCACTTAAATTGACAAAGCCATTTTTAAAATTTAACGAGTATATGTGGTACCCGCGGCCAGACTTGAACTGGCAAGAGATTGCTCTCCACGGATTTTAAGTCCGTTATGTCTACCATTCCATCACGCGGGCATTACCGTGTTTCGAAGGTGTATTATGTTACACAATATAAATTGTGCAACATATTTTTTTATTTAAATGCAAAAAAATTTTCTTACCAGCTTGAAATAACAAATTGCTGTTCCTATATACTGAATACCAAAAGCGCAGTATTTGCGCATAAATGTTAACTTTAAGGAAGGAAAACTATGAGTATGACAGCACACAATGTTAAACCCCTTGCAGATAGGCTTTTAGTCAAGCGTATCAAGCAAGAAGACAAAACAAAAGGCGGCATTATTATCCCTGATAACGCCCAAGAAAAGCCACAAGAAGGTTTAGTGATTGCCGCTGGTAATGGCACCAAGACTGAAGACGGCAAAGTTATACCTATGGACGTCAAAGTTGGCGACACCGTTCTTTTCGCAAAATGGGGTGGCACTGAAATTAAACTTGAAAATGAAGAGTATTTGATCATGAAAGAATCAGATGTTCTTGCAGTAGTTACAAATAAATAACAATAACTTAATCAGAGGAAAATTATGAGTGCAAAATTAATCATTAGGGGCGCAGAAGCGCGTGCTAAAGTTCTTGAAGGTGTTGAGATTACCGAAGGCGCGGTTGGCACCACTCTTGGCCCAAAAGGTAAGAACGTTATTATATCACAAAGCTATGGATCGCCCAAAATAACTAAAGATGGCGTGACAGTTGCTAAAAACATTGATTTGGAAAATCCATTTCAAAACCTTGGCGCACAAGTTCTAAAAGCTGCGGCTAATAAAACTAACGACGCTGCGGGCGACGGTACTACTTCAACAACTATCATCGCTGGCAAGATCGTTGCGGAAGGGGTTAAATCAGTTGCCGCAGGCATGAATTCTATGGATTTACGCCGTGGTATTGAAAAAGCTACAAAAGTAGTGGTGGAAGAACTAGCAAAAATGTCTAAACCTATCACCTCCAATGCGGAAGTTGAGCAAGTTGCTACAATTTCTGCTAATAGCGATAGCGAAATTGGCAGCAAAATAGCGCAAGCATTTGCAAAAGTTGGTAAAGATGGTGTTGTAACTGTTGAAGAAGCTAATAAGAGTGATGCTTTCGAAGTTGAAGTTGTTGAGGGGATGAATTTTGACCGCGGTTATTTATCACCTTACTTTGTAACCAATCCTGAAAAAATGACTTGCGAGCTTGAAAATCCATACATTTTGTTAATTGAAAAGAAATTAACAGGGTTACAGCCAATGCTACCATTGCTTGAGGCAGTATTGCAAGCGCAAAAGCCTTTATTGGTAATCGCTGAAGATGTTGAGGGCGAAGCACTTGCAACTTTAATCTTGAACAAACTACGTGGTGGTTTGAAAGCTGCGGCAGTAAAAGCACCTGGTTTTGGTGATCGTCGGAAGGCAATGCTCGAAGATATCGCTATGGTTACTGGCGGCCAAGTAGTGAGTGAAGATTTAGGTCATAAGTTAGAAAACGTTACTTTAGCAGCTTTAGGAACAGCTAAAAAAGTTGTAATTACTAAAGACGAGACTACCATCATCGATGGAAATGGCGAAAAAAGCGCTATTGATTCTCGCTGCGCGCAAATTAAAAATCAAATCGCTGAAACGGATTCTGATTATGAAAAAGAACAGCTTGAAAAGCGTTTGGCTAAACTGTCTGGCGGTGTTGCGGTATTGCGTGTTGGTGGTATTACCGAAGTTGAGGTAAAAGAGAAGAAAGACCGTGTGGAAGATGCTTATCATGCTACTAAAGCTGCGCTTGCTGAAGGTATTGTGCCTGGCGGTGGGTGTGCATTATTATATGCATCTCGCGTCCTAGACACAGTGCAAACTGCTAATGAAGACGAAAAAGCTGGCGTTAATATCGTGCGTAAAGCTCTTTCAGCACCAGTCCGTAAGATTGTTGAAAATGCAGGCTTAGATAGTGGCTTGACGGTTGCTAAATTGCTTGAGCAAAAAAGCAATAGCTATATCTTCAACGCGCAAACAAACGAGTATGTGGACGCATTCAAAGCTGGTATCGTTGATCCAACTATGATTGTACGCGTAGCTTTACAGAGTGCTTCCTCAGTCGCTGGGCTATTGATTACCACTGAAGCAGTTATTGTTGACAAACCTGAAGATAAGAAATCCGATGGCGGCGCTGCTGATATGGCTGGCATGGGTGGTATGGGAGGCATGGGTGGTATGGGCTTCTAGTCTACCACTCTTCCAACGCCAATAATGGATTAAGCTTGGCTTAATCCATTATTGATAATACATGTAAATCACTAAGTTAAGTGATAAAAATGCAATTACTGTTGATTAATAAAGACAGATACTGGTATTTTTATGGGATGAGAATGAATTATAAACAATTTTTACATTAGTTTTTTGAAAGTATTTATTTCTCATTTTTATGTAACATATTGTTATTTAGTGTTTTAACGATTATGGATTGGCAAAGCCAATCCATAATGCGGGTTTCCGTCATAGATAAGAAAGCCCATGCCTAGGCGGCTAATCTAGACATGGGCTTTTTTTGAATTTATTGGGAGGTCAATTACTGCATATGCATAAAATAACAAATGGTCGTTATCTTTAACTACAACCCTCGGCCAAATCCTTTCGCGCCAGCTTCGCCAATCAAAGCAACTAGATTATGGCGATAAGAAGATAAATTAATAAGATCGTGTGCGGTAAATTTTACCGCATGTTCGTGACCTTGATATTTTAATGCCACCTCCACCCCACGCACTGCAACATTATTTAAAAAATTCTCGATACTAGTTTCACCAGCAATGCGACGTGGGTTAAGCACTTTGTGCAACTCATACATCGCTAACTGCAGACGTCTCTTTTTTTCTTCTTCGGAAAGTTCGAGTTCTTCCTCTAATTCTTCTTCGTTATCCCTTTCCAAGTTATTAAACATTGTATTTAATAGCTCGATAAGATGGGGATGTTGTAAAAGTGTATTTTGGTGTAGTATTATATATTCTAATATTTTTGCTAATAAGTTTTTACGTTTTCGAACAGCTATTTCATCAGGGCTATTTTGTAAAAATTCCCTCAAATCTCCAATAATTTTGGCTAGTTCTAGTAGCTCTTGTGGTTTAAAATTAAATAAATTAAGTTTGTTTTTCAATGCCATCAATTGATCGGCGGTAAGTTTTGCCATGCACAGTATTACTTATTCATTAAGCTTATAGTTAAGGCTGCTGATTAAATTTAGTCAACAATGTTTTTACTTGCGCTAATGCCTCAGGTAATTCTGCCAGTATTTTGCTTAATTCTTTGGCACTTTTATGCAACTTCGCCCTTGCTCCTAAATTACGGCGCGCCCATTGCTTTATCCAAGGTTCTGCTAATTGCCACATATTCACTTTAGGATAAAGCATGTAGCCAATGCCCTCCACTGTCACCATTGTCTTCTGCAGTAATAGCAATTCAGGGCGAATTTCCATATCAAATTTATGGCTAATGGCGAATAGATGTTTTAATAACTTCCCTATTGAAATTTGCTCAACAGGTAAGCCAATAATAGGTTCTCCTATACTACGGCAAGCTAACTTAAACAAATGAGGGGATTGGTGTTTGGGTACTAAACCTATTTCAAAATGAATATCCGCAACACGTTCATAATCTCGATTAATGAAAGCATAAAGTATTTCAGCAATGAAAATGCGATAATGTTCATCCAACACCCCCATAATTCCAAAATCTACTAAATGAATGCCTCCAATATCATCAACCATAATGTTACCAGGATGTAAATCTGCATGGAAGAAACCATCACGAAATGCCTGATTAAAAAAACTGACAGCAAGCTTTTTAACCAAATTTTTTCTGTTGATATTAGCTTGTTGCAGTTGTTTTCTCTGATTAATAGATACACCATTAATCCATTCTATGGTAAGTACTTTCTCAGAAGAGTGCGCCCAAAAAACTTTAGGTATGTTAATATGGTTATCAGCACTACAATTTTTTCGCAGCTCATCTGCAGCCGCCGCTTCCAGGCGTAGATCCATTTCGGTAGATAATGTTTGCTCTAATTTATGAACGACATCTGGCAAGCGTAAACGTTTGCTACTAGAGCTTAACTTTTCAATCATTAGCGCAAAAAACATAAAGAATTTTATATCTTTGCTCACTTTATGGCCAATATCTGGGCGAAGGATTTTAACAGCAACTTGTGCTCCATTAATGAGTTTGGCTTTATGAACCTGAGCTATCGAAGCTGCAGCAACTGGCTCTTGCTGCATTTCAGCAAAAATTGTTTGCAACGGTTTACCAAATTCTTGCAAAAAAATTTTCTCCACGTCATGAAAAGGAAACGGAGGAAGATTATCTTGCAACATGGTGAGTTTATCGCAAATTTTCTGCCCTACTAAATCAGGGCGAGTAGAAAGAAATTGGCCAAGCTTGATAAAACTCGGCCCCATTTCGATAAAAAAAGCGCATATTTGTTGGCCAAGAATTTCCAGTAATTCGCTTTTTCGGCTTCCATCGCTACAATAACGCAGACGGATAGCTGTTATGAGCAACCCATGCCTAATGAATTTATAAAAAATTAAAAATAATCTAAAAATATTAAGCAAAAGATAACCTTAATTAATTATTGAACGCGACGCCAAATACGCACCTTAGCTAGGTAAAACAATATGGTCATGCCCAATACAAAAACCAGTGAGCGCATACCCATTGCCTTACGTTTTTCCATCTCAGGCTCTGCTGCCCATTGTAAGAAACTGACGACATCACGTGCCATTTGATCAACTGTTGCTTTGGTACCATCATCATAAGTGACTTGCCCCTCTTTCACTAATGGTGGAATCATGGAAAATTGCTTTCCTCCTCCAGCAAAATATGGATTATAATGCATGTTTTCGCCTAATTTAAAATCTTTTGGTGGTTCACTATAACCTGTAAGTAAGGAATACAGATAATTTGCCCCATCATGGCGCGCTTTAATTATCAAAGATAAATCAGGAGGCAACGCCCCATTATTATTGGCACTGCGCGCTGCATTGTCATTGGCATATGGTGGTGGAAAATGGTCAGAAGGGCGGCCAGGCCGTTCAAACATTTCACCATCAGCGTTAGGGCCGTCAACTATATTATAGCTGGCGGCAATAGTTTTTATTTGCTCTTCTGAATATCCTAAATCTGCAAGAGAGCGGAACGCTTTTAGTTTCAATGAATGGCATGCTGAACATACCTCACGATAAACCTTAAAACCACGCTGAATAGCTTGACGATCAAACTTACCTGTCATCCCATCAAAAGACCATACAATTTTCCTAGGTTCCTTAATATCATCAGCTGCTTGCGTTGCTAGTGGCAAACTAAACATAAATGCTAATAATAATTTTGCAAAATTCCCCATCATTTAAGCTATACTAATAATATTACGTCGCTAACATGTTCTAGGATAGCATGCAAGGTTTGTCAAATATTATATAACTATCCTGATTTAAAAATTAAAAATATTCTGGATGCTCTTCTTGTAATAAATTTTCCAGCTTAGAAACTGATTGCATCATAGGATGATGAGGTGCTAGCTGTTTTAACAAACCATAACATGAAAAAGCCCCGTCTGTGTATCCTTTAGCAAATAATACATGACCAACGCTAATATATACTCCCATAATGGAAGGATTATGAGATAATGCACGGTAATAAAAAGACATTGCTTCATCAAGTTTCCCCTGCCTTTTAAATAAGTCTCCTATAAAAATATCAACAATATATGCACGCTCTTTAGCAGCTGCTCTAATTGAAACAAGCGTTTGATAGGCGGCAAGTACATCGCCATCAGCCGATTTAATAGCTTCCATTAACTTAAATTCAGGAGTGCCTTTTTGTATATATGGTGATAATTTTTTAAATTCACGCCTTGGCACTTCGCCTGTGTGCAATAGATATTCATGCAATACCAATACTGCATCAAAATAATTTTTTTCGCGCATATATCTCTTGAATGCTTGTCGGTAGCGCAACTTATTAAAATGTATTTGATTTGTATTAGCTTGGCGCATAAATCCGTCAAGTTTACTATACTTGCTAAGTAACTTATTGTAGTTATTCCATCGCATTAGGTAATTACTAACTTGAGGTGTGGAGTTTATACTAGCAGATTGAAGTTCAAAATTGATATTTTGAATTTTATCAAAAGATGAATGATAGCGAAATTCTATTTGTTTAATTATTTTTTTATGAGCACTTATTTTTTGTTTAATGTAAGGGTGGACATTAAATTCATATGTAATGAGCTTCTGATAGCTATCAAAAAGCTGAGGCGATAGCTCATAATCACTAAATGAAACTTGAGCGATTTTCTGGTTATCAAAGTTAAAAGCAAATTGCCCTTCTATCTCACTATCAGTGAATAATGAGCGTAAAGACCCTTGCTTAAATAAAAGACCAAAAGTATTTTCCAACTCAAATTGTAAAAAAGGAATTGTTTTTGCCAACTCAGATATAGGATTTCCACGATTATATAACTCTTGCTTGCGAAAAGCCAAAGGGGCATATAGAGAAGTAGTGTAATTGGTTTTATTATTATGATCAAAGTAAGTAATTGTTTTATCTTTAAAGTTATACAGTTGTGATTTATTTGATTCTGTATTGAGATAACCATCATTAAAAATGGTAATATCCGCTAAATTAGTAACGCAGTTAGCTTTCTCTTTGCTTTCTGCGCATCTGGTTACCAAATATTTTAAATGTAATTCATCCGCTATAGTATTTGGCAAAAAACAAAGGGCTAAAATATAAAATAACAATGTTTTTTTGAAATTTATCATCTATTTAAAAAATATATACACTTAAAGTGCATGCTATACATATAATTATAAAAGTCAATAGACAGTGCTGCGCATTCCCACCATGGTGAAAAGATTGAAGAGATTAAAATTTTTGTAGAACTTGTGTTTTTTTCAGCATTTTGATCTACCATTATAATAGATGCATTTATAATAAGTTATTATTGTATTGAAGTAAAATTTTAACAATTTGATATGAAAAATTTTAAATTAATTGAAGACTTTTTGATTTAAAAGTGTATAATGCTTGCGTTACTAATTTTATATTCAATAAAGTATGGAAACTATGCTTACAGAAAAGAAATCTTCTAATTTTTGGAATAAGGTTAATCCTATAAGATACGACGAGTTATCAAAGTTTTTGCTAACTACATTAATGATGGTGATAATCATATATATATATAGTATATTGCGCGGTACTAAAGATGCGTTAGTGGTAACTAGTATGGGGGCGGAAGCATTGAGTGCATTGAAACTATATTGTGTATTACCTGCATCCATAATAATGGTGCTCACTTATACAAAGCTTACAGATTTTTTCGTGCGTAGCCAGTTATTCCATGGGCTAAATTTATTTTTTATAATATTCTTTGCATTTTTTGGTGTTTTTCTCTACCCTAATGCAGATGTTATTCATTTTAATTTAACGCATTTTGCTGAAGAGTATCCGCGTTTGAAATATGAATTTTTGCTTATTAGCAATTGGTCATTCTCGCTTTTTTATATTTTATCAGAATTATGGGGAAGTATAATGCTAACCCTAATGTTTTGGCAGGTAGCAAACCAAATATGTAATTTGGATGAGGCGAAAAGGTTTTATCCGCTTATTGGCCTTTTGGGGCAAACAGGGTTTTTAGCATCTGGCGTTTTGCTTCAGCATTTTGTGGAAATTTCTCGCGAGCATGGCTGGGGGCAGTCAATTGTTTATATCTGCTTTTCAGTTTTGATCTGTGGTTTAGTTTTAAGTGCAGCCTTTTTCTTGTTGACCAATAAAGTTGTTGGTTATGAAGCAATGAATGGTAGTGCTAATAAAAAGAAAAAGCATAAACTAGGTTTGATTAATAGCCTTAAGATGGTGTTTTCATCGAAATACATCGGTTTAATTAGCTTGCTTGTTTTGTGTTATGGTATTTCCATAAACTTAGTTGAAGGTGTGTGGAAGAAACAGCTAAGTGTTTATTATCCTAACGCTCTAGATTACGCTAGCTATATGGGTTCAGTGCAGAGCTATACAGCTATTGCTACTTTTATTGCTATGGCTTGTGGGTCGATTGCTTTAAGAGCATTAAGCTGGCGGGTTTGCGCATTAGCAACACCAGTGATGATCTTTTTAACTGGGGCCCCGTTCTTCTTCTTTGTGATTTTCAGCGATTATTTTGTTAATAACTTAAATTTACTATCTACTGCAGTTGTATACTACGCAGTATTGTTTGGCGGCATGCAAAACGTATTTAGCAAAGCGGTGAAATATTCATTCTTTGATCCAACTAAAGAAATGGCTTACATACCTCTGGATGATGATTTGAAAAGTAAAGGAAAAGCTGCAGCTGATTCTATTGGCGGCCGCTTAGGTAAATCTGGTGGGGCAGTAATCCAGCAGGCATTATTAAAGATATTTGCTGGCTCTTCTCTTATCACTATTGCTCCTAACTTGGCTTTTATTTTTGCCTTTATTATGGTTATTTGGTTCTTTGCAGTTTTAGCTTTGAATCGCGAATTTACTAAGCTTAGTAATAACGCGTAACTTGGGTTGCAAGTAATACTAATTCTTAATTATGACTGGGAATTAGTATTACTACTCAATTATAAAAATTATTTTCCACTAATTCTTTCACTTCTGGTAATTTCATACTAATCTCATGCATGGATTTTTCTTGCTCTATAATAGTGATCAGATCTTTTCTAATAGGCTCTGCCAAATGTCGTTTTAATAATTTTAATGAAGCCAAAGGCTTTTCGGCCAATTCTTTTGCTATGCGCATCCCTTCAGAAATAACTTCATTGCTAGGTAATATTTGAACATTAACTCCTCGTGTTTTCAACTGGTGGCCAAAATAATAATGTGCCCTAAATAACATTTCTGAACCTAAAGCCATTCCTAGTTTACGAGGAACAATATACGTGGCTCCCACCCATACCAGGTGTAAAACCATATTTCATGAAATTAGTGCCATACATTGATTTTTCTGACATCAATAAAATATCTCCATAACATCCAAATGCTAAACCTCCCCCTAATGCATGACCTTGCATTGCTGAAATAGTAGGTAATTCGCAATCTAAGAGGAATCGATAAAATTTTAAATCATCAAACGAGGCTTTGCCAACATTATTGATTAATTCTTCTAATTCTTCTTTTGATCCGCCACAGCTAAAGTATGTATCATGACCGTGAACCAAAACTACTTTAACTCCAACTTGCTCTCTTATTTCAGTAAAAACTGATTCAATATCGATGCAAAATTGTTTAGTGAAAGTGTTAGCTAATAATTGCACAATAGCTATATTATTCTCATATCTCAAGGTTACTGCTTTACTCACAAATATTTTCCCATGGTAATTTATTATTATTAATATAAGCACTAATGTTCTTTTGTACCTTTGCAGATGTTGCTAGGTTGCTAATAGTATTTACTGCCAACTTCTCCATGTCTTCATGAATAATCCACATGTCGCGAAAATATTGTTTTAAGGTTCGCATCGTATCGCTATCAATACGGCTAATATATGGCAATAATTTATTAACTGCTGCTGTTAAATCAACCACTATTTCATCAACTAATCCTATTTGTAATGCTTCTTCTGCATCGACACGTTTTGCACTAAACGTCATCCGATAAGCTTTTTGAAAACCAACTCGCCTAATTAAAAATGGCATAACGCAAGCAGGAAGCAATCCCCATAAAGCCTCTGATAAAGTAAAATTTGTTGTTTTAGTGGCGAAAACCATGTCGCTAGCTGCAACAAAGCCAACACCACCTGCTAATACCTGACCATCTAATGCTGAGATAATTATTTTTGGATACAAGCTAAAACGCTTAATAACATCCATATATGAGGCATTATGGCTTGGTTTTAGGATGCTATTGCTTGCACCTGCTACTACCTCTTGGAAATCCATCCCTGTACAAAAAATTCCTGCTTGCCCCTTGAGAACTATGGCGCTTATATGAGCAACATGTTCATATTCATCTAATAATGAATTGAGATCTGCCAATAACTGCGCATTAATTGCATTTTTAGCGGGAAGTCTATCCAGAATAACTGTTATATAATTTGGGGATATTTCTACTTTTAGTGTTTGATATGCCATCTAATTAGCTCCAGATATACATCCTTTCATATTCTTTTACACTTTTTAGTGTTAAATAACCTTTGCCAGCAATATGACGATCATAAATGTGTTGATAAGGAATGTTATTAACTTGCTTATTCTTTATACCAAACATCCATTCTAAACTGATATCTAAAATTTGGTCATATTCCGCCATTGATAGCTTATATCTATCTTGTAAATGTTTTGCTATTTGCATTTGGCGTAACTTATCTTGTGATGCTTTTGTAATACGCCCACTATAAAACTCTGATGAGCAGCCAGAACCATAAGAAAATAAACCTACTGTTTTGGGATTATCACTAATATCCGCACTATCAATCAACCCACACAAAGCTAAATACAACGTGGCTGAATAGACATTCCCTACTTCAACGCAATATTTCAATGAAGGTTTCACCCGCTTTTCAAAATCTACTTCAGCTATATTGGGAGGAGCTTGTAAAAACTTGCGCATCATAGCGCGGTGACCTCCTCGTACCATTCCTGCAAATGGTGTATGAAATGCTAAATAATCAAAGCTGCTTTGGAAGTTTGTTCCAGGAGCTCGTTTGCAGTAATTCTTAAAGCTATTTTCCAAACAGTCTAAATATGATAATAATGACAAGTCTGGATCACCAGTTTCAATATTAGGCTCAGGACGGCACGTATCCATCACTTCATAACCGTAGCAACCATTTTTACCAAAATCTAATTCAAAAATTTCTGGCTCATCACTAATTAAAAGTGCAGTTGCCGCAACCCCTTGCGATGGTTCGGCATAAGTCATTTTAGCAGCTGCTCTGGCACAATCTGTGGAAATAACCAACGCTTTAGCGCCAGGAGAGGCATTAGACTTTATAAAATTTGCTGCCATTTGCAAAGCTGCAGTACCACCATAGCAAGCCTGTTTAACTTCAAAAAGGCGACAGTTACGATCTAATTCTAGATATTTATGAATATAGGTGCTTAGAGATTTGCCAAAATCAAGGCCTGATTCCGTCGAAGTAATTACTAATTCTATTTTATTTTTATCGGCTATTGATAAACGATCAATGATGGGTTTAGCAGCATTAACAGCGTTTGTTACTGGATCCTCGCAAGGTAAGGAAACGGATTTTTTTTCCATCATCAGATTATTAAATCTTGCCATATCAAGTCCACGCGCTTCAAATAGCGCGCGTACATCGACATACGTACAGCCGCAATAAGCATTAATCGCTTCTATTCCTACTCTCATCTCCCTCTCCATGATACACCTCAATTTTGAGAGTAGTCTATTATTAGTAACTTAGCAATATTTTTTAACTAACTTAATGATGCTGAAATGTTATTAAAGTCTAACAAGATATTCGATTGTTTTAATTGTAATTGCTGAGGAATAACTAGGGAGAAGGCAATATTATTTTGTATCATAGAGATTGCTTTATATTGAGGAAAGTGTTTAAATTTTGCAACAAACATTCCGTTGATTGCGTTAATTTTACTAATTTCATATATTGAAAGGGGGGTTGTTAAACCAGTTTTTAAAACTTTTGATAACGCTTCTTTAATTGTCCACGCTATTGTAAATGAGGATATGGTATCTCCAACTATACTAAGTATATTCATTTCTGCGGTTGAAAGGTAAGGTTTTATTATATCCAAATATTCAGGCTTAATAACTTCGATATCTATGCCCATTGGATAATGGTTTTGGAAAGCAATTGCTGCCCCTAACTTATTAATATGTGATATGGAAATTCCAGGTGAAATTTTGCTATCGCAAATTACTATAGGTTGATTAAATATACCATGTTGAATATCAATAAGTTGAGGGTTATAAATGTCGTATAAATGTTGGAGTGCCTGTTTAGCAGCAATCCTGCTCAAAATAAAAGTAAGGCGAGGTTTATTATTATGGATATTAGCCAAATACTTGTGTTCATTTAAACTCAGGTATTCGAATGCTAACTTCTCCGCTTCATCTAATTCATAACTACTAAAAGCGCAGCAACAATTTGTCTTGTAATTAATAAATTCTATTGGTATCAACATGATATTATTTATGACGAATTCGCAAGAGGTTGATTGCCATGCCGAACACAAAACAGCTTCTTCAAGTCCATTGAGTATAATACTAATGATAATAATAATAAATATTTAATATCAAGTTTTATTTTTATTATAATCTTGAAAGATTGCTTAATAATATGTTAACCTCAAAAAGTATCTATCAATCGGGGAGGAGAGATAGTGAAGAGGGCAAAAGATCATGCAATTGCAGTGATAGGGATAGCGTGCCGATTTCCTGGGGCAAGGAATTACCAAGAATATTGGGCTAATTTGCTGATTGGGCGAAATAGTGTTAGCGAAATACCTGCCGATCGTTTCAGATGGCAAGATTTTTATGGGGATCCCCAAAACGAAATCAACAAAAGTAACGCAAATGGGGTGGGTTTATCGCGGATGCTGACAAATTCGACCCCTTGTTTTTCAGTATTTCTCCACAAGAAGCGCATTATATCGACCCCCAACAGCGCCTAATGCTTGAATTGACATGGGCATGTTTTGAAGATGCAGGCTACAAAGCCAGCAAGTTTAGAGGCAGCGATATTGGTGTTTTTTACGGTGCGTATAAAGAAGATTACAAAGAATGCCTAGAAAAATATGAACCAAATATTGATGCGCATGCCTCCACTGGTTTAAGTAATACCATGATTTCCAATCGCATTTCATATGCGATGGATTTAGATGGCCCGAGTATGACGATTGATGCGGCGTGTGCTAGTTCATTAGTTGCGGTTGATGCGGCGATTAAAGCGCTCAATGCAGGTGAATGCAGCATGGCTTTTGCTGGCGGTGTTCATATTTTATGTAGCCCTAATACCTTTATATCATTTGCCAAGATGGGAATGTTATCTCCTGAAGGCAAGTGTAAAACTTTCAGCGAAGATTCGGATGGTTACGTTCGCGGCGAAGGAGCGGGAGTTGTGTTGTTAAAGCCGCTCGCGCAAGCGAAAAAAGATGGTGATCACATTTACGGTATAATTAAAGGCAGTGCAGTTAAGCATGGCGGCGGCAATGTTAAAAATCTTACCCGTCCCAATCCGGAAGCGCAAGCAGAAGTAATCAGCGCTGCTTGGCGAAAAGCTGGCGTTGCGCCAGAAAAAATCAGCTACATCGAAGCTCATGGCACGGGCACCCCAGTGGGCGATACGATTGAAATTGAGGGGTTGAAGTTAGCTTTCCAAAAGATGGGTGTCAAAGAAGGCAATTGCGGAATTGGTAGCGTCAAAACAAATATTGGGCATTTAGAAAGCGCCGCTGGCATGGCGGGGTTGATTAAAGTATTGCTGGCGATGAAATATAGGCAGTTACCAGGGTTACAAAATTTCAAAAAGTTGAATCCCTATATAAAGATAGAAAACACGCCGATTAGAATTGTTAATGAAATAGAGGAATGGAAGGGTAAAGCGCCAGTTTAT
>Ga0315902_10001733_pt1 | contig 34688 bp, 31 predicted proteins | sample LakEriMetagenome_9_FD_203523 | JGI IMG/M metagenome (GOLD analysis project Ga0315902, IMG submission 203523) | Freshwater fungal communities from buoy surface, Lake Erie, Ohio, United States - Buoy 12 MA117 | ecosystem: Environmental > Aquatic > Freshwater > Lake > Lake biofilm | place: USA... | reverse complement strand
CAGCGCACGCCGGCCAACATCATCGCCCTGGCCACACTGCTGCTCGACGCAGGGGCCGACGTGAACGCGACCGCCAATGTGTACGGCGGCGGGGCGACGACGCTGGCGCTGACCGTCACCAGTGCGCACCCGCGCGCGGCCGGCGTACAGCTCGGACTGGCTGCGCTACTCCTCGAGCGCGACGCGACCATCGATCGCGATATTGTCTCCAACTGCCTTGCCAATGGCTGCCCGGAGGCTGCTGCGTTTATGGCGGAGCACATGCTGGCCCGGGGGGACACCCTGCGCCTCGATGAAGCGGCGGGCATCGGTCGCATCGACATTGTCGCGTCACTGCTCCCGCACATCGACTCGGACGATGCGGTCCTTGGCGAGGCGATGCAGCAGGCCACGTGGTACGATCAGCGCGCGGTGCTGACGCTACTGCTGGAGCACGGTGTCCCCGTCGATGTACGCGCCCCACGTGGGGGCGCCACCGCACTGCATGTGGCGGCGTATCTCGGGAACGTCGCGCTCGTCGAGCTGCTCCTGCAACACGGCGCCAATCCGCTAGCCGTCGACGCCATCTGGAAGACGACGCCGCTCGTATGGGCGCAGCACGCCCATCAGGTCGAACACCGTGGGCCCGCCGAGGCCTATCAGGCGGTCATGCGTCGATTGGTGCATTCCGCCGCATAAGATCGAGGAGGGTTAGTCTGGCATCCCAGCACAGCCACGTGCATGTTGGGACACCCTTATCCCTCTGCTTATGCGTGCCTACTCAGCCATCGCGCTCTTCCTGTTCCCGACACTCGTCGCGACGCCGCTCACTGCGCAGCCAGCGCTTACCCTCGGCACCCCGGCAACCGGGACGGTCAGCGCGAAAGACACCGCACGCTACACGCTGCGCGCCGACTCCTCCTTCGTAGTCCGCATCCGCGTGGACCAGCAGCCGGGCAATGTGGCACTTCGCCTGATGAGCCCGAAGAACACGCTGGTCAGTACCGTGAACGCCACCAGCGCCGGCTACGAAGAACTGCATTTCGTGACACGCGAAGGCGGCACGCATCAGCTGCAGGTGATTGCGGGCGACTCCACAGGCGGTGCATTTCGCGTCACGCTGCTCATGAACGAAAAGCTTTCGGCCGACCCACGGCGGCGCACCGATCAGCTGCTCGCGCCATGGAACCGCACAGATGGCCCAGGCGCCGCGGTGGCGGTGTGGCGCGGCGGCAAGATGGTCTTTGCCAAGGGGTATGGCATGGCCAACCTCGGCTACGACATTCCGTTCACGGCCGCCACGCGCACCAACATCGGGTCCACGAGCAAGCAGTTCACCGCCTTCGCCGTCATGCTGCTGGTGGAGGAAGGGAAGCTCTCGCTCGATGACGACGTGCGGAAGCACATTCCGGAGCTCAAGGACTTCGGGCAGACCGTCACCGTACGTAATCTGCTCACGCACACCAGTGGCTATCGCGAGCTGTACAACTCGCTGGTGCTCACGGGCCGGCGCATCGACGAAAGCGACTACGTCGGGCGTGAAGAATTCATCCCGCTCGTCCAGCGCCAGCCGACCCTGCAAAACGCACCCGGCACCGAGTTCAACTACAATAACACCGCATTCGGTCTCGCGGCGATGATCGTTTCGCGCGTGGCGAAGATGCCCTTCGAAACGTTCATGGCGCAGCGGGTATTCGGTCCGATCGGCATGACGTACACCCAGGTGCGTGCCGATGTGCGCGTGCCGGTGAAGGGCGCCACCGTGGGCTACTCACGCAGTGCCACGGGCATCTGGCGCGACCTCGGTGACCTCGGCGGCTCCATGGGCGCCGGCGGCATCTATACCACCCTCGGCGATCTGCAACTGTGGGCTGAGCATCTGGCCAATCCCAAGGTGGGCACCAAGGCGAGCATCGCGCAGATGATAACACCGTTCGTCCTGAAGGACGGCAAGAGCACCGGCTACGGCTTCGGCCTGTTCGTCGACACGCAAAATGGCCAAAAGCGCGTGCACCACGGCGGTGCCGACGTATCGCACCGATCAATGCTGGCGATGTATCCCGACCTTGGCGCTGGTATCACGGTGCAGAGCAACGACGGAGCGTTCGACAGCAGCATCGCGTTCAAACTCGCCGAGGCATTCTTCCCCGAATTGACGCCCAAGCCGGCCGCGACCGTGGCCGCATTCGATGCCAGTCGGTATGACGCCAAGAAGTTCGACGAGTTCGCCGGACAGTATCCGCTCGATGCGTCGCCTGCCTTCGTCCTCACCTTCTCGCGTTCGGGTGACACCCTGTACACGCAAGCCACCGGGCAAGGGAAGCTGCGGATGACGCCCACCTCGGACACGTCATTCACGCTTGTCGGGGTGCCGGCATCCATCGAGTTCGTGCGCGATGCAGCAAAGAAGGTGACCGCTGCGGTGCTCGCGCAGAACGGCGCGCGGCAGCGTGCCTCACGCCGCGAAGGCCCCGCCGCCACGACCTGGGCACCGTCGGCCGCCGACCTCGCCGCCATCACGGGACGCTACTTCAGCGAAGAGCTTGAAACGTTCTGGGAATTTGCGGTGGTGAACGGCAAGCCCATCATGCGCCAGCGGCGGAGTGGCGACATCCCGCTCACGGCTACGGCGAAGGATACCTTCACCGGCGGTTCGATCACCGTGACACTTGAGCGCGACCGCGCGGGCCAGGTGATCGGACTCTACGCCAATGTCACCCGCTCACGCGATATCCGGTTCGACCGGGTGCGTTGATACGTGGTGAGGTGCGGATCCGAGCCGCGCCGATCTGCATCCGACGTGGCCGATGCACACCGCGAAGCCCACCAATCCACGAGCAGACGCTCCACCACGTAGCCGCCGAACGTGATACCAGATCCCGGTCACCTGAACGGCAAGGGACTGGCAGCCATCTTGTAGAAAGTGAACCACCAATCATTCGCTACGACTCCGAGTTCCGGATACCGTCCCCCGGTACCAGCATCAGGTACAGCACCGGCGTCACCAACCGCGCGATGAGCGTGCTCGACACGAGCCCGCCGATGATCACCCACGCCAACGGCGAATAGAGCCCCGACCCCTGCAGCGCCAACGGCAGCAGACCGCCGATGGCGGTGAGCGTCGTCAGCACGATGGGAAGAAAGCGGATCGCCCCGGCGCGCTCGACTGCTTCCTCCCGCGGCACGCCCTCGGCGCGCAACTGATCGGTGAAGTCGACGAGCAGGATGCTGGTCTTGATCTCGATCCCCACCAGCGCGACGAAGCCGATCAGCGCCGTGAACGACAGCGTGTAGCCTGAGAAGAAAAGCGCGAGGATGCCGCCTACCACGCCGAGCGGAATCACCGAGGCGACGACCAGCGTCGTGCGGAAGTCGCGGAACTCCAACACGAGAATCATGAGGATCGCGAACACCGCCACGAGTATCGCACCACCCACACCGCTGAAGCTTTCCTCGCGGCTTTCGAGTTCGCCGGCAGGACGCAGCGCGTAGCCTGACGGCAGCGCGATTGTATCGAGAGCCGCCAGCACCTGTTGGGTGACGGCATTGGTATTGAATCCGCTGCGCACTCCACTGGTCACCGTTACCGACCGCTGCCGATCGGTGTGCGCGACCTGTGCCGGTGACGCGACGAGCCGCGTTTGTATCAGCTGCGGAAGCGGCAGCACCGCACCCGTCACGCTGGCAACGGGAATGCGATCGAGTGCTTCCGGTGCGGGACGCCCGGTGTGCGGCAGACGCACGAGCAGCGCGCGCTCCTCACCATCCCCAGCACGGATCTTCCCCGCTTCGAGTCCCGCAATGCCGAGGCGTAGCATCCGCTCGACTTCGACCGTGGGAACGCCAAGCGCACCTGCCTTGCCACGATCGACGACGACGCGCAGATCAGTGCGCGGCAGCCGCAACGGATTCCGCACCAGCCGCGTGCCGGGGACGCTGCGCATGACCTGTTCATATTGAGCGGCCAGCAGCCGCAACGTATCCAGGTTGGGCCCCTCGATCCGCATGGCGATCGGCGCATCGATGGGCGGACCGTTCACGAATTGCTCGAGCGCCACCTCGGCACCGGCATATGATGCCAGCACGGCGCGCAGGGAGTCCTGCAGCCGCTCCTGCGTGGCAAAGCGCATCGGACGCAACCGCACGAACAACTGACCATGCGATGGGGCTTCGGCACGCTCGAACACGTTGTAGTAGATGCTCGGGTTATCGTGCCCACTGTTGGCGAAGACGGCCTGCACCTGTGGATGTGCCCGCAAAACACCTTCCGCGAAGCGGACCGCCCGATCGGTTTCTGCCAGCGTACTTCCGTCGGGTGTGGTGACGTTCACATAGAACTGCGGTGTTCCGGCCGCCGGGAAGAGCGAGAACCCGACGACGGGGATAAGCGCCACCGCACCAACCACGAGGCCGGCTGATACCAGCAGCGTCGTTCGTGGTGCCGCCAGCGCACGGTGCAATAGCGGACGATATCCATCGGTGATGAGGCGCTGCACCCACTGCAGTGCGCGGTTGCCATGCGGATCGGTATGGCGCGACAGCAGACGGCTGGCCAACCATGGCACAATGGTGAGCGACACGAGCAACGACGCTGACACGGCGGTCACCACGCCCATCGGCAGGGATCGGATGTAGCGTCCCGACAGCCCCGGCAGAAAGAGCAACGGCACGAAGGCGAAGACGAGCGTGCCGGTGGCACCGAGCACGGCGACGCCGATCTGTCGCGTCCCTTCGATGGCGGCCTGTGTTCGATCCATCCCCTCCCGCAAGAGTCGCGCAATGTTCTCCACGACTACGATGGAGTCGTCGACCAGCAGCCCCAGCGCGATCACGAACCCCACGATCGACAGCTGATTGATGCTGAAGCCGGTGACGTGCAACATCGCCACCGCGAGGGCAAGCGACAGCGGAATCGAGATCATCACCACGAGCGAGGCGCGCGAACCGAGCGGCAGCAGCGTCAGGAGCACGAGCGCGATGGCGATGACGAAATCCCATCCGAGACGCGAGAGGCGCGCTTCGACGTTTTGCGCCTGATCGAAGCCGCGCGCGAGAGTGATCCCGGGTGGCAGCGACGGCTCGATGGCATCGAGCGCGCGCCACACCGCATCGCGCACCACCGAGATATTGGTCCCCGATTGTGCCGTGACGGTGACCCACATGGCGCGTGTCCCGTTGTAGCGCGCCAGATGCGTCGGCTCCCCGTCACCCCACGCGACGTCGGCCAGATCGCTGACCTGTACCACACCTGCTGGACCGGCGGTGACCACCGTGCGTGCCACATCCTCCGGCGTGCGGTAGCGGCCGCTCGTGCCCACACTGTACCGCTGCGTCCCGACATCCACGCTCCCCGACGGGATTTCCGTATTGTCGCTGGCGAGCACCTGCAGCAGCTGCGCGGGCGGAATCCCGAGCGCACTCATCCGCCCGGGGCGCAACGTGACCTGCAGTTCGCGCGGTGGCGCACCCAACCGCTCCACCGCCTTCACCCCGGATACGCGGACGAGCGTCTCCTGCACGCGCTTCGCGGTTGCATCGAGCGTTGGCCACGGCGCCGCCGGTGAGACGAGCGCCAACTGGAAGACCACGATGTCGGAGTTCTCGTTGCGCTGCACCTTTACCGACTGCACGTCGGCCGGCAACGTGGGGCGCAGCGCATTGACCTCACGCACGACCTCATCGTACTGCCGCTCGGCATTCACACCAACGTCGAACTCGGCCTTCAGAATCCCGACCCCATCACGACTGGTACTCTCCAGTCGCTTGAGCCGCGGCAATCCGCGGAGCTTCTGCTCGATTGGATCGATGATGAGCTGCTCCACATCGGACGGCGTCGCGCCCGGGTACACCACGATCGTGGTGAAGATGGGCACGGGGAAATCGGGGTCCTCGGCGCGCGGTATTCCCAGCCAGCTCGAGACGCCGAGACCGAGACTCATGAGGAACAGGAGCACCGTGATCTGCCATCGCTCGACGGCAAAGCGCGTGACATCGCCGAGCCACTTCACGGGCGTGCCTCGGGCTGGGGCACACGATCGGAAACGCGTTCGGGGACGCGCAGCGGTTGCACCCCATCGCCCTGCACGCGTACCATCGCACCCGGCGTCACGAACGCCGCGCCGCGTGCGACCACCAGCGTGCCCATGGCGAGACCGTCTACCAAGGCCATGTCGGCCGTTAGACCGGCGACCCGCACCCGCCGCCTCACCGGGACTGAATCCCGTGCTGACGCGAGGGTGAGCACGGTGGCGGAATCGCCGTCGCTCTCCAGCAGCGCCGTCATCGGGATCGCGCCGCCCGTCGTGTTCTGCATTCGCCCATTGGACGCGCGTCCTGGCGGCGGCGCCGTGGTAATGCGTACCTCACCAATCAGTCCCAGTGGCAAGGTGCCGGCGCCCTGTAGGGCAACCTCCACCGGATAGGTGCCGGTTTGCGCATCGGCGGCCTGCCCCACGAGCGTGACGCGCCCCGAGAAGCGCTGGGACGGCAGTGCGGAGAACATCGCGGTCGCCGAATCTCCAACGCGCACGCGGACCACATCCCGATCGGAGAGGCCGGCACGCACCACCGCGCCACGTCGGCTGCCGCCCAGCATGAGCACCGGCATCCCCGGTGAGGCGAGCGTGCCCGCAACGAGCAGTCGCCGCTGGATGACGCCGGCTTCCGGCGCGTTGATCACGCTGTATTCGCGATTGATCTGCGCCTGAGCGAGATCGGCGCGGGCGGCCGCGAGTCCGGTTTCCGCATCCTGCAGCTGCGTCAACGTGGCGACGCTATCGGCCGCCAGTCGTGCGACCCGATCGCGATCGCGTTGTGCCTTGTCCATCGCGGCTTGTGCCTTCGCCACCATCGCGTCGATCTCACGCAGATCGAGGGCCGCGAGGAGCTGTCCGCGTTGCACCCGCTGTCCATCGTCCACCAACACGCGGGCGATGACGCCACCGGTCTTGAACGCCAGCGGAATCTCGTCGCGCGGCGCATAGCGCCCGGTGGCAGTCACCGTGGGGCGTGCCGTCATGTCGGAGATGACCGCCACTTCCACGGCGATCGCGTCGGTGGTGGCGTCCGGCGGTGATTTGGCCGGACCGGCACACGCCGTGACGAGGAGAAGCAACGCGGCGCGCGGTGGGAAGCGTCGGATCGAAGTCGTAGACAGCATGAGCGGCTCAGTGCGGGAGGGGGCGGAGCGCCGCGGCGCGCTCGAGCGCGACCTGTCGGCTGGCGAGGGTATAGCGGGCAACCACGGCATTGAGCTCGGCGGCCGTCGTGGCGCTGCGGGCTGAGAGGAACTCGACGGGTGGCGCCATCCCTTCGGCGAAGCGACGCTGCACGAGCGTGAAGGCACGGGCCGCCTCACTGGTCCGCTGATCGGCAGTGCGCAGCGCGGCGCGCGCGACCTGCACCGCTTCGTAGGCATCGCGGACCTGAACTCGAATGGCGGCGTCGGCTTCCCGCCGACGGAGCTCGGCCTCGGTTTCCAGCGCCCGCGCTTGGGTGCGACGCGGCGCGTCCTGGGTGCCATTCAGCACGGGCCACGAGAGCACCAGCGACACGAGGCCGACGTTTCGTGCCGGATCCCACCGGTATTGCTCTCCCTGTACGCCGTAGCTCGCGGCCATCGCGAGCGTGGGCCGTGAGCCGGCGTCGGCGAGTTTGCGCTGCGCGCGCGCGAGCGCCATACCGCCCGAGGCTTGCGCCAGTTCATCGCGGTGCGCCACCGCATGCGCGAGCAGCGCGTCGATCCCTACCGTGTCGTGCGCAGGCATCCCCGTCGCGAGATCGGCGGGATTCAGCTGCGGCAGCGGAGTCGCTTCGTCGGCGTCTCGCAACAGATTGACCGCACGGCGCGCGGCCTCGCGCTGCCCCGTCACTTCCGCCAGCTGCTGCTCCACTTCGCTGCGATCGGCGCGTGCGCGCAACACCGCATCGGGGGTCAGCGCGCCCGCCGCGACGAGTCGTTCGCTTACGCGCAATTGTTCGTCGAGTACCGGACGGGTGGCTTCGAGCACGCGCACCATCTGCGAAGCGGACGCGTAGCCCAGCCACGCCTGCTGGATGTCGTGCGCAAGCTGACGACGCCCCGTGTTCCGTTCGGCTGCGGTGAGATCGAGCGACGCGGCGGCGGCGGCACGACCCGCACCGATTGCCGGCGCGAGGAGCGGCAATGACGCTTCAAGGCGCGTTTCCTGTCGGAACGGGAGCGTCGCGCGCACGTCGGTGGGGAACCGTGGTGCGCCAATCAGCTGATTGAGCGCCTGATAGGCGGGATTGATGAATTCCCCGACGTCGAGCACCCCGGTGTATTCGGAGTAGCGCGCATTGAGCGCGACACTCGGCAGCCGTCGCCCATTGGCCTCACGCACCGCGGCTTCGGCGCGCGTCACCGCGATCGCCTGGCGAGCGGCACCGAGGTTGTGCTGCCAGGCGTCGGCAACGAGCTGGTCGAGGTGGCGCTGGAGGGGGACGCCGGTCGTTTGGGCCATCGGCTGGGCGGTCGTCTGGGCGCGAGTCGTCGCGGGCAGCGCGAGGCTGGTCGCGACGAAGGCGGCGAGCACGAGCCTTGTGGCGGGCGGACCCACGGGCCGCACCACATGCGGTCGCGTTGTGGCCAACGGGGGAGATCGGTGGAGCTTCGGGAGGGGAATGAACATCGGTGTAGGAGCGAACGACATTGAGGAGTTGAACAGCGTTAGGTGAACAGGCAAAAAAGAAGACGCACTCGCGCCGGCCTCGACTCACACAAGAGAGATCACATCAGGTGGGAGACCGCCTCCCGGGATCGGCTTCCAGCCCCTGCATCATGGCGGTCAACATGGTGTCCACCAACCGTAGCGGGTGCTGAAGTGCCACCACGGTATCACACTCATGGGTGAGCCAGAGCGCGGCCAAGCCATGGACGCCGCTCCAGAGCAGCTGGGCGACCGCATTGGGATCGGTGTGTTCCGGGCGCAGCCGCGCCTGGGCAATGGCTTCCGCGACCGACTGCCGCAGGAAGTCGAACGCATCTTCCTCGGGGCGGCGCTGTTTGACACCCGCGGCATCCTGCAGCAGCGGCAGCTCGGTCATGAACATGAAACGGTACTGCTGCGGGTTCTCTACCGCGAACCCGACATAGGCCTTCCCCATCTGGCGGAGCCGCTCGAGGGGGTCGGGGATCGTCCCGATGGCGTGCAGCGCCCGGCCCAGCGTGCCGAAGTCGGCCAGACACAGTTCCGCGATGAGGGCTTCCTTGTCGCGGAAGTGGTGATAAATGGCCGTCGGCGTGTAGCCGATCCGCAGGGCAATCGCCCGCATGGTGGTGGCTCCGATCCCCGCCTCCACAAATAGCGCCCGCGCCGCGTCCAGAATGATCTGGCGCGTTTCGGCCTTCTGCCGCTCTCGACGGGCGAGCGAATTGGATCGGATCGCTTCGGTGCTCATGACTTAAACATAGGTCATTTACCTAACACTGTAAAGAAGTACCACTTCAGGCATGAGGCCTCGTGGGTCGATCCCTGCCCGCGTCATCGCATCTTAGGGGCGGAACATCTCGCCAAGCACCCCCAGCGCCTTGGCCAATGTTGGGGCCGTGAGCGCTCCAAGCCGCTTGACCAGGCGCTCCCGGTCCACCGTCCGGAGCTGGTCGAGCACCACATGCCCGTCCTTCCCCATGAACCGAACGGGAATCCGAAACGGATACGGATGGCTGCCGGAGGTGAGGGGCGCGACGATGAACGTCCCCATATGACCATTCAGCTCATCGGGGGAGACCACCACACACGGGCGCGTCTTCCGGATCTCGCGACCCCGGGTGGGGTTGAGCTGGACGAGCCAGACCTCGCCACGGTGGACGGGGGCGTCTACCACGCCCACTCTTCGTCATCGAAGCGGGTTGCAGACGGCGCATCGAGGAGGCCGCTCGGGCCGAACTTCTCTGCAGACTCGGCCCAACCAGCCCGCGGCGTGGCGACGGGGGCGATGATCAGCGTGCCCCGCTCCACGCGGATCTCGACTTCGTCCTCCAAACCCGCCTGCTCAAGGAGTGGCTTGGGGAGGCGCAGACCACGGGAATTGCCAATACGGACGAGACGGGTCTTCATGGACTACTCCGGAAAACGGTACCCACAATGTAATCACATCGATAACCGGGAGATAGCTGGCTGGGTTGCCACAATCGGCGAGCGAGATGTCGCCAGTGTTCGGATCCGCTCGCCCGGTCGGTGATCGTCGCCTATACTGTGCGCAGGCCGACTGCATCGGCGATCCCACCATACCATCGTGAAGGCCGCCAGCGGCCGTACATCCTGCTTCGGAGCACGACATGCTCGTACGTACCCCACTGATCCTGGCGCTGGCTCTCGCCGTTGCGTGTGGTGGTGATCAGCCAGCCAAGGACTCCGCTTCGGTGCAGTTCTCTCCCGAAAGTCGTGAGCCGAGCGCGCTCGCTGGTAATGATGTGAAGATCACGAGCACGGATGGCGCCTTGGTGCTCAGCGTCATCCAGGATTCGGTCACCATCCAGCTTAGCGACAGCCTGCGTGCCTCGGTCAAGGATGACGTGCGCGAGGAAACGTCGAAGATTGGCGGGGCAGGTGCGATCATCAGCAATGCGGTGAGCGCGGCTGTGAATGCCGCGATGGGATTCACCGTGCGGGTCCCCGCGCGCGGCGTGAAAAACCTGCGCTATCAGAACGGCGAGCTGCGTTTCGACGTCGAGAATTCGAGCGTGACCGTCAACAGCAGTGACGCGAAGCGGAGCGGGTCCTCAAACGGTGGCCCGTTCACCCCAGAGGACGCGCAGCGCTTCATCGACGCCGTGAAGGCTGCCCAGTCGCGGTAGGTCGACGCCTCGCCTACCGCAGAAACCGCCGAGCCACCTGCTCCATGCGGTCCTGCTGCAATCGCTCGGCTTCTTTCAGCAGCTCCGTGACATGTTCACGGAGCGCGGGTTCACCCCAGTAGTATCCGGTGGCCCGCTCCGCGAGTTGCGTCTCTCCGACGCACGCCGCTTCAAGCAGCGCGCGGGCGGCCATACGATCGTATGACGGATCATCCCGCGGCGGCAGGTTGTAATGCCGCCGCGGCATCTCGCCTTCGGCATCATCCCGCAGAAAGGCACGTGACATACGCGTTAGCGGGTTTGTTCCTGCTGACGCGTCCCCTGCTGACGCCCCAACCAGATCGCCACGACGAGCCACAGGAAACTGAGTGGCGCCGCGAGCAGCGCGATCGATGAAACAGCCAGCCCGATCGAGGTGAGGCCCGCATAGCTCCAGGCCCCCATCTGATCGCCACCACGGTAGACAAAGGTGTCGATGAAGTTCTTCGCCTTGTACTTGTCTTCTGGTGGTACGACGGTGAACAGCACCTCGCGCGCGGGGCGACCGAACGCATATTCGCCGGCGCGACGCAGCACTTGGAACACCACGAAGATCCCGATGATTTCCGCTTCCCCGACGGCGAGCTTTTCCCACGTACCAAGCGCCGTGAAGCCGACAAAGCTCAGCACCGGCATGATCGCCAGAGTGAAGGCGACGCCAAGCCATCGCAACACACGCCCGGTGATGAACAGCTGGGCCAATACCGTCAACGACTGCACGACCGTATCAATCGTGGCGAGAAATGCCGTGCGCGATTCACGATCAGGAAAGCGCGCCCCGACGATCTCCGCCTGCTGGAAATAGAGAATGGTGGACCCAAGCGTGAACAGCAGCATGTACACGCAAATCCCCAACAGATACGGCGAAGACAGGACGTGCGTGATGCCAGCGAGCGACGACCCACCGACCGAGCGCTCCGCTTCGTCACGCGCACGCGTTTCCGCACGGAAGCTTGGCGGGAATCGGCGGACCGCCTGTACGGCGCACTCGAGCATCACCACCGACATCACCATCAACACCGGCGTCCCGACTACCTGTGCCAACCGCGAGGTGAGGAACGCCCCGACCAGCGCGCCGAGTGTTCCCCCAACACTGATAAAACCGAACAGCCGCTTGCTCTGTTCGGGATGAAACGTGTCGGCCATGAATCCCCAGAACACCGAGGGGATGAACAGACTGTAGATGCTGGTGAGAATCCAGAACGCCGGACCGAGATACGGCTCCCAGGATGGGGGACCGTACTTGATCACGCCGGCGAAAGCGAGCAGCGCCGCAATGAAGACGCGATATACAATCGGAATGAAGCGACGAACGGGGAGTCGCGAGACCACGCCCGAATACACCGGGTTCATCACGAGTGTCGTGATAAGCGTGCCGGTGAAAAGCCACGGAAGCTTGTCCGTACCCGCCGCGACACCCGCGGCATCACGCACCGCACGCAGAATGAAATAGCTCGCGAGCGCGAAGAAGAAGTAGGTCGCTGCAAGCAGCGTTGCCCGCTCCTCGCCGGGCTCAATGGTTCCCAGCCGATTCATGAATCGACGCACCATCGATGGTGGCACTGTCACCGAACCGCTCACCCGTCACCCCGTCGTGTATGCCAGAGCGCGAGCACCTCACGCTCGCGTTCCGGGGCAATCCCTGCCCGCAATCGCTCCTGCTCTGCCGCTGGCCGCGCATGATACCATGTCATCGCATCGCGCACGGTGGTCGCCAACGGTCGGAAAGTCAGCCCTGCAGCGACCGCCTTTTCGATCACTGACGTACAGAAGGCGACCGTACTCGCCCCCGGATAACTCCACACAGGCATGTCGCCCCACGACCGGACTTTTTGTTCGGCGAGAAATGGCTGCGGCACCCAGGTGAACTGGGCATCGTTGGCAAAGCACGCCTTGATGCCATACAGCAGCTCGCCGATGCCGCAAATCGTACGCGGCCCGACGGCGTTGAAGATTCCCGTGGTGCGCGACTCGCCCAGTCGTACCATCCACTCGGTCAGGTCACGCACATCGATCCACTGCGCCGGATCATCCGGCGTCCCCGGAGCAAGAATTTCTCCGCCACGTTCAATACGTACGGGCCAATAGGTGAAACGGTCAGTGAGATCACCGGGCCCCACGATCAGACCTGGACGAACCACCGTGCCACCAGCCCCGAATGCCTCCATCACGAGCTGTTCGCATCGCGACTTCTTCGCACCATACGACGCCGTAGCTGCCGTCGGCCCATCGATCGGCGCCGGATCCATCACCGGATGTGTTTCATCAGGAAACGAGCGCGTGTAATCCTTGTATGCGCCGGTACTGCTGACGAACACATACTGGCCGACGTTTCCCTTCAGTGCGTCCGCGGCGTTGACGATCCACTGCGGATTCGTCGTGGGAAGATCGAACACGACATCCCATGCGCGCCCTCGCAGGGCAGCATGTCCATCCGCCGCATTCCGGTCACCAATCAGCTGCTCGGCCTTAGGAAACAGGCCAGGCTTCGTTTTGCCGCGATTGAACAACGTGACCGCATGCCCACGAGCCAGCGCATGCGACACGAGATGCGGGCCGATGTACCCGGTCCCGCCCAGCACCAGCATGCGGCGCGGCGCGCCGTTCAGTACATCGTTCACTCAGCGCCCGGTCTTGGTATGCCACTCGGCCAACACCTGCTTCTCCCGATCAGGCGCGAGCCCGGCCTTGAGCGCCGCCTGACGTTCCGGCGTCTGCGCATGGTAGAACGTCAGCGTGTCGCGCGCGGTCTCAGCGAGCGGACGGTACGTCAGCCCGGCCTTCACTGCCTTGCTGACATCCATGCGGGCCCACCCGGCACTGGTGCCGCGCGGCGGCATCCAGACCGGGAGGTCGGCGTACGGACGCAATTTCTTCTCGGCCACAAAGTCGGCATCCACCCAGGTGAAACGGGCATCACTCGTCGTTACGGCCTTGCAGCCGTACAGCATGTCCGACATCGTCGTCCCCTGACCCACGACATTGTAGGTGCCCATCGCCCGCTGCTCACACAGCCGCACGATGAACTCCGACAGATCACGCTGGTCGATGAAAGCCACGGGATCGTCGGCCGTTCCCGGTGCGAGCACCTCACCCCCCTGCTCGATGCGGATCGGCCAATACGAAAAGCGATCCGTAAGGTCGCCGGGACCCACGATGAGACCGGGGCGCACGACCAGCGTCTTGTTCACCCCGAACGTTTCGCGGGCGTCGATTTCGCCGCGCACCTTCCGCTCACCATACGTGGCGCTCTGCTCGGTGGCATCAGGCGCCGAGGGGGTGTTCAGCATGTCGGTATCCATCTCCGTCATGCCGATCTTGGCGCGCGTCTTGTACGTGGAGAGCGTACTCACGAACACATACTGCCCGACGTTGGGCGCCAACACGGCCCCCGCCTCGCGCACCCAGCGTGGTACCTGCACGGGATTGTCGATCACGACATCCCACGTGCGCCCCTTCAGTGCGGCGTAGCCATCCGGCGCATTCCGATCGCCGATCAGCTTCTCGACATTCGGGAAGAGCCCGGGATTCGTCTTGCCACGATTGAACAGCGTGACGGTATGCCCACGCGAGAGCGCGTACTCCACCTGATGCGGACCGATGAAGCCGGTGCCGCCGAGGATGAGAATGCGGAGCGGGGCCATCTCAGCGACCCGCCTTGGCGTGCCACGCCGCGAGTACCGCTTTTTCCTTTTCGGGTGCGATACCCGCGCGTGCCTTTTCCTGCTCGGCGGCCGGCCGGGTCTTGTACCAGTCGAGGGTGGACTTGGCGGTATCGGCGAGCGGACGGAACGTCAGCCCCGCCGCATGGGCCTTGCTGCAGTTCACCTGCATGAAGCCGAGCGTGGGCCCCATCGCCGGCTGCCACACGGGCATTTCGCTCCACGCGCGCACCTGCTGATCGCGCAGGAACTCGGCGGGCACAAACGTGAACCGCGCATCACTCGTCGTCACCGATTTGATGCCATACAGCATCTCGGCGATATTCGTCGGCGACTTGGGTCCTGTCGCGTTGAACGTCCCGAGCGTGTGATTCTCGCCACAGCGCACGATCCACTCGCTGAGGTCATGCACGTCGACGTACTGGACCGGATCATTCGGTGTACCGGGAGCCAGGATCTCGCCTCCCTTGTCAATCCGCACGGGCCAATACGAAAAGCGATCGCTCAAGTCGCCGGGGCCGACGATAAGGCCGGGGCGTACGATCGTGAGTTTTTCCTCGCCGAACTGTGCCTTCGCCTCCATTTCGCTACGCACCTTGTTCGGCCCGTAGAAGCGCGCATCACGATCGAATGGCTGATCGATATCCGTGGGTTGATGCAACGGCCCATTCTCGTCCATCCCCGGCTTGGAATAGTCGCTGAACACCGAGATCGTGGAGACGAACAGATACTGACCGACGCGTCCCTTCAGTGCTTCGCCGGCGCCACGCACCCACTTGGGATTCGTGGTGGGATTGTCGATCACCATATCCCACGTCCCCTTCTTCAACGCCGCATGACCATTGGGGTCGTTGCGATCACCGATCAGTCGCGGGACCGTCGGGAAGAGATTCGTATTGGTCTGCCCACGGTTGAACAGCGTGAGCTTGTGCCCGCGCTGAAGCGCGTACTCCACCTGCTGCGGCCCGATGAACCCCGTACCGCCAAGAATCAGGATGCGGAGCGGCTTCGGCTGCGCATCGCCGGTCTCCGGGCGATATACCATCGGACGGACACCGTCGGCCGTGAAGGCCTCCGCGAGGGCTGGCACACCGAGGCCGATCGCCCCACCGATCAGTGCCGACGACTTGATGAAGGAACGACGATCAATCGACATCAGGGACACCTCAGCGGGTTGGACGATCGAGCTGCTCGATCGTCTTCGTGGATGCGGGACGCGTCTTTTGGAGTTTCTTCGCCACGGATTCCGCCTGCGTCAGCGCACGCAGCACGTTACCACCAGCCACACCGCGCAGCTCGGCGTCTGTCCAGCCACGCTTCACAAGTTCGGCGAATAGATCAGGATACTTCGAGACGTCTTCCAATCCCTGCACGGTTTCGGTAATGCCGTCGTAATCCCCACCGATGCCGATGTGCGCGGCGCCGGCCACCCGCTTGATGTGGTCCATATGGTCTGCCACATCGTTGATCGTCGCCACCGGTACGGGGTTCCGCTCGCGCCAGGCGGCGATCGCCTTGAACTGCGCATCGTTGTCGCCGGGGTACTGCTTTGCGATCGAGTCGCGCACGGCGGTCAGTGCGGCGTTGTAGGTGACCACGACCGGCGAGACGAACCCCGGCACGAACGTCACCATGATCACGCCGCCGTTCTTCGGCAGTCGCGCGAGAATCGAATCCGGGACGTTGCGCGGGACATTCGCAATCGCCCGCGCGTTGGAGTGGGAAAAGATCACCGGGGCTTCGGTGACATCCAGCGCGTTGCTCATGACGCCCGGCGACACGTGCGACAGGTCCACGAGCATCCCGAGGCGATTCATCTCCCGCACCACTTCCTTGCCGAACGCCGTGAGGCCGCCATGACGCGGCGCACCGGATGCCGCGTCGGCCCAATCGAGCGTGACATTGTGCGTCAATGTCATGTAGCGCGCGCCGAGATCATAGAATGCGCGCAGCGCACCAAGGGAATTCTCGATGGCATGCCCCCCTTCCATGCCCATCAGCGATCCGATCTTGCCCTGGGCAAACGCCCGGCGCACGTCGGCGGCGTTATATGCCGGCATGAAGACATCGGGGTAGCGTGCGATGACACGCTTGGCGATGTCGATCTGCTCAAGCTGTACACGTGCATATCCGGAATCACGGATTTCGCCGGGGATATACACGGACCAGAACTGGCCGCCGATCCCGCCCTGCCGCAGCCGTGCGATGTCGGTCATGCCGCGTGTGCGCTGGCGCAGGTTGTACGCCTCGACATCACGTGGGGTGACCTTTTCTTCGCGCAGCGCCCATGGCAAATCGTTATGTCCATCGACCAGCGGCGTCGACTTGAGCAGTTGCCGCACATGGGCCACGCGTTGTGCCAACGACGCGCTCTTCAGCGGTTGGACGTCCTTCGACGCCGCCCGCGTCTGTCCATGGGCGAGACCGGGAGCGAGCAGGACGGCGCTGACACCGAGCAGCAGGGTACGGGCAAGCGGAGCGTGTCGGAGCATGCAGATCACCTGGGGAACGGGTGTCGAGAAACCACGTGCGGCCGAGAAGGCTCGACCGACGTCAGACAAGATGCTTCGTGAAGCAGAACTTGCGACCAATGGAGAGTTCGGAGCGCGAAATCGAGCGATAGCGCGCGATCTTCTCCGGGTAAATCTCGATGCTGGTCAGGGTGAATCCCATGCGCAGGAAGAGCGCTTCGGCGAGGGAGATCGCAAAAAGCTCCCGATGGCCGCGCTCGCGCGCCAGATGCTCGGCAGCAGCGATAAGCGCCCGCCCCAATCCCTGGCTCTGCGCTTCCGGCGCGACGGCAAGCGACACGAGTTCAACCAGCGAGGGCGAATACTCGTCGAGCGCCACCTGACCGATCACCCGTCCTGCCGCATCGCGAATGACCTGATAGTCGGAGAGGTGGCCCGTCACGAAGGCTTCGCTGCGCATGAGCGTGAGCCCATCGGGCGCGAACTGATTGTTGAGGGCGACGATGGAGGGAATATCACGCTCGTCGGCGTGATGGATGACGACATCGCCAACCCGAAAGGCGGCCGGCGCACGAACCGGCGCCGGCGCTTCATGGGCAAGGATGGCGGCGACGCCTGCACCACTCATCGGCGCGCGAAGACCCGGGTCTTGCCACCCTTGTCGAAGAGCACGACGTCGTACGCGTCCTTTCGGCCGCCCATCTCCATCCCGGGCGAGCCGACGGGCATCCCAGGGACAGCCAAACCGCGAGCTCCTGCCGGCTGTTCAGCCAGCAGCTTGGTGATCAGGTCGGCAGGAACATGCCCTTCTATAGTATAGGCGCCCACCTTGGCGGTGTGGCAGGACTGGAGCCCTTCGGGGACGCCAAACGAGGCTTTGACCGAAGTCATGTCGGCGGTGTCCCGGACCGTGACGGCGAAGCCAGCGCCTCGGACATGCTCAATCCATTGGGTACAGCACCCGCAGTTCGGATCCTTATAGACCGTCATGCTGCGGGCAGTGCGGGCAGCGGCGGCGGGCTGGACGTCGGCGGCGCGGACGGGACGCGACACGAGGAGGCCGCCCAGCGTGAGCGCAACGGTCTGAAGGAAGTCGCGACGGGAGCGGGAGGACTCCACGGAAGGTGCCGCCGAATCGGCGGAGTCGAGGTGCGTGGACATGGTCGAAGTATAGCCATTCCGTTCCCGCTTGGTTCTGCTGGAGCAGCGCCGGCGGTCGAACGTAACGGGATATGGACCGAGCGGTCCAAGTCCGCTAGGTTCCCGAATTGGGCCACCGCTCCTGAGCGACGACGCGGCTTCCGAAGAATGGCCCTTGAACCTCTGAATACTCATGCCCAATCCGTCGACCGTTCTCGGTCGTAGCCGCTACGATGCCGACCGCATGCTTGGCACCGTGCTGCTGCTGCACTTCCCCGTCGCCCTCCTGTTGGGATGGATCTACCAGGCGTGGGGCCCCGCGCTCATCGTCGGTGCGCCGCTATCGCTCGTCGCTTTCTGGGTGTCGCGCACGAGCGCCGGGGCATCGGCCACCCGCCTGCTGATCGGCATCGCGTTCATGAGCTTCTCCGCCCTCTTCATCCATCAGGCGAAGGGGCTCATCGAGATGCACTTCCACATCTTCGCCTCGCTGGCGTTCCTCCTGGCGTACCGGGATTGGCGCGTGCCCGTAGCGGCCGCGGCGTTCATCGCGTTGCATCATGTGGCATTCCATTTCATGCAGGCGGCAGGGCTGCCGGTCTACGTGATGAACCACGTCATGCGTGATGCCATGGGTGGGCTCCTCATGGTGGTGGTGCACGCCCTGTTCGTGGTGTTCGAAACGGGGGTGCTGGTGTTTCTGGCGATCGCGCTCGAAAAAGAGGCGAACACCACGCAGGCCGTGTTCGAATCGCTGGACGCCGTGGGCGAAGGTCGTCTTGATGTCGTCCCCGCCGGCGATGGCGTGGCCGCGGCGGTCCGTACCGTGATCGGCGCCGTGCAGACGCTCGATGCCCATGCCGTGGAACTGGGTCGTGCAGTAGCCGAGAAGCGCGCGATGAACGTGACGAGCCGCGACCTCAAGGGCGCATTCGCCGCGGTGTCGGAGCGCATGATCGAAGGCTCACGCACGGTGGAGGAGCTCCGTCAGCGCAACGAAGCGGCACAGCAGTCGACGGCGACCTTCCTGTCGTCGCTGACACCGGTCATCACCGCGATGCGGGATGGCGACCTCACGCATTCGGTGGGGACGGGCTTTGGCGGCGCGTACGACCAGACGGCCGCCGACATGGACAGCGCGCTGACTCAGCTGCGCGATGCCATCAGCGAGCTGCGCGCATCGTCGGTGCAGATCGACGGCGCGAGCTCCGAAATTGCCACGGGCGCGGAGTCGCTCGCCCAGATGACGTCGGAGCAGGCTGCGACCATCGAGGAGATCAGCGTCAGCGTGAGCGAGCTGGCAAATCTGGGGCAGTCCACGACCGCCAACGTTCGGGAAGCGCGCGAGACCACCACCACGGCCAGTACGTCGGCAGCGACGGGCGTGAGCAATGTGGAGCGTCTGATCGTGGCGATGGACGACACCCGCGACGCGGCCCGCGAAACGGCGAAGATCGTGCGCACCATCGACGAAATCGCCTTCCAGACCAATCTGCTGGCACTCAACGCCTCCGTCGAGGCGGCACGCGCCGGCGACGCAGGGCGTGGCTTCGCGGTGGTGGCAGACGAGGTACGGGCGCTCGCGATGCGCTGTGCCGAGGCGGCCCGAACAACGGCGCAGCTGATCGAGCAGGCGGTGCAGCGGGTCGAGGGTGGCGTGGTGATTTCGCAGGAGGTCGGCGTACAGCTCAAGGACGTGGCGCACCGGATCGAGTCGGTGCACGCGGTCATGGAGCAGATCGGGCACGCCGCCGAGTCGCAGCAGGAGAGAGTCACCCAGATCCGCGAGGCGATCGGGCAGCTCAACGCGACGGTGCAGCATGCCGCGGCCAACGCCGAGGAGTCGGCGAGTGCTGCCCAGGAGCTGACGGCGCAGGCCCGCGCGCAGCTGGCGCAGAGCGAGCGGTTCGTGACGGAGTCGGGTCCGCCGAGGAGCCGTCGTCGGGCGGCGTAGCCAGACCCGCCACTGGTAATCCGAAACCCGAAACTCCCCGCAATTCACGAGATCATCGTGAGCTGCGGGGAGTTTCGCGTTTTTCGCGTGGACTCCGGGATCTCCAAAGGGAGAACCACCGGGTCCAATCCCACCACCGTATCGGGAATCGCCTGACAAAAATGCCGCACTAGGCTGACGGGCAAGCGCTGGTCCGCCATCTAGACTGCCCCCGCATTGACCCCTTCCACATTCCCGAGAGGGTTTGCGATGACCTTGGCATCGAGCGTGGCCCCGGCAGGGTCCGGCCCGCGCCCATCCGCTGTGACGCTGGACCGGTTCTCGTACGACGACGACATCGTCCGGAAATTCCTGTTCGCGACGCTCATCTGGGGGATCGTGGGGATGACGGTGGGGCTGCTGATTGCCCTGCAGCTCGCCAACCCGATCTTCAATTTCAACACCGAGTACCTCTCGTTCGGTCGGCTGCGCCCGCTCCACACGAACGCGGTGATTTTCGCCTTCGCGGGCAACGCCTTCTTCACAGGCGCCTACTACAGCACACAGCGCCTGCTCAAGGCGCGCATGTATTCCGACGCACTGAGCCGTTTCCACTTCTGGGGGTGGCAGGCGATCATCGTGTCGGCGGCGCTCACGCTGCCGTTCGGCTTCACGCAGGCCAAGGAATACGCCGAGCTCGAGTGGCCGATCGACATCGCCATCGCCGTGGTGTGGGTGGCGTTCGCCGTGAACTTCTTCGGCACGCTGCTCAAGCGGCGTGAGCGGCACATCTACGTCGCGATCTGGTTCTACATCGCGTCAATCGTGACGGTCGCGATCCTGCACATCTTCAACAACCTCTCGGTACCGGCGGGGGCGTTCAAGAGCTACAGCATCTATGCCGGTGTGCAGGACGCGTTCATGCAGTGGTGGTACGGGCACAACGCCGTCGCGTTCTTCCTCACGACGCCGTTCCTCGGCCTCATGTACTACTTCATGCCGAAGGCCACCGAGGGGCCGGTGTTCAGCTACAAGCTGTCGATCCTGCACTTCTGGTCGCTGGTGTTCATGTACATCTGGGCCGGCCCGCATCACCTGCACTACACCGCGCTCCCGGAGTGGGCGTCCACGGTGGGGATGCTCTTTTCGGTGATGCTGTGGGCGCCGTCGTGGGGAGGCATGATCAATGGCCTGCTCACGCTGCGCGGGGCGTGGCACAAGGTCGCGCAGGATCCGATCCTCAAGTTCTTCGTCGTCGGCATCACCGCGTACGGCATGTCCACGTTCGAGGGACCGATGCTCTCGATCAAGAGCGTGAACGCCCTCGCGCACTATACCGACTGGATCATCGCCCACGTGCATACCGGTGCGCTGGGGTGGAACGGCTTCATGACCTTCGGCATGGTGTACTGGCTGCTACCGCGCCTTTTCCAGACGGAGATCTACAGCAAGCGCGCGATGGAGGTGCACTTCTGGATCGCGTCGGTCGGCATCGTGCTGTATGTCGTGGCCATCTACAGCGCCGGCGTGACGCAGGGCTTGATGTGGCGTGCATTCGATGAGACGGGACGCCTGGCGTATCCCGATTTCGTCGAGACCGTGCTCAAGCTGATGCCGATGTACTGGATGCGCGTGATCGGTGGCACCTTCTACATCGTCGGCATGGTGATCTTCGGGTGGAACATCGTGAAGACGTGGCAGCGTCGACCCGCGCGCTACCAAGAGCCGGTGGTCGAAGCCGCGCCGCTCGCGAAGCGATACGTGCCGGAGCATCCGGTGGTGCCGGCGCACGGCCTCTGGGCGCGCTTCAATCAGGTGGAGTGGCACCGCGCATGGGAGCGCGCGCCGATGCTCTTCACGGCACTCACGATCCTCGCGGTCGCGGTCGCCTCGCTCTTCGAGATCCTGCCGACGTTCCTGATCAAGTCGAACGTCCCGACGATCGCATCGGTGAAGCCGTACACACCGCTCGAGCTGGCCGGCCGCGACATTTATATCGCCGAAGGGTGCTTCAACTGTCATTCACAGATGGTGCGCCCATTCCGGTACGAGACGGAGCGCTTCGGTGAGTACTCGAAGCCTGGCGAGTCGGTGTACGAGCATCCGTTCCTCTGGGGCTCGCGTCGCATCGGACCGGACCTCGCCCGAGAAGGCGGGAAGTACCCGGATCTCTGGCATGTGCGGCACTTCGAGAATCCGCGTGCCGTTACCGCGAAGTCGATCATGCCGGCGTATGCGCACTTTCTCACCAAGACGCTCGACTTCGATGGCATCCAGTCGCGGGTCGATGCGATGGCGATGGTGGGGGTGCCGTACGGTGATGCGGTGAATACGGCGCCCGCGATGGCACGTGAACAGGCCAAGGCGATTGCGGCCGCGATCGTCGAGCAGGGTGGACCAGCCGGACTCGAAGACAAGGAGATGGTGGCTATCGTCGCGTACATGCAGCGCCTTGGCCGCGATCTCAAGGTGACGGCACCAACCACGGCACCAACCACGGCACCAACCACGGCACCAACCACGGCACCAACCACGGCACCAACCACGGCACCAACCACGGCACCAACCACGGCACCAACCACGGCATCGGCGACCACCGCGGCGCCGTCAGCCGGCCAGGGCGGAGGCCAGTGATGAAGCTCTCCGACATCATGAGCGCCGCCGGGTTGTCCATCTACGCCCAGATCGCGCTGGTGCTCTTCCTCGCAGCTTTTCTCGCCATCATGATCCGGACCTTTGCGCCATCACGCAGTGGCGAGATGGAGGCGGCCTCCCGGATCCCGCTTGATGATGACGTCGTGATCACGCCCCGCCTGCCAGAGCACTGACACATGACTAGTCCACAGAACGACAACCTTCAGGACAAGCTGCTCGACCACACCTACGATGGCATTCAGGAATACGACAACCCGATGCCGCGGTGGTGGCTGCTGACCTTTGCCGGGACGATCATCTTCTCGGTGATTTACCTGTTCGATGTCGGACCGATCGGGAACGGCAAGGGACGCATTGCCGATTACGAAGCCGAGCAGAAGGCCTATGCTGCAGCGCATCCGGAGACGGGGGGGAGTGTCTCCCCCGAGCAGCTGCTGGCGATGACCAAGGATCACGAAAGCGTCGAAGAGGGCAAAGAGACGTTCGCGTCGTACTGTGCTTCCTGTCATGGGCCCGACGGCGGTGGCATCATCGGGCCAAACCTCACGGACGCCTACTGGCTCCATGGTGGAACGATTTCCGCGATTCACACGACGGTGGCGAAGGGCGTGCTGGCGAAGGGGATGCCCCCCTGGGAGAAGTCGCTCAAGCCTGAGCAGCTGAATCAGGTCGTGGCGTATGTGGCATCGCTGCAGGGGACGACGCCCGCCAATCCGAAGGCGCCACAAGGAGAACGCGTCACGCCGTGACCACGACCGCTGCACCACCAGGCGCCGGACGTCGGGTTCTCCCGACACTCAACGAGGATGGGAGCCGACGCTGGATTCGTCCGAAGCCGGCGTATGGCCCCTGGTGGCAAAGGCGTCGAGTGGTGGCGTATGCACTGATGGCGATCTTCTTCGCCGCACCGCACCTGCGCCTGTTCGGTAAACCCGTATTTCTGATGGACCTCCCCCGTCGGCAATTCACGCTGATGGGGTACACGTTCCTGCCGACCGACACGCTGCTGTTCATGTTCACCCTGGGCAGCATCGTCATTGGCATTTTTCTGCTCACCGCGCTGTTCGGCCGCGCCTGGTGCGGCTGGGCCTGCCCGCAGACCGTGTATCTCGAATTTCTCTTCCGCCCGATCGGACGCTGGTTCGACGGGGGATACACGCAGTCTCGCACGCTCGATAAGCAGCACAAGTGGTTCACCCCACGACGTATCGGAAAATACGTCACGTTCTTTCTGTTGTCGCTGTTCGTGTCGCACACGTTCTTGGCGTTTTTCGTCGGTACGGAGCAGCTGTATCAATGGGTCCTCGCGTCGCCTTCCAATCACCCGACAGCATTCTTCTTCGTCGTGGTGTTCACCGGGATTGTCTGGTTCAACTTCACGTACTTCCGCGAGCAGACATGTCTGATCGTCTGCCCGTATGGCCGATGGCAGTCGGCGCTCATCGACCGGCAATCAGTGATTGTTGCCTACGACGTGAATCGCGGTGAGCCGCGAGCCCATGCCACCAAGACGCGCGATCCGAACGCTGGTGACTGTATCGACTGCGGCGCGTGCACGCAGACCTGCCCGACCGGCATCGATATTCGCAACGGCCTGCAAATGGAGTGTGTGCACTGCACGCAGTGCATCGATGCCTGCGACGAGATCATGACGAAGATCGGTAAGCCGAAAGGCCTGATCCGGTACTCGTCGCAGGACGCCATTGCCGGCAAGCCGCGCCAGCTGCTGCGTCTGCGCACGATGCTCTATCCGGTGATCCTGCTGCTGCTGCTTGGTGGACTGGCGTCGGCACTCGTGCTGAAGAAGCCGGCGGATCTCACGGTGTTACGGGGGCTCGATGGTCCATTTTCCACTGAGGCCGATGGACGCATTGCCAATCAGATCCGGGTAAAGCTCACCAACCGCACCGGTGATGTCACTCGGTATCAGATTGCGCTCGATGGACTCACCGGTGCCGACCTCACACCATCGGAGGTGACGGTGATCGCCCCGGAGAATCCGCTCCTCGTGCATGAAGGGGAAACCCGGACCACCAGTGTCTTCGTCCTGATCCCGCCCCGTGCATTCGTGGGCGGGGAACGGTGGATCACCATCGATGTGTCGGACCCGCGCGGTTACCGCGAGCAGGTCCGCTATCGTCTGCTTGGCCCTTCGGGACCATCCGCAGGAGCGCGGCGATGAAACCCGGGACGATCTGGCCACTCGGCATTACTGCCATCCTGTGTGCGACCGTAGTCGCCAATCTGTTCGTCATGCGTCTGGCGAGTAATGACCCGGCCTTTGCGGTCGAACCGGACTACTATCGGAAGGCCGTCCAGTACGACTCCACCATGGCGCAGGAGCGGCGCAATCTCGCGCTCGGCTGGCGGGCGACGACGACCTTCGAATCGCTTTCCGCGACGGCTGACACGCGGGTACATGTCCGTCTTAGTGACACGAACACCGCGCCGGTGTCCGGTACGACCATGAGGCTGATGGCACGCTTCAATGCACGGGCCAACGATACATTGACGGCGGTCCTGACCGAGTCGACCCCGGGTGACTATGTCACCACCCTCCCCATCCACACGGCAGGTGAGTGGGAAGTCCGGGTGGATGTGGTACGTGACAGCGCACGGTTCTCGAGCAGCCAGCGCGTCGTTGCGGTGCGTGGCGGGCGCTCTTCGTCCACGGCACGATAGCCGGCCAATGGGCAGCATACTGGATCCAGCCTTGACGACGACGGGCATACTCGTCGCCAGTCTCATCGGCAGTGTGCACTGCGCGGGCATGTGCGGTGGTTTTGTCTGTTTCTATACAGGATCCGCACCCTCGGCATCGGCGTCAGCCATTCGCGCACACGCGTTGTACAATGTGGGGCGGCTGCTCTCCTATCTGAGCCTTGGGGTACTCGCTGGCCTGCTTGGCCAGCATGTGACGCATCTCGGCACGCTCATTGGCGTGAGTCACGCTGCGGCGCTTGCTGCCGGGACCCTGATGGTGGCATGGGCACTCAGTGCACTGCTCGCACAGCGTGGTGTTGCGCTGGGATCGGTCCAGGTCCCGCTCCGATGGCAGCGGGCGCTGGGTCGTGTCCTGCATCAGGTACGCGAACAACCGCTTGGTATTCGCGCACTCTTGACCGGCCTGTTCACCACACTGCTCCCCTGCGGTTGGTTGTATGTCTTCGTGGCCACCGCTGGTGGCACCGGATCGGTACGGAGTGCCGTGCTCACGATGGCGGTGTTCTGGTTGGGGAGCGTGCCAGCACTCGTAGCGGTTGGTATCGGTGCGCAATCAATTCTTGCACCGTTTCGTCGACGTCTTCCCGCCTTGAGCGCTCTTGTCGTGCTGGCGCTCGGGTTGCTCACCATGGCCAGTCGTCTCATGCCGATGATGGGTCGCCATGCACACGGATGATCTGGCCCTCGGCGCCATGACGTCAATCGCACCCAGCGTGATATCCTCAGCAGTTCTGTGCGTACACTGCGGGCTTTCGGTGCCTGATGGGTTGGTGGAGCCACAGGCGGGACGTCAATTCTGCTGCACGGGATGCCACACGGCCTTCATGCTGCTGCACGAACACGGTCTCGATTCCTACTACCGGTTCTCAGACCGTCGTGACCAGCCGGTACGTACGTCGGGGCGCAGCTACGATGAATACGACCATCCCGCCTTCGCCCAGCTGTACGTGACGCAGACGCCGGAAGGGTTATCGCGTACGGAGCTCTATCTCGAGGGGGTGCACTGCGCGTCGTGTGTGTGGCTTGTGGAACGGGTACCACTGCTGCAAGCCGGCGTGGTTCGCGCCGAGCTGGATGTGCGACGCAGTCTCGCCGTGATCGAGTGGAATGCCACCGCGTTGCCGCTCTCGGCGATTGCCCAGACGCTCGATACGCTGGGATATGCACCGCATCCTTTCCGGGGAGTCGCACGGGCCGACGTTCGTCGCCGCGAGGATCGGGTGATGCTTACGCGGATCGGTATCGCGGGCGCCATTGCGGCGAACATGATGTTGGCGGCGCTGGCGCTCTATGCAGGTGAGCTGAACCAAATGGAGGCATCGCTCACGCACTTTCTGCGATGGGTGAGTCTCGTACTGATGATCCCGGGATTCATCTGGCCGGGGCGCGTGTTTTTAACGGGTGCATGGGCGGCGATTCGGACGCGATCACTGCACATGGACCTGCCGATCGCGATTGCGTTGGCTGCCGGCTTCCTGCGTGGAACGCTCAATACGATCACCGACACGGGCCCCATCTACTTTGACGGATTAGCGCTACTGATCTTCGCGTTGCTCGTGGGGCGTTTCCTCCAGCAGCGTGGGCAGCGCATGGCCACGGACTCCGCCGAATTGCTGCACGCCATCGCGCCGAGTACCGCACGGGTCGTTGAGGGAGACGTTGTGCGCAACCTGCCGACGGAGGCCCTCCTTCCCGGTATGGTGCTTGATGTGCGTGCCGGGGATTCGTTCGCGGCCGACGGCGTGGTGTTGGAGGGCCGCTCGAGCGTGAACGTGGCGCTGCTTACGGGGGAGTCCTATCCGACCGCGGTGCGGCACGGCGATACCGTGTACGCGGGGACGCTGAACATGTCCGCACCACTGCGTGTACGGGTCGAGCAGGCGGGGGCATCCAGCCGTATTGCCAAATTGCTGCGGCAGGTGGAAGAAAGCGTGCAACGTCGCGCACCCGTCGTCATTTTAGCCAATCGACTGGCCGGGATATTCACAGCGAGCGTGCTGCTGCTCGCGGCGGTGACGTTCGTGATCAAGTGGCAGCTCGGTCAAGCCGCAGCCCTCGATGATGCCATCGCCCTGCTGGTGGTGACGTGCCCGTGTGCGCTGGCCCTCGCAACGCCGCTCGCCGTCACGGTGGCGGTGGGACGTGCCGCCAGCAACGGGATGCTGGTGAAAGGGGGGGATGCCCTCGAGCTGCTGTCTGCGCCCGGCACGCTGGTGCTCGACAAGACGGGGACGCTCACGGAGGGGAATACCACGCTCGTGAAGTGGATCGCCCCGGACGGGGTGGCCCCGCTGGTGTTGGCGCTCGAGCAGGGGTCTTCGCATCCGTTGGCGGAGGGATTCCGTCGCGCATGGCCGGAGGTTCGCCCCGCCACCGTGGAGTCTGCCGAGCATGTCACCGGCGGTGGTCTGCGTGGACGCGTCGATAGGCAGGACGTGTGGATCGGTTCGCCAAGCTTCGTTCGGCCGGCGGTGTGTTCCGTGCACCCGATGATTGACGCGGCACAACACACCGCCGACGGGACGCTCACTCCGGTCCACATTGTGGTGGATGGTGTGCTGGTCGGCATCGCTGGTCTTGGTGATCGTATTCGCGATGATGCGGCGCCATCGCTTGCTACAATGCGGGCGCGCGGCTGGCGCACGGTGCTGTTGAGCGGCGATTCGCCGGATGTCGCGTCGGCGGTCGGTGCCACCTTGGGGTTTGCGCCGACGGACATCATCGGTGGGGCCTCACCGGAGGCCAAGTTGGCCTATGTGGAGCAGGCCAAGACGGAGGGTACGGTCGTGATGGTGGGTGATGGCGTGAACGACGCCGCCGCAATCGCCGCAGCCCATGTCGGGATCGGTGTCCATGGTGGGGCCGAAGCATGCCTCGCCACGGCCGACATCTATCTCACGCGGCCGGGGCTCGCGGCGCTCGTGGCGCTGACGGATGGAGCACGCGGCACCATGCGGGTAATCCGTCGTAACATCGGCTTTTCGATTGCCTACAATTTGCTCGGAGCCTCGTTGGCGATCGCAGGTATCCTGACCCCGCTGATTGCCTCCATCCTGATGCCGGCCGCTTCGATTACGGTGGTGATGGGTTCCTGGCTTGGTCGAACATTCCCCAAGGTCGCGAGCGTTCGCGGATGAGCGTCGTCTATCTCGTGTTGCCGCTGGCGTTATTGGTGGTGTTCGCAGCCGTGATCGCCTTCGTCTGGAGTGCCCGGAGCGGTCAGTTCGATGACCTCGATACCCCGGCAGTCCGCGTCCTGCTGGATGACGAGGTGGGACGGGTCGATCGCTCCTCACCTCTTGTCACGAACGCCGGCCCGCCCGACATTAGCCGACATGACCCAATCGTCTGAACAGGCCGCACGCAACGCCGAGCGTCGCCGGAATCCGCATTTACGCGAGATGGTGGATGAACTGCTCGCGACCATTCGGGTGGCCGCGAACCGCGACCTCTGGAGCACGGAGGAACGCGCCCAATGCGAGGCGGATATGGCGCGCATCATGGAGAACGTCCGGCAACAGGCGCTGGGTGGTCGACGGGTCTGAGTGGGCATGACCTGATCGGCACATGACCGTGACGCGCCTGTAACACGGTTGGCGTCGGGTCGTCACGAAGCGGCTTGAGCTTTTGCCGCATGACGCCCCTGCTCCAGCAGCTGGATGCGCGCGACCGCGCGCTGTTCCTCCGATATGCCGCCCGCGTGGAACACCGGGACGGCGGCCTCAGATTCTGGCGACTGATCACCCATGCCGGCGGTGCGCGCGCCACCATTGGATTGAGCATCGCATCGGCGGCGCTTCCGGCGATCTCGGTAGCGATCGCGTGGCGTACTCTGCTGCTCCTCGGGGTGTCGCACCTGGTGGTACAGGTCGTCAAGCGTACGGTTGGCCGTCCACGCCCGACGCTCCATCATCCGTTCGCCGCGCTCGTCGACATCCCGGACCGGTTTTCCTTTCCCTCCGGTCATGCCTGCGCCATCATGGCCGTGGCCGTGAGTCTGAGTGTGGCGCTCCCGGCGGTCGCGATTCCGCTGCTGACCCTGGCGATTGTCGTTGGATTTTCCCGGGTGGTGCTTGGCGTACACTACCCCGGTGATGTGCTGGCGGGTCAAATGATTGCGCTCGTATCGGCCTATCCATTCCTCGCGTGAGCGCACGGATGCGGCTCTCGAGTGCGATCGGCGTGCTGACCCCGTCTCCGGTGCCGTCAGGGCCATGGATGGCGCGCCCTGCCCAGCGGCCTCGGATTCGGGATGTCGTGTTGCCGGCCCGCAGTCGTCCACTGGCGGAGATGCGCGTGCTCGACGTCACGGAGTGGTACGGCTCCACGAGCGGTGGCATTCGTACGTATCTGAATGAAAAGAGCGCCTACGTCCATGCTCGGCCTTCGCTGCACCAGATCATGGTGGTGCCGGGACCCGAGGATCTCATCGACGATCAGGTCGGCGTCCGTCGCTACTTCGTGAAGGGGCCGCGGATTCCCCGCCATGCGCCGTATCGCCTGATGCTCTCGACCGCAACGATTGAGCGTATCGTTCGTCACGAGCAGCCGCATCTGATCGAAGTGGGAAGTCCGTTCATTGTCCCGTGGCTGGTCCGCAACGCCACGCAGGATCTCGACATCCCCCTCGTCTATTTTCACCATTCGAACGTGGCCACCAGCAAGCTTCATGGGGAGCTGCGTGGCGCGGTAACATCGGGATTCACGCAAGCGCTGGCAGGGCGCTATCAGCGTTGGCTGGATGAATTGTTTCCCCTGACGATTGCGCCCTCCCGCTCCGCGATGCGGGAGTTGAAGATGCAGGGAATCCATCGCGTTCGACACGTGCCCCTTGGCGTGGATCTCGAGCTGTTTACCCCGGCGCGTCGGGCATTTCAGCATGTCACGCGGATTCGGATGGCGCTGCCGGATACCCCGCTCGTCGGCTTCGTCGGGCGGTTTGCGCCGGAAAAGCAGCTCATGGCGGTGCTGGATGCATGGCCGCACATCGAGCGGCGAACGGGTGCGCGGCTGGTGCTGGTTGGTGCCGGTCCGCTGGAGGCGAAGCTGCGCCGTCATCCCTATGCACCTCGTGTCTACTTCCGACCGTTCGAAATCAATCGCGCGCAACTTGCCAATCTGTATGCGGCGCTCGACCTCTGTCTTGCACCGGGACCGGCCGAGACGTTCGGGTTGGCGGCGCTCGAGGCCATGGCGTCTGGCACCCCGGTCCTCGCGCCGAATTGTGGCGCTGGGGCCGAGCTGGTAGAAGCCAGCGGCGGTGGCCGCCTGTTCGCGTTCGGCGATCAGGCGTCATTGATCGACGAAGCCGCAGCCCTCCTCCGTGACGACCTGGTGATGCTCGGCCGTCGCGGTCGCCGCTACGCCGAGCAGGAGCACGCGTGGCATGGCACCTTCGATCGGCTCTTTGCAATCTACCGTGAGTTGATGACGCGATGAGGGCAACGAGATCCGGTGCCCTGTTGGTCTCCATTCACGACGTCACGCCGGCGTGGGATCGGGAGACCCGCCTTCTGTGGCAACTCTGCCGGAACGTCGGTATCACACCCGCGCTGTGCGTGGTCCCTGCATGGCACGGTCGATGGCCGCTGACGCGCCACGCCTCGTACGTTCGCTGGCTCCAGGAGTGTGAGCGGCAGGGTGCCGAGCTCTTCCTGCACGGTGAGCGGCATGATGAGGATGGCTTGCGGCGATCGTGGCGTGATGGCCTCCGTGCGCTCGGTCAGACGGCGCGGGAAGGCGAGTTCCTGACGCTCAATCGGGACGAAGCACTACTCCGCATTGCGCGTGGGTTAGGGCAGCTGCGAGCACTCGATCTATCACCGATCGGATTCGTGCCACCAGCGTGGTTGGCACGCGAATGTACGCATGATGTCGTGCGGGAAGTCGGGCTCCGCATCAGCGAAGATGTGCGGAGCATCCGATTGCACGACTTGCGAACGGGTGCGTCGACGCGTCGTCGGGCGCAGGCCGTCCGGTGGAGCAGCCGGACCGCCATGCGCGCCCACTTGTCCCATGCGGTTTCACTCTGGCATCTGCAGCGCCAGCGCGCAAACCCCCTGGTGCGGCTCGCGCTTCATCCGCAGGATCTGTCGCATCCAGTCACGGCACTCTCGGTGCGTGTGGCGCTTCGTCGATGGTCTCAGGTCCGTACCACCATGCGTTACCAGGACTTGCAATGATCGACCTGGCACGCCTACGCCTCGCCATCTGCACCGACACGTATCCGCCGCAAGTCAACGGTGTCGCCCGAACCCTGGCGAGGCTCGTGGAAGCCGTTCGTCAGCGCGGTGGCAAGGCGCAGGTGTTCACGGTGGCGGATCCGGAGGCCGTGGAGGCGGACGATATCGTCCGATTTTCCTCGCGACCCTTCTGGGCCTATCCACAGCTGCAAGTCGCGTTTCCCGGCGCGCGGGCCATGACGTCGGCGTTGCGTACGTTCGAGCCGACGGTGGTCCATGTTGCGACGGAATTCGGCATTGGACTCGCAGGCCGGGCCGCTGCCCGCCGTATGGCCGTACCACTCGTGACGTCGTATCACACGAATTTTGCCGCATATGCGGCGCACTACCAACTCGGATTTCTGGCGTCACCGGGATGGCAGTACCTGCGGTGGTTCCATAACGGTGCCATGCGCACGTTCTGTCCCACCGAGGCGATCCGCTCCGACCTCCGGCAGCGCGGCATTCGGCGCAGTCGGGTGTGGTCACGCGGTGTGGACAGCGATCGATTCAGCCCGGTGCACCGATCGTCCGAACTTCGCGAGAAGATCGGGGCATCCGACGACTCCGTCGTGATTTCCTATATCGGTCGCTTGGCACCGGAGAAGGGCATTCCGATGGCCTTGGAGGCCATGCGGTTGACGGCGCTGGCACGGCCGGGACGGGTACGCTTTCTGATCGGGGGCGACGGGCCGATCGAGGGCGCACTCCGCGAGCGCGCCCCTTCAGAGGCCACCTTCCTCGGACGGCTTGAAGGTGCGGCCCTCAGTGCGGCCTTCGCTTCGAGTGACCTGTTCGTTTTTCCCAGCACCACCGACACCTTCGGCAACGTCATGCTGGAAGCGATGGCATCGGGGGTCCCGGTGGTGGGGGCGGATGTTCCCCCAACCCGTGAAGTCCTCGGTACCGATGGCTGGCTGATCGAACCGGGGAATGCACCAGCGATGGCACGGCAACTGATCCATCTGGTAGACCACCCCGACGAACTGGCGCTCATGAAGCGCCGGGCGCGCGAACGCGCGATGCAACAGAGCTGGGACCAGATCTGGGATCGCTTGGGCTCCGAGTATCTCGCACTCCAGGCACGTCCTGCACATCCACAATCCATCCTTCACACACTTCCGAGCACCTGATGCGCATCGCAATGATCGGCGCAGGCTATGTCGGACTGGTTTCCGGCACCTGCATGGCATCCGACGGCCATCACGTTACCATCGTCGATGTCGATCCTCGGAAGATCGCCCGTCTGAACGATGGCTTGATGCCCGTGTACGAGCCCGGGCTTGATGGGCTGGTATCGGCAACCGTTCACAGTGGTCATCTGCACTTCACGACGGAGCTCGCGTCTGCCGTTGCCGGGGCCGATGTCGTGTTCATCGCCGTCGGGACGCCTTCACGTCGTGGTGACGGACACGCCGATCTGCGCTACGTCGAAGCAGCCGCGGAGGAGATCGCGTGTGCGATGCAGGGGTACACGGTCGTGGTAACCAAGAGCACGGTCCCAGTAGGCACCGGACACCGCCTCGCCGAATTGATGGCACGGGCGAATCCTGATGCCCAGTTTGACGTGGCCTCGAATCCGGAGTTTCTCCGAGAAGGCTCGGCGCTCGAGGATTTCCGCAACCCGGATCGCATCCTGATCGGTTCCAACTCCGATCAGGCGTCAGCCGCTCTTCGTCAGGTCTATCAGTCGTATGTCGACCGCGGGATTCCCTTGGTGGAAACGGGAATCGAAACCGCGGAACTCGCGAAATACGCGGCGAATGCCTTTCTGGCCACCAAGATCACCTTCATCAATGAGATGGCGGACTTGTGTGAGCGGGTTGGCGCGGACGTTCGTGATATCGCAACGGTCATGGGTATGGATCCCCGGATTGGCGCGTCCTTTCTGCGGCCAGGCCCGGGATATGGCGGCTCATGCTTTCCCAAGGATACGACCGCGCTTATGCGGACCGCTCAGGAGGCCGGGGTGCCGCTGCGATTGGTGGAATCCACGGTCATGGTCAACGAGACGCGCAAGGGAACGATGGCGGGCCGCATCATTCGGGAGTGCGGTGGCTCGGTACGTGGACGCACCATCGCTGTGCTCGGCGTGTCCTTCAAGCCGGACACGGACGATATGCGCGACGCGCCCAGTCTGACCATCATTCCGGCGCTGCAGGATGCTGGTGCCACCATCCGAGCGTTTGATCCCGCCGCCATGCTGGATGCCAGCGCGCAACTGCCCGGTGTGGTCTGGTGTGGGAATCCGTATGAGACGGCCCACGACGCTGACGCGGTGGTCGTGCTCACCGAATGGTCGGAGTTTCTCACCCTCGACTTCACGGCGCTTGCTGCCACCATGCGCACGCCGCTGCTCATTGACCTTCGTAATGCGATCGGGGCGGAGCGCCTTGAGCGTGCGGAATGGCGGTACCGGGGTATTGGCCGTGGTGAAGGCTCACGTCCTCCGCTTCCACGACTCACCCTGTTGTAGTCAGTCGCGAATCACTACGGACGCGCCGACCGGCACGTAGGTGTAGATCCAGAGCAGATCCGCATCGTGCAGGCGAATGCAGCCATGCGTGCGATCGGATCCAATGGACGCGGGATCGACCGTCCCGTGGATCATGTAGCCATCGCCGAGATCGAGCGCATACGCTCCGAGCTCGCCGTGCAGCCGGCGATTGTGCGTGTCATAGGGCGGAATGAACAGCGTGCCGTCGAACACGATGTGCTCATCCATCGGCAGCGCGAGAAAGGCCGTGTCATTCGCGGCCACCATGCCAATCACCGAATCGCGTATCTCCAGGCGTAAACCATTGCGCAAGACGCGCCCGGTCGCGGGCAAGCTCGCCAAACGCAAGTGGTTCCGTGCTGCGACTTCGGCGTAGTGCCAGTCGGGCGGAATCCAGACGGGATCGGTCCGTTTCGCACGAACAACGAAGCGTCCGCGCGGCGTGGCAAAGGACCAGTGCGTACCGCCATAGGTGAAGGACCGTGCGGCACCAATCGCCACCGGCGCACGATGTAGCGTATCGTTCTCGACGATCACCCAGAGGGTCC
>Ga0315902_10001729_pt1 | contig 34758 bp, 34 predicted proteins | sample LakEriMetagenome_9_FD_203523 | JGI IMG/M metagenome (GOLD analysis project Ga0315902, IMG submission 203523) | Freshwater fungal communities from buoy surface, Lake Erie, Ohio, United States - Buoy 12 MA117 | ecosystem: Environmental > Aquatic > Freshwater > Lake > Lake biofilm | place: USA... | reverse complement strand
GCAGTTATTTTTAAAACGATGGGATTTTGGGTATTATGTAAAGAATATAGAAGGAAAACAACGTCATCCCCCTTAGTCCAACCTCAAAAGAGAAAACCAAGTCTCGGACCTATGGGGGATTAACACACTGAAAAACATCACTCCGCTGGTTTAAAATTCAAGGCTTTAGCCCCCTTAAATTACATTACTATCGTTAGCTATTAAAACTTAGCTTGCATTTAAAGGGATAAGGATGATCCCACTCCACTTGTAAGAGGCCAGGATTGTAAAATCTATTCAAATCCTTCATTTCATGCAGCTAAAAACAAAAAAGACCTGCGGTAAAACCACAGGTCTCTCGTTAAGAATTCATACTTGATTAATCCAATAAATGCTTTAACCAATCCTTACCACTGTGTTTGTGGTGGTATTTGTGCATTTTCTTTAATTCTTTATAACTTGGTTGGTGCCCATAAGGGTTTGGTTGTCCGTATCCCGGCTGACCAAATCCTGGTTGAGCTGGTTGACCAAATCCCGGTTGAGCTGGTTGACCAAATCCCGGTTGAGCTGGTTGACCAAATCCTGGTTGAGCTGGTTGACCAAATCCCGGTTGGGCTGGTTGACCAAATCCTGGCTGAGCAGGTTGACCAAATCCTGGTTGAGCAGGAGGTTGCTGTTGCTGGGTCGGGGCTGGCGCTGGGGCTTCTGCCATATCGGCAATTACCTTATCAATGATTTTTTCAAGTTCACCGCGATCCAACCACATGCCTCTGCATTCAGGACAATAATCAATTTCAACGCCTTGCTTGTCTGCCATTAATAAATTAGGCTCTTTACATCTAGGACATTTCATGCTATTTATATTTGAAATTTATCAAAAAAAGGAAATTGCTCTATCGAAAAACTCTTTAAAACAGTATTTAAAACCGAGCGTAGGTTTTACTTCGAAGCTACGTCCGAAGGGGTGTTTCCGTTATTCACGCTTCCATAAGCGTCACAAGTAGCTTTTCCTGAACCACAAGAAGCAGCCACAAGCGCTACGGCAGAAAGAATAAGGAATAAAGAAGTTAATTTTTTCATCGTTGTTGTTTGTTTTTAAGTTTATAATAAACGTTGAAACGAAAGTACGAAAAATAAGTTACCCTTTTGGGTGTTTTTTTAATATATTTCCAATTTCATCGTTAAAAGCGTGCTATTTAAATGCGAGAAACACAGTGTTTTAGACTTTTTTTAGTCCTGCCTTTTCTCGTGGGTTTTCTTTGTAATGGACAAAAAAGACTTGTGATCATAGAAGAAGGAAGTCAGCCCTCCATGACGGTCATTCGTGTTTCACAAGACAATTCAATCGTCAAAAAACTTCAAAAGAAACAGTTGAAAAATCTTTCCAAGGGCTACCCGCTTTCGTCTGTTGATACCATCCATTTTTCTGGAGATACGGCCATTGCCCATGTTTTTAAAGGTCCGTATCTTCCTTTTATTCGAATCTTAATGGACGACACATGTGCAGCACTTTATGCTAAAATGGCTAAAAAACCAAATGTGCCTTTGGCGAATGGGCAAATGCTCCGAAAGGTATGTGCCCAACTGCTTCAAAACTGTATGAGTGAAGGATATCCTTTTACACGTGTGAGAACCGAACAACTTGATTTTAATGGTGCGATCCCTACCGTTCAACTTCGGCTGGAGAAAGGGCCGTTCTACAGAAACGGAATGGTGATTCTTCGAGGAGATTCTAGCATAAATGAAAAAATGCTTTCTAATGTGGTCGGATTTAAAACCGGTGAGGTTTTTAACCAAGCTGTTATTGATCAGGTTGGAAACCGGATTAAACTTAATGGCTGCCTAGAGGAAATTAAACCCGCGGAACTTTTATTTAATAAACAAACGGTGGACCTTTACCTGTATGTTCGTTCCAAAAAAATAAGTTCGATAAATGGGGCACTTGGACTTCAACCCTCTGCGCAAAGCGGCCGTGTAATGCTTACGGGTGATTTAAACCTAAAACTTCAGAATACGTTGAAACGTGGCGAGTTGATTCAGTTGAACTGGCGCAGTCCACAGACAGAAACCCAACAAGTGAATGGCCTATTCGGACTTCCATTTCTTTTTGGCAGCCCTTTTGGGGTTGAATCAAGCCTTTATCTCTACCGCAGGGATTCAACTTTCCTTGACGTAAAATCGCAGTTTTCATTAAGTTACCTACTTTCCAATGGCTTTACCTTAAAAGCGTTTTACCTTTTTAGTGGTTCTAGTTTACTGTCGGGTGCAGGAAACAATCCCTCCTTCTCCGCACTTTCAAATACAAGGAGTAATGTGTATGGATTAAACCTCAGTAAAAAAAAACTCGATTACATCCCCAATCCATCTAGGGGCTACTGGCTAATTCTCGACGCAGGCATCGGTAATCGAAAAGCAAGGTCTTCAGACACGGCTGAATGGACACCACAAACCACGTACAGGTCAAGCTTGAGTTTTGAATACTACGTGCCGATTTACAAACGGCATGTAATGAAAATACACCTTCGAGGCTCGCTATATTACGCACCGATTATATACCAAAACGAAGCTTTTCGGATAGGTGGACTTAATACCTTGCGAGGATTTAACGAGGAAGAACTTTTTACCACCTCTTTCATGACATCCACCTTAGAGTACCGTTTTTTAGTAGATCGAAATTCGGCCCTTTTTGCTTTTTTTGACCAAGCTTTTTATAAAAATGCTTCCGCAAACAACCTTACTGATACACCTTTCGGGTTCGGGGGAGGGTTTTCGTTTGGAACCAATTTGGGCATCTTTTCCATTTCTTATGGACTAGGGACGCAGTTTAACAACCCCATTTTACTGCGAAACGGAAAGGTACACTTCGGTTATATCGCTTACTTTTAGCGGCTTGTATTGAATAAAAAACGAGTTTTTAATAAATTCTTTTTAGAGGGTAAAACTTGTTTATTTTTGCATTGAATTAACCCACTGAATATGAAATTTTTATCTACAACTGTACTTCTTCTTAGTGTGCTCATTACTTCGTGTGGTGGAGAAAATAAAGAACCAAAGGACAAGCCCTCTACAGAAGAAGACACAACCGCCGTTTCAAGCGAGGATATTGACAATATCGAAAAGACCCAGGAAGCAGAACCAAAAGAAGAAAAAACGCAAAAAACAAAAGCAGAATACCAATACATTCTAGGAAAATGGAATGGGACGCTTAGGGATAAAAAATTAACCATTGTCATCGAATCCATTCAAGGAAATGACGTAGTTGGGTATAATATTGCCGGAAAAAACAAACGTCCGCTCACTGGTAAAATCTCTGCAGATGATCGAAATGGCGACGGAGAATGCATGGGTAACATGATCGTTTATAAACTGCTGCTAAACGAACCCGGGGATGATAAATGGGACGGAACATTTACCTTGTACTTTGGAGATTGTCCTGAATATGACGAGGAAACCGACAAAATTCTCTCCCACGGTTACAGCGTTTACGGTTCTTGGGGCGCGTATAGCGGTAAACTTTCAGGTGACGTTTATTTGACGAAATAACTTATATTTCATATTACCTCTCCACCCGAAATGGGTGGTCAGTCTTCATTATTGATGATTTCACGAAAAGGGTACTTTTATCACATGATGGAAAGGAATAACGAATATAACTTCTCACTAGAGCAAAACCGAAGTGCGTGGAACGATCGAACGGAAATCCATATTCAATCTAAATTCTACAAGCAGCCTGATTTTATTAATGGTTGGAACTCCCTCAACGAAATTGAACTATCCCTTTTAGGAGAATTAAAAGGGCTAAGAGTACTTCACCTTCAGTGCCATTTTGGACAGGATTCCATTTCCCTTTCAAGGATGGGTGCACATGTTACAGGAGTAGACTTTTCAGAAAAAGCCATTGCGTACGCCCAACAAACAGCCCAAGAGCTGCAGGCAGATGCCGCGTTCATTTGTTGCGATATCTACGGCTTACCAAAACACCTCGATCAACCATTTGACCTTGTTTTTACCAGTTACGGGACCATTGGGTGGCTTCCCGATTTAAGTCGTTGGGCGGAGATCATATCCGGTTTTTTGAAACCAAATGGGCGTTTCGTCTTCGTTGAGTTTCACCCCGTTGTCTGGATGTTTGATGACCGTTTTTCCAACATAGCGTATGATTACTTCAACACAGGCCCCATCACAGAAGACTGGCAGGGAACGTATGCAGATAAATCTCTTGACATTTCAAGTCCGTGTGTTATGTGGAACCATGGGCTAGGTGAGGTTTTCAATGCATTGACTGCGAACGATTTAAACGTAATGAGTTTTCAAGAATACGACTACTCCCCCTACCCATGTTTTAAGAACGCAATGGAATTTGAACAGGGTAAATACCGGATTAGTCATTTAACCCATAAGATCCCATTGGTATATGCGTTAGTTGCTAAAAAAAATGATTCGTTTTAATTGTAGCCCAATTCAACGAAGATAGGCCATCCTTGGGAAAATTACGCTATTCCAAAGTCAAACAATCGACGAAAAAAGAGTAAATTGACTTCACATAACGTAAACCATATGAATAACCTAGCTCGCTGCATACTGCTGTTATTGCTGCTGTTCATGAAGTTCTCCAGCGCTTTTAGTCAAGTAAAAGAAGACACCACTAAAACCGTCCAAAAAGTAGTGGTTAAAATGAAAAATGGGGATGAATTCAGCGGTACCATTTTGAAACAAGACGAAAATACCGTTACCCTAAAAACAGAGAACGGGGAGCTCAATTTATTGACCAAGAACATCAAATCGATTGAAAACGACACCAATACAAGCCGTTTTTCTTTTGCAAATCCGCACGATACCCGCACTTTTTTCGGACCAACAGGCATTCCAATCAAAAAGAAAAAGGGTTATTACCAAAATGTATTACTCACAACAAATTTCATAAATGTCGGTATAACGAAAAATATTTCCCTTGGTGGAGGCTTTGAGTTCATTTCCACCATTACTGGAAATCCCATTTGGTTTTTCACCCCAAAAGTCGGTTTTGACTTAGGGAAAAACTCCCATGTCGCTGGAGGTGTTCTAATGGCAGGCCTTGCTGGGGAAGGTGTGGCTGCATTAGGTTATGGTATTTACACGCTTGGCAATAGCGAAAGTAACTTCAACATCGGTGCTGGATACGGCTTTTATTCTGGAGAAGCTTCCAAAATGCCAACTTTACTTATTAGCGCCAGTCATCGGGTTAGCAGAAGCATTGCGATAATGTCGGAAAACTACGTTTTACCGATTGGAACATTTGACTCAGGATACATTGGAATTCACGGTATTCGAATTTTATCTCCGAAAAATGCATTTGACATCGGGGCACTCATTTTACCAGGAATCTCGCAATTTATTGCAGCACTTCCTTTTGTGGGTTATGCCCGATCATTCTAAACCCTAATTATTTGAGTTAGGCCAGTATTAGCGCATCGTTTAGGCCTTTAAGTCAACGCAAAATAGGCGATGAGAATGATATCAATCGCAATACTTACTGCGGCTGAAAGGTAGATGTAACGCATAGGCGCAACCGCTATTAATAAACTAAGCGTCAACATAGTAGGCACAACAACCGCTATCAATGTTCCGGTGTATTGAATAGCACCAAACCCCACTGTTAAACCACCGAGGCAACCAACAACGGTTAAAATGACAGAAATAATTCCAAATCGATTGAACTCTGACGTTGCCATAAACTGATTCAGTTTACTTACTTGTGAAGAACTTGTTTCCATAACTTTTATTTTGACGAAGTTGGTGCTTATTCAGGTGAACTACCATGACTTTAATCGACCTGTTTTTATGACATTGCTCATGTAAATTGGGTTTTCGGTGTGTCTAATTGGTTTAAAAAGTGCATTGGGCTTATGTATCCTCCAACCGTGGTAAAGCTAAACGGTCATTTTTTCTTACTTTTGTCGACCGATAATTGCCCATGCCGATTCATACCTTGTCCATCCTAATTCCTGCTTTTAATGAAGCACAAACGATTCATTTGATTTTGAATAAGGTGGCGGAAGTAGAACTCATAAACGGCATACAAAAAGAAGTGGTTATTGTCAACGATTGCTCTACAGATGGCACGGAACAAGTCGTGAAAGAGTATATAGCCACTCATCCGGACCAGCAAATCAAGCTTTTCTCGCAACCCAAAAACATGGGGAAAGGAGCGGCCATTTTCAGGGCGATGCAAGAATGTTCTGGGGAATATTTAATTATACAGGACGCTGATCTCGAATACGATCCACAAGAATACAACCTCTTGCTTAAACCCGTGTTTATGGACAATGCCGATGTTGTTTATGGCTCCCGTTTTATCGGACACCAACCACACCGCATTTTGTTTTTCTGGCATTCCATTGGAAATAAGTTTTTGACTTTTTTGTCCAACATGATGACCAACCTCAACTTGACCGACATGGAAACCTGTTACAAGTTGATTCGCACATCCATTGCGAAGCAATTGACCATTAAAGAGAAAAGGTTTGGAATCGAGCCGGAAATCACAGCTAAACTCGCTAAAGTACCCAGGATAAAAATCTACGAAGTAGGGATTTCCTATTACGGAAGGACATATGAGGATGGAAAGAAAATAGGATGGAAAGATGGATTCCGTGCTATTTACTGCATCATCAAGTATCGATTCTCCAAATAAAGAAAAACTTACAGAATCAACATGGCGTCGCCGTACGAATAGAAACGGTACTTGTTTTCAACAGCCTGTTTGTAAGCTTCCATCATCAACTCGTGTCCACAGAATGCAGAAATCATCATCAATAAGGTAGAAAGCGGCGTGTGGAAATTCGTCACCATGCAATCGGCAATACTAAATTCATAGGGAGGGAAAATAAACTTATTGGTCCACCCATCAAAAGGCTTTAACATGCCATCTGTAGAGACAGATGTTTCAATCGACCGCATGGAAGTTGTTCCGATTGCACATACTTTGCGCTTGTTTCTTTTGGCGTGATTCACTATTTCTGTGCATTCACTTGATACCGTAACTTGCTCCGAATCCATTTTATGTTTGGTCAAGTCTTCGACTTCTACTGAACGGAAGGTTCCAAGCCCTACATGCAAGGTCACTTCAGCGAAATTGATGCCTTTCAACTCTAATCGCTTCAATAATTGTCGAGAAAAATGAAGCCCTGCCGTTGGAGCTGCCACCGCACCTTCGACTTTCGCAAAAATGGTTTGGTAGCGGTCCTCGTCTTGTGGTTCTACTTCGCGTTTAATGTATTTCGGAAGCGGCGTTTCACCGAGCTCAGTGATTTTTTGTTTGAATTCCTCATAGGGTCCGTCAAATAAAAAGCGTAAGGTTCGACCCCTTGAAGTCGTGTTATCAATCACTTCTGCAACAAGGGAATCATCGTCACCGAAATACAATTTATTTCCGATACGAATTTTACGGGCGGGGTCAACTAAAACATCCCATAACAAACTTTCCCTGTTCAATTCGCGCAAAAGAAATACTTCAATCTTCGCACCTGTTTTTTCTTTATTGCCATACATCCGAGCAGGAAAAACTCGGGTGTTGTTCATAATCATTACATCGCCTTCATCAAAGTAATTGATGATGTCTTTGAATAATTTATGCTCTATTTTCCCTGTTTCTCGGTGAATCACCATCATACGTGATTCGTCTCTGTTATCGCTGGGGTATTCCGCTATCAACTCTTCCGGTAAGTTGAAGTTGAAGTCGGAAAGTTTCATTTTACTCATAGGGATTGTTGCTTTGGCTTTTAAAAAATGCCCGCAAAGATACGAAAATGAAACCCCCTTGTCAAGTAGTAAATTTAAACCTTGTCTTTTTAATGTATCTTTGTTTCTCCTTTTAAACAAAATGAAAGTAACCGATCACCTGCGTGCAGCCAAGGAGACGCTGTTTTCCTTCGAAATCCTTCCTCCTTTGAAAGGAAAAAGCATCCAATCTATTTTCAACGGAATAGACCCGCTGATGGAGTTTAAACCCAAATTCATCAATGTGACTTACCACCGGGAAGAATTTATATACAAAGAGCGTGAAAATGGTTTGCTTGAAAAAATCGCCATTCGCAAACGTCCAGGAACGGTAGGTATTTGTGCAGCAATAATGAATAAATACCAAGTGGATGCCGTTCCTCACTTGATTTGCGGTGGGTTTAGCAGGGAGGAAACTGAAAATGCCCTTATCGACTTGCAATTTTTAGGGATAGACAATGTATTGGCTTTGCGCGGAGACTCCATCAAGACAGAAGCTAATTTTCGACCGCATCCGGAAGGTCATGCACATGCCGTGGATTTAATTCAACAAATATCGGACATGAACCGTGGATCCTACATGATGGACGATGTGCAATTGGAGCCAACTCATTTTTGCATTGGTGCGGCTGGTTATCCCGAAAAACATTTTGAAGCAATGAACATGTCCACAGACTTGCATTACCTGAAAGAAAAGGTGAAAGCAGGTGCTGAATACATTGTTACCCAAATGTTTTTCGATAATAAAAAGTTTTTCTCGTTCGTGAACCTTTGCCGGGAAAGCGGAATTGATGTGCCTATTATTCCTGGTTTAAAACCTATAAAAACATTAAACCACATCACCTTTTTACCTAAGTTTTTCAGTATCGACTTTCCCGAGGAGCTTTCTAAAGAACTATTGAAATGTAAATCGAACGAGGAGGTGGAGGCCTTAGGAATCGAGTGGGGAATCCAGCAATCGAAAGAACTTAAGGACGCTGAGGTTCCATGCATTCATTATTACACCATGTCGAACTCATCCATGGTACGCACTATTGCAAAAGAAGTTTTTTAACCTACTGTATGCGCTTTCTATTCATTCTACTTGCCATCGTATTTACACCCATTTCATGGTCCCAGGTGTCCGAAATCAAGCTATCAAATGCCTTAGTGCTTGCCCAAATGGAAAACGATGAAGACCGTTACACCATTGAGGTTTGCCTGACAGAATTGTTTACCAACGCAAAAATTAAGACACTTCCATCCCTCAATGTGCTCAAAACAGGAAGTCCGGCAACTTTATTGGCATCAGATTCACTCATGCAAGTGGTAAAACAAAAAGGAATCGATACGTATGTGCTGGTCTCAGTGCGTGGCTACGATAAAAAATTTCGACCTGGACAATGCAAAGATGATTTTCAAACCGCTTTGGGTGTCGCGAATTTGTATCCCATTTACCGAGAAGAAATTGTTTCAGTAAGCTTTGAGTACCTTTTTTACCGCAATGGTCTGTGCCTTGGTAGCGATGTGGTGAAATGTGGAAATGTATCAGACAGGGATGCTGTCTTGAAGAAATTCCGTAAAGCCATGACAAAACACATTTACAAATATTGGCTCTAATGCCATTGGTTTACCAATGAAATCACTTATTCAAAATTTCAACATGTTCAGTTATTTCTTGATTTCAGGCAGTATCCTTCTTTCATGTCAGACCGAAAACCCGGCAGACTCAATTAAGAACCTGCAAGAAGAGAAGGACACCATTAAAAATGAGGTTTCGCTCCTGTTTGTTGGCGATGTCATGCAACATGGCGGTCAAATTTCAGCCGCATTAAATGCCAAAACAGGTGCATACGATTACGACGATGGCTTTAAATACGTGCGGCCAATCATTGAAAAACATGATTTGGCTATTGCCAACTTAGAGGTAACACATGCAGGGAAACCTTACGCGGGTTATCCACAATTTTCTGCTCCAGATGAATTGTCTGCAGCACTTAAAACAGCTGGGTTTGATGTTTTACTGACATGCAATAACCACAGTTGCGATGGCGGCTCAAAGGGTGTTGTACGCACACTTGATGTGCTAGACAAGCACGGAATTGTGCATACGGGAACGTTTAGAAACAAAGAGGAGCGCGATAAAAATTACCCGTTAATGTTGGATAAAAACGGAATTAAAGTAGCGCTTTTAAATTATACCTATGGAACAAATGGTATCAAGGTTGCCGCTCCAGTAATCATCAATTACATCGATAGCAACACCATAAAAAAGGACGTTGAAAAAGCTAAAAAACTTAAAGCGGAATACATCGTTTGTGCCATGCATTGGGGAACCGAATACCAATCTGTTCAGGGAGCATACCAAGAAAAATGGGAGAAATACTGTTACTCATTGGGGGTTGATATGATTATTGGAAGTCACCCGCATGTTATACAACCAGTAGAACGGAAATTGGTCGCAGGGAAGGAACGAGTCACCGTCTGGTCGCTTGGGAATTACGTGTCAAACCAACGAGATCGCTACAAAAACGGTGGTTTGACCGTAAGTACAACCTTAAAAAAAGACACAACGAATAAAGGAAAAGTATCCGTTTCAGACGCCTCTTACATGTTTCATTATGTGCATGTCAAACAAGAAAAAGCCATCAAGTCCTTTTACATTCTTCCGGATTTTAAATACAACACCTACCGACCAGGATTTTTAAGTGCTGCAGAACAAACTTCCATGAATCAATTTTTCTCCGACTCGCGCGCCTTGTTTGCTAAGCACACCAAAGGGGCATGGAAGGAAATGACCGTAAAAGAAACCGACGAGGAAGGTCGAATATTTAATGGTTTTTTAACTGGATATTATGCAGTAAGATTGGACACAAGTTCGGTTGCTGTTCCACCAGATTACTTCAAAAAACGAGTGCGAAATGATTTACATAAAGCCATTGTTTCGAACGGAACGTATGTGTACAACAGTGGTTGGTTTGCGAACAAAGAACAAGCGGTTGCGCACATGAAAGAGCTCCAAACGGATGAATCCCCTCTTAAAAATAAATTAATGCAAGTGGTGTTTGTCCTTCCCGATGAATTAAAGCTGGAAAAAGAATGAATGTGCTGTTGATTGTGGCCATGGACGAGCAGCGTGGCATTGGAAAAAACAATGATTTGATGTGGCACTTGCCCAATGATATGCGTTTTTTCCAACGACAAACTACCGGGCATACGGTCATTATGGGCAGAAAAAACTGGGATTCCATTCCTGAGCGATTTCGTCCCCTTCCAAATCGAAGAAACATTGTACTCACCCGAAATAACACGTTTAACGATGCCGGTTGTGAGGTGTTTTACAATTTGACTGTTTGTTTAAATGAACTATCTAATCAAGGGGAAAGCACAGTATATATCATAGGAGGAGGTCAAATTTACAAAGAAGCTTTAACGCTTGGTTGCGTCGATGAGATGTACATAACGTATGTGCACCATGTGTTTGATGCAGACACCTTCTTCCCACATTTTCAATCATCCGATTGGGTGGTTCATGAAGTGATGAAACAGGAAGTGGATGAGCGTCATACCTACGCTTTTGAAGTGAAACATTTTACCAGAAAATAACTGAACGATGGTATTGTGTATTGCAGAAAAACCATCTGTTGCGCGTGATTTGGCCGATATTCTGGGTGCGAAAACCCGCCGTGACGGATATTGGGAAGGCAATGGTTATTGGGTCAGCTGGACCATTGGCCATTTATGCACCTTGAAAGAACCGCAAGACTACAACGAAAACTGGAAATACTGGAAACTACAGGATTTACCCATTATACCTGCGTCCTTTGGTATCAAGGTAGTGGAGGAATCAGGAATAAAACGGCAGTTCGAGTGTCTGGAAAGACTAATCCAAGAATGCGCAGAGGTCATTAATTGTGGGGATGCTGGACAGGAAGGCGAGCTCATTCAGCGGTGGGTGCTTTTGAAAGCAAAATGTACAAAGCCCGTGAAACGCTTATGGATTTCGTCATTGACCGAAGAGGCTATACGAGAAGGATTTCAAAGGTTAAAAGCTGCCAGCCAATACGACAACTTGTATGCCGCTGGATCGGCACGTGCTATCGGGGATTGGTTGCTTGGCATCAACGCCACGCGCGCATTCACTAAAAAATTCGGAAACGGTGAGTCTACCTTATCCATTGGGCGTGTTCAAACACCTACCTTAGCAATGATTGTTCAACGCTACAAGGAGATTCAAGCATTTCATTCACAAACGTACTGGGAACTTAAAACCACGTATCGAGAGGTTGAATTTATGTGTCAAATACCGCGCCTCACGGCTGTATCTCGCGCCGAAAAAGGCTTGGAATACCTTAAACAACACCCATTTATAGTCACCCAATTCGAACAAAAGGAAGGCAAAGAGAGCAATCCTCGCTTATTTGATTTAACCGCCTTGCAGGTGGAAGGAAATAAGAAATTTGGCTTTTCCGCGGATGAAACCTTAAAACACGTTCAGAACTTATACGAAAAAAAAATCGTGAGTTACCCTAGGGTGGATACAACCTATCTTCCCGAAGACATGCATCCAAAAGTGAATGGTATTTTATCTGGAATGACTTATTATTCTCGCTTTACCCAAACCCTGTTGGAAAAACCCATTCCAAAACTGAAAACGGTTTTTGACAATAAAAAAATCACCGATCACCATGCCATTGTCCCTACCGGTGTCGTTCCATCCGGGATTACGCCCGATGAGCAAAAAGTGTATGATTTAATTGCACGGCGTTTTATCGCTGCTTTTTACCCTGAATGCAAGGTTTCCAATACGACCGTTTTGGGAAAAGTAGACCAGCTGGAATTTAAAGTTGGAGGGAAACAAATCCTTCATCCCGGATGGCGTGAAGTGTATGAGGATGAGGCGAAAACTCCCGGGGAAAGGCAAAAAGAAGAAGAACGTATCTTACCTCTTTTTACCGAAGGTGAACGTGGACCGCACGAGCCATTTATCCATGAAGGCAAAACATCGCCACCTAAATATTTTACCGAGGCAACACTGTTACGTGCTATGGAAACAGCCGGTAAACAAGTGGAGGATGAAGAAATGCGGGAACTAATGAAGGACAACGGTATTGGACGCCCCTCAACAAGAGCAAATATCATTGAAACACTATTCAAAAGAAAGTACATCGTTCGTCAACGTAAAAACATCGTTCCGACTCAAACAGGCATTCAATTGGTTGATATTATTGATAACCAATTACTAAAAAGTCCAGAACTCACAGGTCAATGGGAACGTAAGTTGAGGCAAATTGAAAAAGGAGAATACGCGCCAGATTTATTTAAAAAAGAACTAATTCAACTGGTGAGAGAACTAACGGATGAAGTGGTTTTTTCAACAAAACGACGGATAGAAAAAATCGAAGAACTACCCGAAGCTAAACCTACAGGTGTAAAAACGAAAACGGTCATTGATTGGTCCGAACATAGGTGTCCAAAATGTAAGAACCATCCACTTGTCATGGGAAAAACAGCCATTGGTTGCGTCAATTTTAACGCATGTATGTTCAAAATACCGAAAGAATTTAGGGGTAAAAAACTAACAGACAATCAATTAAAAGAATTAGCGATAAAAGGAAAAACAACCATTATAAAAGGCCTTGTTCTTCCAGATGGGTCTACTGGGTCCGGAAAGCTCATTCTGGATGGCGATTTCAACGTGCAGGTTGTTTAACGAGTTGAGGAAAAAACCATGTTAAAATTTCATTCCCTAGGTGCCCTATTAATGAAATTCTACTTAATTTCGTTGAAATTCGAGGGCAATGGCTGAGCTGAATGTGCTGGTTTTTTCGAGTCAGGAGGATGGAAACTCCAAAGAAGATTTATTTAATGTCACCGTTCCTGATGACATTATTCCCATGCGTTTTTTGGAAATTGAAACCAACAGGCTTGACTGGATTGATTTGAACAGTGAACTTTGTTACGATTGCCGTTTTGTTGCGCTGCTTCAAGAGGAACTCCATTTAAAAAAATACGAAGTCAATGATCCTGAATACTGGAAAACAGAAGGTTTTATTGTTGGATTAAATGGTGTTGGTGCGCCAAATGATTTTGATTATACCTTGATTGTTGACCGCATCGGAACACCAGAGTTTTTACCTTGACATCCTTAAATTCCCTTCATTCGAAGGAGTTCCGTTTTCAACTCCTCCTTGTCTGCCTTGGTAAATTTCTTATCCGCGTTTAAACTGCATTTTACCGTAAACCCGTATTGAAGCATAATTTCATCCTTAAGGTTGCTGTTGGCTCGTGCCTGAATGCCAAAAGAAAACGCATTCACAGGAAGCCATAACGATAAGGTTGCCGATGCAGCGCTTCCATTTTTTTGAAGCGATTTCAAATAAGTTAGGTAACCCAAATCAACGGTGAGAAATCGCCTTACCATTAAACTAAGTTGTGTATTCAAGTAAGACGGTTGCTGAACTAACCCTGTCGAATCTGGAAATAAGGCAAACCGACTTTCTAGGTAATCAACCCGGATTCCAACGCTATTCAATAAGTGGTTCCGATGTTTAAACTTCATGGCAGGGTTTAGGTGTAACTTCCGATATAATCCCAATGAAAAAACAGGAGTAAAGGTGTTAAATCTTAACTCTTTATGCTCTGGAAGGAAAATGCCAACTCCTGTTTCAATTGCCAATTGCTTGGGGCGAGATCGTAGTATTTCATGTTTTAAATGCTGGTAAGTTTTTTTATCTGCGTACGCTTCAAACTTTTCAATGCTTTTAAAATAAGGATAGGATGATTTAAGCGTTGGTATTTTTGAAAGCGCAAGGGCGTGTTTTTTAGCGTATAAGTCCGACTGTATTAACTCTATATCGTTATAAACCAGCCGTTTGTCTACTTTGTTTTTAATTGTTTGATAGGCAATCTCTGAACTTAAAGAAACAGCATATAAATCCACCATGTGTTTTTTGACCTGCGCAGGTGTAATGGATTCATATTCCAATAGTTTTTCTATTTCAAGGCGAATTTCATGGAATTTTTGTTTGTTTTCCACGGGCTTTTGACCCCATATCCCAAACGAGAAAAAAAACGTCATTAAGGCCATTAAATGCCTGAAAATGTTCATAGTTAAGTGGATTAACAGCAGTATTCAAGTTCAAAGATAAAATGAATTAAGTATTATTTGAGAAATAAAACCTTTAAACATAGAAAAAGCCCGTTTATCACGGGCTTTGACACTCCTATTTTACTTCTTTATTTCAAGTCAAATCGATCCAATTCCATTACTTTGACCCATGCGGAAACAAAATCGTTAACAAACTTTCCTTTCGCATCTTCACTCGCGTACACCTCCGCAAGCGCACGTAATTCAGAATTTGACCCAAAAATCAAATCGGCACGGGTAGCTGTCCACTTGATGTGACCCGTTTTACGGTCCTTCCCTTCAAACAATTGTCCGTAACTGTCAACTGCTTTCCACTCGGTGCTCATATCCAATAAATTAACAAAAAAAGCATTCGTAAGTTTGTCCTTTTCCGTAACTAATACCCCCTTATTTGAATTGTCGTAATTGGCATTTAAAGCTCGCATCCCGCCGAGTAAAACCGTCATTTCAGGCGCAGAAAGGGTTAACAATTGTGCTTTGTCGATCAATAATTCTTCGGTAGAAAGGGTGTAGTTGGTTTTCTGGTAATTTCTAAAACCATCGGCCATCGGTTCAAGAACAGCCATACCTTTACTATCTGTTTGTTCTTGTGTCGCGTCCATTCTTCCCGGTCGAAAAGGTACGTTGACCGAATGTCCGGCATTACTTGCTGCTTTCTCTACACCCACACAGCCTGCCAAAACGATTAAATCGGCCATTGATATTTTCTTTCCGTCTTTGGATTGCGCATTAAAATCGCTTTGGATTTTTGCAAGAATACTTAGCACCCTATTTAGTTGTTGGGGATTGTTTACTTCCCAATTCCGTTGTGGTAATAGTTGAATTCGTGCACCATTCGCGCCTCCTCTTCGGTCCGAACCTCTGTAAGTGGAAGCTGAAGCCCATGCGGTACTCACCATTTCACTGATGGATAAACCAGAATTGAGGAGCTGTGTGCGCAAAAGTGCAATGTCTTTTTCATTTACCAAGGGATGATTGACCGCAGGAATAGGATCCTGCCAAATGAGGTCCTCCTTCGGCGCCTCCGGACCAAGGTAGGTTGTTCTCGGACCCATATCGCGATGTGTTAACTTAAACCACGCGCGGGCAAAGGCCTCGTCAAATTGTTCGGGATTGTCAAGAAATCTCTTGGAAATGGGGCCATATATGCTATCGAAACGCAACGATAAATCTGTGGTAAGCATCGTTGGTTTGTGTTTTTTGTTCGGATCAAACGCATCGGGAATGGTTTCTTTACCTTCTTTCGCCACCCATTGGTGAGCGCCAGCAGGACTTTTGGTAAGTTCCCATTCGTTTCCGTACAAAATTTTGAAAAAACCTTGTCCCCATTTCGTGGGTGTTGCTGTCCAGGTAACTTCTAAACCGGAAGTAATCGCATCTTTTCCTTTTCCTGTTCCGTACGAACTTTTCCAACCAAAACCTTGTTCTTCTATCGCTGCTGCCTCGGGCTCTTTGCCGACGTGACTGGCAGGACCGGCGCCATGGGTTTTACCGAGCGTGTGCCCACCTGCAATCAAAGCAACTGTTTCCTCATCGTTCATTCCCATACGACCAAAGGTTTCTCGTATATCTTTAGCTGCAAGTAAGGGATCAGGATTCCCGTTAGGTCCCTCTGGATTGACGTAAATCAATCCCATTTGAACAGCGGCAAGTGGGTTTTCGAGCTTACGGCCATCAGAATACCTCTTGTCATCCAACCATTTCTTTTCTAATCCCCAGTAGACGTTGGATTCGGGTTCCCATACATCTTCTCGGCCTCCCGCGAAACCAAAGGTCTTAAAACCCATGTCTTCGAGGGCAACATTTCCAGTTAACACCATTAAGTCCGCCCATGATATTTTCTCTCCATATTTCTGTTTAATGGGCCAAAGTAATCGGCGTGCTTTATCAAGGTTAGCATTGTCCGGCCAACTGTTTAGCGGAGCAAAACGCTGCTGACCCGCCCTAGACCCACCTCGGCCATCACCTGTTCGATAAGTCCCGGCACTGTGCCAAGCCATGCGAATAAACAATGGTCCATAATGACCAAAATCTGCAGGCCACCAATCCTGAGACTGGGTAAGAATTGCGCGGATATCGCTTTTCAATGCGTTATAATCCAAACTACTGAATGCATTCTTGTAACTGAATCCCGGATTCATGGGGTTGGATTTTTCTGTATTGCTTCTCAATACGCTTAGGTCAAGTTGATTTGGCCACCATTCACGGTTTGTATTAGGTTCATTACTTTCAGAACCGATGGCAGCGGGCAGTTCTACCGCTTCAGTTGTAGCGCTGTTCGTTCCTTTATGAAACGGACATTTTCCGCCAGAAGACTGCTTGTTGTGCTGAGCAAAAGCAAAGGTCCCTGCCGTTAAAAAGCCTATTAATAAGTGTTTTTTCATAATTGTCAATTTTGGTGTAAAAGTATACGACGGTTTCCATCGTTTGTATTGATTCATTCAATGCCGCCATCGAAAATTTCAATCACTTTTTACATCAATCCATTAATATAGTCTAAGGCACTTCTTTTTTCAGAAAAAACAAGCGCGCATGTTTGTTGTTATTCTTGGGTATTCTACTTTTACGGCATGAACCCTTCCCGTCCTTTCATTTTTTTCAATTGGCTGACATTGGTACTTATCTACTTGGTAGTCGTTGCAGGAAGTTTTGTTCGAATTACAGGCAGTGGCATGGGATGTCCTGATTGGCCGAAATGTTTTGGTCAATGGGTGCCTCCAACGGCGCAAGAACAACTTCCAGGTGACTATCGTTCTGTGTTTTTGGAAAAACGAGAAAAAAAAATCAAGAAATTTTGTTCGTTTCTCCGAAAAATAGGGTTTGAAGAAACTGCCGTACAAATTGAGCAAGACCCAGGTTTGCTCGTAGAAGAACCATTCAATGCTGCCAAAACTTGGACAGAATACATCAATCGGTTGCTTGGGTTTTTAGCGGGCAATGCCATGCTCATAGGTTTTGTTTGGTTGTTGATTTATTACAGAAAACGTAAATGGGTGTTCCTTACTGCATTAAACCTGATACTTATGGCCATAGAGGCATGGTTTGGTTCTATCGTAGTTGCTTCGAACCTTGTTCCATGGACCATCACAGTGCATATGTTGCTGGCGTTGGTCATCATCGGTATTCAACTGTACATGGTTGCACAAATTAGTCCGTCACAACAACGGCGTATTTCCTTGCCGGCCGTGATGAAAGGACTATTGTGGGCGGTCTTGTTAATAACCATCTACCAAATGTTTCTTGGAACACAAGTTCGGGAATACATCGATGAATTGACCCGACAGGGGTTCGGAAGGGAAAGTTGGACCGATAAGCTCGGGTGGGACTTCTTTATTCACCGCAGTTTTTCGTGGTTGGTCCTTGGCTTTCTGGTCTATATTGCTTGGCAAAACGAGCGAACGCAAAAGCTGATGATCTTGCGTAGTGCTTTTATTGTGTTGGTGTTGGAACTTGTATCGGGTGTTTTACTTGCCTATGCCGATATGCCCGGACTTGTACAAACAAGCCACTTGATATTTGCTGCGGTGCTCTTTGGAATCTTATTGATGGCCGTAATACGGCTGCAACAAAAAACAGATTAAGGGCCGGTATGTTCAATCACTTATGATTGATAGATTGACTCGCATCTTTTTTTGCCTCATAACTGATTATCGGACACAAATAGCCGTAAGAAAGCCCTTACGGCCGTTTGTGTGCCAAGTTAGCCAAAAGTGGCTAGGTTAGGTTCTGTTAAAATGCACCTGATTGAGGAGACACTATGAAAAAATCAGTTGCCTCGACGATGGTGGAGTACTGTTTTTCTCCTTTTTTGTTTTCATAGGACTGATGTATCAATTTTCCATCGAGGAATACCTCCAATCCTTTTTCAAGGAAACGCTCTGCTTTCTCTGCCAGCATGCCCCAAGCGTTGATCATATGCCATTGGGTATTCTCCTGCCATTCACCTGCTTTGTTTTTAAAACGCTCATTGGTAGCAAGTGTAAAGCGTACACGCTTACGACCGCTGTTCAGGTTTGTTACTTCGGGCTGAGCCCCTAATCTTCCAATCAAACTTACCTTGTTTTTTAAATTGTTCATGTGTTCGTTTTTTATGTTTGACACTAAGTTGTGAACCGGTCCACTATTTCACTGAATCGGCAAGGCAAATTTCCGCTGACCTGATTAATGGATTCGGTTTTTAAATACTTACTTTCGAATGTTTTTCGTTTATTACCCTATGTTGCGTTCGGTTGCGCAGGATTTCGCTATCCTGCGCAACCGAACTAACCAAAAAAACAGTTATGATTCATTGGCTGAACTCTTCCCCACCTGAAGTTCCATTTATGGCTTCTATTTTTAACTACTTCTTATCTGACGATTTGGAAGGATACACAGAATACGATATCCAAACCTTGGAGTTGGTAAAAACCATTCCGGGTTACCTCGGATATGAAAGCATGAAACACGAAGGAAGAGGTTGTTTCATAAGTTATTGGACAAATGAAGAAGCCATAAAAGCATGGGCTCGTCATCCTATTCATGTGGAGGCAAAAAAACACGGTGCGTCAAAATGGTACCGCTATTACCACAGTGCAATCGCAGAAGTGAAATCCTTTCACCAACATACGCTTTAATGAAGACTCCTTCCTTTTATATGCCGCACTTTTCTTGTACCTTTAATGCCTTACTGTAGCAATCTATGCCTTTCAATTCGATTTTTTCATGGTTCATCAAAAAACGAATACACCAAATCGAATTGTTTAAAAAATACCCACTGGATGTGCAACAGGAACTTTTTGAACGCTTTGTCAAACAAGGAAGTAGCACCGTATTCGGCAAGCAACATAAGGTTAAAAGTTCCTCCAGTTATGCTGCTTTCAGTAGACAAGTTCCTCTGCATGATTATGATCATTTCAAGCCATATGTTGACCGTACCATGGCGGGTGAAAACAACTTATTATGGCCAGGAAAAACAAAATGGTTTGCAAAATCAAGCGGTACCACTTCCGGCAGAATCAAACTGATTCCTGTAACCAAAGAATCACTCTTCGATTGCCACTACAAAGGAGGAAAGGATTTACTTGCGCTGTATTACCACAATTTTCCAAACAGGAAGTTATACAACGGTAAACACCTCATCATAGGTGGAAGCGCACAAATCAACAAACTTTCAACCGACTCTTATTTCGGTGATTTATCGGCCATAATCGTAAAAAACCTTCCTTGGTGGGCTGAAATTCGACGAACTCCGGCCCGAGAAATTGCACTTATGAGCGAATGGGAAGAAAAAATCGAAAAAATGGCTCGCGAAACGATCAAAGACGACGTTTACATTTTAGCTGGCGTGCCCAGTTGGACCCTCGTACTCGCTAAACGCATCCTTGACATCACCGGAAAAAAGAACCTAAAGGAAGTCTGGCCAAACCTCGAACTTTTCATGCATGGTGGCGTGAGTTTTACACCCTATAAATCCCACTTTCATTCCCTGATACCCGACGCAGAAATGCACTACGTGGAAACCTATAACGCCTCCGAAGGTTTTTTTGGAATTCAAGATGAAAACAACCGCGACGAATTACTCCTTATGCTGGACTATGGTATTTTCTATGAATTTATTCCTATGGATCAATTCAACGGAACAGCTTCGGAAAAAGTCATTCCATTGGGTGAAGTAGTGACTGGTAAAAATTATGCCATGGTCATTTCCACCAACGGTGGCCTGTGGCGTTACATTATTGGTGATACCGTGCGTTTCACCTCCGTCAGTCCTTACCGATTTAAAATTACAGGTAGAACAAAAAGTTTCCTAAATACTTTCGGTGAAGAAATCATTGTCGAAAATGCGGAGAAAGCAGTGGCTTATGCATGTGAAAAAACCAATGCGGTTATCCGTGATTACACCGCTTGTCCTATCTTCATGTCGGATACCACAAATGGCGGGCATGAATGGTTTTTCGAATGGTTTAAAGCTCCAGACGATACACAGCGTTTTTCCCGACTGCTCGACGAACGGTTGAGGGAGTTGAACAGTGATTACGACGCCAAAAGATACGGCGACATGGTATTGAAAGAACCCAACGTGCGTGTAATGGCAACCGGCACTTTCGATCATTGGTTGCGTGCGCACGGTAAACTCGGTGGTCAGCATAAAATCCCCAGGCTGAGCAATGACAGGGAAATGGCGGAACAACTTTTGCAAATTTGTTTGTCTTAACGGTTCGTTCCATGAAGGTGTTACGCTTTTTTTTAATTCTAAGTTGCGCATTTCACGTGAGCGCACAGGAGGTGGACTCTTTGCTTTGGGAAGAATTCCAATCGGTACCTGCAACAAAAAACACGACATGGACAATCGACCGCTTTGGCAACCATTACCTATGCCAAGATGGAGTCATGTTGAAATACGATACGTTAAGCCATTTAACTTTTAAGCAGAGTATTAAAAAACTAGGAAACATCAAACATATCATGGGGGTGAATGCCATGAAAATTTGGGTTTTTTCCGAGGAACAACAACGTTTATGTGCTTTTGATAATACGCTCACTCCGGTTGAATCCTGTTTAAACCTGAGCGACTTGGGGTTTGAATACGTTGCTCAAGTATGTCCCTCTGCACAGCCCGATCGCCTGTGGATTCTGGATCAGGTGAATTCCCGTTTGGTACAATACCATCTTTCACAACATAAAAATGCAATTGAAATATCAAATTTAAAAGGGATTCTATCTATTGACGAAGTGATTAAAATGGAAGAAAGCGGGAATAACCTGTTCATCTCTGATAAAAACGGCCTCATCTTCCGCTTGGATGTCTACGGAACATTAATGGACGCATACGAATTAGGGGCGTTCATCGATTTTACAGTTGAAAACAACCGACTTCTCGTGCTTTACCCCGACCGATTGATGGCCATGATGTTGGACAGTGGTGAAAAATACAACCTAACACTACCTGTTGCATTCCCAACAGGTTTGGAGTTATCGGGAATGAACCTCTACCTCAAAACGGAAAATAAAATTTTGAAATACCGTGCGGTTTCCACGCCGTAGTTCTGCGTTTTTTGTAATTTAGACCTCTAAATCGGAGAAATTATGCATGTTGCCGTGGCAGGAAATATCGGTTCAGGAAAAACCACACTTACCAAATTATTGGCGAAGCATTATGGTTGGGACACGCACTTTGAGGACGTGGAACAAAATCCCTACCTGAATGACTTTTACAACGACATGCAGCGATGGTCATTCAACCTTCAAATTTATTACCTAAACAGCCGATTTACCCAAATTCAAGAAATTAAGGAAACGGAAAAAAACGTCATTCAGGACCGCACCATATACGAGGATGCGTTCATATTTGCACCCAACCTTCATTCCATGGGACTGATGACAACCCGTGACTTTGAAAATTACTTCTCCCTCTTCAACTTAATGGATTCGTTCGTTTCCTCTCCGGATTTATTGATTTACCTGCGTGCTAGCGTGCCTACTCTTGTTAGTCAAATTCAACAAAGAGGACGGGATTACGAAGAAAGCATTCGCTTGGATTACCTAAAGCGACTAAACGAGCGTTACGAAGCTTGGATTGCCACTTACGATAAAGGAAAGTTGCTCATCATAGACATCGACAACAACCGTTTCCCAGAGAACCAAGAGGACCTCGGGAAAATCATAAATGCCATCGATGCAGAAATTCATGGTTTATTCTAACCCGCACAAGTACCAATGATTGTTGTTACCGGAGCCGCTGGATTCATTGGCAGTTGCTTGGTGAGTCGACTCAATCAGGCAGGATTTCACGACATTGTTGCTGTGGACGATTTTTCCAAGCACGAAAAAGACAACAACCTTACTGAAAAACACCTCATTGCCAAAGTGGGAAGAAAGGACTTCATTTCCTGGTTGAAATCCTTCGGTTCAGAGGTTAAATTCGTGTTTCACATTGGCGCACGTACCGATACAACGGAATTCAATAAAGAAATATTCGACGAACTCAACCTTCATTATTCTCAAGATGTTTGGCGTTTGTGTGCGGAACTGTCCATACCACTGGTTTACGCAAGTTCCGCTGCAACCTATGGTTTAGGTGAATTTGGGTATGAAGACAACCACGAAATAGTGGAAAAGTTAAAACCACTCAATCCTTACGGTGATTCAAAAAACGATTTCGATAAGTGGGTGCTTCAACAAGTGCTCCATCCACCTTTTTGGGCAGGATTGAAGTTTTTTAATGTGTATGGCCCCAACGAATACCACAAAGGACGCATGGCCAGTGTTATTTTTCACGCATTTCACCAAATTCAAGATCACGGCAGCATGAAACTCTTCCGTTCCCATCGACCGGATTACACCGATGGGGGACAGCTTCGTGATTTTGTGTATGTCAAAGACGTGGTTGAAATATGCTTGTTTTTATTGGAAAAACAGCCGGAAAGCGGCATCTACAACCTTGGATCCGGCAAGGCACGGACCTTTTTGGACCTTGCCAAAAACACCTTTTCAGCGATGAAACGAGAGGAACACATTGCATTTATAGATACCCCAGCCGATATACGAGATAAATACCAGTACTTTACAGAAGCCAATATGGCAAAGCTTGTTGATGCCGGGTACACGAAAACCATGCATACACTAGAGGAAGGCGTAACCGATTACGTCACCAACTACCTTCTGCCGGAAAAATACTATTAAAGGATTGCAACCCTAAACCGCCACTACTGCTTTAATATGTGGGTGCGGGTCATAATTCAATAATTCAAAATCCTCGGGTTTAAACGAAAAAAGGTCTGTAACCTCCGGGTTTATCTTCATCTCGGGCAATGGACGACATTCCCTTGAAAGCTGCAAGTTGGCCTGTTCAAGGTGATTCAAATACAGGTGTGCATCACCAAAGGTATGAATGAATTCACCTGGCTTTAATCCACATACTTGTGCCAGCATCATGGTTAGCAACGCATAAGATGCTATATTAAAAGGAACACCAAGGAATGTATCAGCCGAGCGTTGATAAAGCTGGCAACTTAGCGTTCCATCGGCGACATAAAACTGAAACAATGAATGGCATGGAGGAAGCGCCATTTGGTCCACATCCGCCACATTCCACGCCGAAACGAGTAAACGCCTAGAATCAGGGTTGGTTTTAAGTTGCTGAACAAGTGCGCCAATCTGATCAATTGTTCTACCATCGGCCGTGGGCCAACAGCGCCATTGGCGTCCATAAACAGGTCCAAGGTCTCCATGCTCATCTGCCCACTCATCCCAAATCGTGACATTATGATCGTGTAAGTACTGGATGTTGGTGTCGCCGCGAAGAAACCACAACAACTCCACAATTATGGAACGTAAATGCACTTTCTTGGTCGTAACCAATGGGAAACCATCTTGTAAGTCAAAACGCATCTGGTAACCAAACACCGATAATGTGCCTGTACCTGTGCGGTCCTCTTTCTTGGTGCCATGATCAAGAATGTGTTGTAAAAGCTGGTGGTATTGTTCCATGAAATACGTTGTATGTGGTACGAATTTAAGAAATTACAAGGGATGTACCTGTTTACTTTTCTGTATTTCTTTTCAATGTGACACCTGTTTTTCTTCGTTCTAAAAAGTACCAACACAACCAAGCAATGTAACCCAAAACAGAAATACCAACGGATATTCGAAGTAACTGAGAATCGAATGTGTAAACCAATAAACCTTTCTCCCTCGCAGGAATGTTTACCCCCATGAAAGCATCATTTACCCTACGAATTGCTAGCGGTTTTCCATTCAAGCTTGCCTTCCATAAATGATGGTAATTTTGACTTATTACCACCAATGAAGGTCGCGTATCGTTGTTTTTCAGTTTGACAGAAAAGGTGTTAGACCCAATGTAAGGGTTTGAAAGCACGCATTGATTGCTCCAGTCGGTGATAAGATCACGCTTTACTTCTGATTGCCACAAGACATTTGGTCGTGGGGATTTTACTCCTTTCGAGTTAGCCACATAAAACAATGGGTTTTCTTTTGCCCATTCCATTCTACCGTTTCGTTCGAGCACATTAAATTGCTTGAATTGAGTTTGATTGTGTCCTTCGAATGTGAGGCGCTTATGCAACGTGGCAGTGTTTCGCCAAATACCTTCCATTTTCGGGGAATAGTTTTCAACCAACAAACGGTATGGAATCGTTCCATCGCCTTGATTAATTGAGTTGGGTAATTGGTTGAAATAGCGCGCATATTCTCTGTTTTTATATGGAAAATAGATTGTATATGGTCCAGTAACATGGCTATATAAAAGCAAATCCAAAACGATGAGTGCCACAAACCATCTAGCTGAAAAAGTAGATTTCCGACCCATAAACAAGAATACGCCTATCAATACCATTGCCACCAGTGCATTCAATAGTAGCCACGTTCGAATGGAGAAAGGCGCTGACTGTTTTAGTTGAGTAATCTGTTGAAGTAACGATAATAACTCGTTTTTGTGTGACACAAAAAACGCCATAAAGAGCGTTCCAACGAAAACGATAAGCAGAACGAACGCCATTCTAGTTATACGCATTGGATGTTCGCTCCTCCTCCAACGATCAAAGCCTATGGCTGCCAGCGCACTTGCGATCAACAATAGGTGCGCGCGAAACAACGAGGGATGACGGAACAATCCAAAACCAGGTAAGGAATAAAACCCGCGGTACAACAGTGTTGATCCTCCCGCACAGAGGATAAGAAAGAGGAGAAATCCCAGCCATAACAACTGAGTGTTTTTTTCCCTCCAATACCACAACGTACTAAACATAAACAACAGCGGTAATAACCCAATGTAAGCACTGCGCATGGTAAGGTCTGTACCCTCAAACCAAGATGAGTCAGAAAGGGTAACATATGGAAACACAAAAGAAACATAGGAACGGTAGTCAAATGGATTTTGAAGCAGAAAATTACTGTATGGCAGTTTATTAGCACGACCAAAATATGGCAGAAACTCGTATACCGACACGAACAATGGAAAAAGAATGGCAACCAACAATGCCACATATAAAATGCCCTTTCTCCAATCAATCCATGTGTTCCAGCTCAAGCCTTGTCGCCACCGACGAAAGAAAAAAAGCAACAAAATACATGCGAGTAAGTAAATTAAAACAATCGAATAGGCAGGACTCGCTGTTGTTAGGTGCATGGCCAGAAAAAAAACAAGCAATAGGGCATATTGGGTTTGTTGTGTTTTTAACCATTGGACAAAATGGTACACAATCAAAGGTAAAAACGCTGCACCGGCAATAAAAATCATGATTTGGGTGGTTCCAAGCATAAAGCCTGAAAGTCCGTATGTCAAGCCCATGACAAACCTTGCGGAATTTGTTTCCACCACCAATTTGGCACACGTGTATGCACCCATTGCGCCAACCAATACATAAATCAGCAGTTCGATGGTTAACGAGGTAGTGTTGTAAGGTCCTAGGCATTGTAGGAGAAACACAAATGGGTTGTACATGCCATTCTGTAAGTCACTATACGCTGGATAACCAAAGTGTTGAAAGGGATTCCAAAAAGGCCATTCACCTTGATGCATAGCAAAACCTACAAAATGCCTGTATGGCAAGTAACAGTCGATGTTATCCCACTTGGGTATGTACAAAAACGATGACAACGGCCAATAGGCCAATAAGACCACAACACACAGGAGCAAGGCGGGCCTAATGCGCTGTAACCAAAGGAACATCGAAGCAAGCATATCTCGAAAATAAGCATTCGAAAGGAGTTTATTTGCCTTTGATGCACATCTATATTACCTTGCGTAAATTAAACCCGATTTCATATGCGTTGGTCCTTATTTTTGTTAGAAGCCTGTTTAAGTTTTCTGGTTATGTCCCAAGCGCCCACAACGGTTAAAAAAAAACACCTTGGCACCTACCGCGGAGAGCTACCCGCTTACACCCTCACATGGGGAGTCGAGCAAGTGCCTGTGTCGGCTTGTCCCATTGTCGTGAGACTAGGTGCAAACGATTTTTCCATTCAACTCGGGGAACAACGTTATAAGGGAACATGGAGAATCTCATTTCAAACAAGTGACTATTACCAATTAGAAGGTTTTATTCCCGGACGTGTCGTATCGGAACAATTCCAGCTTTATAAACAACGCAGAATACTGATTCGGGAGGGTATATTCACACAACCTAATGCCGTATTAGAATTGGAAGAAAAGTAACCAATCGTCATTTGATATACAGGTGTGCTCTTTTCAATTAATTCCATTACTTTTACCCAACCGAAATCTATTAAGCTTCCTCTACGTAAATGCAGTCATTGTCCATTAAACACTTTTTACCCCTACTTTACATCGCTTCCATACTTGCATTTTTTTCCTGCAACTCCTCCCCTAAAAAGAAAGAGGTTGTGATACAAAAAGATGAAGACACCCACGAAATGTTGATTTCAGGCAGAAACAACCTTAAACTCACTTTGTACGTAGACACCGTCATCAATAAAAAGAAAAAAAGGCAATGGCGGGTGCAACTTTCGATGTCCGCAGACTCCATCTCTTTAAAAAAATTCGTGTGGTACAAAGACTCCCTTGAAGACGGGTTTACGCAAGTACTTACTCAATGCATGAAGGTCCCACATCAAAAGCCTGTGAGCGTCAATTTTGAGTTTGTCGAAAATCGGTTTGAACTGGTTGATGCGCTACCCGGTTCACTTATTGACACCGCTGCATTGCGCGTACAAATAAGGCGCATTGAACAGGAAAAACAAGTTGTTTTAGACCTTAATCAGGCAGACTTGTACGTACATCCTACCTATGAAAAGGACAGTCCAGAGACAGAAGAAGGTAAAAAAGCGCTGGATAAATGCCTGAAAAGCACTATAAGCCTCAAACACGAAGATGAAACATTTAAACTAACCTTCAAAGATTTCGGTCCATGGCTGCACTTGGATACTTCTATGAAAATACTAATAGATACATTGCCTTTTCAAGAATATATAGCAGATGTTGCATTAAAAATTGATCCCCCCGTGTCTGAATTTTTGGCACTAGAGCCCGCCGAAACAGATAGCACAACTGAAAACGTATTTATTCCAAGGGTCAACGTGTTCAAAGAAATGGCATCAATAGCTAAGTTGATTCCCTTAGGGAAAAAATCAACCTATACCATGGCCTTTTCTTCTGTTCCTATGCTGCATGGATTTCGGGAAGGACACTCCAGTTTTGTCGAAGTCAACCTATCCCTTCAAAAACTTTGGCTCTTTAAAAAAGGTTGCTTGATTTTAGAAACTGACGTAGTGACCGGAAACAAAAAAACCGGGCACCAAACACCGAAAGGTGACTACAGCGTACGCTACAAAACGAAAGATCGAGTGCTTCGGGGGCCGGGTTACGAAGCCTTTGTAAGGTATTGGATGCCCTTTTACAAAGGATATGGATTGCATGACGCAGATTGGAGAAGAACCTTTGGTGGAACCATCTGGGAGCGCGCAGGTTCGCACGGGTGTGTGAACATGCCTGTTCGAAATGCACCTATCGTTTACAATAATGTCAGCGTTGGCACCAAGGTTTTTGTAAATTAGGGCAGTTGTTCGTTGCGCAGGATTTGAAAAAGGTAGTTCGTTGCGCAGGATTTGAAAATGGTTGTTCGTTGCGCAGGATTTGAAATCCTGCGCAACGAACCAAAAAAACACAAAAAAATGAAAAAACAAGCATCTATTATCCTTTTCACAATTGCTTTGGCAGTCAATGGACTTACTTCATGTGGAGAGGGAGGCGAAATAGAAGGAAACGAAGGAATGGAGCAGGAAATGGACATGCAAGGTAATAACGAAGGTATGAACCAAAACATGGATATGCAAGGTGACAACGACGGCATGAACCAAAACATGGACATGCAAGGTGACAACGACGGCATGAATCAAGACATGGAAATGCAAGAAGAAAACGAAGGAATGGAATAACCCCCTATCTGCCAATCTTTATAAAAAATAATTGGTTAAAGAGTACGCGAAGGTAAGGTAAAATAACGTGTCCGATACCCACTCGAAACCCTTGTTTGATTGACGGTTAAACGCAAAAGTGAGAAAAAAGGATAACGGAATCGTCAATAAACTAAAGCGTTCGATTTGGTTGAATAAAAAGTAATCCGCTAATCCAAGAATTACGGCAATCAACACCAGAAACCACAAAATCCTAACCAAATTTTTCAACCTGCTGGAAGATTTTTGCATCCGGGAACGGATACTTAACATGCTTAGCATGAACAATAAACTGAATAAGGCAGAAGTGATTAAAAAATCCGTTTGTTTCTTGTAGTAAGTACCTGTCTCTTGTATAATCTGCAATTCAATGCTGTGTTTGGCATACCATAAATAGGCAGCACCGTAAAGCAACGGCAATCCAAACCCTAAAATTACCAGCACCATTTCACGAAAAACAAACGGACGCAATGACCACAACATCATTAAAAGAACGGGCAACAAGGCAATCAATGGCGGGTGGAAAACCGCTGCCAAGCCTCCAAAAAAAGCACCATTAAACGCATGTTTCCTACCATCCTCATTTTGACGGAGTAAAAAATATTGGTACAAAAGTATGATAATGCATGAGTGAGCCAGTAAGAGTCCATCCAAGCTGTAAAATGAGTGATAAAAACTCATGCAAACAACATAAAGTAAGGCAGAGGTATAGGTATTGCGTTCGTAAAAAGTGTTTTCATTGTAAATCCAACTAATTGCAAAGGCATTAATACAAACGATGATTGGGGCTAATATTTTAGGTATCCAAGCCTGTTCAAAAGTGAACTTTCCCAACAACCCAAGGTTGGAAGTCGAATCCAGCTCGTAACAACCCGTGATATCATTCAAGGCATAATAAATACCTGCCAAAACCGGTATTAATAACAGTACACCAACCCTGTTAGCCTGAAAAACACGTAACACGCAGCGAATTTAAGTAATTCTGTTTGAGCGACAGGGACATTGAGTTGAATTCATTTCCATTCAACCCGTTTTTTCTTGGTTCTTTGTTTTTTTCATTTATCTTTGCGCGCTTATCGTACGTGCGATTCAATCTAAAAAATTCCCTATGGCAAACGAAAAAACACGATACTCTGATGCCGAGTTAGCTGAGTTCAAAGAGTTGATTCAAAATAAGTTAAAAGAAGCCCAAGTGGACTATCAGCTCTTAGTGGGTTCCCTGTCTCACAACGACGACCATGGGACAGACGATACTGGACGCACCTTCAATATGATGGAGGATGGATCCGAAACACTTTCCAGAGAGGAAGTAGCTCAACTCGCGGCACGACAAGAAAAATTCATTCAAAACCTACAAGCAGCGCTCGTCCGCATCGAAAATAAAACCTACGGACTTTGCCGTGTAACGGGAAAACTGATACCCAAAGAACGCTTGCGTCTTGTTCCACATGCCACAATGAGTATCGACGCAAAAAATGCCCAAAACAAATAATTCCATAACATCCAAACTTTACCTCGTCGGAGGAATTGTTGCGTTGATTCTCCTGCTAGATCAGGCACTTAAAATATATATTAAAACACAATTTGATCCTGGAGAGGAAGTGTCTGTTTTCGGAAACTGGTTTGTGCTTGAATACATAGAAAACCAAGGTATGGCTTTCGGTACAACCTTTGGCAACAAAATTTGGCACAAACTTGCCTTAAGCATCTTTAGGATCGTAGCCATTGGTGCCATTTGCTACTATTGGTGGAAACAAGCAATACAAGGTGCCAGAACTGAATTTTTACTTGCCATTGGGCTCATACTTGCCGGCGCCACAGGGAACCTCATAGATTCCATGTTTTATGATTTTATTTTTACCTATGACCCATGCGTTTCCTTCAACCACCTTAAAGGATCGGGGATTCTAACAGACTGCGGTGTGTTTGGTCAAATCGAAACCAGGCATACAGGCTTTCTACTTGGAAATGTGGTGGACATGTTTAAGTTTCACGCCGTTTGGCCGTCATGGATGCCTTTGATTGGTGATTCTGAAGTATTTCCCGCCATTTGGAATGTCGCAGACTCCGCTATTTCGGTAGGGGTAGGAATGGTCTTCATTCGCCAACGAACCTATTTTAAAAAGGAAGAAAAAAACATTACTTCTTCTGAAGGGGTTGTAGAAGAAAACGAGAGCACGCCTAAAAACGAGCTGTAAATCCTCCCATGACTTGTATCGGCTGTACGGGGTAATTATACCACCGCTGATAGCGTTGAGAAGCAATGTTATTAAGTTGAATAAAAGCCGATATCCGCTTGCTGTATCGGTACTCCACTCCTAAATTCACGTCAGCAATAAGACCCAAATCCTTCGCGAATTGGCCGTTTTCCTCAATGGCACCTTCTTCCATCTGATACAACAAGGATTTTCTGCCGCCATCCATCTGGTAGTCTAACTGAATGATGAACTTATCAAACAAATTGTAATGCCCACGAATCAATAACTGCCAAGTGGGTAAATTCCAAGCGTAAGTATTATTCAATAAAGAATACGAAAAATAGCGCCCTTGCGCTTCAATTTTTAATTTTTCATTCAGCTGGTAAACCAATGATCCTTCTACCGTTGCTTGCTCCAAAGTATCATAAATCACATTGAATTTATTCGTCGGTGAATAAACCGTATCCATAACAAAGAGGGCTTTGTCTTTTATTCGGGCAAAACTTGCTCCCACGTGAAAACCAATACGCTTACTCAACGTTCCTTTAAAGCCAGCATACACATCCATAGGAGTGTTTTCATTTCTCAATACCAAGTTGGTCAATAAAAACTCGTTGCGGTCGGTAAGCGTTCTATAAGTAGTTTGTTGAATTCCACCGCGAACCCCCAGGTATGGAATGAAAATATTATTGAAGAATGAATATTTCAGTTCAATCTGTGGGAAGACATACGCTTTTGTTTTCTCATTCACGTCAATGGCAAGATCAAAACCAACCGTAGCTTTGAACCGATTGTTCAATAAAAATGTCGCTATGTTTGGTTTTAAATTGATGAGTGTATTATTTCTGACCAATCCTGTATCTAATGCAAACGCATTCGTGTCGCCTTTTTGTCCATACTTATACCCATTGTAACGCACACCTAACTCCAAGCCAAACAAATCCCGCTTCGTCTGGTATTTTCCACTGGCTAAAAAAGCAAAAGTGTTTTCCCTGCCCCTCCATGATGATAAGGTGTCTTCTTCGGGCTTCTTCGAAGAAAAATGCTGGTACTTCGCCCCAAGGGTGTAATTCAATTTCGCCGTATCCTTGACATGTGAAGCAAATGAAAAATCACCACCAATAGCCTGGTATCGTTGTGTGTTTTCCTTCTTATCAATGGAATCAGTAGGAATCTTCCAGCCGTAATAATGAAGGCCTTGGTTCTGGTAATACAACCCAGAATTTAACGTGTATTTCGTCTCGTGAATCGCGCCGTATGCATTGAACTTGCTGCGGTCAAACTGAGCAGGTGCATATCCTTCAAAATTTCCAAATGAACTGATATGCTTTGCATGAACACCATAAACAAATTTCCTGGACCGTTTTGAGTCGAAATAAATTTCACCCAAGGGCATCAACTCGCTTCCTATTCCAAGTTTTACATAGGTAGAGTAAAGTGGATTCAACTTGGATTCCGTTTTTATATTAATCGCCTTAATGGGTTCTGTAGCAATGGTTGTTGGGTATTGAAGCACGAAATACGGATAATCCCTAGTCTTTGTGGTAATCGTTGTGTCCAATATTTTCGGGTCTTTGGTGATGCGAAAAGCCGGTTCCACCTTACGGTTACCTACTCCGATTAACTGAACCTCATCGCCCTGAGCAAAAAGCTGGTGTGAAGACACCAAAAGAATTATAGAAAATATGTGTTTCAACTTAATTTTCATCGTTCAACTCAATTTCAGTTTCGCCCTCTTCTTTGATTGACTTAGGGCTGTTCTTCATCTGCATCAACTCATCCCACAGGTCGTTTGCCTCAGGTAAAATATCGTCTTCTTTATCCGGATAATTTTCAATCACAGAAGTCAACGTTTGCTCGGCCTGGAACAAATCGTTTTGTGCCATGAGTATGCGTGTTTGCAAGATCAATCCTTTCGCAATCCAATAATTATAGGCTGGCTTCATTTTGATTAATTCCCGAACTAGTTCATCAGCCTTCACATAATTCTTTTGCTGGTACTGCATTTCAGCCAAGGTAAATTTCGACTCAGCCCCCATTGCCGTGGTGGTGTTCTTTACCACCCATTCCAACGACACACGGGCGGGTTCATAATAACTCAAATGGTAATTCGAAAAACCGTGGGCATACTCTGCCTCCAAACGCAACGTGTTGTTGAGCTGCGAACTTGCCAACACCGCCTTGGCTGCCTTGGCTGCCTGTTCCCAATTTTCGGTGAGAAAATTCGAACGCATCAAACCAAGGTTGGCATTGAATAAAACACCTGGTTTTGAGGTCACATCTAACAGCCGCTGATAATAAGGAATAGCCTGTTCGAATTGTCCGTTATTGTATAAATGCTGGGAAACCGTAGAGGCTGCATACTCCGTATAGGAGTTGTTTGACCCTTCAAGCAAGCGTTGGTATTCCTCCACGGCCTTTTCCTTGTTGCCATTTGCGAGGTATGAATTTGCAAGAAAATAACGGGCGTCAATGGCATATTTTCCACTTGGAAAACGGTCGAGGTATTTCTCAAAATGCATGATTGCGTTTGTAAAAGAACTGTCGTTGTAGGCTTCAATACCCGGAGCATAAAACATCCCTTCCTTTTCATCTTCCGAAACATTTGCACACGCATAATCAGATGCAAGTGTGCTGGCTTTCTCAGGCTGCTTCATGATGTTATACAAATCTAACAAGCCTCGCACCACCTTTTCACATACTTTACTGTCTGTTCCATATTGTTCCAAAATCGCTTGATACGCAGATTCAGCCCTTCTGTACTCGGTTTGCTTGGTGTAGATATCCGCTAACTCTATGTAACTGTTCACGACTAAATCAGACGATGGGTATTCGCTAATTACCCTATTGAAATAAGTCGTGGCTTCTGAATATTCGGCCTTGAATTTATAGGTTATTCCTAACTCATAAATGGCCGACAAAACAAACTTCGAATCGGAATAATTGTTAACCAGCGTTTTAAGTCGACTGATTTTTTCAACGTCATTGCCTGCGTACCCATATGACTTCGCTAGGTAATAGAGGGCCTGGTCCTCAAAGCCTGACTTTAGGTTGTATGCACTGAGGTAATTTTTTATTGCGTTTTCATTCTGTAAAAGGGTGTAGTAGCTGTCTCCAATTCGCAGGTACGCATCTGCCAATTGTTGCTTGTTTGATGAAGACGATTGCGTAAAGAAGGTGAAATTATCCAACGATTGAGAGGCGTCGTTCTTTTTTAAATAGGCATAGCCCAAATTGTAATAAGCGTCTGGTTTCAATCCGGATAATGTTGCTCCGGGCATCAATACAAAATCGCGGTACGCTTTTATGGCCTTATCGAGTGTTTTTGCTCCTTTAAGTCCATCTAATCGATAATGCGCATCGGCCGTCCAAAATTTTGCTCTGGCTGAAATAACCATATCCATGGGGTGACGTTCAACCAACTCAAATGCTTTTATTGCCGACGTGTAATCCGCATTTTGAAACAACTCAACTCCCCGATTGAAGGCTACCAACTGATACGCCATCTTTAAGTCATTGTCTTTATTTGGGATTTTTTCCAACGATGCCAATGCCTTCTCATAATTGTTCGTCGACGTATACACGTTTACCAAGTATTGATTGACATCCGATCTTCTTGTAGAGGAGGGAAATTCATTTAAAAACCTTTCAAGGGCAATCACCGCTTCATCGTATGGATTGATGTCTAATTCATAGGATAAAATAGCGTAATTGTACAACGCATCCTCTTGTAAGTAAGCATCCGAGCTGATTTTGGCCGCCGACTCGAAGGCAGAGCGCGCT
>Ga0315902_10001728_pt1 | contig 34761 bp, 33 predicted proteins | sample LakEriMetagenome_9_FD_203523 | JGI IMG/M metagenome (GOLD analysis project Ga0315902, IMG submission 203523) | Freshwater fungal communities from buoy surface, Lake Erie, Ohio, United States - Buoy 12 MA117 | ecosystem: Environmental > Aquatic > Freshwater > Lake > Lake biofilm | place: USA... | reverse complement strand
TCGATTGCTTTGATTGCATCTGCATAACCATCTCGCATTCGCTCTGCAAGCGATTTAGCAAACTCGCCTTTATACGCCGCAATAGCAGCAGCCGCATTTAGTGCAACGGCATCTCGAGGTGCACCTTTCTCGCCATTAAATATTGCTCGTGAAACCTGTGCATTGAACTCAGCATCTCCCCCAACTAACTCAGTGATTGGAGCTTTCGTAATTCCAAAGTCGATTGGATCAATCAGATCTGAGGAAATCTCACCATGGCCGATTGTTAAAACTGAAGTCGTGGTAGCCAGTGAAATCTCATCAAGTCCATCATCACCGCGAAAGACAAAGCCATCTACCCCCTTTGACGAAAGCACTTGCGCCATCAATAAATGCATTCGATCATTTGCGACACCAATCGCGGCCGCCTTTGGTTTAGCCGGATTTGCCAATGGGCCGAGAATGTTAAAAACCGTCGGTACGCCTAACTCCTTTCGGGCTGGGGCTGCAAAGCGCATCGCTGGGTGAAATTTTGGTGCGAAACAAAAGCCAATTCCCACTTCGCGAAAAACAGTTTCCACGCCATCGCCAACTAGCTCAATGTTTACGCCAAGCGCTTCGAGTAAGTCGGCCGAACCAGATTTAGAGCTAGCTGCGCGATTTCCATGCTTCACAACTTTTGCGCCAGCGGCTGCAGCCACGATAGCAGCAGTGGTTGAGATATTAATTGTGTTAAAGCCATCGCCACCTGTGCCGACAGTATCTACAGCACGTTCGGCGATATTAATCGGAGCGCTGTGCTGATACATCACGTTTACAAAAGCGTTAACTTCTTCGGCAGTCTCGCCCTTGGCTTTGAGGGCTAGCAAGAATTCCTTAACGTCGGCGATATCTGTTGTGCCTTGCAGGATTTCATTCATTGCCCACTGGGCCGAACTTGAACTGAGATCTAACCCGTTGGTTAGCGTCTCTACTAATTGTGGCCAGTTATTGAGATTAGACATTCGTCGTTGCGAGATTTTGTTTGCGCAACAAGTCGGCAGCAGATTGAGCCAAGGTAAACGGGTCAATTGGGTGCGTCACTACTGACTCTGCGCGAGACCAAGCAGCTAACCAAGCATCTTCCTTGCGACCGGTAATGAGAAGCACTGGCGGACAATTAAATACTTCATCCTTTAACTGACGAGCAACGCCCATTCCACCTTCAGGTACTGCTTCGCCATCTAATATGAAGAGGTCGGCTTTGAAATTTCCAGCTAAATCTCGGCGATCCACAAATGCTCGTAAAGCCGGGGCTGTGGCAAATTCAATCACTTCGTGCGCAGGTAGATCGGCAGCGATCTTGCGACCTAGAGCCGAGATGACGGCAGCTCGAACCGCTGAGTCATCTGAGTAAATAACTACACGGATCTTTGAGGTTTCTGCGCTGCTCATGGTTCGAATTCTAATCAAATTCATGGCCGAATCTGCTGTGACCTGACTCATGCTTTCTGACCAATATCACTGCCTCAAACAGGCTTTTCTGGGCGCTATCAGCGGGGATTTCGGGAATAATACCGACTATGTCGAGCGCAACTGTTGGAATGCATAAGCCCACCCGTCCGAACTTAGTAGCTGTAGGGACGATTGTCTGGCTTTCAAGTGAGCTGATGTTTTTTGCTGCTCTCTTCGCAATGTATTTTACAACTCGCGCGGTTCAAGGCCCAAGCGTTTGGCTCAGCTCAACTGAACTTCTTAACATTCCATTTGCCGCGCTTAACACCACCGTTCTAGTTCTCTCTTCAGTAACTTGTCAGTTTGGTGTTTTCGCAGCTGAGCGATTCCAGGAACGTAAGACTGGCTCAATCTGGCAGATTAATAAATGGGGAATGCGCGAATGGTTCTCCCTGACCTTCTTGATGGGTGCTTTCTTTATCGGCGGACAAGTTTACGAGTACGCGATGTTGGTTGAAGAAGGTTTAACGATTTCTTCAGTTGCTTACGGTTCAGTTTTCTACCTTGCCACTGGTTTCCACGGTTTGCACGTAACAGGTGGATTGATTGCATTCCTAATCGTGATGATCCGCGTGGCAAAGGCTCGCCGTTTCAATCACAACCAAGCTACAACTGCGATTGTGGTTTCTTACTATTGGCACTTCGTCGATGTCGTCTGGATCGCACTCTTCGCTGCGATCTACTTAATTAAGTAGAAAAGAATCATGAGAAAAATATCTAAGTTCCGTCGCAGCGCATTCGCTTCGCCACTTCTGCTAGTAGTAGCGTTGTTTGCAATCGGTACAACTTTCTCGGTAGCAAGTGCAACCGATACACCGGCGCTGACCGTAGATCAGCGCTCTGCTCAAATTGCTGAAGGAAAACAAATATTCCTTAAAGGTTGTTCGTCCTGCCATGGCTTAAATCTCGAAGGTGGTGCAGTTGCTCCCTCACTAATTGGTGTTGGTGCCGCGTCAGTAGATTTCCAAGTCGGTACCGGTCGAATGCCTATGGCCGACATGAGCACTCAAGCGATGCGTAAAGCTCCTCTATATAGCGAAGAAGAGACTGCCGCCCTTGCTGCCTACGTTGCATCAACTGCGCCTGGCCCTGAAATTCCAACTGACTCAATGCTTAACTACGAGCGCGATGGCAACACTGCAGAAGGTGGCACTTTATTTCGCACTAACTGTGCAATGTGCCATAACTTTGCGGGCCAAGGTGGCGCGCTAACTCAAGGTAAGTACGCACCATCAGTAATGGGTGTTGAACCTAAACATATTTATGAAGCAATGATTACTGGTCCGCAAGCAATGCCAGTCTTTGCAGACAAAACAATTACCCCCGCTGAAAAACTTTCAATTATCAAATGGATTAAAGCTGCAGAAAATGAGCCGCAGTTAGGCGGAGCTGCCCTCGGCAGAGTTGGCCCAGTAACTGAAGGTTTATTGGTATGGACACTAGGACTCGGACTGCTGATCGGTGTGGCGGTTTGGTTAGCGACGAAGGCGAGATAAATATATGTCCAACGAAATTGAAGCAATCAAAGATCCCGGTTTGCCGGCACACGTTCATCGCAAGGCCGATACTGATCCAGTTGCTGAAAAACGCGCTGAGCGACAAGTAGCAATTCTCTTCCTAATTTCTGCTCTCGGTACTTTGCTATTCATTTTCGCTTATTACTTTATCCCGGAAGATGTATTTTTCTTCTTTCCAGTTTTAGGCAACACCAACGCACACCAACTCTTCCTGGGTCTTGGGCTAGCGATGGCACTTTTCTTTATTGGTGCTGCCGCAATTCATTGGGCTAAGACACTGATGCCAGATGAAGAAGTAATTGCAATGCGCCACACAATGCGTTCTGATGATGAAGATCGTGATGCACTTGTGGCAACTGTTAAAGATCGTGCAGGGGCTGCGGGTCTTGGTCGACGTTCATTAATCAAGCGTTCGATGGGACTTTCACTGGGCCTTATCGGCTTATCTCCCCTAGTTTTATTGCGTGATTTAGGCCCCCTGCCAGGTGATGATTTATCAAAAACAAGTTGGGAAGCTGGCTCACGTTTAGTTACCGACCCAGGTGATCGCCCGATTCGTCCAGAAGATTTAGAAGTAGGCGCAGTTGCTCAAGTTCTTCCTGAACTACGCGGCAAAGAGAAGCGTCACTTAGACGATATTGCAAAGGATGCGGTTCTGCTTATTCGTATCCGCCCAGAAGAATTCGAGTTGAGTCCTGAGCGTTTGTCTTGGACATATGACGGCATCATCGCTTTCAGCAAGATTTGCTCACATATGGGTTGCGCAGTTGCTCTCTACGAGCAAACTACGAAGCACCTACTTTGTCCGTGTCATCAATCCACTTTCGATGTACCACGAGCCGCAAAAGTGATTTTCGGGCCCGCTGCTCGCGCACTTCCCCAGTTAGCGATTACTGTGGATTCAGAAGGTTACCTAATTGCGCAAAAACCATTTGACGAACCGGTCGGACCTAGTTTCTGGGGGCGTTTATCATGACGGCACGCGAAAGAGTTACTGGCACAGTAGCTAACTATGTTGACGAGCGCACTGGTGCGGCTAAATGGGTTAAGAAGAACTTAACCAAAGTCTTTCCCGATCATTGGTCTTTCCTCCTCGGCGAAATCGCTTTGTATTCGTTCATCATTTTGTTACTTTCGGGCACTTTCTTGACTTTCTGGTTTGATCCATCGGCACGTGAAGTTATTTACGACGGCAGTTATGCACCACTTCAAGGCTTACATATGTCGGCAGCTTATGAATCGACCCTACATATTTCCTTCGAAGTTCGTGGTGGTTTATTGATGCGCCAGATTCACCACTGGTCAGCACTTATTTTCATGGCTGCCATTGTCGTGCACTTGATGCGCGTCTACTTCACTGGCGCTTTCCGTAAGCCACGTGAGTTCAACTGGATCATCGGTGTTGGTCTATTAACACTAGGTATTGTCGAAGGTTTTCTAGGTTACTCATTGCCTGATGATCTACTTTCAGGAACCGGTATCCGAATTGCCGAGGCGATTATTCAAGCAATCCCTGTGGTGGGTTCTTACTTGTCGTACTTCGCTTTTGGCGGAGCCTTCCCTGGCGAGGCATTTATTCCACGTATCTATACCGTTCACGTGTTGTTGCTGCCAGGAATCTTCTTAGCGCTTATAACGGTGCACTTAATGTTGGTTTGGTACCAGAAGCACACTCAGTGGCCTGGTCCGGGCCGTACTGAAAAGAATGTAGTTGGTTATCCGCTAATGCCTGCTTACATGGCTAAAGCTGGTGGCTTCTTCTTTATCGTATTTGGTGTGACTGCGTTCTTAGGTGCAGTTGCCTCCATTAACCCGGTCTGGCTTTACGGACCATATAACCCCGGGCAAGTATCTGCCGGTTCGCAACCAGACTGGTACATGGGCTGGCTCGATGGCTTAGTTCGAATGTCGCCACCAATAGAAACTTACTGGTTTGGTTACACAATTTCCTGGAACATTTTAATTCCGGGCTTAATTGTTCCTGGCATTCTCTTCACTGGAATGGCGCTCTATCCATTTATTGAAAGTTGGATTACTGGCGACAAGCGTGAACATCACCTGCTTGATCGCCCACGAAACGTGCCTAATCGCACCGCTCTTGGTGCCATGTCCTTAACCTTCATGTTGGTTGCGCTAGTCAATGGCGGAAACGACATTATCGCGACCACCTTCGACCTGAGTATCAATCAAGTGATGTGGTTTAGTCGTATTGCGATTTTTGTATTGCCGCCAATTGCTTTCGTGATAACTAAGCGAATTTGCTTGTCACTACAACGTGCCGATCGCGAATTGGTATTACACGGTCGCGAAACCGGCCGTTTACTGATGCTGCCACATGGTGAGTTCGTTGAAGTTCATGAACCAATCTCACCTGAACTAGCGTGGAAATTAACGGCTCACGAGCAAGCTCCGCCGCTTGCCTTGGAAGATGTCGATACTCGTGGAGTTCGCCGTGCTGGTGGTTTGAAGAACAAGCTACGCAAACGTATGAGTGAAGCGAATGCTGAAAGTATCGCTAAGCCAACAGCTAATGACTTAAAAGAGATCGAACACCACTAGATTGTTAAGAAAGTAGCCGCCTCTACTAATTAGCCCTGTAATTAATTCGTAGCGGCGGTTTCTTTCTGCTTGCTGACAACTAACCAAACACCAACAACGGTTATGGCAGTTCCAATCAGCGAGAGTGGTGAGATGTGCTCATCGAATAAGAAGTAAGCGATTATCGCAGTTACCGCTGGAACTAAATAGTAAAGCGAAGAAACGCTCGCAGCGCTACCCTGAGATAAGAGAAAAAAGAGCAGCAGAATTGCGCCAAAAGAAAGTGCCAGAACCAACCAAGTTAGAGCTCCAATAAATTCTGGCGACCAGGTGATATTTGGTTCTTCAAAGAGTAGGGCCAGAACTAGCAGAACTAGTGCAGTGGCTGCATACTGAATCGAAGTTCCAGCCAGAGTTGGAATCACTCCCCCGTATTTTTTCTGCAAGATGGTTCCACTTGTTCCGCCTAATAAGCCGATTACGGAAGCGACAACTGCGACTAAAGAAATCGCATTAGCGCCAGTCATATTGATGCGTGGAATCACAACTACAAATAGTCCGACTAAACCTAGGGTCAATCCAAGAACTGCTCGAGCTTTCAAGGGCTCATTTAGATACTTAGCGGCAAAGAGGCTTGCCAATACTGGCTGCAAACTGACTATAAGCGCCGCGACTCCCGCTGGCATTCCCCGACTTACTGCAAAGAAACAACCACCTAGATAGGCGCCATGCAAAGTTAAACCAATCAAAGTTGATGGCCAGATGATGGCTCGCGTGATTGGCTGGCTCTTTCGCAGAAATGAAATCGCGATGAAGAGCAGACAGGCTGCGATGGCCATGCGGATAGCTATGAAATAGAACGGCGGAGCATACGGAATGCCGTATTTGACGCCGATAAACCCGGTACTCCAGAGGAATACGAAAAGCGCCGGTGCCAGCTTTTTATGCACGCGCTAATTAATGATGAGCTAGGTCGTTGCTTGGCTTCTCATACTCGGTAACAAAACCGATAATGCTGATTACAAGTGCGCCTACACCTAGCAGGGTGAGCCACCAACCAATGATTAATCCCAAACCAACCACAAACATGCTGGCAGCAAGCGGCAATGGCCACCAAGAATGGGGACTATAGAAACCTAGTTCACCCGCTGAATCTGCTATCTCGCCCTGCATATTATCTTCTGGCAGCGTGACACCAATGCGACGGTCGGTAAACCAAACGTAATAACCAATCATCGCTGCAAGCAATGAACTAAGTAGCAGGCACGAAATTCCTAGCGGTTCGCCACCTACATAGTAATAAATGAAGGTTGTGATCGCATAAAAAATTGCCAGACCAACAAAGAGGCGATAATTAGCTTTCATTTAATTAGTGCCCCTCAGTCTTAATGTGTGGGTGATGCAGATCAAATGCTGGACGCTCTGAGCGAATGCGTGGCATCGTTAAGAAGTTATGGCGAGGAGGTGGGCAAGATGTCGCCCATTCAAGTGATGAGCCATAGCCCCAAGGATCGTCGCAGTTAACCATAGGTGACTTACGAGTTATCCAAATGTTGATAGCAAACGGAATCATCGAGAGCGCTAACAAGATTGATCCCACAGTTGAAATCATATTCATCGTGGTAAATCCATCAGTAGCTAAGTAATCCGCATAGCGACGAGGGAAGCCCTTGATACCTAGCCAGTGCTGAATCAAAAATGTTAAATGGAATCCGAAGAAGAGAGTCCAGAAGTGGATCTTGCCCAGGCGCTCATTTAGCATGCGCCCAGTCATCTTTGGCCACCAGAAATAGAAACCTGCGAACATCGCAAATACCACGGTGCCAAAGAGCACATAGTGGAAGTGGGCAACTACGAAATAGGACGCCGATACTGCGAAATCTAGCGGCGGAGAAGCCAAAATGATGCCGGTGATTCCACCGAATAAGAAGGTGATTAAGAATCCCATTACCCAGAGCATTGGAGTTTCAAAAGTAACGTGGCCACGCCACATAGTGCCAATCCAGTTAAAGAACTTAACGCCTGTTGGAATACCAATTAAGAAAGTCATGAACGAGAAGAACGGTAAGAGCACTTGCCCACTAGCAAACATGTGGTGAGCCCAGACTGAAACTGAAAGCGCCGCGATTGCAATCGTTGCCGCAATCAAACCTTTATAACCGAAGATTGGTTTGCGACTAAAGACCGGCAGGATTTCAGTTGCGATACCGAAGAACGGTAGCGCCAAAATATAAACTTCGGGGTGACCAAAGAACCAGAAGAGATGCTGCCAGAGCATCGCACCACCATTGGCCGGGTCAAAGATATGCGAGCCAAATAATCGATCTGATTCAAGCGCCAGCAGTGCTGCTGCAAGTGGTGGGAAGGCGAGCAAAACTAAAATCGAAGTAAGCAAAACATTCCAGCTAAAGATAGACATGCGGAACATAGTCATACCTGGTGCACGCATGGTGAAGATTGTTGTAATGAAGTTAACGCCACCCAGAATTGTGCCGATACCACCAATGGCTAAACCGACAATCCAAAGATCGCCACCAATGCCAGGTGAATATTGTGAATTAGAAAGTGGCGCATAGGCAGTCCAGCCAAATGAAGCTGCGCCACCTGGAGCTAAGAAGCCGGCAAATGCCATAATGCCACCGAATAGATAAATCCAGTAAGACAACATATTCAAGCGCGGGAAAGCCACATCTGCTGCGCCAATTTGCAACGGCATAATTACATTTGCAAAGCCGACGAACAGTGGCGTCGCAAACATCAACAACATAATGGTTCCGTGCATTGTAAAGACTTGGTTGTACTGCTCATTGCTGATGAATTGCATACCCGGACGAGTTAGTTCGGCTCGAAGTATCAGTGCCAATACCCCGCCAATTAAGAACCAGGCAAAAGAGGTCATCAAGTAGAGATAGCCGATCGTCTTGTGATCGGTTGAAGTTATAAAGCGTACGAAATGGCGACCTTTAGAAGTAGGTGCAACTGTAGGTGACTCAACACCATGTGTTGCTTCACGTTGAGCGTATGTGGTCATGCTTGGCTCGCCTTCTCGGTTTCAAGTTTCAGATTTGCAATATACGTTTCGTACTCAGCTGGAGTAACAACTCGCACAGTGAAGAGCATTTGAGCATGGTTGCGACCACAAAGAATGTTGCATCGGCCAGGGAAATCACCCAATTTGTTAGCCGTGAATTCAAGATGGTTGGTAACTCCAGGCAAGTTCTGCATCTGAATCATAAATTCTGGAATCCAGAATCCATGCACGACGTCGTTTGAGACAATTGTGTAACGAACTCGTTCCCCTTGAGGAACTACTAGAACAGGTGGCTTCGCTGGAGTTCCAGTAAACGTCACGTCTTTACCTGCATCTAGATAAGTAAATTGCCATGACCACTGAAAACCAGTTACAACAATCTCGTGCTTAACATTTTCTTGTGGTTTAGTAATTTGATCCTGTTTAACAGCAGTGAAGTAAAAAAGACCCGCCACAATAATGAATGGAATCAACGTGTAAGCAATTTCTACCGGAATGTTGTACTGCGTTTGCTTTGGAAACTCTGGACCATTCTTAGGCGCACGATGAAAAATAGCTGGCCACACGATCAAGATCGCGGTAAAAACACCAACCACTGCAGCTGCTAACCATGAGTACGTCCATAGTGAATGAGTAATCTCGTTGACGCTCGAAGCATCACCACTAAATCCGGAATCAGCGTCTACAGCACATCCAGTTAGGGCAAACATGGCGGGCCCCAGTATTAAAAGGCCGCGACGCGTGGTATTCAATTTCATAGCGTAAGGATAGTCCCCCACTTAGACGTCGGCTTCAGTCAGGAGTAGCCTTCGACGCGTGGTTCGGGTCACAGGAAATTTCACTAGTCAGTCGCCACTCCACCCTGCCGCAATAGCCGTTTTAAATGATGCTTTTGGGCAAGGCTGGGCAGATCCTGCGAAAATTGGCGATCACTCTGCTCGGACCGCAATTCTGCGAAATGAAGCTATCGAATCCATTGCAACAAACTTAAACCTGAGTCCCACTGAGATTGAAGTCATTGGTGAACCGAGACTTGGGCAGCATTTAGCTATTTCCGGATTATTAAAACCTGAACACACCTTGCTTCACTCATCAATAGATCGCCGAAGTGTTTTTGCGGTCGGGGTAGCCCATGAAAATTCTGGCGGCAAAACTCAAGTATTAGCAGTTGGACCAAATGGGCGAATTTGTGATCTTCATCTAAACAATCAGCAGAGCGTTCTGGCTTTGCAAGGTGCCAATATTGAAACCGGCATTACGCAGGATGTTGATTCCGTAATTTCTGCGATCGATCCGACCTTTGTGGCACTTGATTATTCGGCGACACCGAATCTGCCCCTGCCTAGTCGATGGGATAGCGCCATCTTTGATGCGACAAGCTGGCAAGGTCCGGCTGGTATCGGGGTATTGGCAATTCGCAATTCTGCGGCTTGGAAAAATCCGCTACCAAACTTAGGAATTCGTAGAACGCCAGAATCATCTTCGCTACCCCTTCTACTGGCTAGCGCTGTTGCTCTTGATGCCTGGTTGAAAGAAGCGGAAACCGAAAGTTTGCGCATTAAGGAACTAAATAAATTAGTTAGAGACTCACTAACCGCTGCGGATATCGGGGTTTCCTTTGCCGGCGTTATACACGACACTGTAGGTCAAACGATTGCCCTGGTTGCAGATGATTGCGTCGGTGAAGATTTAGTTAGACAACTAAATGAAGTTAACTTGGTTTTGGATTCTGGCTCTGCTTGTACTGCAGCGCAAATGCAGCCAAGTCATGTACTTGCAGCTTTGGGCATGAAGAGTGAAGGTAACTTACGAATAACTTTGCATCACGGAGTTTCTGAAACCGAAGTCCGCGAACTTATTGGCGCTATTACTTCAGTTGTGCAGCGATCTCGCTAGCTGCAGCGTCTCCGTAAGCTTCGGCAAAGCGAGCAACAAACTCAGCTGCCGTGAAGCGATATTCCTGAGTTCCGGTAGTTTCAATAACATAAGTTGCAATCATTGAACCAAGTTGTGCGCAACGTTCATGACTTAAGCCCCACGCTAAACCAGCAATAAAACCTGATCTGAAAGAATCGCCCACTCCGGTCGGATCTATCTTTGCTCTCTCTTTAGGAACAGTTACTTGAACAAACTCACCATTTTTCGATTCAACTTTTGCGCCTTTTGAACCCAGTGTTACAACGCGGTATTCAACTAGATCAAGAATTTCTGCATCACTCCAGCCAGTTTTCTGCATTGCTAGTGCTAATTCGTATTCATTTAAAAATAGGTACTTAGCACCTGTAATCAATTGACGAATTTCTTCACCGCTCATGCGGGCCATCTGTTGTGAAGGGTCTGCTGCAAAAGCGATTCCCTGCTCACGGCACACATCAGAGTGTCGAAGCATCGCTTCAGGATCATCGGGTGAAATAACCACAATGTCGAAGCGACCAGTTTTATCCATGATTGGCCCAAGTTCGATATTTCGAGCTTCCGACATTGCGCCTGGGAAGAAAGATGCAATCTGATTTAGTTCAGTATCGGTGGTGACCATGAAGTGAGCTGTGAATTGTGTCGTTGAAATTAAAACATGTGAAGTGTCAACACCGTGGCGAAGTAACCAGGCATCGTAATCGGCCCAATCTTTGCCAACGGCTGCAATTAAAACTGGATTTAGACCAAGTACACCCATGCCATAAACAATGTTGGCCGCACATCCGCCTCTGCGAACTTCCAGACCATCTACTAAGAAAGATAGTGAGACTTTTTCGAGCGAACCGGCCACCAATGAGTCGGTGAATTTACCCGGAAAGGTCATCAAATGGTCCAGGCCGACAGAACCTGCAACACCAATTTTCATTAAGTTAAATTCGCTCTAGCGATTAATTAAAAGAATCGCCACAAGCGCATGAACCTTGCGCATTGGGATTATCAATTGTGAAACCCTGCTTTTCGATGGTGTCCACAAAATCGATAGTCGCACCCATTAGGTACGGATCGCTCATCTTGTCGATTACAACTTTTACGGTGCCGAACTCACGAACGATATCGCCATCTTGGTTGCGATCATCGAAATACAACTGGTACTTAAGGCCTGAGCAACCACCAGGTTGTACGGCTACGCGTAGACAGAGATCGTCGCGACCCTCTTGAGCCAATAGGGCAGCAACTTTGCTAGCTGCTACATCAGACAAAGTGATGCTGGTGGTCTTGATATCTGTGGCTTCGGTGGTCATTGCTCTCCCCTAAAAATTCAACGATCAGGGCTTAATAGTAGCCATGAGAGCACCAAAGATGTACTTCAAATGCGACAGGAGCCCAAAAATTGGAGAGAATGTCGCCATGGCCTTAACCGATCTTCTTCTGATGGGACGCGAACGCGATCTAACCAGCGAACGCGGGGTCTCCTGTGCGGGCGAACTGCCAGCGGCTAGTGATCCAGATTTAGTTAAACGGGCACGTGCTGCGCGAGCAGCTCTCGGATCCAAAGTAATGATTCTTGGCCATCATTATCAGCGCGATGAAGTTATTGAGTTTGCCGACATTACTGGCGATTCATTTAAGTTGGCGCAAGCTGCTGCCGATAATCCAGAGGCTGAGTATGTAATTTTCTGCGGTGTTCACTTTATGGCCGAGAGTGCTGATGTCTTAACTACTGCTGATCAGAAAGTGATTCTGCCTGACCTAGCTGCAGGTTGCTCCATGGCCGATATGGCAACTGCCAATCAAGTCGATGATTGCTGGAATCAATTAGCTGAACTCGGAATTGCCCAAAAGACAATCCCGGTTACCTACATGAATTCATCTGCTGCCATTAAAAGTTTCACTGGAAAAAATGGTGGAACTATTTGTACTTCATCTAATGCGAAGAGTGCAATGGAGTGGGCATTTACCCAAGGTGAGAAAATTCTTTTCTTGCCAGATCAGCATTTGGGGCGAAACACTGCAGTTCTTGCCATGGGTTTATCACTGACAGATTGCGTGGTTTGGAATCCGTGGAAACCGATGGGCGGGCTAATGGAGGCAGAATTACTCGCAGCTAAAGTAATTCTTTGGCGTGGTCATTGCTCAGTTCATGGTCGTTTCAGCGCGCAGAACGTAGCCGATGTTCGCGAGCGAGTTCCGGGCGTACAGGTATTAGTTCACCCAGAATGCCAACACGAAGTAGTTTCAATCGCAGATGTAGTTGGTTCGACTGAAAAGATTATTCAGACTGTCAAGAATTCCCCAGCCGGCTCTAAGTGGGCTATTGGTACTGAGTTGAACCTAGTGCAGCGACTTTCGCGTACGATGCCCGATAAGGAAATTCTCTTTCTAGATAAAACGGTTTGCTATTGCTCAACCATGAACCGGATTGACTTACCTCATCTAGTTTGGGCGATGGAATCCTTGGTTCAGGGCCAGATAGTGAATCAAATCATCGTGCCGGAAGAGGTTCGCAAGTACTCCAAACTCGCTCTAGAGCGCATGCTGGCCTTATAATTCGGACATGACTGAAGAAGCCGCAAAAAAAGGTCGCCCGACACCTTCTCGAAAAGATGCCGAATCAAAGCGCAAGGTTTCAACACTTGCACCAGTAATTGGCAAAGAGGCAAAGAAGCGCGACAAAGCCTTAGCTCGGGAACGACGCGTCGCTGCCCGCGAGGCATACTTGCGTGGCGATGAGAACGCTTTGCCACTTCGCGATCGAGGCCCAGTGCGTCGATTTGTTCGCGACGAAGTTGATAATCGTCGCTCTATCGGTGAATTCTTCTTGCCAATTATTTTTGTAGTTCTACTCTTCTCAGTGGTACCAAACATCACCGTTAATGTCATTGCGATCGTGCTTATGTATACAGTTCTGCTATTTGCAGTTGTTGATGGTTTCTTCTTGAGCCGCAAACTCAAGAAGCAGATCAGCGAAAAGTTCCCAGATGCAAATACCAAGGGTCTTGGCATGTACGGCTGGTTACGCTCAACTCAGATGCGCCGTTTACGCGCACCTAAGCCATCAGCGGCCTACCAAAAGAAAAAGTAATTAAGCGCGGGGTTTTGGGCTACTGACCAACTCTGGATCAGTTTTAACAATTGGCTTCAGCACCGCATTAATCTCTTTGATCACTGCTGCTTCGAGTTTAATTCCGCTGCCCTTAGCATTTTCGGTAACTTGCTTAGGTTTAGTAGCACCCATAATCGCGCTGGCCACATTTGGATTACTTAGAATCCAAGCTAGCGCCAACTGGGACATAGTGATTCCGTGAGCATCTGCAATTGGCTGCAACTTAGCTACATGGCCCAAGAATTCATCATTCATCATGCCTTGCATGAATTGACCCGTATTGTTTTTATTCGCGCCACGTGAATCTGCTGGGACTTTCTTGCCCGGCAGATATTTACCGGTTAGCACGCCTTGCGCTAACGGTGAATAAACAATCTGACTAATGCCTTCGCGCTGGCAAAGAGGCACGATCTTGGCTTCGATAACTCGATAAATTGCCGAGTATGAAGGTTGGTTCGAAACGATTCGGTTGTAACCCTTATCGTCTTGAATTTTTAAGGCATCTTGAATTTCAGTGTGTTTCCAATTCGAGACGCCGATGTAATGCACCTTACCTTGGCGAATCAAGTCATCGAAAGCGCTTAAGGTTTCCTCGAGTGGAGTTTCATAATCAAAGCGATGCGCTTGATAGAGATCAATGTGATCCGTTTGTAAACGCTTTAGCGAAGCGTTGCAAGATTCAATAATGTGTTTGCGAGAGAGCCCGCGATCATTTTTGCCAGTGCCAGTTGGAAAATAAACTTTGGTGAATAACTCATATGACTCTCGCTTTACGCCTTTGAGCGCCTTACCCAAAATAGTTTCAGCTTTGGTGCCCGCATATACATCAGCAGTATCGAAGGTCGTAATACCAGCATCAAAGGCGGCCTTCACGCAAGCATTTGCCGCTGTAGCTTCAACTTGGTTGCCGTGGGTGATCCAGTTTCCATAGGCAATCTCAGAAACGTACATTCCAGTGTTACCCAAGCGGCGATATTCCATTTTCTCTCTCCCCTAGCTTCTTAGCGAACGTGCGATGGCATGAAAGGTAACTTAACTATCTCAACGTTTGAAGTGCGACCACGCACATCAATCTGAAGTTGTTCGCCAATTCTAAATTTCGAATCGACTAAAGCAAGGGCAATTCCGACCTTTAAACTTGGTGAAAATGTCCCGCTCGTCACGATTCCGACTTCAACTCCGTCATGTAAAACTTGCATATCGGGGCGCGGAATTCCTCGATCAAGTGACTTAAGGGCAACTAGTCGTCGAGTGACCCCGCTTTGTTTCTGCTCTTTCAAGACCTCACTGCCTTGGAAATCTGCTTTGTTCCAGCCCACTGCCCAGCTGGCACTTGCCATTACTGGTGAAATCTCTAGCGAGAGTTCGTGCCCATGAAGTGGGTAGCCCATTTCTGTGCGCAAAGTGTCACGAGCACCGAGACCGCAAACTAAGCCCTCGTTTGCCTCGACTTGTTCAGCTAGCGCATCCCAAACAGTTAGCGCTTGGTTCCATTTTGGTAGAACTTCAAAACCATATTCGCCGGTGTAACCGGTTCGGCAAACAATGACATCGCAACCCGCAATTGAAACATTTGTAAATGCCATGTAATCGATTTCGATCTGTAAACCAAAGTGCGCCAAAACTGCAGCCGCATGTGGACCTTGCAATGCAATGACGCCATACTCATTATGCAGATTAGTTACTGCAATCCCGCTAGGTGCATGTGCGTGTAGATCTGCGACCACGGCACTGGTGTTAGAAGCATTAGGCACAATAAAGAAATCGGTATCTGAATTGCGATAAACAATGAGATCATCAATCACGCCGCCAGTACTGTTGCACAACATTGAGTACTGGGCTGCGCCATCGGTGATCTTGGTTAAGTCATTCGTTAGCATCGAATTCAAAAACTCGAGCGCACCTTCGCCGACAACGGATGCTTTTCCGAGGTGCGAAACATCGAAGAGTCCGACCCGTTCGCGCACTGCCGCGTGCTCAGCTAAAACGCCAGCTCCGGGATATTCGATCGGCATCAACCAACCGCCAAAATCAGCCATCTTGGCGTTACGTGCTAAGTGACGCTCATGTATTGGAGATTGCTTCATGGCGCACAATCTAGCGCTACATATTCTGGGTTTCCTGCTTTAGACTCAGCCAAGTTCAAATGAGCGCCTCATTTAGGACAATAGAACGATCGAAATAGGAGAGCCATGAAATCAATCCGTTTATCCGATGCCTTAGTTTCCGATGATATTTTGATTGTGGGCTTAGCTAAAGGCGCTAAAGCGGATACCTTAAAGATTGAGTCTGGCTCGGTTTCACTCGACGAAAAGTCCTTGCTAGCAGCCCTTAAAGATCTAGGTGCAACAGGTGGAGCCAATGAGATTACTAAGTTGCCCGGTTCAACAACTCGGTTGTTGGTCTTTACCGGTCTTGGTGAGGCTAAGAAAGATTATGCCCACGAAGTGTTGCGTCGCGCAGCTGGTGCTGCGTCTCGCGCTCTAGCGGGCGAGAAAAGCGCAGCCATTTCGCTGCCCACAAATTCAATTGAGCAAGTTGCAGCCGTTGCCGAAGGCATGACCCTTGGCGCATATGCATTCGACGAGTTCCGCGGTTCTTCTAAAGCAGAACGCAAAGCTCCGCTAGCTGGGGCAACTGTTCAAACCAAAATGGCTAACTCGGCAGAAGCAAAAGCAGCAGTCAAGCGCGCTGTAATCATTGGCGAATATACAAAATTAGTTCGGGACTTAATCAATACTCCCCCAAGTCACTTAACCCCAGATTCATTCTCTAAACGTTTTGCGACTGCAGTAAAAGCTCTTGGTGGATCAACTGCGCATTTGAAAGTTACAATTTTAAATGAGAAGCAATTGCGCGATGGTGGATACGGTGGCATCTCTGGTGTTGGTCAAGGTTCTGCCAATCCGCCACGTTTATTACACATTGCATATAACCCACCAAAGGCAAAGAAGAAATTGGCCTTCGTTGGAAAAGGAATCACTTTCGATACAGGTGGTTACGCGTTAAAGCCAGCAGCCGGCATGGAAGCCATGAAATCAGATATGAGCGGTGCTGCAGCTGTTAGCGCCGCAGTCTTAGCTATCGCAGCTTTGAAGTTACCTATCGCGATTGATGTTTGGGCAGCGATGGCTGAAAACATGATCTCTGATAACGCCACTCGCCCAAGTGATATACACACTATGTATGGTGGAAAAACCATCGAAGTTTTAAATCCTGATGCTGAAGGTCGCTTAGTTATGGCTGATGCCTTAGTTAAAGCTCAGGAATCCAAAATGAAACTAGATGGCATCATTGATGTGGCTACTCTGACTGGCGCACAAGTTGTTGCCCTCGGAACTCGCACCAGTGCGGTCATGACAAATAACGAAGAGTTCCGCGCGCAATTCTTAGTGGCTGCTGATCAAGCCGGCGAAGATTTCTGGCCAATGCCGCTTCCTGAAGAACTTCGCGCATCCCTTGATTCAAATGTGGCCGATATGGCAAATATCGGAGATCGCATGGGCGGCATGTTGGTCGCTGGCATCTTCCTCAAAGAATTCATCCCAGCCGAGCTGCCTTGGCTCCACTTAGATATTGCCGGCCCGGCCTATAACGAGGCTAAACCGCACGGCTACACCCCAGTCGGTGGCACCGGAATCGCTTTCCGCTCGCTAATCCGTTTGGCCGAGATCACTAGCGAAAAATAGCCACCAGTTAGTTAGATCGCCCGAAGGCTGGCAAGATAGGGCTATAGAACGCTTACGGGTGAAAGGTTGATCGTGGCTCAATTCGACTTGGTAATTCTTGGTGGTGGCAGTGGAGGTTACGCCTGCGCCCTTCGCGCAGCTCAACTAGGCAAGACCGTGGCGCTGATCGAATCCGGAAAACTAGGCGGAACTTGCCTGCACCGCGGGTGTATCCCTACCAAGGCACTTCTGCACTCTGGCGAGATAGCTGACAGCGCACGCGAAGCCAGTACTTTCGGCGTTAATGCCCAGTTCCTATCAATGGATATGGTCGCAGTTAATGCTTATAAAGATGGCGTGATCAGCAAACTTCACAAAGGGTTACAAGGTCTCGTTAAGTCACGCAACATTACTTTTGTTGAAGGTCACGGACGTTTAGTTGCAAAAGACACTGTTGAAGTAAATGGCGAGCGCTACACCGGCACCAATGTTGTTTTAGCAACTGGCTCTTATGCGAAATCTTTACCTGGTCTGGAAATCGATGGCGTTCGAGTCATGACTTCAGACCACGCTACTAATCTGAACTACGTTCCTAAATCTGTAATTGTGCTTGGCGGCGGAGTAATTGGCTGCGAATTCGCATCTGTCTGGAAATCATTTGGTGCTGAAGTAACCATTATTGAAGGTTTGTCACATCTAGTTGCCCTTGAAGATGAATCAAGCAGCAAACTTTTAGAGCGTGCTTATCGCAAGCGCGGCATTAACTTTGAACTAGGAGTTCGCTTTAAGTCTCACACTGTCACAGCCGATGGCGTAACTGTTGAACTCGAAGATGGAAAAACTTTCACTGCTGATGTACTTCTAGTGGCTGTTGGTCGCGGTCCGGTTTCGGCCAACCTCGGCTATGAAGAGCAGGGTCTGAACATGGATCGCGGCTATGTATTGGTCGATGACAAGTGTCGCACCAACGTTCCAGGCATCTGGGCAGTTGGCGACTTAATCCCAACTTTGCAATTAGCTCACGTTGGTTTCGGCGAAGGAATTTTAGTTGCCGAAGAAATCTGCGGCTTAAATCCACGTCCGATTAATTACGATGGCGTTCCTCGCGTTACTTACTCTGAACCAGAAGTTGCTTCAGTTGGCTTAACAACTGCGCAAGCTAAAGAGCGTGGTCACGATGTAGTTGAGTTGAATTATGACTTAGCTGGAAACGGAAAAGCGCAGATCTTGCGCACTGCCGGCTCAATTAAATTGGTTTCCCAAAGAGGTGGCCCAGTTCTTGGAATCCACATGGTCGGTGCACGTGTAGGCGAACTATTAGCTGAAGCGCAATTAATCTTTAATTGGGAAGCAACTGCCGATGATGTTGCACCTCTTATTCATGCTCACCCAACACTTTCTGAAGCAATGGGTGAAGCTCACATGGCACTTGCCGGTAAACCATTACACGCCCACGGATAATTAAGAATTTCAATCAGGAAACCAAGGAGATAAAGAGATGACCTTCTCACTAACAATGCCAGCACTTGGCGAGAGCGTTACCGAAGGTACGGTCACACGTTGGCTCAAGAACGAAGGCGACCATGTCGCAATCGATGAGCCGCTTCTTGAAGTATCGACCGACAAAGTTGATACCGAGATTCCTTCACCAGTAGCTGGTGTACTCCAAAAGATTGTGGTCGGAATTGATCAGACAGTTGCAGTTGGTGCCGAGTTAGCAATCATCGCCGATGGTGCAGCCGCTGCTGCTCCAGTTGCTGCGACTCCTGCTCCTGCTGCAGTTGCGCCAGTAACTCCCCCACCAGTTGCTGCAACACCAGTTGTCGCAGCACCTGCACCTGCTGCCCCTACAGCGCCAGCTGCCAGCGGTACTGGAACCGTGATCTCAATGCCAGCCCTTGGTGAATCAGTTTCTGAAGGAACTGTTACACGTTGGCTAAAGAGAGTTGGAGATTCAGTTGCGGTCGATGAAGCGTTACTTGAAGTTTCTACTGACAAAGTTGATACCGAGATTCCTTCACCTGTTGCTGGCATCTTGTTAGCAATTGATGTTCCAATCGACACCACTGTTGCAGTTGGAGCTCGCTTAGGTTTAATCGGTGCATCTGGTTCAACTCCAGTTGCCGCGCCTGTTGCTCCAGTTGCACCCGTTGCTGCAGCCCCAGTTGTTACTCCCCCTCCTGCAGCGCCAGTTGTAACAGCGCCAGTAGTAGTTGCTCCAGTTGTTGCAGCTCCAGTAGTAGCACCAATAGTTGCATCAACTCCAATTGCACAACCAGCCGATGCTTATGTGACACCACTTGTTCGCAAGTTAGCTTCCGAACTCGGCGTCAACTTAGCTTCGGTTAAAGGCACTGGCATCGGTGGTCGTATTCGTCGCGAAGATGTCGAGCAAGCCGCACCCGCTAAGGCAGCACCAGTAACTGCAGCACCGGTAGCTGCAGCAGTTCGCAGTTCTGCACCTGCAATTGCAGTTTCACCGCTGCGCGGAACCACGGTGACTATGTCACGTCTGCGCAAAGTTATTGCAGCTCGTATGGTTGAGTCGCTTCAAGTTAGTGCGCAATTAACAACTGTTATCGAAGTTGATGTAACAAAAATTGCCCGTCTACGTGATAAGTCAAAGGCCAGCTTCGAAGCACGCGAAGGCGTAAAGCTTTCATTCTTGCCATTCTTCGCAGTGGCTACTTGTGAAGCGCTAAAGCAACATCCAGTACTTAACTCCTCCGTCGAAGGTGATCAAATCACTTATCACGGTGCAGAACATTTAGGTATTGCTGTTGATACCGAACGCGGTTTATTGGTTCCAGTAATTTCCAATGCTGGCGATCTAAATATGGGTGGCATAGCTCGCAAGATTTCAGATCTGGCTGCACGCACTCGTGATAACAAGGTAACTCCTGATGAACTTGGTGGCGGAACTTTCACGCTAACAAACACCGGTAGTCGTGGCGCACTATTTGATACGCCGATCATTAATCAACCACAAGTTGCAATCTTGGGCCTCGGCGCAATTGTTAAGCGACCAATGGTCGTTCGCGGCGAAGATGGTGGCGAAACGATTGCGATTCGTTCAATGGTCTACCTTGGTCTTTCTTACGATCACCGAGTTGTCGATGGCGCAGATGCAGCTCGTTTCCTAGTTACCTTGAAAGAGCGTCTCGAAGGCGGCGCTTTCGAATCAGACTTAGGACTTTAATTTGCTGCCGCCACAACGCATTGCTGTTACTGGTGCCTCCGGGTTAATCGGTACAGCTTTAGTTGGCTATCTCAAGTCGCAAGGTCACACTGTTCAGCGTCTAGTTCGTCGAGCGGCCGTCTCTAGTGAAGAAATTACCTGGGATCCAATTGCGGGAACTGTAGATATGGATGCACTTGCTGGGGTGGACGCAGTCATTCACTTAGCCGGCGCTGGTGTAAGTGACAAGCGTTGGACTAAGAAATATAAAAGTGAGATTCTTAATTCGCGTTTGCTCGGAACCACAACAATTGCAAAGGCCGTAGCAATCGTTAAACCACAAGTATTCATTTCCGCTAGCGCTATTGGTTGGTATGGCGAGAGCGGCAATCGCGCAGTCGTCGAAAGCGATCGGGTTGGCGATGATTTCCTAGCTGCGGTCTGTCGCGAATGGGAATCAGCAGCAGATCTAGCTGGAGAAGTGCGCACCGTAAAGCTACGTACTGGACTGGTGCTTGACCCTACCGGTGGAGCACTCGGCAAGATGTTGCCACTGTTTCGCTTTGGTCTAGGTGGAAAACTTAGCAACGGTAAGCAATGGTGGTCTTGGATTACTTTGCATGATCAGATCCGAGCAATCGCATTTCTGCTGGAGAACAAAGTCTCTGGCCCCGTAAATCTGACATCACCGAACCCAGTTACAAATTCGGAGTTCACTGCCGGCTTAGCCCGCGCTCTACATCGTCCGGCCTTGTTTCCAGTTCCTGGATTTGCGCTAAAGATTGTGCTGGGCGGTTTTTCAGCTGAAGTTCTTGGTTCCAAAAAAGTTATGCCGCAAGCACTAACGGAGGCAGGCTTTACTTTTGACTACCCACATATTTCATCGGCACTCGAAAAGTTAGTTGATTAATTAGCTAATACAGCTAGCGCTGCCAGACGCCCCGATTTAAGCGCTCCGTTTTGCGACGGGCTTACTTGGCCGTCACCAGCTAAATAGATTCCTTCACGAACCAGGGTTTGAATCGGTTGATTAACAGCCATAGCCCCAATCGGAAGCGCCGCCGGAATCTCATATTTAGCAACTAGCTCCCAATCGCGATTATCACAGTTGTACATCGTCGCGAGATGTCGGCGAACTTCAGACTCAGTAACTCCAGTATCTGTTGTAGTTGAAATTAAGTTCTTACCAACAGGTGCGTACTCTGGAATGAAATTCGAAATCACTAGCGTATTGATCACGGCTCCACGGTTTTCTCCGTCAACGATTAACTGCCCATGTGAAATCGGAGCAAATGGTGCGCTGTGATACCACGTGGTGCATCCAGCTAGTTTCGGAACTGATCCCAGTTCCAACAGCTGCGCCGCCGTCGTGCTATCTGTTGCCACAATAATTTCGCTGGCCTCAATCTCAGCTGCCGAAGTGATTAATGACCCGTTCTTTATAGCGTTAACGGTAACTCCAAGTCGCAAATCAGTTATTTGCTTTGCCATAGCTGCCGATAGCGCACCTACACCGCGACTAGGTAAGCCAGGTTTACCACTGATGAAAGTCTTAGTGATTTCTAACCCAGCTGGGGCCGAGATATTAGTTAGTTCGGTTAGATAAACACCACGTAAGAATGGCTGTAGCACTCGCTCAAAAGTTTTTCCTAGTCCGCTATCAATCAGATACTCAGCGATGGAAACCTGATCACTTGGCTTTCCAGCCAGAGCTTTAACAAGTGACAGCTTTTCCAAGATTGAGCCAGTTGCTGAATCAAGCGCTGAAAACGGATATCGGCGCGGATCCCCCAACCGATGTAACTTATTGTCGATAGCCACATTTATCGCTCGATCGGCAAATCTAAAATCAAGCTCGCCCAACACATTCAGCGCAACTAGCTCTGGATACTTCGCATTGATTAGCTGGAAACCACGATCGCAAGTAAAGCCATCGATAGAATCTGATTGCACTCGTCCGCCAGCTCGCTCTGCAGCTTCCAGAACAATTACTTCGCGGTCGGCCTTTTGAATTTGCAGTGCGGCGCTAAGTCCAGCTAAGCCAGCACCAATTACGACAACTGGACTACTCACGAAAATTTAGTTCTCGTGCGCGATCAATAATCGTTGCCACTGCGATTATCTCGGCTTTGCTAACTGGCCATTCATTTGTACCGGCAATGGCACCAGCTACCAGTTCGTAGAACCGCGCATAGTTCCCATCTTCAACTTGTAAATCACTAACGGCCTCCCCACGAATTATCTTCGCCGCTGATTTTGTCGATACATCCCATTTGCCCTCAAGTGGAACTTTGCCGGCGCGTAAAAGAGCTTCCTGCGGATCAAGCTCGCCAATTACAAGTGCACCATTAGTTCCCATCATGCGGATACGCGGTCCAGGTGCTCCGACTATGGAACTAGTCGAAAGATAAGAATCAACACCGCTCTCATGTTTTAGGACTAAGACCACATCATCATCAGATGCCCCGCGGATACTGCGCACACTCGCCGAAACCAGTTCAGCCGGACCAAACCAATCAAGGGCAGTTGAAACTAAATGAGATTGCAGATCAAGCAGTAGCCCCCCGCCTTCTTCGGCGCTGCTTTGTTCGCGCCAAGATTGCGCAGCTAGATCAGGGCGATAGCGTTCAAAGCGAGAATCGATGCGAAACACTTTTCCGATTTCATTTTCTTGTATGACTCGTTTAATGGTCAGCGAATCTGAATCAAAGAGGCGGTTATAGAAAGCTGTTACCGGCACACCTGTGTCATCAGATGCTTTTAGAATTTCTAGTGTTTCAGTTAAATTACGGCCCATCGGTTTATCAACGACCGTTGGAACACCAGCATGTAGTGCGGCAATCGCTTGCTCAACATGAACTGAATTAACCGATGCGATGACAACTAGATCTAAGTTATGTGTAAGAAGTTCTGACATATCCGAAACGACGATCGCGTCAGGAAAATCAGCTTGAACATGCCCCACTCGTTCTGGATTTGTGGTTAGAACTGCCACTAGTTCAAGGCCGCAACCTCTAAATAGCGGGGCGTGAAAGGTGCGACCAGCTAAACCATAACCAACTAGACCTACTCGTAGAGACATAAAACTCCGAGCTTTTTACTAGTCAGCTGATTTAGATAACTTAGATGGCCACCATACCTTAGGCCCAATTTCGTGCACCAGTGCTGGAACCAAAATCGAGCGAACGATAATTGTGTCTAGCAGTACGCCAAAGGCAACCGCGAAACCAAGTTGAGCAAGGAATACCAGAGGCAAGATTCCTAGCACTCCGAAAGTCGCCGCAAGGACAATACCGGCTGATGTAATTACCGACCCGGTAACTGTTAAGCCCTTGATAACACCTTTTCTGGTACCTATCTTGCCTGATTCTTCACGCACGCGAGTCATCAAGAAGATGTTGTAATCAATACCCAATGCGACCAAGAAGATAAAGGCGAAGAGTGGGAATGAAGCATCTCCGCCCGCAAAGCCGAAGATGTGATTAAAGACGAGCGCACATACTCCAAGTGTTGCAAAGTACGAGAGCACAACTGTTCCAAGTAGCAATACAGCGCTAACGATGCTGCGAAGTAACAGGCCTAAGATCAAAGTGATCAGAAGAAGAACTACTGGAATCACCGTGCGATTGTCATGCCGCGCAGCAACATCGGTATCGAAGAAGACCGCCGTTGTGCCACCAACCAAAATCGATTCATCAATACTCTTTACAGCCTCACGAATAGCTGGGATCCGATCACGTGATTCACGCGAATCTGGCGCAGTCGAAAGCGTGACATTTAGGATTGAAAGACCGTTCTTCACGATCACTCCCCCGGCATTAGCTTCGGGTGCAACTTCTGAGACACCTGCTACGCCGCGCAATTTTTCGCTAACCGCAGGGATTAACTCATTCTTTAAAATAACCTTAGTTGGGTCACCTTCGCCGCCAGGGAAATGATTTAATAATAATTTTTGACCAACGACTGATTCTGGATTTCCAGTAAAGCTTTCAGAAGTTGATAGACCATCGGTCTTAAGTGTTGTCGAGAACGCTGCTAACACAACTAGCAATAGACCCGTAATAACCCAAGCTCTACGAGGTCTGCGTTCTACTAAACTTCCAACCTTTGCCCAAGTTCCAGTTAGCTGACTATCTGCGTCATCAAAACGTGGAATTCGTGGCCAGAAGATCCAGCGACCAAATAGCACAAGAAACGCTGGCAATAAAGTAACCATGGTAATTACCGCAACCGCAACGCCAATGGCACCAATTGGACCGAGCCCACGGTTACCTGATAAATCACTCAGCAATAAAACAAGAAGGCCTAGCGCAACTGTTGCACCTGATGCCACGATCGGCTCGAAGGTGCCTTTATAAGCAGCTCGCATCGCAGCTACTGGAGTTGAATGATGATGTAATTCTTCGCGATATCGAGAGATCAGAAGTAGTGCGTAGTCGGTACCTGCACCTAAGACCAGAACCGAGAGGATTCCTTGCGATTGACCATTAACATCAATGACATTGTTCTTGGCCAGCAAATAAATAATTCCGCCTGCGGTTGAGAGAGCGAAAACCGCAGATAGCAACGGCAAGAACCACAAAATTGGTGAACGATAAACAATGATCAAGATAAATGCGACAACGCCCAACGTTGTTAAAAGCAACGTTGAATCTAAATCACCAAAGGCGCCAAATAGATCACCGATAAGACCGCCAGCACCAGTTACATATGACTCAAAGCCAAGCTCTTTGGCGAACGGAGTGAAGTCTTCGCGAAGTGCTTCAACAATTGCCGGGAGAACTGGTTCTTCATTTGGTAGGACTTCGGCGATTGCCGCACCATCTAAAAGAATTGAAGCTAAAACTGCCGAGCCATCTGGTGCCGGGAAAGCGGACACTTGGCTGCCAGGCAATAAATACTTAGATAGTGGAATATCTGTTCCGCCCAGTTTTAGATCTGGCACAGTTTCAAGATGCGCGTTAATTTGTTGCAGAACTTCTGGCCCAACAGTTCCTTCAAGCAAAACTAAAGTTGGGAAAGCAGTAGATTCACCAGCTGCAAAATTTTCTAACAACTTAACTGCCTTGGTGGATTCAGCGCTATCTGGCAAAAATGCCGAATTGTCATTTTCCTGAACGCTGGTTAACTTTCCGAAAAGTGGGCCAAAGAAGCCGGTAACGCCAAACCAAGCGATTACGACCAGGATCGCGATTGCGATCGGCTTACGCTTAGAACGCATGGTCGAATTGGTCATAGTTGGAACTGACATTTAACTGGCTCCCTTTGCGCCAGATCTCAATATCCGCCGCCTCGATTGGTAATGAGCGTGAGTCTACCTTTAGGCTATTGGCTATGCCCATTCATGCAGTTCTGACATCAGGTCAGATTGCCGTGGCTCGAAGCGGGCTAGTTGATTATGAGAGTGCGCTGAAAATTCAACGTAATTTTCATGCCGAAATTGTCGCTGATGAACGACCAAATACTTTGATCTTGCTAGAGCACCCATCTGTTTACACCGCTGGTCGCCGAACTGCGATTTCTGATCGCCCAACTGATGACACTCCCGTTATTGATGTTGATCGTGGTGGCAAAATCACTTGGCATGGTCCTGGCCAACTAGTTGGCTACCCAATTGTGAAGTTAGCTAATCGCCTCGATGTGGTCGGATTTGTTCGTCAATTAGAAACCGCTTTGATCAACACTTGCGAGCAATTTGGTTTAGCTGCCCTTCGTTATCCAGATCGCTCTGGTGTTTGGCTGCGTGATGAAAAAGGTGATCGCAAAATTGCCGCAATCGGCATCCGAGTTGCCAAAGGTGTAACCATGCATGGCTTTGCCTTAAATGTGAATCCAGATTTAACTGGCTTTAATCAGATAGTGCCTTGCGGAATCGCAGATGCTGAAGTCACTTCAATGTCTAAGGAATTGAGCCGCGAAGTAACCATCGCCGAAGTGTCGCCAATTTTAGAACGTGAACTATTCGAGGTATTAACGAAGGTGAGCGCATGACAATTGCACCCGATGGCCGCAAGATGCTTCGCATTGAGGCACGCAACGCCGAAACTCCAATTGAACGCAAACCTGAGTGGATCAAAACTCGCGCCAATATGGGCCCTGAGTACACCCAACTTCGCTCCCTCGTAAAGAGCGAAGGGCTGCATACCGTCTGCCAAGAAGCGGCTTGCCCGAACATTTTTGAATGTTGGGAAGATCGCGAAGCCACTTTCTTAATTGGCGGAGATCGCTGCACTCGTCGTTGCGATTTCTGCAATATCGATACTGGCAAACCATTGCCTATTGATCGCAACGAGCCTACTAAGGTCGCCGAATCGATTAAGAAGATGCAATTGAATTACGCAACGATCACTGGCGTTACTCGCGATGATCTACCCGATGAAGGTGCTTGGTTATATGCCGAGACAATTCGCAAAGTACATGAGCTAAATCCAGGCACTGGTGTTGAAATGTTGGCCCCCGATTTCAACGCGAATCCGGAATTGCTTAATCAGATCTTTGAAACTCGGCCTGAAGTTTTCGCGCATAATCTCGAAACTGTGCCACGAATCTTTAAAGAGATTCGCCCAGCTTTCACCTATGACAAGTCGCTTTCAGTTATCACCATGGCGCGTGATTATGGGCTAATTACTAAATCGAATCTGATTCTTGGTTTGGGCGAAACTCGTGAAGAAGTTTCCCAAGCACTAGTTGATCTACATGCAGCCGGCTGTGACTTAATCACCATTACTCAATACCTGCGCCCTACAAATAAGCACCACCCAGTTATTCGTTGGGTGAAGCCAGAAGAATTTGTTGAGTTAGCAACTGAAGCTAAGGAGATTGGCTTCTCAGGCGTGATGAGCGGACCACTTGTACGTTCAAGTTACCGTGCCGGTCGTTTATATAAGCAAGCGCAAGAAGCCAAAGCCACCACCAACGTAGCCGCACAACATGGCTGATCGTGTTTATCCTCCAGTTATTGCAGTTCTGAAAACTGCCTGGAAATATCTTGGTTTGAAATTCACTTTTACCGGTGATGTAAATATTCCGCGCAATGGCGGCGCTATCTTGGCGATTAATCACGTTGGTTATCTAGATTTTGCTTTAGCCGGAACCGCTGCACTTCCAGTCAAACGTTATGTGCGCTTTATGGCCAAGAAAGAAATTTTCGATAATAAATTAGCTGGGCCCCTGATGCGCGGGATGCACCACATCTCAGTAGATCGCGCTAATGGTTCGGCCTCTTTTGTTGCAGCCCTGCGCGCACTTCGTGGTGGCGAAATAATTGGCATTTTTCCCGAGGCCACAATTTCCAAGAGCTTTGAAATTAAAGAGTTAAAGTCAGGTGTAATCCGGTTAGCCATGGGCGCTGGAGTTCCGGTAGTTCCAACCATAGTTTGGGGCAGTCAACGCATCTGGACTAAGGGCGTTAAGCGAAATCTCAAGCGAAACAAATTCCCAATTTTTGTGACTTTCGGCGAACCAATGACCTTTGCCAAAGATGCCGATGTTGAAGCTGGCGAGGCGCTGCTGCGTAGCACCATGATCGAAATGTTGCATGAAGTTCAAAGCCGCTACCCCGATAGCCATGCTGGTCAACGCTGGGCACCTGCGCGTCTTGGTGGTACCGCGCCTGCTCCACTAAACTCGTGACATGTTTAAACGAAAGAAAAACAAGTCCAGCGAACCCAAGGCACCTAGATTCAAAGAGATTCGCCAAGCCTACAAAATAACTAAGGAAGCTAAGCCTTGGATTGGCGCGGCATTGGCGGGTATTTTTCTCGCTGGCTGGTCAATTGGTATCGCAATAGGTTTTGTAATTGGACATCCGGTTTATCTCGGTTTTGTTTCCGCGCCTTTTGCCGCCCTATTGGCTTTCTTTGTTTTCACCCGCCTAGCTGGTTCAGCTGCCTATGCATCAATTGAAGGACAAATTGGTGCTGGTGCAAGTGTTTTGATGTCCATTCGTAAAGGTTGGTCAACAACTCCAGCTGTTGCTGTTTCACGTAACCAAGACATGGTCCATCGCTCAGTTGGTCGTGCTGGCATTGTTCTAACTGGCGAAGGTAGCGGCGCAGTGCGTCAACTTTTGCAAGATGAGAAACGCAAAACTGAACGTTACGCACCTGGTGTCCCGATTTATGAACTGATAGTTGGTAATGAAGAAGGTCAAGTTTCGCTTCGCAAGTTGCAAAAGCGTATGAAGAAGTTTCCTAAGAAGTTAACTGCCAATCAAATGCGCGAAGTACGAGCACGCCTCAAAGCAGTGGGTGGAATGGCAATGCCAATTCCAAAGGGTCCAATGCCAACTCGTGGAATGAAGATTCGCTAAATTTTCTAAGCTCGCTCTAATTTTGTTTGACTAAAGCGTTCATGAATTCCGCGACCATCTTCATCGTAGGTAATTGCTGTAATCACTAACGCCATCAATCCGGTGCGGATTAGTACCTGACGAACGTTGGGCACTCCCCCATGATTGAAATCAACCACCTTTAATCTAAGCAACCTGTGGCCGAAGGAAGCTCCAGTGAGGGCAACCAAAATGGCGTACTCAGCCACAAAAATCAGTGGAGTTGTAAGACGCGTTCCTACGATTCGTTCGGAGTAGCTGCCACCGCCCGCTAAGAAGGCGAAAGCGATCGCATAAGAGGCCAGCCAATCGATTGTGATAGCTGCAAGTCGGCGACCAAGCGTTACGCCCTCGGGGTGAGTCATGGCGAGAGCCTAGATGATTTAGAGCACAACGGCCCATTTATAGGCTCATTAACGGAACAAGAAGTGGTTACCAGCAATTTTTAACATCGATGTAACACAACAGTTATGAACTTTTCACCGCTGGGGCATAGATTTCCACCCATAAAGCACGGCCTCAAAGGCGAGGAAACCGATCGGTTGATTCCAACAGCCATCATCTTAAAAACAGGAGAAATATGTTTAAGAATTCCGAAGAAATCTTTGCATACATCAAGAAAGAAGACGTTAAGTTTATTGATGTCCGCTTTACTGATTTGCCAGGTATCCAACACCACTTCAACGTTCCGGTTGAGTCATTTGACGAAGCTGTTTTCACTGATGGTCTGATGTTCGATGGTTCTTCTATCCGTGGTTTCCAATCAATTCACGAATCAGATATGAAGTTGCTGCCAGTTCCAAGTTCAGCGTTCATTGATCCTTTCCGTGATCACAAGACTTTGGTGATTATTTTCTCAGTTCATAATCCCGTTGATAACTCAGCTTATTCACGTGACCCACGTGGCGTCGTTGCTAAGGCTGTTGACTACATGCGCTCACTTGGCTTTGCAGATACTGCATTCTTCGCACCAGAAGCTGAGTTCTATGTTTTCGATAGCGTTCGTTTCAAGACAGGCATCAACGAGGCTTATCACGAGATTCAATCTTATGAAGGCGCTTGGAATACCGGCGTTGAATTCGATGCAGATGGCACACCAAACCGCGGATACCGTACTCGCATAAAGGGTGGCTATTTCCCAGTTTCACCAACAGATCAATTCGCAGATCTTCGCGATGAAATGGTTATGGAACTAGGTCGTGCCGGACTTCTAGTTGAGCGTTCACACCACGAAGTTGGTACAGCTGGACAAATGGAGATCAACTATCGCTTCAGCGACATTCTTCAAGCTGGCGATGATGTAATGAAGTTCAAATACATCATTCGTAACGTAGCTTGGGAAGGTGGCAAGACTGCGACCTTCATGCCAAAGCCACTATTTGGTGACAATGGTTCAGGAATGCACGTTCACCAATCACTTTGGAAAGATGGCAAGCCACTGTTCTTTGGCGATGGGTACGGCGATCTTTCAGATATGGCGCGTTGGTATATCGGTGGCTTGCTAAAGCATGCACCGTCACTACTTGCATTCACTAACCCAACCGTTAACTCATACCGTCGCTTAGTTCCAGGTTATGAAGCACCAGTTAACTTGGTTTACTCAGCACGTAACCGATCTGCTTGTATTCGTATTCCAATTACTGGTTCAAATCCAAAGGCAAAGCGCATTGAGTTCCGTTGCCCAGATCCATCATCGAATCCATACCTAGCCTTCGCAGCAATGTTGATGGCTGGTCTCGATGGAATTCTAAATAAGATCGAGCCACCTGCTCCAGTTGATAAGGACCTCTACGAACTCGAAGGCGCCGAAGCTGCTGCAATTCCTCAGGTTCCGGGTTCACTCGGTGAAGTTCTAGATAGTCTTGAAAAAGATCACGAATTCCTAACTAAGGGTGGCGTATTTGCCGAAGATCTAATCGAAACTTGGATTGAATTCAAGCGTAAGAACGAAGTTGATTATGTTCGCTTGCGTCCGCATCCAGCTGAGTTCGAACTTTATTTCGATCTCTAAATCGAATTAAGAGTAAAGACCCCGTCAGAAATGGCGGGGTTTTTATTTGTCGCAATAGTTGGCTAAATTACTGGCATGAGCCAAGAGCGCGAAAGACTGGATTATCAAACTTTTGGTATCGCTGCTCGGGAACTCGCTCAACAGATTGCAGATAGCGGCTACCGCCCAGACATTGTCTTATCAATTGCGCGTGGTGGCCTTCTACTAGGTGGCGCACTTGGTTACGCACTTGGCGTGAAGAACACTTTCACGATGAGCGTTGAGTTTTATACCGGCGTCAACGAGCGCTTGGCTATGCCAGTTGTACTCCCCCCTGTTCCCAACAAAATTGATTTAACTGGCCTTAAAGTACTTGTCGCAGATGATGTTGCTGATACAGGCAAAACTTTAAAGCTGGTGCGCGAATTCTGCGGAGATTACGTAGCTGAAGTTCGTAGCGCTGTTCTATACGAAAAATCACACAGTATCGAGAAGCCTGATTACGTGTGGCGCCATACTGATTTGTGGGTTGAGTTTCCTTGGTCGGTCGAACCGCCACTGCAGTATTAAAGAGGGGCAGTATTAGACTAGTGCAGTATTAAATCTGTTCTTGTTTTTGAATTCGCTTGCGACCCAGTAACAAATATCCAAAGAAACCAATTAGTAGAGCGAAGATGACGCCAACGTTCGCATACGCCCACTGGCCTTCCTTGCCACCAATCGCGCCCATAAAGTAACCCTGCCAACTTAACCAACTTGCAAAAGTATTTGTCACAAATCCCCAACCAATGACTGAGCCAATTGCAACAAGGGAGATCGCGATCGGATTTACTCGGCCATAGCGACCGGTTTCAGAGAATAAATCAGCTTCGACATAATCGCGCTTACGCAAAACCACATCGGCTACAAAGATTGCTGACCAAACTGCCACTGGCACGCCCAGCGTGATTAGGAAACCCTGGAACGGAGCAAAGAAATCAGTGGCAAACCAAACAATATAAATGGTTCCAAAGAACATGATGGTGCCATCAATGCCTGCCGCTACTGGGCGCTTTACCTTCACTCCGATTGAGATCAAAGTTAGGCCAGATGAGTAAAGATTAAGTACTGCGCCACCAACTAATCCGAGAATCGCAAAGAGTGCAAATGGAATTAGGAACCAAGTGGGCAGGAGTTGCGTCAGAGCGCCGATCGGATCCATCGCAATCGCATCACTTAGTTCTTTGCTGCTTCCAGCGAGCGCGCTTCCATAAATGACCAACGCAATCGGAACAATAGATGCACCAAATACGGTCCAACCAAAGACTGACTTGCTCGAAGTGCTACGCGGCAAGTACCGCGAATAATCGGCTGCGCAATTGACCCATCCCAAACCAATACCCGTGATTGCAAAAATGATTGCCCCGATTAACCCTGCAGCACTACCTGCCTTGATCGCAAATACTGAATCCCAATTAATTTCATCAAGGGTCAACACAATATAAGTTAGCGTTGCAGTAACCGTTATTCCAGTAATAAGTCGTTGTAACTTCATGATCACCGAGTGACCCAGCACGCCTCCAAAGATGGTTAATGAGGCAGCAATCAAAAATCCTATTGCTAAGGAAATATTGCGATCAATTGAAGTCGCTCGCTCTAGAACTGTGCCAGTTGCAAGTGTTGCAAGTGAGACAAGAACGGTTTCCCAGCCGACAACTACGAAATAGGAAAGGAAGCCCGGCAATAAATTACCTTTTACGCCAAAGGCTGCTCTTGAAAGCGTCATCGTTGGAGCGTTAGAACGCTTACCTGCCAGTGAGCTAATGCCAACTAACGCAAAAGAACCCACTGTGCCGATGACAGCAGCGATGGTTGCTTGCCAGAAAGAGATTCCGAAACCTAGAAAGAAAGCGCCATATGAGAGAGCCAGTAACGAAACATTGGCACCGGCCCAGGTCCAAAAGAGGTCACTGGCCTTTCCACGGCGTTCAGATTCACCGATGAAGTTAATGTCATTTAGCTCAGGTTTCATCCCGCAATTCTAACTGAGCGTGAACTTGAAATTCGCGTTCAAAACGTGACCATCAGCTGAAAGGATCCGATACTTAACGGTGTACTTACCAGGCTTTAGCGTTCCAAAGAAGTCAACCCGTGCCACGCCTTTTTTAATTGCGATTTTAGAGGTCTCAATCTTTTGAGCTTTTGAATCTAAAATGACAATTGAGTTAGCGCTTTTACTCTTTAAGGTAACTATCGCTTCTGCAAACTCTAGCTGCACGAACTTGGGCGATTTAGTTAACTTGGCATTGGCTGCTGGGAAACTCTTCATTAGCTCAGCATGTGCAATAGCGGCTGGAGTGACGCTAAACATGAGTCCTACTGCTAGCAGCAGGACTTTTAGATTGCGCATCAATCTAAGAAGAAATCAAGCAGGAAATCTTTGGTACCCGGAACAACCGAATACTTTTCAAGATCTGTAATGCCTTCAGATGCTAAGAGTTCATCATCTACAAAGAAGTTGCCTGTGCAGCCCTTAGATTCGCGGTTCAAAATAATGTAAGCCGCATCAGCCAGAATCTCAGGAGTGCGGCAAGCAGCGGTATCAACACCTGGAATCATTTGCAGAGCTGCGGTATCAATCGCAGTTCGTGGCCAAAGAGCGTTAACCGCGATTCCCTCTTTGCGGAATTCCTCTGACATGCCCAAGACGCACATACTCATTCCGTACTTGGCCATTGTGTAAGCAACGTGGTGCTGGAACCACTTTGCTTTCATCGAAAGCGGCGGTGATAGCGTCAAAATATGTGGGTTACGGCCCGCCTTTGCTGATTCACGTAAGTGCGGAATTGCCGCCTGTGAAGTTAAGAATGTGCCGCGCACGTTTACATCAAACATCAAGTCAAATCGTTTAGCCGGGGTTGCTTCAGTTTTAGTTAAATTAATGGCGCTTGCGTTATTGATCAAGATATCGATGCCACCAAACTCATCAGCTGCCTTAGCGATCGAAGCCGCAATCTGATCTTCATCGCGTAAGTCGCATTGAATCGGTAGCGCGACTCCCCCAGCGGCTTCAATTTCTGCCGCGGCTGAATAAATTGTTCCGGGTAACTTCGGATTAACTTCAGCAGTCTTTGCTGCAATAGCAACAGATGCACCATCGCGCGCTGCTCTCAAAGCAATTGCTAAGCCGATACCGCGTGATCCGCCCGTTACGAAAATTCTCTTTCCAGCTAGTGACATCATTTACCTTTCTTGCTCATGAAATTCATGAACGCCATCATGGCTTCTTCGGATTGAAGTGCCATTGCAAAAAGTTGGAACTCGGCTTTCATAACTGCCTCGACTGCATCGTGCTTACTCGCCTTAAGAAGTGCTTTCGTGTTAATGATTGCTTGCGGTGGTTGTGCTGCGATTTGGCTAGCCACTAATTGTGCTTGCTCATATACATCCGGCGCAATCGTGGTAACCAGACCCATTTCTTTGGCAGCATCTGCGTTAAAAGCTTCACCGGTCATGAATATTCTTGCCGCCCGTTGATAACCAACCAAGGCAGGGAATAGATAACTTGAACCTGCCTCTGGAACCAAACCTAGTGAAGTAAATGGCATTGAGAAATTTGCGGAGGGTGAAGCCAGAACAACATCGCAATGTAGCAACATCGTGGTGCCAACTCCTACCGCATTACCTTTAACCGCAGCCAATAGTGGCTTTGGAAAATTTAACAGCGCGCCTAAAAACTTTGCGACTTCAGTGTCGTCACTGGTAGGTGGATTCTCCATGAAATCTTTAATGTCGTTGCCTGCAGTGAAGTGATCACCTTCGCTGGTAATGATTACAACGCGAACACTAAAATCACCTGCTGCCTCATTCAACCCACTGGCTAAAGCTCCGTACATTTCACGGGTCAGCGCATTCATCTTGGCCGGCCGGTTCAGGCTGAGTGTTAGCACTCCATCCGTGCTTTTTGTCGAGATCAAATCATTCATGACCCTAAGCATAGGGTTACTTGCGAGTAAATCGGAGTAACCTTTGCATGAC
>Ga0315902_10001725_pt1 | contig 34797 bp, 35 predicted proteins | sample LakEriMetagenome_9_FD_203523 | JGI IMG/M metagenome (GOLD analysis project Ga0315902, IMG submission 203523) | Freshwater fungal communities from buoy surface, Lake Erie, Ohio, United States - Buoy 12 MA117 | ecosystem: Environmental > Aquatic > Freshwater > Lake > Lake biofilm | place: USA... | reverse complement strand
CCCTGGCGGCTTGCGCGCGACCTTGCCGGCGGCGGGAGGCGGCAGAACCATTGCCGACGCCGCAATCCGACGCGGCGAAAGCGTCAACCTCGTCTATCAAGCGCCTGGCATGTCGTTGAACATGCGCGCGCGCGCGCTCGAAGACGGCGCCATCGGCCAGCCTATCCGTCTGCAAAATACCTCATCCAATCGTACCATCGACGCTGTGGTCACAGGCCCCGGCGCTGCGAGAGCCAATCCATGAGCCCTGATAATTCCATCCGCGCCCTCGCCCTGCTCGCACTCGCCACCGGCGCCAGCGCTTGCGCCAGCATCGACACCGGCGCGATAGCGCAAGACGCCATAGCTGCGCCCGGCGTCGCCTATGACGCTGCACGCCGCGGCCTTGCGCCGCCGCAACTGGCGCCCGTCGGTACGCCTGCCGCACTCACTGGCGGGGCGCAACAGACGATGCCCTCATATCCGGAAGCGATTGCCTATGAGCCCGCGCCCAATTCGCTCTGGCGCTCAGGCTCGCGCAGTTTTTTCAACGACCAGCGCGCCAATCGCATCGGCGACATTCTGACCGTTGAGATCGAGATCGACGACAGCGCCGAACTCTCAAACACCTCGAACCGTTCACGCGAAGCCTCAAGCTCCGCCGGCATTTCGAACTTCTTCGGCCTTGAGCAAAGCGTCGGCGATCTCGTTGGCGGCGCCTTCGACACTGAGAACTTGATCGGCGGAAACGCGGATTCAGAACATCGCGGTACAGGCGCGATCAATCGCGAAGAAAAAATCGAACTGACGGTCGCTGCGGTGATCGTCGATCGCCTGCCCAACGGCAATCTGGTCATCGCCGGTCGCCAAGAGGTGCGCATCAATGGCGAACTGCGCGAACTTACGGTCAGCGGCATCATCCGCCCCGAGGACGTCACCAGCGACAACAAGATCAATCACACCCAGATCGCCGAAGCCCGCATCTCCTACGGCGGCCGCGGCTCGATCAGCGCCGTGCAACGTCCAAACTGGGGTCAGCGCCTGGGCGACGCGATTACGCCGTGGTGATCGCTGACGTGCATTACCTCAAAAGTAATCGCCACAGCTCACATAGTCGCGATCGTCATGCCTGAGTTTCAGGAGCAAGCATGCTGGCGTTTCGTGGCTTTCTTGTCGTATTTTTTGTCGTCCTGCTTGGGTACACGGCCGCTGTCATAGCCACACACGGCTGGGGCTTGCTTGACGTCTTCTTTGACGACATCGGCCGCATCGGCTGGCCAGGACAATTCAATCTCGACTTCCTCGGCTTCTTGACGCTCTCAGCGCTCTGGACCGCATGGCGACACCATTTCTCGCCGGCAGGTATCGCTCTGGCGCCTCTCGCCTTTTTCGGCGGAATGGGCTTCTTTACTCTGTACTTGCTGATCGCAAGCATTCGCGTACGTGGCGACGTCAACGCTTTGTTGCTTGGGCCGAGGCGGGCAGCCGCACTGAAAGCCTAAAACAAAATGCCCTGATCGCCACCCGGCCTGCCCTTACCGCGCGGCTTGCTCGCATCCGTCGGCGGATCGATCACGGCCTTCTTCTGCTCATCCGCGAACGTGAGCTGCACCACATCGCCCGCGTTCAAATCCTTCGCCGCACGCACCAACGTGCCGTCATTGCGCTGCACCATGACGAACCCGCGCGCGAGCACGCTTTTGTGCGACAAGCTTTCCAGCATCCGCGCCGCGCCATCCAAATGCTTGCGGTGCGTCACCAGCGACCGCGCCATCGCTGGCTGCAGACGCGCGGAAGCTTGCAGCAAACGCTCGCGCCGTCGCGTGATATCCTGCGCCAGCGCTTGCGGACGCAAACGCGCCGCCACCCGATCCAGCTTCGATTGCGCCGCGCGTGTATTCGTCACCAACGCCGCATTCAACCGTTCCGCCGCGCGATCGTAACGCTGCTGCGGGATTTGGAAGAGCGTTTCTAAGCGCGGCAATTTCGCCGCCGCCGCGCGTAGCTCGGTGCGCCGCTTCTCCAGCCCACGCACCAGCCCGCCCTTCAAGCGGCCTTCCAGCATCTCGACGCGCTCGATCAATTCCGCCCGCACCGGCACGGCTTTCTCGGCGGCGCCCGTAGGTGTTGGCGCGCGCAAGTCGGACGCGAAATCGATTAACGTCGTATCCGTCTCGTGCCCCACCGCGCTAATCAGCGGGATCGCGCTTTCGGCGGCGGCGCGCACAACGATCTCTTCGTTAAACGCCCACAAATCCTCGATCGAGCCGCCGCCGCGCGCCACGATCAGCACATCGGGCCGCATATCGCCATGCAGCGCGTTGAAGCCCTTAATCGCACGTGCAACTTGTCCCGCCGCTTCCTGCCCCTGCACCAAGACTGGCCACAAGATCACGCGGCACGGAAAGCGCTCGCGCAAGCGATGCAAAATATCGCGGATCACCGCGCCCGTGGGCGAGGTCACCACGCCAATGGTGCGCGGCAGATACGGGATGCGCTTCTTGCGGTCAGCGGCGAACAGACCCTCGGCCGCGAGCTTCGCCTTCAGCTTCTCCAATTGCGCCAGCAGCGCGCCCACGCCCGCCGGCGCCATGCGATCGGCGATGAGCTGATATTGCGAGCGCCCCGGATAGGTCGAGAGCCGGCCTTCGACGACGACCTCCAAGCCTTCTTCCGGCCTGAACGTCAGCGCTTGCACGTTGGCCTTCCACATCACCGTGGAGATGGTCGCGTTCTCATCCTTCAGGTCGACGTACAAATGCCCCGACTTGGCGATCAACACCCGACCCAATTCGCCGCGCACGCGTACGCGATCGAAAGTGGTCTCCATCGTCCGCTTTACCGCCTGCGCGAGCTCGCTGACCGAAACCTCGGGCAAATTGCTGCCCTGAACGGCGTTTGGGGCGGGGGCGGCGGCGTCTGACATCAGTTTCATATAAGGCGACTCGCGCCCGCTTGCGGAGTTTGCTTAAATTCCACCCTGGCTGGGGGGCCGGGGGATCATGGGCATGGCGTTCGACGCGAACGATCTATCGCCACACGAACATTTCGTGGTGGAGCGCACCATTGCGGGCGAAACCGCCGATTTTACCCCTATGGCCGGCCCTGGCGGGGCCAAGCCGATCATCCGCGCCGGCTTCCTGCGCAAGCTCATGCTGGGCGTCGATCCCACCTGGACGATCCGCACGCCTGGCGTGCGCTTAAAGGGCGCCCGCGTCGAAGGCATGCTTGACCTTACTGATTGTTCAGGCGTCGGCGCGGTCGGCTTGCCCGCACTCGCGCTTGTGGAATGCGAAATCCCAGAGATCATCGATCTTAGCCATTCCCGCCTCGCGCGTTTCTCGCTCAACGGAAGCCGGCTCTCGCGCCTTGTCGCGGTGGAAACCGAAATCGACGGCGAGCTCGATCTTTGCGGCGTCGCCCCACTCGGCGCGCCCGGACTGGAAACACTCACCGTCAAACTGCGCGGCATCCGCATCGACGGCGACCTGCTCGCACGCGACGCCAAATTCGCGCGCGCCACAGAAAGCAGCGACGACGCCATCATGCTGCAAGGCGCCGACATCGCCGGCAATGTGTTGCTCGACGGATCGTTTGAATCGTTCGGCTGCATCTGGCTGCAACAAGCGCGCATCCAAGGCGGGCTCGCTTGCGAAGGCGCGCAATTGCTCAATCGTTCGGAGGCCGCTGACACCAGCGCACTCGCCGCCGACGGCGCCGAGATCGGCATTGTATTGCTGCGCAAGGGCTTCAAGGCCGAAGGCGAGGTCCGCTTTGTCGGTGCTCGCATCGTGCAAGGCTTTGACTTCGCCGACGCATCGCTGCGCAACGAATTCGGCGTCGCGCTCAATCTCGCCAACGCCGTCACCGGGGGCGAAATCTCGCTCAGCGGCGCCAAAATCTCGGGCCAAGTGTTGCTCTCCAACACCGACACTGGGCGCAATCTCGATCTGCGCGCCGCAGACATCAATCATCGCCTCACGCCGCGCGGCGACACGTTTGGTCGCGCCATCGATGCTGCAAGCATGAAAGTAGGCGGCGCAGCACTGCTGCAAGGCGCGAATATCAAAGGCGAAATCTTCCTCGCCGACGCCCGCATCGACGGTTACCTCGCCTTCGGCGGCGGCCGCTTCATCAATGGCGGCGGCTGGGCCATTCGCGCGCCCAACGTCCGCGTCGGCGGCAATCTCACGCTGAAAATCGATGAAAACGGCTTTGCCCCGCATGGGCAAAAGACCGTCGTTGAGGGAGGCCTGAAACTTGATCGCGCGCGCATTGACGGCGCGCTCTCCTGGCTCAATCTCGAACTGCGTGGTCCTGGGCCGGACAATATGAAAGGCGCCTATTTCTCCTTCGCCGACGCGCAGATATCCGGCCCCATTCAAGCGCGCACATTGGTCACCCAGCAAGACGCGCGCATCGACGCCTCAGGCGCAGTGTGCTCGGCGCTCGACGACGAGGTGAAAACCGGCTGGGGCGCGGAAACCGCGGCACTTGCACTCGATGGCTTTGGCTACCAGCGCATCGACAGCGCGAGCGAAAATTGGCGCGCGCGCCTCGCCTGGCTGAAGCGCTCCAAACGCGACGGCGATCGCTTCTCGCCGCAACCCTTCACCCATGCCGCCAACATCTATGCCAGGGCTGGCCGCCGCGAAGACGCGCGCCGCATCCTGCTGGCGCAACACGATCTGCGCACCGTCTCCGCTTCGGCCGGCCCGATCACCTGGGCGCTCTCGTCATTGTTCGGATTGACCGCCGGTTACGGTTTGTCGCCGATCCGTGTCGTGCGGGCGCTTGTGCTCTTCCTCGCGCTCGGCGTCGGCGGCGTGTTGGCGATGAACGCACAGGGCGCGCTGGTGACGCCGCAAGGGCGCGCCTGCAATGGCGCGATCGAGCCCACGCTCTACGCCATCGACGTGGCGCTGCCGGTGATCGACCTCGGCCAAGAGGGCCGTTGCATGCCCGGCCGCACCGCGCGCGCCGAATTGCCGCAAGGCATGGCCGTCTCGCAGACCAACGATTGGCGCGTGTTCGAAGGGGTCGCCCTCTGGCGCTGGGCGCATGCGCTTTACGCCATGCTGGGCGCGATTCTGACCGCGCTGGCCGTGGTGACCTTCTCCGGCATCATGAAGCCCAAGGACGACTAAACCCGGTCACGCACTTCTATTCGCAGACAAGCTCTTGCACCCCAAGCGCGCAGCCGCTCTTTAGCGGCAAAACCATTGGGGGACATTCATGCTTCGTCGCACGCTTCTGGCGTCCGCTCTCGCCATCCCGGCGCTTTCGGCCTGCGCTACCGCCACGGGCGGCGCCCGCGATCCGCTGGCGCCCTTGCCGCTCGACACGAGCTCGCACGCGCGCCCCGAGATCGCGCGCGTCACCCACGTTTCGCTCGACCTGACGGCGGACTTCGAACGCAAGGTCATGCGCGGCAAAGCCACGCTCTCGATCGTCGCGCGCGACGACGCAGCTGAGATCGTGCTCGACAGCTTGAACCTTGTCATCCATCGCGTCCGCGCCGGCGGCGGCGAGACCACATTTACGCTCGGCGAAAGCCGCCCCTCGCTTGGCGCGCCGCTCACCATCGCGCTCAACGGCGCGCGCATGATCGAGATCGAATACGAAAGCGGCCCCGACGCCGCCTCGCTGCAATGGCTGACGCCCGCACAAACCGCGAGCAACAAGCAATTCCTGTTCAGCCAAGGCCAATCGATCCTCAACCGCACTTGGATCCCGACGCAAGACAGCCCCGGCATTCGCCAAACCTACGACGCACGCATCACAGCACCCGAGGGGCTAAAGGTGGTGATGAGCGCCGAAATGCTGACGCCGGACGGCGAGCCCGCAGGCGCCGGCCAGCGCGCCTTCCGCTTCCGCATGCCCCAACCGATCCCGCCTTATCTCATAGCGATCGGCATCGGAGACCTCGTCCATCGCGCCACCGGCCCGCGCACTGGCGTGTGGGCAGAGCCCAGCCTGGTTGAGCGCGGCGCTTACGAATGCGCCGATATGGAACGCATGATGGACGTGGCCGAAGCGCTCTACGGCCCGTATCGCTGGGGCCGCTTCGACGTGCTGATCCTGCCGCCGTCCTTCCCCTATGGCGGCATGGAAAATCCGCGCCTCACCTTCCTCACGCCCACCTTCCTCGCCGGTGATCGCTCGCTCGTTTCGCTCGTCGCGCACGAATTGGCGCACTCATGGTCGGGCAATCTCGTCACCAACGCCATCTGGGCGGACGGCTGGCTCAATGAAGGCTTTACCTCCTACATCGAAGGCCGCATCGGCGAAGCGCTGTTTGGCGAAGAAAACGCGCGCATGGCCGAAGCGTTGGCGTGGAGCGACATCCAAACCGCGCTCACCACGGTCTCGCCAGCCGGCCAACGCCTGCACTGGACCGGCGAAGTCGACGCCAACGACAATTCGAGTGCTATCACCTACGACAAAGGCGCGCTCTTCCTGCGCACGATCGAACGCATCGTCGGCCGCACGCGCCTCGACACATATTTGCGCTCATACTTCGATCGCTACGCCTTCCAACCGATGACGACGCAACACTTCTTGGCCGACTTCCGCCAGCACGTGGTTCGCAACGACGTCGCACTCGAAGCACAACTAATGCTCGACCAATGGGCCTATGAGCCGGGCATCCCATCGAACGCGCAAGCGCCGGTCGCGGCCGGCTTTAGCGAAATTCATATCTATGTCGCGCAGGTGGTCGCCGGCGGCCCGCCAGCCGCAGCGCCTTGGGAGCATTGGAACACAATGCAACGCCAGCGTTATCTGCAAACCCTGCCGCGCGAATTGCCGGCCGAACGCTTGCACGCGCTTGAAAGCTCTTTCGCGCTCGACACCATCGGCAACATGGAAGTGCGCTTCGATTGGCTGATTTTGGCGATCTACAATTCGTATGATCCGTCATCGGCCGCGATTGAGCGTTTCCTCAGCGAACAAGGGCGCGGCAAATTCGTTCGCCCACTCTATCGCGGTCTGATGGAACGCGGCGCCTGGGGCCAAGCGCTCGCGCGCCGCACCTACGCGCACGCCCGCGCCGGCTATCACCCGATCGTCGCTGCCGCCGTGGACCGCATTCTCGGGGCCTGACGATAATCGGACCGCCGGCTTCCAGCCGGCCCATGCCGGTGTTTGCCGGGCGCACGCTGGCGGTCCATATTCGGCGCATGGCGCCAATCAAAGTTCTCGGCTTCGCCGGCAGCCTACGCCAAGGCTCGTACAATCGCGCGCTGATCGGCGCCGCTCAAAAACTCGCGCCCGAGGCCATGCGCTTCGATGTCATCGAATTCGACGCCGCCGGCCAGCTCACGGACGACGCCACCGCAAGATATCTCACCGCCTACCTCGTGGCGTTTCAGGCCTGGGTGTTGCGCTTCAAATGACCACAGAGGCCGACGCCACACTGATCACACAAAGCCTCGAAATCGCCTCCGAGCGCCGCGGCGATCTGATGTCAGCCGTGTACGCACGCCTGTTCCGTGAACGCCCTGATCTTGAGCCGCTCTTCGTCATGGACACGAACGGCGCTGTGCGCGGCGAGATGCTGTCACGCGTATTCGACGCCATTCTCGATTTCATCGGCGAGCGCGCCTACGCGCACAATCTGATCCACGCCGAAGCCAGCAATCACGACGGCTACAACGTGCCGCGAAAAGACTTCGCCTTGTTCTTTCGTACGGTCGCGCAAACAGTCCGCGACGCCAGCGGCGGGACGTGGAGCACGCAAACCGACGATGCCTGGTCACGCCTGCTCGCAGAGATTGATCTCTATATCACCGCAAACGCCTAGAGCGCGTCGCCAAATCCTTTGCCGCCCTGTAACGGCTTCAATCGGATCAATCGGCTCTCAACCACGGCGGCGGTGCGATGCTTGACCGCTTCGCGATACTCCGGGTCGCGGATCATCGCGGCGAACGCGGCAGGGTTCGGATATTCGGCGATAAACACCAAATCCCAACGCTCGTCTTCCGGCCCGATGAGCACGCAATCGAAACGCCCAATCCAGTGTTGGCGTCCACCGAGGCGCTCGAACACCGGCCCGCTCTCGCGGGCATACGCCTTATAAGCGTCCGCGCCCGAGGCTTTGCGCCCGTCCTCGTAAACGGCGTGTTCGCGCAAACGCACCAGATTGAGCATGTGGATCGGCCCCTCGTCCGGCAGCGTCTGAAAGGCCGCGAACTGCTCTTTGGTTGGGTTGATCAGGTCGCTCACGCACGCTCCTCCTGCTGTTTGGCTTGACCATACGCACGCTCCGCCGCAATCCAAGCCCATGAAGATTCTGATTGTTGGTTCCGGCGGGCGCGAGCATGCGCTGGGCTGGAAACTCGCCCAAAGCCCGCTCGTCAGCGAAATTATGTCCGCGCCGGGCAATCCGGGCTTGGCGGAGCTCGGCCGCACATTTCCGCTCAAGGTCGAGCAGGCGGCTGAGCTTGCCGCACTCGCCGCGCGCGAACAAATTGATCTCGTTATCATCGGCCCTGAATCCGCCGCCGCTGCGGGCCTCGCCGACCATTTAAGAACACTCGGCGTGCCATGCTTTGGCCCGAGCAAAGCCGCCGCCGAACTCGAAGCCTCAAAAGCGTTCATGAAGGAATTCTGCGTGCGCCACGGGGTGCCCACGGCGGAATACAAAGTCTTCGATGACGCGATCCACGCCAAAGCCTACCTTGGCGGCCGCGAACCGCCGTTCGTGATCAAGGCCGACGGATTGGCCGCCGGGAAAGGCGTCGTCATCGCCGAAACGCGCGGCGCCGCCGACGAAGCGATCAACGAAATCCTCTTTCTGCGCAAATTTGGCACGGCCGGTCAGCGCATCGTTATCGAAGATTTTCTGCCCGGCGAGGAAGCCAGCTTCTTTGCGCTCTGCGACGGCGAGACCGCGATCCCGCTGATCGCCGCGCAAGATCACAAGCGCGCCTATGACGGCGACAAAGGCCCCAACACAGGCGGCATGGGCGCATACTCGCCGGCGCCCATTTTCACCGACACCATACGCGATCAGACGATGGAGCGGATCATTCTGCCCACTTTGCGCGGCATGAAGGCGGAAGGTCGGCCGTTCGTTGGCGTACTGTTCGCTGGGCTGATGATCAGCGCCGATGGCCCCAAGCTCATCGAATTCAACGTGCGCTTCGGCGATCCCGAGTGCCAAACCCTGATGCGCAGGATGAAGAGCGATCTGGCGCCCATCCTATTCGCCGCCGCCAAAGGAGAACTGGCGCAAGCGCCGGCGATCGCGTGGGATGATCGGCCGGCCGTCACCGTGGTGTATGCGGCGCAAGGCTATCCCGACGAACCGCTCACCGGCTCCGTCATCCGCGGCGTCGAGCGCGCCAATAGTGTTGAGGACGTCGTCGTCTTCCACGCCGGCACACGCCAAGACGAAGACGGCACGCTCCGCGCGGCCGGCGGGCGCGTGCTCAACGTCACCGCCATCGGCGCCGATCTGCAAGCAGCGGTGAACAGCGCCTACGCCGGCGTGCAGCGCATCGACTGGCCGGGCGGCTTTTGCCGGCGCGACATCGCCTGGCGTGCTCTGGCAAAATAATTAGCGCCGCAGCTGCGCTGGCCCCCGCGCCAAATACTGGCGGCAAAAACTCGTACCGAAACGTATCGCTGACCTGATCGTTGAAATCGTCCGCGCGGTTCGCGACCACGCTCTCAAAGTGCGCGTGCGCCAGTTTTATCCCTGGTGTCATGCGAACGCCCCCATCACCCGTGAGCGGCGGGCGATTTTTCTGTGCGGCGAGCCTTCCCCGATCCAGGGGAATGTTCAAGCTTGACCTTGCGGCGGACCGTTGCGCCGGCGCCCATCGCTGCTAACAAAGGCCCACGGGAGATAGCAATGGCCGAAGACCTAAGACCGGAAGACGCATTTTCGGGCGTCAAACCGGTTGAGGAACGTCACCAACTCGACCAGGCCAAGCTCGGCGCGTGGTTGGAGGCCAATGTCGAAGGCTTCGCCGGCCCGCTGACCTTGAACCAATTCAAGGGCGGCCAATCGAACCCAACCTATCAATTGGTCACGCCGGCCAAGAAATACGTCCTGCGCAAAAAGCCGGGTGGCAAACTCCTCCCTTCCGCGCATGCGGTTGACCGCGAATATCGCGTCATCTCCGCGCTCTACCCGACGGGCTTCCCGGTCGCGCGCCCGTACGCGCTCTGCACCGACGACAGCATCGTCGGCGCAATCTTCTACGTCATGGAGATGGTCGAGGGCCGCATCCTCTGGAACGGGCGTCTGCCCGATTGCACGAACCAAGAGCGCCGCGACATCTACGAGCACAAAATCGCGACGCTCGCGCAGCTGCACAACACCGATGTCGAGAAAGTCGGCCTCAGCGATTTCGGCAAGCCAGGTAACTATTTCGCGCGCCAGATCGATCGTTGGTCAAAGCAATACAAATTGAGCGAGACCGAGACGATTCCAAAAATGAATCGCCTGATCGAGTGGCTGCCGCAAACCATTCCGCCTGGCGAGCGCATCAGCGTCGTCCACGGCGATTATCGTCTCGACAACATGGTGCTGCACGCCACCGAGCCGCGCGTCATCGCCGTACTCGATTGGGAGCTCTCCACACTCGGCGATCCGCTGGGTGACTTCACTTATTATCTGATGAATTGGGTGATGCCGAGCGATGGCCGCGCGGGCCTCGGCGGCATCGATGTGGCGCCGTTGGGCATTCCAACCGTCGAAGAAGTGGTGAAGCTCTATTGCGACCAGACCGGCCGCACGAGCATTGACCAGCTCGATTGGTATTTCGCCTACAACGCCTTCCGCCTTGCTTGCATTCTGCAAGGCATAGCCGGGCGCGTGCGTGACGGCACGGCTGCGAGCGCCCACGCCACGGAAATGGTCAAGCGCATAGGCCCGCTTTCGGACGCCGCCTATAAGTACGCTGAGCGCGCGGGCCTGAAATGAACGAGCGGCAGCGCGATCTTTTCCTCTGGGTTTGGTCGCAACGGCGCAAACCCGGGCAGACCGCCATCGGCATACGCGGCGCGCTGATCGGCGCCGCGGGCGGCGTGCTCTTCACGCTTCTCATGTCGCCGGGCGCGCCATCAAGCGTGCCATCGTATGATACGGGTGGCCAATTCTTCGGGGCATTATCCGAGCATTTGCGGATGTTGGTGCTTGCAGTGCCCGCCTTCGCCGGCATTGCATGGTTTCTCGCCAATCGGATCTATGCGTCGCAAGAGGCGATGTACCAAGCCATCCTGCAATCGGGCGCCCAGGCGCCGGCGCAGAAGCCGCAAATGCAAATGAGCGACCGCGGCCCCGCCATCGCCGTGGGCATCGCCTTTGCTATCATTGCCATCTTCATCGCTGTGCTTTTCGTGATGTATTGGTAGCTCCGTCATCCCGGACGCGCTTGGGCGATCCGGGACCCAGGGCCGACGCACATCCGGCAGGTGCGCGGAGTTGACGAAGCGCATCGCCGGACCGATCAACGCATCAACACTTTGGGGGATTGCATGCTGCAACGCGGAAAATTCTTGGCCGGCGCGCTGGCCGCCATGGCGCTGGTTACCGGCTCCAGCTTTGCCCAAACCGCGCCGCAGGCCGTCACCGTGATCCACGCTGGCCGCGTGCTCGCTGATCCGAGCACCGGGCGCGTCGCCACTGAGCAATCGATCCTCGTCAACGCCGAAGGCCGCATCATCAGCGTTGAAGCTGGTTACGTGACGCCCGCCGGCGCGACCGTGATCGACCAACGCAATCGCTTCGTTCTGCCCGGCCTGATCGATAGCCACGTCCACCTCACCAGCGAACTCAGCGCCAACCAACTCATCGAAGAGGTCACGCTCACACCGGCGGACGGCGCGCTCCGCGGCGCCGAGAACGCGCGCAAGAATCTGCTCGCCGGCTTCACCACCGTCGCCGATCTCGGCGCCAACAACGATTCTATCTTCGCGCTACGCCGGGCCATCCGCGAGAACCGCGTGCCAGGCCCGCGTATCATCGCCTCCGGCGCGTCGATCACGCCACATGGCGGCCACGGCGATTCCAATGGCTTTGCGCCCGACATCAACGCCGTCCTCGCAAGCCCCAACGCCTGTTCCGGCGCCGACGAATGCCGCCGCGCCACGCGCCGCCAGATCCAAGCCGGCGCCGACGTCATCAAGATCACCGCCACGGGCGGCGTCCTCTCCAACACCGCCGCTGGCGTCGGCCAGCAATTCAGCGATGCGGAATTCGCCGCCATCGTCGAGGCTGCGCACTCGATGGGCCGCCGCGTCACCGCGCACGCGCATGGCGTGGAAGGCATCAATTCCGCGCTTCGCGCTGGTGTCGATTCCATCGAACACGGCAGCTACATCAACGCAGAATCCGCGCGATTGCTGCGCAATCGTTATCAGGTGCCGACGCTCCTCGCCGGCTGGTGGGTTGGCCAATTGGCCGAACGCGGCGGCACACTCACGCCCGCGCAAACCGATAAAGCCCGCCAAGTCAGCCGCGACATGGCCAATATGGGCCGGTTCGCACGGCAGAACAATATTCGCATCGCCTTCGGCACCGACACCGGCGTCTCGCCGCACGGCATGAACGCCCGCGAATTCCAGCTTATGGTCGAAGCCGGCTTCTCGCCGCTGCAAACGATCCAAGCCGCGACGATCAACGCCGCCGATCATCTCCAACTCAACACTGAAACCGGCCGCATCGTCCCAGGCCTCGCCGCCGACATCATCGCGGTCGATGGCGATCCACTGGCTGATGTGAGCACGCTGATGAACGTCCGCTTCGTCATGGCGCGCGGCACGACGCACAAGAACGAATAGCGCTGCACCCATCCCCGGATTGGCCGAAGGCCAAGTCCGGGGCCCATAAACACAAATGTTCGAAGGGCGTGGCGCAGGTCGCGCCCTCATTTGTTTGCACGTGTTTATGGGCCCCGGACCCGCTTCTGTGCCGCGCTCGGGGGATGGGTGGAGCTTCGACCCAAAGCAGGTTACCCCTCAAACCATGCTCCGCGTCTTCGCTCGCGGCGGCGCGGAGGTCGCTTGCGAGGCTCCGACCGCCCTCTGGTACGACCTTGAATCGCCGACCGAGGCCGAAGAGGCCGACGTCGAAGGAACCCTCGGCATCGACGTGCCGACGCCGGCCGAGCGATCCGCGTTCGAAGAATCCGCCCGCTATTACGAAGAGGGCGATGCGTTCCATCTCACCGCCACCCTGCTCGGCCGCCGCGATGACGGCCCGTTCGTCTCCGGCGCCGTCACCTTCATCCTCACCAAGGGCAGGCTCGTTACCGTGCGCCAAGTGCGCCCGCGCGCGTTCGACATCGGCCAAGGCCGCGCCTCTGCTCGTCTCGGCTCCGCACAGAACGGCGCCGATGTCTTGCTCGCGCTGATCGAAGGCGCCGCCGAACGCTTGGCCGATCTACTCGCCGAGGCCACGCGCGACGCCAACAAGCTTTCGCAACGTGTGTTCGACGAGACCGATAACATCGATCTGCGCACCGCACTGCGCGAACTCGGCAAGATCGGCGCGCTCGCGTCGCTCGCACACGATTCCCTCGCCAGCCTGCAGCGGCTGCTCGTCTATGCGCGCGCCAGCAAGGGCAAGTATGATCTGAAGGACCAAAGCCTCTCCGCACTCGCGCGCGATGTCGGCGAACTCGAACGCATCGCCGAAGCGATGCAGCCGCGCCTCTCCTATCTCCAAGACGCCATGCTCGGACTCATCAACGCCGCCCAAACCAACGTGTTGAAGGCGCTCTCGCTCGCCACCATCGCTTTCGTGCCGCCGACGCTGATCGCGTCGATCTTCGGCATGAATTTCGACGCCATGACCTGGTTTCGTCACGACTGGGGCCCGTGGGTCGGCTTCACGCTGATGATCGCGGCGCCCGCCACACTCTTCGGCATCGCCAAATGGCGGCGCTGGTTCTGATCAGCTTGCGACTGGTTTCACGGCCGACGCCGAACGCTTCGCCCGCGTGCGCGCTTCATCCGTGTCCGCGCCGCGCGCCAGCGCCACGCCCATGCGCCGCTTCGCGAAACTCTCAGGTTTGCCGAACAGGCGCACTTCGCTCTCCGGCACAGCAAGCGCTCCGGCCACGCCCTCGAACGCAATGCCCTTGGCCTCCATGCCGCCGTAAATCACCGCACTCGCGCCCGGCGCACGTAGTGATGTATCGACGGGGAGACCCAGGACCGCGCGCGCATGCAGTGCGAATTCGCTTTGCACCTGGCTCACCAACGTCACCAGCCCGGTATCATGCGGGCGCGGACTGACTTCCGAGAACCATACTTCGTCGCCCTTCACGAACAATTCGACGCCGAAGACGCCCTGCCCACCCAGCGCCTCCGTCACCTTGCCGGCGATGTCGCGTGCACGCTCCAACGCCAATGCGCTCATCGCCTGCGGCTGCCAGCTCTCGACATAATCGCCATCGACCTGCACGTGGCCAATCGGTTCGCAGAAATGCGTGCCGGAGGCCGCGCGCACCGTGAGCAACGTGATCTCGAAATCGAAATGCACTTGGCCTTCGACGATCACGCGCGGCTGCTTCACCCGCCCCGCGCTCATCGCATAATCCCAAGCCGACACCACATCGCCCTGCGCCTTCAACCGGCTCTGGCCTTTGCCGGACGACGACATCACCGGCTTCACGAAGCATGGAAAGCCAATCTTATCGATGGCCGCCTGCATCTCTTGGAGCGACGATGCAAACGCATAAGGCGAAGTCGGCAGGCCAAGCGCCTCCGCCGCCAGCACGCGGATGCGCTCGCGGTTCATCGTCACGTGCGCGGCGTTCGCCGTCGGGATCACGCGCGCCAGGCCATCGGCTTCGATGCGCACCAATTCGTCGGTCGCAATCGCCTCGATCTCCGGCACGATCAGATGCGGCCGCTCCTGCTCGACCAGCGCACGCAACGCCTTGCCGTCGGTCATGTCGATCACATGCGCGCGATGCGCCACCTGCTGGCCCGGCGCGTCCGCATAGCGATCAACCACGATCACCTCCACGCCAAAGCGCTGCAGCTCGATGACAACTTCTTTGCCGAGTTCGCCGCCGCCGAGAAACATGACGCGAACAGCGGACGGAGAAAGCGGCGTGCCGATACGGGTCATTTTGATCACCAGAATGTGTTTCTGCGACTTGCTTTACTGACGTACGATCATTCGCACAATTGGGGGCGGATCAATGCGTCGCATCGCGCTTGCAGCGCTGTCACTAGCGGCATGTACGCAACCGCCTGCCAAGCAATTGCCGCCCGAGCCTCTGCCCGCAGATATTCGAATGCGATGGAATCTCTCGTATGAAGACTTTGAGGCCGTCGAAATGGCGTACAAAGCGGCTTGGCTGCGAGAGGCCGCGACATCCCCAACCGTCGTTGGCATTTTTGGCGACATTCGCCGGAACGGTTGGTGGACCGTGCTGAGCCTTTCACAAGATCAAACCAGCGCGCGGCTCGTTGTCGGAACTCTCGTCGGCATGACCCCCACCCACGAGACTTTGTCGTTCAGTTCCTGCGACGACATGCTGGCGCGCGTTTCAGCTCTCGCAGCTCATGCGGAGATTGACGCTCCAAAGATAAGTGCGCCCGGAAAAACCAGCGTAGAAGAACGTCCGCCCGAATATACAATCGTCACCCAACACGGGCGCCCCCTCATGTCCCGCCGAGATCGCGCTCTAGCCAATTATGCCCAGGCCGTATTGAGGGCCGCAGACACTTGCTTGGCAGCCGAACGTCGCACGCCATGATTTAGTCCCCCAACATCGCCCGCACCACCCGTCCCGCCTCCTCGATCGGATGCGCCGCCGCCGCCGCCCGCATCCGCGCCAAGTTCGGCCCACCCGCGCGATGCTCGGCCATCCATTCGCGCGCGAACTTGCCGCTTTGCACATCAGCCAACACAGCGCGCATCGCGTCTTTCACGCGCGCATCGATCACACGCGGGCCGGTGACGTATTCGCCGTATTCGGCCGTGTTCGAGATCGCCAGATGCATGCCGGCGATGCCGCGCTCGTGGATCAGATCCGAGAGCAATTTCACTTCGTGCAAGCAATCGAAATAGGCCAGCTCCGGCGGCGCGCCGGCTTCGACTTGCACCTCCCACGCCGTGCGGATCAAATGCGTGAGCCCGCCGCAGAGCACCACTTGCTCGCAATAAAGGTCGCCCTCAGTTTCGATCTTGAACGAGCTTTCGATCATACCCGCGCGCCCGCATCCGATCGCTGCACCATACGAATGCGCCAGCGCCGCAGCACCGCCGGTCGCATCCTGCGCCACCGCGACAATGCACGCCAGCCCACCGCCACGCGTAAACGCCTCGCGCAGCGCCTTACCTGGCCCCTTTGGCGCCACCATCGCCACGTCGACGCCAACTGGCGCGCTGATGAAACCAAAATGCACGGCAAAGCCATGCACAAACATCAACGTCTGCCCATCGCGCAGATGCGGCGCGATCTCAGCCGCGTACAAATCCGGCATCACCTCATCGGGCGCACACATCACCAGCACGTCCGCGCGCTGCGTCGCTTGCGCCACGCTGACGATCTCAAAGCCATCGCCACGCGCCTGCGCCTCGCGCCGCGCGCCCGCATGCAGCGCCACGATCACGTTTACGCCAGCGTCACGCAGATTGAGCGCGTGGGCGTGCCCCTGCGCGCCGTAGCCGATCACGGCCACCTTCTTTGCGCCGATCAGCGCCTGATCCGCCTCGCGCTCGTAAACAACTTTCATAATCCGCCCTGTCGCCTTCGGTTGGCATCCTTATCGCAGGCCCTTACCTTAGGCAAAACAGGAGACGAGCATGGCGAGTGCGGGCGAGATTGTGCGCTTTTGGCGCGACGCGGGGCCGAAGGCGTGGTTCGCCAAGGACGAAATTTTCGACGGCCGTTGCCGCGGCTATGAAGCCGAGCACCACGCAGGCGCCCGCCGCGAGCTTGGCAATTGGGAGCGCGACGCCGAAGGCGCGCTCGCGCTCATCCTTCTTCTCGATCAATTCCCGCGCAATATGTACCGCAACAGCGCCCACGCCTTCGCTACGGATGGCCTCGCTCAAGGCATCGCCGCCCGCGCCATCGCTAACGGCTTTGACGCCGCCACCGATTCAGCGCTGCGCGTGTTTTTCTATCTGCCGTTCGAGCACGCAGAAGATTTAGCGCTTCAAGACCGCAGCGTGACGCTGATCACAACGCTGGGCGATCCCGAATTCACCCGCTACGCCATCCTGCACCGCGAAATTATCGCCAGCTTCGGCCGCTTCCCGCACCGCAATCCAGTGCTAGGACGTGCAAGCACTGAGGAAGAATTGCGCTTCTTGGCCGAAGGCGGTTTTGCGGGATAACTCGGACCATCGGCGGTCCGAGCTAGCGGATCGGCGCGTCGAACGCGTAGCGCCAATTGCCTTCGTAATCGCGCGTCCACACTGAAACGTAGCGGCCAGTCGTGCGCGTACCGTCAGCGGCGGTGTGCACCGAATTGCCCCACGTCCATCCCATATCACCGCGCGCCGAGACGCGCGCCGTTTCCGGCGCCCATTCCAACCGTGCCGTCGCTGGCCAACCGGCATAGGATTGCACCACGCCATCGCGGCCGCTGATGATTTCGCGCGACGTCACGATTAGCGCATCCGACGCCGCATAATGCGCAAACGCGACCGGCACGCCCTCGCTCTGGGCCAACGCCGCGAACGCGCGATCCGCTTCCATCAATTCGTTGACGGCGGCAACGGCCAATTCCTCTTCTGTGCGCGAGCCCGCGATCTCGGAAAGCCGCAGCGCCAAGCGCCCGCCCGCATCCGTGTTCGCCACGCAAGCGCGCGCCAGTGAGGTCGAGCGTCCACCCACAGCCAGTTCGATGTAAGCCTGCTCGCCCGCCGAACACGTTTCGGAATCGCCGCCGAGTGAACCGACGACGCCGCCAGCCGCGCGCGCAAGATTGGCGACCTCGGTGCGTTGCGCTGGTGTCAGCGTGGCGACATACGGCGCATCGCCGCCCCACAACCACCAGCCGGTGCTGGGGTGGCCTGTGAAGCGTCGCAGATAAACTTTGCCCTCTTCGCCACGCAGATCGTAGCGGATCACGCGCGCCACGCCGCCGCGCATGGGCGCCAACGTCACGCGCACCGACATCTCGATGCCGTCCCCCGCGAGCGCTGCGCGCCCGCCTGTGGTTGGAATGATGTCGGCGGCGACCAGCGCTTGCGCCCAGCCCGGCGCCCGCAACGACAAATTCTGCGCGAACGCCGCCGTGCTGATCAGCAGCACCGCGCCGCACAAAGCGGCTGCGCGAAGCAATTTCATTATCCCCACCCTTGTGGCGTTTGATCCCTAGGCGCCAAGCTTAGGGCGCCACGCTGGGCCTAGGGAAGCCTCAGCGGGGCTGGTTACGCACAGGCTGGCCGTCGCGCAGCACCCATTGTGCGGCGCCCGCAACACGGTCGATCTCGGCCTGCAGCTCGTGCACGCTCAGGCGCCCAACGCCAAAGCCGCAAACAAACCAACAAACACATGTCTCCACATGGAGCATCCTCAAACATTCAGCGCCGCTCTCGGCGCCGATGGTGTCAGCCTTGCGGCAGAGCCAGCACCGCAGCGACGCGGCTCTCCAAATCGTGATCCGCAAGGCGCGGCCAATGCGACATTTGTCCGCCAATCCAGGTGAACTGGCGCTTGGCGTAACGCCGCGTGTCGCGCTTGCCGATCTCGGCGGCCTCCGCCAGCGTGAGGTCCCCACGCAGATGCGCCATCAAAGCCGGCGCGCCATGCGCTTTCATAGCCGGCAAAGCAGGATCAGGCTCACGCGCCACAAACGCACGCACTTCATCAAGCGCGCCTTGCTCCAGCATTTTTTCAAACCGTGCGTTGATCGTCGCATAAAGCGCTTCGCGATCTGGGGTCAGCGCCAGGCCAACCCATTCGCCGCGCGCCAAAGCGGGCTTCGTATTGGCGTGCAGCGCGCTGATGCTCTCGCCCGTCGTTTCCAACACTTCGAGCGCGCGCAAAATACGTGGCGCATCGTTCGGCTCTAGCCGCGCGGCCGTCTGCGGATCGCGCGCCGCAAGCTCTGCATGCAAAGCCGGCGCGCCTTCCCGCGCCGCGCGCGCGCGCAATACCGCGCGCGTCTCATCGTCCGCCGCTGGAATATCAGCCAGCCCTTGCGTCAGCGCTTTGAAATAGAGGCCGGTGCCGCCCACCAGAATCGGCCTGCTCCCACGCGCACGAATGCCCGCGATCGCGGCCAGCGCATCCTCCAGCCAGCGGCCCGTCGAATAGAGCCGCGCCGCATCCACATGCCCGTAGAGATGATGCGGCGCGTGCGCCTCCTCTTCACGCGTCGGGCGAGCGGTCAGCACGCGAAAATCCGCATAGACCTGCATCGAGTCCGCGTTGACGATTTCGCCCCCGATACGCTCGGCCAACGCCAACGCCAGCGCGGATTTACCGCTCGCGGTAGGGCCCATGATCAGGAGCGCAGGCATCATGGCCGCTGCAGTAGCGCAAACGCCGCCTCTGCCCTAGAGGGGTGCGGCTTCCTATTTAGTCAGGATTCCATGACCGCCCACGCCCTCGTTTTCGTCGCCTCGCCGGAGAACAAGCCCGCTTACCGCGAGGCGCTGCTGATGCTCGGCCGTGTGGCGCTGAACCGCAAATTGCCGCCGCCCGAGGTGCTCTCCGGCTGGGAAAGCGCACAATGGATTTACGAGCGCGTCGATAGCGAGCTGCGCCAGGAAGCCGCCGCCGCTGTCGCGGAGATGCCGGTCGATTGGGCGCTGACGCCGGTGGAAGGCCGCCGCAAGAAATTGCTGGTCGCCGACATGGATTCCACCATCATCAACGTGGAATGCCTCGATGAACTCGCTGACTTTGCCGGCCTCAAAGCCGAGATCGCCGCCATCACCGAACGCGCCATGCGCGGCGAGTTGGAGTTTGAGCCGGCTTTGATCGAACGCGTCTCGAAACTCAAAGGCCTCGCGCTCAGCGCGCTTCAGCGCACTTATTGCGAGCGCGTGCGCCTCAATCCGGGCGCCGCGACCTTCGTGAAGACGATGGCCAAGCACGGCGCGCGCTGCGTGCTCGTCTCCGGCGGCTTCACCTTCTTCACTTCGCGCGTCGCAAACGATGCCGGCTTCCACGCCGACCGCGCCAACGTCCTGCTCGATGATGGAGCCATGCTCACGGGCGAAGTGCAAATGCCGATCCTCGGACGCGCCGCCAAGCTCGACGCGCTGCGCGCCGAAGCCGCCAGCATTGGCGCCACAGAACAGGACGCCCTCGCCATCGGCGACGGCGCCAACGATCTCGACATGATCAAAGCCGCGGGCCTAGGCCTCGCCTACCGCGCCAAGCCGCTCGTCGCCGCCGAAGCGGATGCAAAGATCGATCACATGAGCCTCGAAGCCGCACTCTTCTTCCAAGGCTATCGCCGCGAGGAATTCGCCGCTTGAGCTTCCCGCATCCGCCCAAAGCCGTCGTCTTCGATCTCGACGGCACCTTGATCGATTCCGAAGCGCTCGTGCGTGAATCGCATTTTCATGCCGCCAAGGCGCTCGGCTACGAGATGAGCGACCAGCAATTCCTCGGCCTCGTCGGCATGCATCGCGAAGCCAACGATCTGCAGCTCAAAGCCTATTACGGCGACGATTTCCCGCTCGAACTTTTCATCGAAACCACGCGCGCCTTCGTCGGCGATCGCTCGGCTCCACTCAAATCCGGCGCGCTCGAATTGATGGATGCACTCGACACGCTTGGCCTCTGCTTTGGCCTCGCCACCTCATCGCGCCGCCCCTGGGTCGATCGTCACTTTCAGACCTACAACCTCGCCAATCGCTTCCGCGCCGTCGTAACGCGCCAAGACGTGATCAACGGCAAGCCCGATCCGGAGCCTTATCTCAAAGCCTCCGCATTGCTCGGCTTTGCCCCGATGGACGTCCTGGCGATCGAGGATTCACACGCGGGCGTCCGCGCCGCGCATGCCGCCGGCTGCATCACGGTGATGATCCCCGATCTGCTCCAACCCGATGACGAAATGCGCACCAAAGCGCGCGTACTGGCTTCATTAGATGACGTGCGCGCCCTCATCACGCGCTAGCTCCGCGCCCGCAGCCGCCGATACGTCACCGCGCCTTCGCGATTGACGCGCACCACAACGCTACGTTCCCCCTCCGCCGCCAGGCCCGCCACCGTGCGGGCGGCGTTCAATGTATCGACGCGGTGAAACGCCATTTCCTCGATCACGTCGCCCGGCCGCAGCACGTTCTCGTTGGCGCTATCGACGTCCGTCGCCAGCACGACAAGCCCCTGCACGCTCGGATCAATCTGGAATTCTTCGCGCAAGCTCGCGTCCAATTCCGAGAGCGCAATGCCAAACAAACGACCGCCACGCGGGCCACCGTCATTGCGGCGCGGCTCGGCGCTTCCGCCTGAGGCCACACGCGCGCCGCCTTCGCTCTCCTCCAGCCGCTCGATCGTGGCCATCACGCTCATGCGACGACCATCGCGCACGATCTCCACCGGCGCTTGCGCGCCGACTGGCGTCTCGCCCACCATGCGCGTCAGCGCGCGGCTGTCCGCAACATCGCGGCCGTTAAATTTCAGCACCACGTCGCCTGGCCGCAACCCCGCCGCCGCAGCGGGTCCGCCCGGCGTGATGCGCGTAATCACAACGCCGCTATCGCCGTCATAGCCCACGCGCTGCGCCGCGGCGCGATCGAGGTTGGCCAAGCGCACGCCCAGCCAGCCGCGCCGCGTTTCGCCAAATCGCAGCAGCTGATCCACGACTGGACGCACGATCGAGGTCGGCGTCGCAAAGCCGATGCCGACCGAATTGCCCGTTGGCGACAGGATCGCGGTGTTCACGCCGATCACTTCGCCATCGCTGTTGAACAGCGGCCCGCCTGAATTGCCGCGATTGATGGCCGCGTCGGTCTGGATGAAATCATCGTAGCGCCCCGCTTCGATGTCGCGATTGCGCGCGCTCACCACACCGACGCTTAGCGAACCGCCAAGCCCGAACGGATTGCCAATCGCCAACACGATGTCGCCCACGCGCGCGCCATCGCTGTCGCCCATGTTCACATAAGGCATGGGCTGGCGCGCATTCATGCGCAGCACGGCGATATCTGTCGCCGGATCGCGACCGACGACAACCGCCTCAAAGCGCTGACCGTTCTGCAAGATCACTTCGATCGCGTCGGCAGATTCGATGACGTGATTGTTCGTCACCACCACGCCATCAGCGGAGATGATGAAACCGGACCCCAGCGACGTCACTTGCGCCGCGCCATCGCCGTCCGGCGCGCGCGCCGTGCCCGGCGGGAAGCGCGGCATGTCTTCCAGGCCTTCAACGCGCTGCGACGTGGCGATGTTCACCACCGCCGGCGACAAGCGTTCCACCAGGTCCGCATAGCCTTGCGTCGGCAGACGCGATTGCGCGCCAGCAGGCGCAGCGCCAAGCGTGATCAGGGCCAGTGCCGAAACGATCGACCGAAAACGGAGCATGCCCCGACACTAGCGCGCCCTCCCGCGCACGCAATCACTGGCGTCAGGCGTTGGACCAAGTATTTATGCGCCCATGTCGATGTTCACGGACCGCCGCGCCTTATTGGCGGGCTTTGCACTCTGCGGCTGCGCCACGGCGCCCGTTCCCGCAGACAACGAGCTCGAAGCCGCGCTGCGCGATACGCCGCCTGACGCGATCATTCCCTTGTGGCCCAACGGCGTTCCAGGGGCTGAGCGCGTCACTGTGATCGAAGAAGAGATCGCGCGGCCGAACGGCGAAGGCCTGCCGGACCGCATCGTTCGCTTCGTGCGCACGCCGCATCTTTCGCTTTTCCGCGCCACGCGTCCAAACGGCTCGGCGCTGCTCATCATTCCGGGCGGCGGCTATCGCCATGTTGTGATCGACAAGGAAGGCTACGAGGCCGCGCGCTGGTTCGCGGCGCGTGGCGTGAGCGCCTACGTGCTGCGCTATCGGCTGCCCGGCGATGGATGGGCCGCAGGGCCCGACGTGTCGCTGCAAGACGCGCAGCGCGCCATGCGCGTCATCCGTGGGCAAGCTGGAATTGATCCCGCCCGCGTCGCCTCGATCGGTTTCTCGGCCGGCGGCCACGTCGCCGCCTCCCTCGCGACGCGCTTCGATTGGCCGCTCGCGCCTGACGGCGATGCGAGCAGCGCAAAGCCGGACATTTCCTGCTTCATGTATCCTGTGATCACGATGGGCGAAGCCGGCCATGCGGGCTCGCGCTCATACCTGCTCGGCGCCAATCCATCGGCGGAAGCACTCGCGCGCTATTCGCTCGAAAACCACGCGCGCACCGACATGAGCCCAACGATGGTGATCCACGCGGCCAACGATGAAGCCGTGCCGCTCGCCAATGGTCTGGCCATCTACGACGCCATCCGCCGCGCGAATGTGCGCACTGAGCTTCATGTGTTCGAGGAAGGCGGCCACGGCTTCGGCTTGCGCTTCGTGCGCGACAAGCCCGCAGGCATCTGGCCCCAGCTGTTCTTCAACTGGGGCCAGCGCCGCGGCATTTTCGTTTCTACTTAGCGCCCGGTGCGGCGCTGCATATAGCGGAAGAAGTCGCTATCCGGCGAGACCACGATCGGCGTACCTTCATCCAGCGCGTAATCGTATGCGCGCATCGAGCGATAGAACGCGGCGAATTCCGGATCTCGGCCATAGGCGCCCGCGAAGATACGCGCACGTTCGCCTTCGCCTTCACCGCGCAGACGCTCGCTCTCCTGCTGCGCCGTGGCGCGGATGATCGCCGCTTCACGCTCGCCCTCCGCCCGCAAACGGCCCGCGACCTGCGCGCGCTCCGACCGCATGCGCTCATACACACGCTCGCGCGTCGCGTCCGGCAGATCGGCTTGACGGATACGCACATCAACGACGCGCACGCCGAGCTCTGTCGCAGCCGAGGCGTTGAGATCGGCTTCGATGTTTTGCATCAGCTCGGCGCGGCGCCCCGAGATAATCTCGTTCGACGTCGCGCCACCGAGCGCACGACGCATCGCGGCTTCGGTGAACGTCTCTAGACGCGAGGCGCCGCCATCTTCCGTCAGCGCGCTTTGATAGAAGCGGCGCGGATCGGTGATCTGCCAACGCACGATGGCGTCAACGCGAAGTTGTTCTTGGTCGGACGCCACGATCGGCTGGCCTTCAAGCGTCAGGCCCATGTTGCGGCGATCATACGTCACGACGCTGTCAACGAACGGCATCTTGAAATAAAGGCCAGGCTCGTTCGTGCCCGGCGCATTGAGCACGCGCACGTACTCGCCAAAGCGCAGCACGATGGCCTGATCCGTCTGACGTACGACGAAAAGCGTTTGTGAAATAAGAACCAGAGCGGCGAACAGCACGCCCAGGATCAAAGGAAGCGAGCGTTGCATTAGCGTGCTCCCTCGGCTTGCGGCTGCGGCGTGGGCGTGTTCCGGCGCACCATGCCCTCGAGCGGCAGATACGGCACTGCGCCGCTGCGTGAGTCGAGGATCACGAGATTGCCGGTCCGGTACACACGTTCCATGGTTTCCAGATAGAGCCGGTCACGCGTGACTTGCGGCGCCTGGCGATACTCGTTGTGCACGGCGACAAAGCGCTGCGCTTCACCGGTCGCCTCGCGCACCACGCGCTCGCGATAGGCCTGCGCTTCGTTGACAATGCGCGAGGTTTCACGTTCGGCGTTATTGCGCGCCGTTTCAGCATCTTGGCCGGCATTGACGACGTCGTTGAACGCGTCAATCACCGCCGACGGCGCCGCTGCGCGCAGCAATTCCACCTGCAGGACCTGGACGCCGGATTCATATTCATCGAGCACCTGCTGCATCAGCGTCTCAACATCTTCTTCCACCGCGCCGCGTTCGGTCGTGATGATCGGCTCAAGCTGGCGACGACCAATCACTTCACGCATCGCGCTTTCAGCGACTTGGCGCACGGCGTTATCCGGCGCCCGCACTTTGAAGGCGAAGTCCGAGACTTCCTTGATGTTGTAATAGATGCGGAAATGCACTTCGACGATGTTGCGGTCGCCCGTAATCATCAAGCTTTCGTCGGGATTGTCCGTGCTTTGATTGTTGCGGCTGGTGAAACCAATCTCGGTCGTGCGTTGGCCGGTGACGTTGATCACTTGGCGCGCTTCGAACGGCGCCGGCAAATGCACATGGATGCCAGGGCCCGTCACGCGATTGAAATCGCCAAAGCGCGTGATGACGCCGCGCGCGCCTTCATCAACGGTGTAAACGCCCGTCAGCAGCCAGCCGATCACGAAAATGCCCGCAATCAGCGGCCAGGAAAAACCACGACCGGCGCCGCCAGCGCCGCCCTTGCCGTTACCGCCGCCAAAGCGGAAGCGCTCGCGCCATTGGCGCAGCAAATCTTCAAGGTCGCCGCCTTGCGGCCCGCGGGGCGGTTGTTGGCGCGGAGGCTGGCCCCACGGCCGGCGCGGTCCGCCGCCCCAGGGCCCTTGGCCGCCGCCACCTTGATTTTGGCCGCCGCCGCCCGACTGGTCATTCCAAGGCATCAGAAATTCTATCCCGCCATCTGGTTGGAGGTTGCGCGCCATTCTTGGCGAGCTTGAAGCCCTCCCAGCACGCCGATATGTGGCCCATGTGATATGGGATCAAGCATGAACAACCAGTTGGCGGTCATCAAAAAAGCGGTCGAAACCCAGCTCGATGCGATCAAAGACCCTGCGAGCGGCAAGGGTTTGTTGATTTCCGGCCGTGTTTGCGGGCTTGAAGTGCGCGACGGCGGCAAAGTCTCGTTCACCATAGAAGCGCCTGCGGGTGTTGCGGAACATTATGTCGCGCTGCGCGAACGCGCCGAAAGCGAAGCGCGCAAGGTCGATGGCGTCACCCAAGTGCTCGCCGTGCTTACCGCACATGAAGCGCCAAAACCGAGCGCTGGCGGAGTCGGTCGCGTGAAGCACATCATCGCTGTCGCCAGCGCCAAGGGGGGTGTCGGCAAATCAACTGTCGCGGTAAATCTCGCCGCCGCTTTCGCCTCATTGGGGTTGCAGACCGGCCTGCTCGATCTCGACGTTTACGGCCCTTCCGCGCCCACTTTGTTGGGAACAGGCCGCCGTCGCCCTGAGATGAGCCGCGCGAAAATCCTCGACCCGCTCGAGGCGCACGGCCTCAAGACCATGTCGCTCGGCTACCTCGTCGATCCCGACTCGCCGATGATCTGGCGCGGCGCAATGGCGACAAGCGCCGTGCGCCAAATGATCGATGAAGTCGCCTGGGGCGATCTCGATGTGCTCTTGCTCGATCTGCCGCCTGGCACCGGCGATGTGCAGCTGACGCTCGTGCAACGCGTGCCGCTTGCGGGCGCCATCATCGTCTCCACGCCTCAAGAAATGGCGCTGGCCGACGTCCGCCGCGGACTCGCCATGTTCGAGAAAACCCAAGCGCCTATTCTCGGCATCATCGAGAACATGGCGTACTTCGAGACGCCGGACCGTAAGCGCACCCACATTTTCGGCGAAGGCGGCGCGCGCCGCACTGCTGAAAGCGCTGGCGTACCGTTCCTTGGCGAGATCCCGATTGATGTCGGCTTGCGCGAAAGCTGCGACGCCGGCGCCCCTTTAGTCTCGACAACGCCAACGCACGCCGTCGCACAACGCTTCAGAGAAATCGCACAAGCAGCGCTTGCCAATGTCGCACGGCTCAACAAGCCAGCGCCCACGATCAAAATGGTCTAACTCACGCGCTTGAAGTAGCGCCCAACAAAGCGGCGTACATTTTCCAAATTCTGCGCCAGCCCTGAGTTGGACAGAATTTGAATCGAGCGCACATGCCCCTCTTCATCAACGTCGAGCAACGCGCGATCGACGAGACGCCGCACCTTGCGCCGCACCGTTTCACGCGGCAGCCCTGTGCGCTCCGCAATCAAGCGCCGCGATATCGAGCCGCGCACGTCATCGGCGGGGAACTCCGATCGCAACAGCGACTCATTCTCACTAACCACCAGCGGCCGCATCGTCGCTTCCGCAACGCAAACGAGAATCACTATCTCTTCGATCTCAAGCCCACGATAGAAGCTCCGCACTTCCTGCAGCACGTCAAACAAGAGATCTTCAGCTAGTTCGGGCATATTTCACTGTCAGCTGCACGGCGACTTGATTGCGCTGGATCAATCAGTAGAGCTTCGCTGCTGTCACAGGTAGAAGCACACACCCAAAATGGGTCGCAAGCCTACGCCTCGGGAGAAGGTTGGTTGCAGAAAAAGCCCGCTTTTGGTGACAAAGGCCCACAACCCCCCCTCGAACGCCGGCCGCTTGCGTTCGCCACTACCGAGCTCATTCTTGATTTGCTCTACGTCGCGCGCGATCGATTCAGCGGCGATTACGAACGCATGTTGATTTATTTCTGCACCGCGCACGCACGTGAAACTGGCGTTACACGCCGCGAAATTAGTGCAACCACAGAGCTCGCGCGTGAAACCGTACGCCGCAAAGTGGCTCAGATGCTGGCCGCCGGCGAACTCAAGATCGGCCAACGCGGCCGCCTTTATGCAGCGGCCGATCAATCCGATCCACACGTCGCCGCATTCAACCGCGAAGCCAAGCGCGCAGCGCAAAGTTATGCGCGCCGCATCGCCCGCTTTGGCGTCACGCTCGATTGATCAGGCCAGCTCGAACTTGATCGGCAGCTTCTTCAGCCCGTTCACAAACCAGCTTTCGGTATAACGCGGCTCGCCATCGAGGCTGACGCTCTTCAGGCGCGGGAGCAGCTCCTCGAACAAAATCCGCATCTCCGTCCGCGCGAGGTGTTGGCCCAAGCACAGATGCGCGCCGAAGCCGAACGCAAGCTGGCGGTTCGGCGTGCGGTCGATGTCGAATTTATCCGCATCCGGAAACACCTCTTCGTCGCGATTGCCGGACGCATAGCAAAGCATCATCCAGTCGCCCTTGGCGATCTTGCGACCGCGCAACTCGGTATCCTCGCTTGGCGAGCGCATGAACGTCTTTACCGGCGTCGTCCACCTGATCGCCTCTTCGATCAAAGCGGGCACGAGCGAAAGGTCGCCGCGCACCCGCTCCAGCAAGCCGGGCACGGTCGCCAGCGCCCACATCGCGCCCGCGGTCGAAGATGACGTCGTATCGTGCCCCGCCGTCGCGACGATCGTGTAATAGCCCGTCGCCTCGAACTGCCCCATCGGCGCGCCGTCGATCTGCGCATTCGCGATCAAGGTCGCCAGATCGTCGCGCGGATTGGCCCGACGGTCAGCGCTGATCGCTTCAAAATACGTGGTGAAATCGCCAATCACCGCCAGCAGCAATTGTGCATATTGCTCGTCGCTCAGCGCCTCTTGAAAGCGCTGCACGTCCGGATCTTGCGCACCGAACAATTCCTGCGTCAGCCGCAGCATGCGCGGATAATCTTCCATCGGCACGCCAAGGATCTGCATCACCACGCGCAGCGGATAATGCATCGCCACGTCGGTCACGAAATCGCATTGGCCCGGCAGCGCCACAAACTCATCCACCGATAGCTTGGCCAGCGCGCGCACCGCCTCTTCGCGCTTTTTGATCGAGGCCGGCATGAACCACGCCTGCGTCAACAGGCGATATTTCATGTGCTCGGGTTCATCCATCTGCACCAGCGACTTCACGAGGTGCGGTGTCCCGGTGATCGCCCGCGCCCGCGCATCGCCCGCCTTGTTGGTCAGCGTCGACGCCTTTACGCCGCTCGTATAGAGGGCGTTTTGTTTGCTAATCTCCAGAATGTCCGCGTGCTTGGTGACCACCCAAAACGGATCAAAGCCTTCAACTTCGGCGACACCCAGCGGGTTGTTTTGGCGCATCCAGCGATACGCATTGTGCAATTCATCCGTCGCGTACGCTTTCGGATTGACCAAAGTCGTCGCGATATTTTCCGGCAGCCTGATCTCACTCACACGCGCCTCCCATTTTCGGAGACTGCGCGCATCACCTAACAGCTGCAAGATAGACCTTGCGTCAGGTCATTCCACCCGGAACACGCGGATCGTGTTGGTCTTGCCCGGCCGGCCGAACGGAATGCCGGCGATCACCGCGACGCGATCGCCCACTTCCGCGATGCCAAGCTTGCGCACCGCCACATCCGCCTTCGCCACCATGTCTTCCACATCGGTCGCGTCATCCACGACAACCGTGCGCACCCCCCAGACCAACGCCAACTTCCGCGCAGTTTCACGGATCGGCGTCAGCCCCACGACACCGCAACGCGGCCGTTCCCGCGCCACGCGCAGCGCCGTTGAACCCGTTGAGGTGTACGCCACGATCGAGGCCGCGCCCAACGTGTCAGCGATGTGTCGCGCCGAAAGCGCGATCGCGTCAGCGGTCGTCGCTTGCGGCGGCGTCATATCGCGCGGCAGCGAGGACCAATATTCCTCGTCGTCCTCCACCGCGCGAATGATGCGATCCATGATCGCGACAGCACTTTGCGGATGGCGGCCCACGGCACTCTCCGCCGAGAGCATCACCGCGTCCGCGCCCTGATACACGGCTGTGGCCACGTCGGATGCTTCGGCGCGCGTTGGCGTCGCCGCCTCCACCATGCTCTCCAGCATATGCGTCGCCACGATCACCGGCCGGCCCGCCGCGCGCGCCGCGCGAATGATCTTGCGCTGCGCGATCGGCACTTGCTCGGGCGGCAGCTCCACGCCCAAATCGCCGCGCGCCACCATCACCGCATCCGAGAGCTCCACGATCTCTTCGATCTGCTGCAACGCGCTCGGCTTTTCGATTTTGGAAATAATCCCCGCGCGATCGCCGATCAGCGCGCGCGCCTCGCGCACGTCTTCCGGATGCTGCACGAACGAAAGCGCGATGTAATCGACGCCAAGATCGAGCGCGTACGCCAAATCTTTGCGATCCTTCTCGGTCAGCGCCGAGATCGGAATGCGCCGCGTCGGCACATTCACGCCCTTCTGGTTCTTCAGCACGCCGCCAAAATCCACGCGCGCTTTCAGCTGCGTGCGACCGACTTCTGTCACCGTGATCTGCAGCTTGCCGTCATCGAGCTTCAGGATGTCGCCGGCTTCGAGCGAGTTCACCAGCTCCGGATGCGGCAGACGAATAAGCCCCGCCTCGCCCGGCTCGTTAGAGGCTTCCAATGTGACGACCTCGCCAAAGCGCAGCTTGATCTCGCCCTCGGCAAACATGCCGACGCGGATTTTCGGCCCCTGCAAATCGGCAAACACACCAATTGCGGCGCCCGCCTTCGCCTCGGCTTCGCGGATCGCTTGCATACGGCGCGCATGATCCTCGCGCCCGCCATGACTGAAATTCAGCCGGAAACAATCGACGCCCGCCTGGATCAGCATGGCCAGCCGTTCGGGCGGATCGCTCGCCGGGCCCATCGTGGCGACGATCTTACAATCGCGTGCGCGCATGCTGCTTAGACTCCGCTTTTCGCAGCGTCATACAAAGCGCGTCGGCCTCAATGTCCAGCTGCAAAGGCTGGCGTCAGGCGCCCATTTTGTAAGGTCCGCCCTTTTCGAGCGCACGCTGATACGCCGGGCGGCTCTGGTAAGCGGCCCTGACCCGGGCGAGGTTGGCATAATTCTCCAACCCGCCGCGCCCCGCACCCGCATCGAGCACGAAACTCATTTCGATGTCGGCGGCGGTGAAACGATCGGCGGCGAAAAAATCCTTCCCCTCCATCGCGCTATTCATAAAGCTCAGATGGTTGGCGATCTCCGGCTCCACGCGCATTTGCATCAAAGGCGCGCCGTTTTCGCCGAGCATGCCGACATAAAGCTTCAGCAACAGCGGCAGCATAGCCGAGCCTTCGGCGAAATGCAGCCAATACAAATACTCCGCCCGCGCCGGATCGCCGGGCGCCACGCTAAGCTTTCCGCCAGCTTCCGCCTCGGCGAAATATTCGACGATGGCGCCGCTCTCGGCATAGATGCGCCCGTTCTTGTCCACGACGGGCGACTTGCCAAGCGGATGCAGCTCTTTCAGCTCGGGCGGCGCCAGACGCGTCTGCGGATGGCGCGGATAACGTTTCACCGCATACTCAAGCCCCAATTCCTCCATCAGCCACAACACACGCTGCGACCGGCTCTCTTCGAGATGGTGGACGATGATGCTCATGGTGTTTCCTTTCATGGAGTGCGGGCCTGAAGACGCGCGCTCCTAGTATGACGCGAAATTCAACTTCAGCCCCGGCTCCGGCCAGCGCGTTTTCGCAAGTTTGCCCGTCGCCGAAAGCGTCACGTACGCATCGCGTTGATCTTTGCCGCCAAAGCAAATGTTCGTTACCAGCGGATCGGGGAACGGCGTATGCGTGGAAACGCCTGCCGGCGTGATCTTGGTGACGCCGCCGTTCAGGATCGTGGCGACACACACATCGCCATTGGCTTGTACAGCGAGGCTGTCGAAGAACACGTGCGCGGGCTGCACCGCCACGCACCGCCCCTGCGAGCCAAGCCCGCCCGGCGCCACTTCGCCTTCGCCCGTAATATCGAACGCCCAAAGCTTCCCGGTTTCGGTCTCAGCCGCATACACAATCGTCTCATCCGGTGAGAGGCCGACGCCGTTTAAACCAACAAATCCGTACGCCGCCTCTTTGATCAGCGATCCATCCGGCTTTGCGTAATAAAGCCCGCCGCGATCCTTGCTGCGCGCATAGTTTTTGCCCAAATCCGTGAACCAAAAACCACCGCTCTTATCGAACACGAGATCGTTCGGCCCGCGCAGCTTGAACGCGCCCGCGCTTTCATACACACGCTCGACTTTGCCGGTCGCAAGATCGACGCGCTCGATCCGGCCGGTCTCGTAGTCGGCCGCTGCGTTACCAGGAATGGTCAGCCCGCCCATGTCGTGCCAGGCGAAGCCGCCATTGTTGGTGAGATACACCGCGCCATCGGGCCCGAGCGCTGCGCCATTTGGCCCGCCGCCGACTTTCGCGATCACTTCGCTTTTGCTGTTCCATACGCGCGTTAGCGTCTGGCGCTTGATCTCAACAAAGATCACGCTGCCGTCCGGCATGGCGATCGGCCCCTCTGGAAATTCCAGACCTTCAGCGATGATTTCAATGTTGCTCATCCGCGCAAGCTTATGCGCCGCCTCGCGAAACGCTAGCGCAATCTCGGGTGACGCAACGGCGGCTCTCGAAAGTCTTAGGCGCGCTCCAAAACGCGCACGACAAAGTCCGCATCGTCGTTCGCAGACGCAGCAACGTACTCAGCGCTGACCTCGCGCCACGCCGAAAGATCCAGCCGCAAATGCGCGTCGCCCTCTGGCGCCAAATTCACTTGCGTCAGCACGATGCGCTCAGCCTCTGGCGCCAGCGCCTCATAAAGCTGCGCGCCACCTATCACGCACACTTCATCAACGCCCGACGCTTGCGCCATCGCGCGGCCAGCCGCCACCATCACCGCCGCATCGGTGTAAACCCACGCATCCGCCACTTTGAGATTGGCGTCGCGCGTCAGCACCAAATTTGGACGGCCCGGCAGCGGCCGCTTCGGCAAGCTCTCCCAGGTCTTGCGCCCCATCAGCACCGGCTTGCCCATCGTGGCCGCCTTGAAGCGCTGCATGTCCGATTTGAGCCGCCACGGCAGGGCGCCGTGCCGCCCGATCACGCCATTTTGCGCCACGGCGACCACAAAAGTGAGTTTCGGTTTTGTCACGCGGCCCTTCTAACCTTGGCGCCCGCGCGCGTCATCACGTAAGAGGAGCCCATGCCACGCAACCTCATCCTCTACGGCCTTGCCGTCCTCGGCGGTCTCGTAGTTTACGGCGTGCTCCGCTCCGTGCTCGGCGGCGAGATCGTGACGCTGCTCTCGCTCATCGCCTTGGTGGTGGTTGGCGTGATCATGCATCGCAACCTCAAAACCAACCGCAAAATCGCCGACGCGCCGCCCGAGGCGCGCATCGCCGCCCTCACCTTTACGCCCGAGCCTGGCAAAGCCGCGCTCTACATTCTGCGCAACCAATTCGTCGGCCGCGCCGTCGGCATCAATATCGAGGTCGACGGCAAGCAGATCACGCAACTCAAGAGCCCGCGCTTCATGCGCCTGACGCTCAATCCAGGCCCACACCGCATCGTCGCCTACATGGGCGCACCCGAAAAAAGGAAACCCGGCGAGGCCCTGCTCGAAGGCAACGCGCAACCAGGCGAAGTGCTCATCCTTAAAACTGAAATCGAACCGCAAATGGTCGGCGTCACCATCAAGCTGACGCCCCTCGAGCTCGAAAAATCCCGCGCCGATTTCCAAAAGACGCGCATGGTCGCCAACGACGTCGCTGAGGTTTAAAACATCGCGCGCTTCGTGTCCGATTGGGCAAACAGCCAAGCCGCCGCTGCAAACATTGCCGCCAACAAGAAGCTGCCGCCGAGCACGTCGAGCGGATAGCGCAGCGCCTCATCGCCCCAGCCCATCGCCACAGCAGCCACGCCGATCAAAGCAATCGCCGCCGCCATACCGCCCACGGCCCACACCATGCCGCGCGCCTGAAAGCGCGCCAGCGCCGCGCCAATGAAGCCGACGCCCACGGCCAAGAAATACAGCCCGTTCGCCGCGTGCCGCTCAGAGCCGACAATACCGACCGCGCCCGTCACCCACACCATCAAGAGTGCGGCGACCACCGCCACGCCCACGGCCAAACGATACGGCAAGTCACGCGGCCCCCGCGCCACGAACCAAACCGCCAGCCCAAGCGCTGACAGCAAAGCGCCCGCGAACACAAAATCCGACAAAGACCAATCCATCATAGCCTCCACAAGCTGCATCGCTCAGAGGCGCTACTCTAACGCATCGCGCGCCAGCGAGGTGGGGAGCCATTTAGGAGATGTTGTGCAGGGCGCGCGCGCCGCTACCAGCGTATGAAACTCTCCGTCATCCCGGATCGCGCTTCGCGCGTCCGGAATGACGGAGTGAAAAATGATAAGCGTTGTGTCCGCCTAAACCGCAATCGGCGCCCGGATCAGCGGGTGCGCGATGTAATCCTCAAGCTTAAAATCCGCGTACTCGAACGCGAAAATATCTTTTCGCTCCGGATTGATCATCATCTTCGGCGCCGCGTACGGCGTGCGTGCGAGCTGCAGCCGCGCTTGATCGAAATGGTTGTGATACAAGTGCGCGTCGCCGAACGTGTGCACGAACTCGCCGGGCTTTAGCCCCGTCACTTGCGCCACCATCTGCGTCAGCAACGCATAGGACGCAATGTTGAACGGCACGCCCAAGAACACGTCTGCGCTGCGTTGATAGAGCTGGCAGCTCAGCTTTCCAATTCCATCGTCTCCTGGGGCGACGAAAAACTGAAACAGGCAATGGCACGGCGGCAGCGCCATCTGATCCACTTCGGCCGGATTCCACGCCGACACGATGTGGCGGCGCGAATTCGGATTGTGCTGGATCGAATGGACGACATTCGCGATCTGATCGATCACGCGTCCGTCCTTGGCCTCCCACGAACGCCATTGCTTGCCATAGACTGGGCCAAGCTCGCCTTCGCTATCGGCCCACTCGTCCCAAATCGTGACGCCCTGCTCTTGCAGCCAGCGCACATTGGAATCGCCACGCAGAAACCAGAGCAGCTCCAGAATGATGCTCTTTAGATGCACCTTCTTGGTCGTCAGCAGCGGAAACGAATGCTCAAGGTCGAAGCGCAATTGGCGCCCGAACACGCCGCGCGTGCCCGTTCCCGTGCGGTCGCCCCGATCGACGCCATTGTCCATGATGTCCTGGAGCAGCCCCAGATAGGCATGGTCCGCCTGGCTGGGTTCACCCGGATCGATCTTGGGGGCCGCTTCTGCGCTCATCCGCTCAATATGGGCCGACTCGGGGCCCGCGTCAGGTCGGGCACCGATCCAATCCCTGCGCCCGCACCTGCTCCACCAGCGG
>Ga0315902_10001724_pt1 | contig 34798 bp, 21 predicted proteins | sample LakEriMetagenome_9_FD_203523 | JGI IMG/M metagenome (GOLD analysis project Ga0315902, IMG submission 203523) | Freshwater fungal communities from buoy surface, Lake Erie, Ohio, United States - Buoy 12 MA117 | ecosystem: Environmental > Aquatic > Freshwater > Lake > Lake biofilm | place: USA... | reverse complement strand
ACCCGCGTCAAAGCGTGGTCGGAGCAATAACTCGGATTCGGCACGTTCATCATGAAAGCCTCCGCGCCGCCAGGGTAGCGATGCACGATTGCCTCATTGCGAACGACCACGGTGTATCTCTCGATAGCGATTGCCATGCCGAAAAAGTGTCGCGCGCCGCGTCGTTGTCCAGTGCGCCGCGTTCGTAATTTCAAGATTTCGCAGGTTTGGCCGTAGTAGGACGCCCCCAATGCTCCGAGTCCTCTTTTTTGCCCTTTTCACCTCCTGTGCGCTCCTCGCCGCCGATCCGGCGATGCCAGCCAAACACCGCGCTCTGTTCAAAGAGCACTGCGTGAGCTGCCACGGGCCGGAGAAGCAAAAAGGGAAGTTTCGGGTCGATGATCTGCCGCTTTCGATCACGAATGTCGAAACCGCAGAGAAGTGGCAGAAGGTGCTGAATGCGATGAATTCGGGCGATATGCCGCCGGAGGACGAAAAACAGCCGCCAAGTGCCGCGAAAGCCGATTTCCTCGATGATCTGGCGAATGTGATGGTGGCGGCTCGGCGGACTCTGGGCGATCAAAAGGGCGTGATCACGATGCGGCGGCTGAACCGTCGCGAATACAAAAACACGCTGCGGGAGCTTCTTGGCGTGGAGATCAATGTGGCGGAATTGCCGCCGGATGGTGGCTCGGGGGCCTTTGATACCGTGGGTTCCAATCTCTTCATGTCGGCGAACCAGATCGAGCAGTATCAGGCGCTGGGTCGCGAGGCCTTGGAGGAGGCTTTTGCGTGGCAATCGGCGGCGAGCGTGACGAAGAAGCTGCATTACGAGGGCGAAACGACGACGCCGAAGGTGAAGGACTTTGTGAAGTATCAAATCGATGCCCGTGAGCGTGCGCAGAAGTGGGTGAAGGCCGTCGATGACGCCGCCGCGAAGCCGGAGAACAAGGAGATCGTCGCAAAGATCCGCGAGGAGGTGAAGAACAATGAATCACGCCTACGCCGCGAATGGGCTCGCATTCCCGGGGCACCGAATCCGCGCACGTTTGGCTTTGATAAGAAAGGCGAGAACGATGCGGACCTCGCGAACGACTCGCTCGGCGCAGGCTGGCTGAAGTATCACGAGTATTACACGCAGATGCCGGACGTGGATCGCGGAGCCTATCTGGGCACGCAGACGCGGCATCCGGCGGAACTGAACGTGAACTACATCGAGTTGCTCGTGCCGTTTGATTGGCCGGTGGGCGATTACATCGTCCGTGTGCGAGCAGCAGCGGTGAAGGATGCGCCTGCGGAGCGTCGCTTCCTCGATTTCGGCATTCATGCCCGCACGGGCAAGGTCATGGCCACGCACGAGATCACCGGCACGATGGAAAACCCGCAGACCATCGAGATTCCGCTCACCCTCACGCGAGCGAATCTGAGCCGCGACAATCGCTCGCTGTTCTTCCGCGAGAAAGGCAGTTGGGACACCAACGAGGAAGGCAATCGCAAGCGTGCCGAGGCCGTGAAGCGCAACGGCATCGGCCCCGAGCTGGCGCTGTGGGTGGACTGGATCGAGGTCGAGCGCGTGCCGAATGCAGCCAAGCCCGTGCCGCCCGGCTTTGCCGCGCTGAAGCTGCCGCTCGATGACAAATCGCCCGCGCCTGCTGCTGCCGAGCTGCGTTCCGCCTTCGAGCGCTTCGCCACGGAGGCCTTTCGCGGCACCCCGCCGCCTGCGGACTATGTGGATCGCTTGATGAGCCTCTACGACGTGCGCCGCAAAGCCGGTGACAAGCCCATGGCCGCGCTGAAGGAGACGCTCGCGGTCGTGCTGGCCTCGCCGATGTTCCTTTACCTCGCGGAGCCTTCGCCGGATGACAAACGCAGGTCACTCACCGCGCCCGAACTCGCCACACGGCTTTCGTATTTCCTCTGGAGCGCCCCGCCGGATGCTGAACTGCGCCAAAGCGATCTCTCGAAGTCCGAAATGCTTGCTGCGCAAACCAACCGCCTGCTCGATGATCCGCGTTCGGAGGGCTTTTTGACGGCCTTTGTGCATCAATGGCTCGGATTGGATCGCATCGACTTCTTTGAGGTGAATCGCGCTCTGTATCCGCGTTTTGACACCGGCACGAAGGTCGCTGCGAAGGGTGAGATCCACGAAACCATTGCTCACATCATGCGGCACAACGCCAGCCTGCGTGAATTGCTAAAAGCCGACTATGTCGTCATCAATCGCGTGCTTGCCCACTACTACGGCATCTCGGGCGTGAAGGGCGACGGCTACGACAAGGTATCGCTGCCGAAGGATTCACCACGCGGTGGTTTGCTTGGCATGGCGGCCATTCATTTCATGGGTGGCAATGGTGAGCGCACCAGCCCCGTCGAGCGCGGTGCCTGGGTGCTGCGCAAGCTCCTGCACGATCCACCACCGCCCGCTCCTGCCAACGTGCCCGCCATCACGCGACTCGCCGGCAAGGTGCTCACCACGCACGAGCGCTTGCTCGCGCATCAGGAGGACCCGCAGTGCGCCAGTTGCCATCGCAAGATCGATCCCATCGGCTTCGGTTTGGAAAACTTCGACGCCGCCGGCCAATGGCGCACCGAAGACAGCTACACCGCCCTCGACGCCAACGGCAAACCCGATCCCAAGAGCACCAAACGCTGGCCCATCCAGCCCGCCGCCGCCTTCTTCAAAGGCCCGTCCTTCACCGACTTCTTCGCCCTCCGCGACATCATCGCCTCCAAATCCAACGCCTTCGCCCGCAGCTTCAGTGAGGCCTTGATCGAGTTCGCCTTGGGAAGGCCAATCGGCTTCCGCGACGAGCCGCTGGTGGATGAGATGCTCACCCAAGCCGGGAAGAAGAACCTCGCGATGCGCGAGTTCATTCACGCGCTGGTCGCGAGCCGTGAGTTTCAAATGAAGTGAGAGAGCATCGCATCCCATTCTTCTACCTACAATCCACTCCACATTCGCATGAAACCCATCTTCTTTTTCACCTTCCTCCTCGTTACGCACCTGCACGCCGATGTTGGCCAGCGTTTTGACCTCTCGAAGCGTGCCAGCGAGATCGATCCGCGTGCAAAGGAGCACCCGGAGATCAAGTTCACCTTCACCGATGACAAGGGCAAACCCGCCGACCTGCAACACGCCGTCGTGGATACGCGTGTGCCGCCGCAGGGCAAACTGGTCATCTGGCTCATGGGGCACAATCAAGGGCTGTTCGAACGCATCTCCAGCTACGGCTATCACGGCATCCAGCCGCATTACTCGAACGGCTGGTTCGCAGGCATCACCAAAGCGCAATACGAGGACGGCTCCGGAACCGTGTTGGGAAATATCCGGCTCGAAGCATCCACGGGCGACGACCACAGCCCGCTGGTGAACATTCCGAAGCCCGATGGCATGATGGAGCGCTCGTTGCAGTTCGTGAAATGGCTCGTCAAAGCGAACCCCGAGGGCAAGTGGCAACAGTTCATCACCGACGACGGTATGGGCCTACGCTGGGAAAAAGTCATCATGAGCGGCATCTCGCACGGCAGCACGACATCGGCGCGTTTTGCCATGCATCAAAAGGTGGATCGCGTCGTGATGTTCTCCGGCCCGCGTGACAACACCGAGACCTGGCAGGGCGGCCCCTCCGCCACGCCCTCGAACCGCTTTTTCGGCTTCACGCACATCCTCGATGGCGGTTGGGCCGCAGATCACTACTGCCGCTCATGGCAACTGCTCAAAATGCACAACCACGGCCCCATCGTGAACATTGATTCCGCCAAACCACCCTATGGCAACACCCGCCGCCTCATCACCAACATCGACGTGAAAAACAACGCCGGCCGCGCCCATACCATCGTCGTGCCCGGCGGCAAGGATCTCATCGGCCAGTGGGTGTATGATGAGGTCTTTCGCTACCTCTTCACTCATCCCATCGATCAAAATGGTCCCGCGATGCCGATGGATGCGGATTGCGAGATGGATCAACAACAGCGGAAGTGAACCTGGAAACCAATCAACTAGGCAGGAGAATGGGGGCAAAAGAATCCATTTATTAGCTCAATAGCAGCCTAGCCACATGATCGAGCGGGCTCCTTTTCCTCGTAGGTAATCGCAGACTTATCATCCCATTCTCTTGCCCCCATTCTTCTGCCTACATCGCTTCATCGCTCCATGCGCCCCCACTTCTACACAGCCCTTTTCCTCGCCAATTTAGCCTCGCAGGCTCTTGCTGCTGGCACCGACGACCAGTTGGCGTTCTTTGAGTCGAAAATCCGGCCGGTGCTGGCGCAGAACTGCTTTGAATGCCACTCCGTTCAGGCGCAGCAGAACAAGAAACTCAAAGCCGGTCTGTTGCTGGATAGCAAGGCGGGCGTGTTGCACGGCGGCGAGACGGGGCCGGCGCTGGTGGCGGGGAAACCGGCGGAGAGCCTCATGATGAAAGTGCTTCGTCATGAGATCAAAGGTGCGGAGATGCCGCCAAAGGGCGCGCTGCCGTCCAGTGTGATCGCGGATTTTGCGAAATGGATCGAAATGGGTGCTCCAGACCCGCGCACAGGCGGCGCACCCGTGGTGTCGCACAAACGTGTGATCGATGTGAACTCGGGCAAGAACTGGTGGGCGTTTCGTCCGCTGGCGGCGCCTGCTTTGCCAAAGGTGAAGAACTCAGCGTGGGTCAAAACGCCGGTGGACGCCTTCATCCTCGCCAGACAAGAAGCGAAGGGCGTGGTGCCGAACGCGATGGCGGCGAAGGAACAACTGCTGCGTCGTGCATGCTTTGATCTCACCGGCCTTCCGCCGACGGAGTCAGAGCGCGCGGCCTTTCTCCAGGACACGAGTGCGGATGCGTATGAGCGGCTGATTGACCGCCTGCTGGCCAGTAAGCACTACGGCGAACGCTGGGGCAGGCACTGGCTGGATGTGGTGCGCTTCGCCGAGAGCAATGGCTATGAGTTCGATGCCTTCCGCGCGGGGGCGTATCACTACCGCGATTGGGTGATCGATGCGCTGAACGCTGACATGCCGTATGACCAGTTCATCCGCATGCAGCTCGCCGGGGACAAGCTCATGCCGGGCGAGTTCGACGGGGCACGCGCGACGGGATTTCTCGTCGCGGGGCCGTATCCGGGGCAGATCACGGCCAAGACGAAGGAAAAGATCCGCTACGACCAGCTCGATGACATGGTCTCCACCATCGGCAGCGGCATGTTGGGCGTCTCCATGGGCTGTGTGCGCTGCCACGATCACAAGTTCGATCCACTGCCGCAGCAGGACTATTACGGCTTTGCCGCCGCGCTGGCGACGACGGTGCATTCGCCGGAGAAAATCGATCTCAAACATGCCGAGACGCAAAAGCTTCTCGTGCGCCACAACGCGGCCGCCGCGCCGCTTTTGGCTGCTTTGAAGCAATACGAGACCCACGAGCTGCCCCAACGGCTCGCCGCGTGGAAGCGCGATGACATGCCCAAACTGGCCGCCAGCACGCCTTGGCAGATTTTCGACGTGCAGAGCGCCACCGCGCAAAAAGCACGGCTCACGAGCGATCGCGACGGGCATGTCATCTACCTCGGCAACAAAGAAAAAGACGACACCTACACCATCAAAGTCGTCACGTATCAAAAAGGCATCCGCGCCTTCCGCCTCGATGCGTTCAGCGATCCCACGCTGCCGAACAAGGGCCCGGGTCTCTCCGACAACGGCAACTTCGTGCTCGGTGACGTGAAGATCATCGCGCGTCCGCTCGACAAGCAGAACAAGTCGAAGCCCGTGACGCTCGATCTCGCCGCGGGAGCAGTGACGTTCGAGCAGAAGCGTTTCGAGTTCGCTCAGGCCGTGGACAACAGCCCGAACACCGGCTGGGGCGTGGCGCCGCAGATGGGCAAGGACCACGCCGCCACGTTTGCGATTGAGGGCGATGCCGCAGGCTTCGACGGCGGCACGGAGTTCGAGGTGCAGTTGCGCTTCAGCGGCTTCTTTGGTCTGGGCAAATTGCGGCTGGCCTTTGCGCAGGACGTCAAAACCGAGCTTGCGGCCAAGGCGGAGATGCAAAGCCTGCGCGAGCTGCAATCGCTCGCTGATTTGAAGACGGAGAGTGCAGCTGTAACACGCTGGTTTTCGCGGTTCGATCCACCGGCGAGGAAGCTGCTCGCCGACATCACCGAACATGAGAAGAAGCGTCCGCAGCCGTTGCTGACGGAGGTTTACACCACGAAGCAGGGCGGTGAGGACGTGTATTTCCTGCGTCGTGGCGAGGTGGATCGCAAAGAAGGCAAGGCGAACCCGGATTTCATCCAGGTGCTCATGCGCAATGGCAGCGCGGACAAGTGGACCGGCACGCCAAAGCCCAAAGAGCAGCCCAAACATCCGCGCATCGCGCTCGGCGACTGGATGACGGATGCGCACAGCGGCGGCGGCCCTTTGCTGGCCCGTGTGATCGCGAACCGCGTGTGGCGCTTTCACTTTGGACGCGGAATCGTCGCCACGCCGAACGATCTCGGCACGCAGGGCACACCGCCCACGCATCCCGAGCTGCTGGAGCACCTGGCCGAGCGGCTCGTCGCGCAAGGTTGGAAGCTCAAGCCGCTGCATCGCGAGATCATGCTCAGCTCCACCTACATGCAATCCGGCGCGATGAACGAGGGCAATCAACGCCTCGATCCCGACAACCAGCTCTGGTGGTATCGCCCCGCACGTCGTTTGGAGGCCGAGTCGATCCGCGATGCCCTGCTGCAGCTCGGCGGCAGGCTCGATCCCACCATGCACGGCCCGTCCATCACCGATGTCGCCAGCCCGCGCCGCAGTGTGTATCTGCGCGTGAAGCGCAGCGAACTGGTGCCCTTCCTCACCATGTTTGATGCGCCGGAGCCGACCCAGAGCATCGGAGATCGCGGCAACACCACCGTGCCCACGCAAGCGCTCACCGTGATGAACAACCCCTTCGTCCGCGACATGGCCGCCCGATTCGCCACCCGCATCAAAGCCGCCAAACCCGAGCAAACTATCGCCCAAGCCTTTCAGCTCGCCTTTTGCCGCCAACCCACTCCCGCCGAGACCCAGCGCCTCACCGCCTATCTCCAAGCGCAGCAACAACTCGGAGCCAAATCCCCCGAAGTCGAGCTCTGCCTCGCACTGCTCAGTCTGAATGAGTTCATCTACGTGGACTGAGTTACTTGACGTAATAACATCCGTAATTACAATCTCATCATGACCCTTGAACTTAAAGTCCGCAAGTTTGGCAACTCCCTTGGCATCGTGCTTCCCAAAGAGGCGCTCAATCACCTTCGCGTGGAGGAGGGCGATTTGCTGACTGTCACTGAGGGCGCAGAAAACAGCCTGCGAATGAGTCCTCATGACAACGAGGTCGCCAAGCAGATGACCGTTGTGCAGGATGTCATGAAACGATACCGCAATACTCTCAGAGAGCTGGCCAAATGAAGGAGCCAACATGGATTCTGCGTGAGGTGGTGTTTGAACTTCACGAGCTGTCTCTCGCCGAGCACGGCGGCTCGGCTGGCCTGCGAGATGAAGGGTTGCTGGACTCAGCTTTGGGCAAACCGCTCAACCAGTTCGCCTACGGCACCCCAACGGTTTTTGATCTTGCAGCGAGCTACGCGACGGGCATTGCAAAGAATCATCCGTTCATTGATGGTAACAAGCGTGCAGCGTTTGTGATCGCTATTACGTTCCTCGAACTCAACGGCTTCTCCTTCATCGCCACCGAAGTCGATGCAGCGCTACGCACGCTCGCTCTCGCCGCTGGCGAGATGACCGAGCCCGACTACGCCGCATGGCTGAAGGCCAACTCCAAAAAGCGCAGACCATGATCTCATCCACTCTTCTTCCCACTCGCAGGCGCTTCCTCGCCCAGTCCGGCCTCGGTTTCGGCTCCGTGGCGCTGGCTTCCATGCTGCAAGATGAGGCCCGCGCCGCTGCGGTGGTGGCCAATCCTCTCGCCCTGCGTCCCTCGCTCTTCATGCCGAAGGCCAAGTCCGTCATCTGGCTCTTCATGACCGGCGCGCCGTCTCAGGTGGACACTTGGGATTACAAACCGGAGCTGCAAAAGCGCCACGGCCAGCCCTTGCCCGGCAGCGATGCCAAGACCGGCTTCTTCACCACCAGCGGGAAGATTTTGAAGTCGCCGTTTGAATGGAAGCAGCACGGCCAGTCAGGCTCGTGGGTCAGCGGCATCTTTCCGCATCTCTCGCGGCATGTGGACAAGATGGCCTTCATTCACAGCATGCATCTCCAGGCTAACAACCACGCCCCGGCCTCCATGGAGCTGATGTGCGGCTCCAACCAACCCGGCAGACCCGCCGCAGGTGCCTGGCTCACTTATGGTCTCGGCGCGGAGAACCAAAACCTGCCTGCCTACGTCGTCATGCACGAGCGTCGGCCTCGCGGCGATGACCAGATCTGGTCCGCAGGCTTTCTGCCCAAGACCTTCCAAGCCCTCGCGCTCGATGCACGGCGCGGTGGTGTCATTGACAACCTCGACCGCAGTCAGTCGCAAACGCAAGCCCAGCAGCGCGGCACGCTCGATCTCCTGCGCGAGATGAACCAGCAACACGCGCAGTCCCGCTCCCCGCAGACCGATCTCGCCGCGCGCATCAACAGCTTCGAGCTGGCCTATCGCATGCAAACCGCCGCGCCTGAAGCGATGGACATCGCCAGCGAAAGCGAGGCCACGAAGAAGCTCTACGGCGTGGACAACAAGACCTGCGAGGTCTTCGCCAAACAGTGCCTCACCGCGCGGCGACTCGTCGAACGCGGCGTGCGCTTCGTGCAGATCTTTGCCGGTAAAAACGCCGGTGGTGATGGCGCGGTGGATGACGTGCCCTGGGACGGCCACAGCAACATCGAGACGAACCACCGCAGTTGCGGCGCGGCCACCGACCAGCCTGCGGCGGCGCTTTTGGAGGATCTCGAAGCTCGTGGCCTGCTGGACGAGACACTCGTCATCTGGGGTGGCGAGTTTGGCCGCACCTCCGACTCCCAAGGCAGCGTGGGTCGCGATCACAACCCCAACGGCTTCACCATCTGGATGGCCGGCGGCGGCGTCAAAGGCGGCGTGCATCACGGTGCCACCGATGAGTTCGGCTACCGCGCCGTGGAAAACAAAGTCCACGTCAACGACCTCCACGCCACCCTTCTCCACCTCATGGGCCTCGACCACGAAAAGCTCACCTTCCGCCACAACGGCCGCGACTACCGGCTCACCGATCTGGGTGGAAAGGTGATCACGGAGGTGCTGGCGTAGCCTGCTCAGTTATTCTCTTGTCCCCATTCTTCTGTCGAAAACAACTCCTCCATGACCACCCGCCGCCATTTCCTCCGCAGCACCGGCACGCTCATCGCATTGCCTGCGCTTGAATCCATCGGCTTCAAGGCCTTCGCCGCTCCGAAAGTCGCGACACCACCGAAGCGCATGGTGTTTCTCGGCTTTGGTTGGGGTGTGACGAATGAGACATGGTTTCCGGATGTGAAGAAAACGGGGGCGGTGTGGGAGTTGTCGGAGGGGTTGAAGCCGCTCGCTCGGCATCAGAAGGACATCACGGTAGTGCAGGGTTGTGCGAACAAGTTTGCGAATGAGGCGCATTGGGGCAGCACGTTCTGGCTCACGGGCGCGAATCGGTATGCGGAGCCGGGGCAGAGTTTTCACAACAGCATCAGCGCGGATCAGGTGGCGGCGGCGCATCTGGGGAAGGAGACGCGCTTTGCCTCGATCCAGCTCAACACGCCGGACGTGGCGAACTCGGGCCACGGACCCGGCTTGTCGATGGCCTGGGACCCGCGCGGCAAACCGATGGCGGGGCTCGAAAATCCCGTCGCGGCATTTCACCGCCTCTTTTCGGATGACACCACGCCGCTGAGCGAGCGCCAGGCGATGATCGCGCAAAAGCGCAGCGTGCTCGATGCCGTGCTGGAGGATGCGAAACGCGTGCAAAACGGCCTCACGAAGACGGACATCGACAAGCTCGACGAATACTACCAAAGCATCCGCGACATCGAGGTGCGGCTCGGCAAGGACGAGCAATGGCTCAGCGTGCCGAAGTCCAAACCGCCCGTCGTGGAGCCCAAACTCGGCCTCGCTGGCAAAGCAGAAATTGAAGTGATGTATGACCTCATCGTCGCCGCCTTGCAGACGGATAGCACGCGGGTGCTCACCTACCGCCAGCCGGTGGGCACGCTGCTGCAAAGCCTCGGCACCAAGGTCGCGCCGCATGACATGAGCCACTACAGCCCCGGTGATCGCATGGCAGCCTCGCAGAAGCGTGACGCGACTCAGAGCGAACTGCTCGCCGGTCTCATCGACAAGCTCAAGGCCACGAAGGAGGCCGATGGCACGACGTTGTTTGATCACATCGCCCTCGCCTACGGCAGCAACATCCGCACCATCCACTACCTCGACAACTGCCCCACCGTCCTCACAGGCGGAGCCGCGAACCTCAAACTCGGCCACCACCTCGTCCTGCCCAAAGACACGCCGCTGTGCAACGTCTGGCTCACGATGCTGAACGGCCTCGGCATCGAAGCCGAGCGCCACGGCGACAGCACCGGTTTGGTGAAGGAGCTGCAAGCATGATCTTCGACAAGAGAATGGGGACAGAAGAATCAATCCATCATTCTCCTGTCCCCATTCTTCTGTCGATGAACTCGTATCGATCCGCCAAGCCAGACTATCAGCGCCTCTTCTCGCTTCATCTCATGCGCCTCGTTTTTCTTGCCCTAACAACAACCGCTCTCGCCGAGCCACCCCAGGCCGTGCTGGACGCCAAGCACCGCGCTTTTCTCAAAGACAACTGCCTCACCTGTCACAATGCCGAGAAGCAAAAAGGCAAGGTCCGGCTCGATGACATCGCGTTCACGCTCGATTCGGTCGAAAAGGCCGATCTTTGGCAAAAGGTGCTGAACTCGATCAACTCGGGCGAAATGCCGCCGGAGGACGAAAAACAGCCTGATACCGCCGCAAAGACCGACTTTTTGGAAGCGCTCTCCCACACGCTGGTAGCGGCGCGACGCACGCTGGGGGATTCGGGCGGAAAGATCGTCGTGCGCCGTTTGAATCGTCGCGAGTATCAGAACACGATCCGCGATCTGCTGGGCGTGGAGATGGATGTGAGCGATCTGCCGCCGGACACGGGCAATGGCACCTTCGACACGGTGGGCTCGTCGCTCTTCATGTCGAGCGATCAGGTGGAGCAGTATCTCGCGTTGGGGCGTCGGGCGTTGGAGGATGTGTTTGCGCAGCGCGTAGCGCAGGGGCGGCATTTCAAGCTGCACGAAGAAACCGAGAGGGCGGCGAACGTGCAGATGCGGAGCGCGATGGATGTCATCACCAAGAAGAGCGAGCCTGCGCGACAGTGGCATGCAGCGGTGGATTCGGCAGCGGCGAAACCGGAGAATGCGAAGCTGGTGAGCGAGCTGCGAGCGACGAAGGACGTGCAGGACGACAAGCGCCGTTTTTATCGGCGCTGGCAGGACATTCAGGGAGCGCCGTCGCCTTCAAAGTTCGGCTTCAAGGACGCGCCCGAAGCGGAGATGGCGCAGGGTGAATACGACGCGATCCACAAGTATCAAGAGCGTTACCTGACGCTGCCGAAGGTGAAGGAAGGCTCGTATCTTTTCATCTTCCGGCTTCGGCACGAGGAAGGCATCAAGCCGCCGAAGGACATGCCACCGGGTCGCTACACCATGCGCTTCCGTATCGCCGCGCTCGATGACACACCGCCAGAGCGCCGATTCATTGAGCTGGGAAGGCCAAGCCAGCCGGGCTCGTATGACATCCTGAGCACGCATCACATCACTGGCACGCTGGCGAATCCGCAGATCGTCGAGATGCCCGTGACGCTCAACAGCACGGACCGGCGCGAGTTTGCCATTCGTGAAAAGCGGCTGAACTCGCGCGAGCACGAGGTGGCGCGCTGGGTGCTGCATGAAAGGAAGCACAAGGACTGGCTGCCGCCCTCGATGTGGATCGACTGGATCGAACTCGAAGGACCGCTGCCGAACGAGGCAGAGCGCGGCCTCTTCAATGACAAGCCAGCACGTGAAATCATCACCGACTTCACCACGCGTGCGTTTCGAGGCACGAAGCCGGATGCGGCGTTCCTGTATGGACTCGTGAAGTTGTATGAAAAGCGTCGCGCGACGGGCGATTCGCACGAGCAAGCGCTGAAGGAGTCGCTGAGCATCGTGCTCGCGGCACCGGGGTTTCTTTATCTCGCCGAGCCCGCGCAACCAGGCAAAGTGCGACCGCTCACGAATGCGGAACTGGCCACGCGGCTCGCCTATTTTCTCTGGAGCGCGCCACCGGATGAGGCACTGCTTGGCGTAGCCGATCTGCATTCAGAGAAGGCGCTGGTCGAGCAGGTGGACCGCATGCTCGCGAGTCCGAAGTCACGCGCATTCGTCACTGGGTTCGTGCATCAATGGCTCGGGCTCGACCGGCTGGACTTCTTCCAGTTCAACGTGCGCCAGTTTCCCGAGTTCGACGACAGCCTCAAAGCTGCTGCGCGGAACGAAGTCTTCGAGACCTTCGCGCATCTGCTCCATCACGATGGCAGCCTCACGCGCCTGTTGAAGAGCGACGAGGCGGTCGTCAATGGCCTGCTCGCACGCTTCTACGGCATTAAGGGCGTCGTGGGCGATGCCTGGCAGCCGGTGAAACTGCCAGCGGACTCACCACGCGGCGGCCTGCTCGGCATGGCCGCCATCATGGCCATGGGCAGCAATGGCGAGCGCACCAGCCCGGTCGAGCGCGGAGCCTGGGTTCTGCGTAAAGTCCTCAACGATCCCCCACCGCCCGCGCCACCGAATGTGCCGCAGCTCAGCCGCCTCGCCGATAAACCCCTGAGCCCGCGCGAACGCGTCCTCGCCCATCAGGAAGAGCCGCAGTGCCTGCAATGCCACCGCAAGATCGACCCCATCGGCTTCGGCCTGGAGAACTTCAACACCATCGGCCAGTGGCGCACCACCGAACTTTACACCAAAGCCGACGAAGGCCGCAAAGACTGGCCCATCGACCCCAGCGGAGCCTTCCACAAAGGCCCGAAATTCATCGACTTCTTCCAACTCCGCGACCTCATCGCCGCCAAGCGCGAGAACTTCGCCCGCAGCTTCACCGAAGCCCTCATTGAGTATGCTCTGGGCCGACCGTTCGGCTTTGCCGATGAATCGCTCGCTGATGACATCGTGCAGCGTGCAAAGGCGAAGGATTTCGCCATTCGCGAGATCATCCGCGCCCTCGTCGTCAGCAAAGCCTTCCAGGTGAAATAAAATCTCCTTGTTACCAATCCATATGAAAACACAGCTCACCCGCCGCCGCTTCCTCCGCAGCACCTCCGCGTGCATCGCGCTGCCGTTTCTGGAGTCGCTTGGCTTTCGTCGCTTCGCCTCGGCTGCTCCCGCCGCGCTGCCGCCGAAACGCATGATCTTCCTCGCTTTCGGTTGGGGCGTCACGAAGGAGACGTGGTTTCCCGATGTGAAGCAAACGGGCGCGGACTACCAGATGCCGCCCGGGCTTGCGCCGCTGGCCCGCCATCAGAAGGACATCACCGTCGTGCAGGGCTGCTCGAACAAATTCAGCAACGAAGCGCACTGGGGCAGCACCTTCTGGCTCACCGGCGCGAACCGCTACTCGCAGCCGGGGCAGAGCTTCTGCAACAGCGTCAGCGTTGATCAGGTCGCAGCGGCGCAACTCGGCAAGGACACTCGTTTTGCCTCGCTGCAACTCGGCACGCCCGACGCCAAGGACCAGGGCCACGGGCCAGGCCTGTCGCTCGCGTGGGATGAGCGTGGGAAGCCGGTCGCTGGCATCGATCATCCCGTGCAGGTGTTTCACCGGCTCTTCTCCGCCGAGGACGCGCCGCTCGCCGAGCGCGAGGCGATGCTGGCGCAGAAACGCAGCGTGCTCGATCTGCTCACGGGCGATCTGCGACGCGTGAAGCGTGGTCTTTCCAAAGATGACACCGACAAGCTCGACGAATACGCGCAGAGCATCCGCGACATCGAGACGCGACTCGGCAAGGACCAGCAATGGCTGGCCGTGCCGAAGGCCAAAGCACCGCTCGCCGAGCCGAAAGAGAAGCCCGGCGGACGCGAGGAGGTGCAGGTCATGTATGATCTCATGATCGCCGCGATGCAGACCGATACGACGCGTGTGATGACGTATCGGCAGCCGGTGAACTCGGTCTTGAAAGACATCGGCGTGCCCTACACCGGCCACGACCTCAGCCACTACGAGCGCTCGCAGGGTGACCGCATGGAGTTCTCCCAGAAACGCGACGAAACCCAGAGCGCGATGTTCGCGAAGTTCATCGACAAGCTCAAGGCGACCAAAGACGCCGCTGGCACCAGCCTTTTCGACAACGTAATCGTCGGCTACGGCAGCAACATCAGCTCCGTTCACTTCCTCAACAACTGCCCCACCATCCTCACCGGTGGCGGCGCAGGCATCAAACTCGGCCACAACCTCGTCCTGCCCAAAGACACACCGCTCTGCAATGTGTGGCTGACCATGCTGAATGGCCTCGGCATCGAAGCCGAGCGACATGGCGACAGCACGGGTGTGGTGAAGGAGCTGCAAGCATGAGTACACAGGAATGGGGACAAGGGAATGACTCTGAATCTTATTCCTGTGTCCCCATTCCCTTGTCCAAAGTCCAAAACTCACTTTTCAATCGTCACCATGCTCATCGTCGTGCCGCGAATATTGATCCATTGCCAAGCCTGTAGTGGCAGGCAGTCCAGCAGGGATCTCAGATGTCTCTCATGAAACCTCCCATCGTCCAACGAGGTTACGACAAAGCCGACTTGCTCCCCGTGAAGCGCTACGCGGTGATGGCCGAGCGAGAGTCCGTCTCGCGTCACCGGCAACCGCTCCATGCACCCCACTTCGCCTCCATTGAAATGAATCAAGGCCTCCTCAAACAAATGCCCATCCAAAAAGCCGCCCCACTCTCGGAGACAAGCCTCCGCTGTTTCGGCCAGCAGTCCACATCGGTCCGAGATGGCTTTCCATCGACGGCGATTGATCTCAGTGGCAAAACGGTTTGTTCGGCGAAAGGGGCATCGTCGCAGCTTGCCGTCGATTTCCACTCCACCGAAGTTCAGGAGCTTGATTCGATCCGTCTCCACCAATGCCCCGTAGTGATAGACTTGGGCATCGTGAGCTCCGCTAAGCCTTTCCACCGCCTTCAACTCGTAGATCATGCCTTGGACGATCAGATCCAGTCGGTAAACCTTCTCAAATCTTCGGAACGAAACCGCGACAGGCACTTGGGTATGCACATCGCCGAAGCCCTCGGCACGCAGTCTTGCAGCCAGATCGTTCTCATAAACCGCTTCTTCACAAAGACGGCCCAGTTTGTTCTGCGAGGCATAAGCACAACGCATCACAACCTCATCAAGCTCGTCAAACTGTGCGTCCGTCAGAAACCGGACAGGGGCGTTGTGAAGAATAGGCATAGCAGGCAAAAATGGACTAAACACCTCCAGTTTGGCAAGTCGGATGAAGGACACAGGAATGGGGACAAAGGAATCCGAGCCAGAAACTCATTCCCCTGTCCCCATTCCCTTGTCCTAATCCTGCTTTTTCCCCTGTTGGCCCTCGCCGAGCCACCGCAAGCCACACTCGAAACAAAGCACCGCGCCTTTCTCAAAGACAACTGCCTCACCTGTCACAATGCCGAGAAGCAAAAAGGCAAGGTCCGGCTCGATGACATCGCGTTCACGCTCGATTCGGTCGAAAAAGCCGATCTCTGGCAAAAGGTGCTGAACTCGATCAACTCGGGCGAAATGCCGCCGGAGGACGAAAAGCAGCCCGCACCTGCCTCCAAGACCGATTTCCTCGACGACCTCTCCCGCACGCTCGTCACGGCTCGCACGGCCCTCAGTGACTCCGGTGGCAAGATCACGATGCGCCGCCTGAATCGTCGCGAATACAAGAACACCATCCGTGATCTGCTCGGCGTGGACTTGCGTGTGAACGAGCTGCCCGCCGATGGCGGCGCGGGGACCTTTGATACCGTGGGTTCATCGCTCTTCATGTCGTCGGACCAGTTTGAGCAATACCTCGCGCTCGGGCGGCAGGCGCTGGACGAGCACTTCGCGCGGTTTGTCATGCCGACAACGATCAAACCGCGCTTGATGCATGTGGAGGCGGAGGAACGGAATGCTCGCATCGCGGTATCGCTGAAGGAGCGCACGGATGCGCATGAGCGCTACGAGAAGTGGACGGCGGCGGTGAATGCAGCGGCGGCGAAGCCTGAGAATGCGGACATCGTCGCGCAGATCCGCGCGGAGAAGAAGGGCAATGAGACGCATCTCTTCTTCGCGTGGCAGAGGATCCAAGGAGCGCCTTCACCATCGGATTTTGGCTTCACTGATGCGGTGCATGCGGACGAGCAGGGTCGGCGAAATTGGGTGCATTCCGTGCCGCAGCAGCGCGCTTACCTGGCGCATCCTGCGGCAAAGACAGGCAGCTTCCTGACCATCGAGGATGTGTTCGCGAATCCGTATCAGCCCTTCCGCATCCCTGGTGACTGGGCTGCGGGCGATTACGTCGTGCGTGTGCGCATCGCGGCCACGAGCAACACGCCCAAGGAGCGGCACTTCGTCGAGTTTGGCTCGCAGCATGACACCGGCGTGCGTGCGGTGACGAGCAGCCATCAAGTCACTGGCACGATGGAGAAGCCGCAGGTGATCGAGATTCCGCTGAAGTTTTCGCCCGCGAACGGCCACGGCTTTTTCTTCCAGGAGAAGGGCAGCTATGAGTCTGAGGAAGTCGCTCATCGACTCTTTGCCGAAGCAAAGAAGCGCAACGGCATCGGGCCGGAGTTCGCGCTGTGGATTGATTGGATCGAGGTTGCGAGTGCGGGTGCCGCACCTGTCGCGACGAAGGTCGAGAAGCTCCGCAAAGACCCCGAGCAATGGGCGAACAAATACATGCCCATCTATGCCGAGGGTTATGTGGAGAAGTATTCGCGCTTTCAGAAATGGTGCGCGGCGATTGATGAAGCGGCGAAGCAACCGGCGAACGCGGACATAGTGAAGAAGCTTCGCGATGACCCGAAGGTGAAGCAGTCACCGCATTTGTTTTACAGCCGCTTTGCCGAGATCAAAGACGCTCCGCCGCCCACGCAGTTCGGTTTCAAGGACGTGGATGATGCGCAGTTCGCTCGCAGCGAGTTCACCTATCACCACCAATACTATCTCGACTACGCGAAGCTTCCCGCCCGCGACACCGGCACATGGCTCATGCTTTATTCGCTCGGTCGCTACACCGGCATCGCCGCGCCGGACAAATGGCCTGCGGGCCGATACACGTTGCGGGTGCGTCTCGCTGCGAGCGATGAGTCGCCGAAAGAACGACGCTTCATCGAGATCGGCAGGGGCAAGGCGGACGCGGCGGATTTCAATGTGCTGAGTTCCCATCAAGTCACCGGCACACTAGCGAATCCGCAGACGCTGGAGATCCCCGTCGAGATCAACGCGAGCGGTGACCGCAACTTTGCCATTCGCGACAAACGCCCGAACACACGCGAGGCCGAGTATGCGATGTTTCGCGAGGCCTGGGACGAAACCGGCACCGGTCCGCGTCCGTGCATCTGGGTGGACTTTGTGGAGCTGGAAGGGACGCTGGGCACGAATCCCATCGCGGCAAAGACGATCAAAGAGCGTCGCGAGGTCGAGCTGCATGCGAACGCGATGGTGGGCGGCACTTACAATGGCTACTTCAAAGGCGGCTACGAGGCGGCGAAGAAGTTCATGGAGACCAAGCAGCCGCAGAAGGGCATTCCAGACGAGCAGGAGGCGAAGTTTCGCATCCGTGGCTTTGAGCAGAACGGGCCGACCTTTGAGCGCTACCTGAACGATCCGCTCACCAAGACCGGCGCTTATTTGACGATCTACAACGTCCACAAAGAAGAGGTTATCACGCTGCCGCCGGATCAGCCCTCCGGCTGGCTCAAAACGAAGCACGAGGTCGAAAAAGCCGAACCGGGCGATTACCTGCTGCGCTTCCGCATTGGCGCGGTGAAGGGCACGCCGAAGGAGCGGCACTTTGTCGCGCTCGGCAGTCGCAAGGCGGGCGATGAAGACTTCACCTTGATGCAAACGTTCCAGATCAGCGGCACCACCGACGCACCGCAGATCATCGAGGTGCCGGTGAGCCTCGCCGCCGATGGTCCGCGAACCTTTGTGCTGCGCGAGAAGCGCGATGTGAAGCTCGATCACGAGCTTTTCACCACCGCGCAGAAAGCCACCGGCGTGGGACCGCCATCTGCGCTGTGGATTGACTGGGTGGAATGGGAAGGCCCGCTCGTGAAGCAAGCACCCATCGCCAAAGTCGAGCGCATCGAGCCGGAGAAACGCCACGCCGATGTCGAGCGCGGTCATTTGCGCTTCAAATACCTCAACGAGCAATACGCCAAGTGGAAGGCTGCCGGCGGCGATGAGAAGCGGCTGAAGGAGTTCGACTTCACCGACAAATCACATGCCGAGTTCGCCAAGGTCGTGTGGGACAGCAACAACCGCTGGTTCCAGCAATACCTCGACCGTCCGCTCTCGAAGACCGGCCTCTATCTCGACAACACCGTCCAGGAAACCTGCGAGCACGCCATTGACCTGCCCGCCGACCTCGCCACCGGCGACTACATCATGCGCGTGAAGATCGGCCGCGTGCCCGACATGCCCACGGAGCGTGCCTTTCTTTCCTTTGTCGAAGCCAGCCCCATCGACAAAGACGACCGCACCTTCCTCGCGAACAAACAAATCACCGCCACGCTCGACCAGCCCGAAATCATCGAGCTGCCCTTCCAAATCCGCCCCGGCGGCCCGCGGAAGTTCATCCTCATGGAAAAGCGTCCGTTGAAAAAAGAAGCCATCAGCCTGCCCGGACGCACCCGCCAGATCACGGATGCCAAACAACGCGATCCCGTGCTGTGGATCGACTGGATCGAGTGGCAAGGCCCGCTGAACAAGGCTGAAACCAGTTCACAGGTGCAACCCGTCATCGCCGCCGGAGAAACGAATCCACGCTCGGTGCTCGAAACCTTCGCCGAACGAGCTTTTCGCGGCAAAAAGCCCTCCGCCGCCTTTTTCGACAAATTGAGTGTGCTTTACGATGTGCGCCGCAAAGCAGGCGATGCGCACGAAACAGCCCTCAAAGAGCCACTGAGCGTGATTCTGGCCTCACCTGGTTTTTTGTATCTTCAGGAAATTGGTTCCCCATCTTTTACCCCAAATCTTTTACCAGCAGATCAGGATGGTAAAAAATTGAGGGTAAAAGATCAGAAGCAGAATCAGCTTTCCCAAGCCGAACTCGCTTCACGACTCTCCTACTTCCTCTGGAGCGCTCCGCCGGACGACGCTTTGCTCAAAGCCGAGCTCACCAAGCCAGACATCCTCGCCCGCGAAGTGGACCGCCTCATCGCCAGTCCGAAGGCGGACGAGTTTGTCAGCGGCTTCGTGCATCAATGGCTCGGCATGGACCGGCTCGACTTCTTCCAGTTCGACACCAAGCAGTTCCGCGACTTCGACGAAAGCGCCAAGGCCGCCGCCCGCCGCGAGGTCTATGAAACCTTCGCCCACCTGCTGCGAAACAACGGCAGCCTCACGAAACTGCTCAAGAGCGACGAAATCCACGTCAACGGCCTGCTCGCCACCTACTACGGCATCGAAGGCATCAGCGGCGATGCGTTTCAAAAGGTCAAACTCCCCGCCAACTCACCACGCGGCGGCCTGCTCGGCATGGCCGCCATCCTCGCCATGGGCAGCAACGGCGAGCGCACCAGCCCCGTCGAGCGCGGGGCCTGGGTCCTGCGCAAACTCCTCCACAACCCACCACCGCCCGCACCGCCGAATGTGCCGCAGATCACGCGACTCGAAAACAAGCTGCTCAACACCCGCGAGCGCCTCCTCGCCCATCAGGAAGAGCCGCAATGCCTGCAATGCCATCGCAAGATCGACTTCATCGGCTTCGGCCTCGAAAACTTCAACGCCGCCGGCAAATGGCGCACCGAGGAGACCTTCGAAAAGCGCGGCGTCGGCAAGAAAACCTGGCCCATCGACCCCAGCGGCCAGTTCTACAACGGCCCCGCCTTCCAAGACTACTTCCAGCTCCGCAACCTCATCGCCGCCAAGAGCGAAGACTTCGCCCGCGGCTTCACCGAAGCCCTCATCGAGTATGCCCTCGGCCGTCCCTACGGCTTCACCGATGCCGCCCTCGCCGATGACATCGTGAAGCGTGCGAAGGCGAAGGGTTTTGTGATGAAGGAGTTCTTCGTCGCGCTGGCCTCCAGCAAAGAATTTCGCAGCAAATAGCGCCGCGAATGACGTTTCACTGTCGCCCCCCTTCCCCATGAAAACCCGCCGTCACTTCCTCCAGTCCAGCACCTCGCTCATTGCTCTGCCCGCGCTTGAGTCTCTCGGCTTTCGTCGATTTGCTTCCGCGGCGGCTCCGGCGTCACCGCCGAAGCGGTTGGTGTTTCTTGGCTTTGGCTGGGGCATCACGACGGAGACGTGGTTTCCGGACATCAAGCAGACGGGGAAGGATTACACGCTGCCGGAGGGCTTGAAGCCGCTGGCGAGGCACAAGGCGGACTTCACGGTGGTGCAGGGGCTCTGGAACAAATACTCGAACGAAGGCCACTGGGGCAGCACGATGTGGCTCACGGGCGCGAACCGTTTCGCGGAGCCGGGGCAGACGTTTCACAACAGCATCTCGGCGGATCAGGTGGCGGCGGCGAAGCTGGGCATGGAGACGCGTTTTGCCTCGCTGCAGCTCAATGGCAGCGAGAACGCGGAGGCCTCGGGACACGGTCCGGGGCTTTCGATGGCTTGGGATGTGAGCGGCAAACCCATCGGTGGTCACAAAGGCCCGGTTGAGGCCTTTCATCGGCTGTTTTCCAAAGACACGACGCCCATTGAGCAGCAGAAAGCCATGCTGGCGCAGAAGCGCAGCGTGCTCGACACGGTGATGGAGAATGCGAAGGCGATGCAGCGTGGCCTTGGCAAAAACGACAAAGCCAAGCTCGACGAATACTTCCAGGGCATCCGCGACATCGAGACGCGTCTCGCGAAAGACGAGCAATGGATCGGCGTGCCGCAGCCGAAGGCCCCGATCCCTCAGCCTCAGGAAGGCCTCGCGGGTAAAGAAGAGATCAAGATCATGTATGACATCATCGTCGCCGCGATGCAGACGGATAGCACCCGCGTGCTGACCTACCGCCAGCCGGTGAGCACGCTGATGACGAGCATCGGCATCAAAGTGGCCCCGCATGACATGAGTCATTATCATTCGACCATGGGCGAAAAGCTCGCCGCTTCGCAGCAGCGCGATCTGGTGCAGAGCGAGTTGCTCGCCGGGCTCCTCGACAAGCTCAAAGCCACGAAGGAAGCCGATGGCAGCCGCCTCTTTGATCACGTGGCCCTCGCCTACGGCAGCAACATCCGCACCGAGCACAACCTCGACAACTGCCCCACGCTCCTCACCGGCGGCGGCGCCGGCATCAAGCTCGGCCACAACATCGTCGCTCCGAAAGACACGCCGCTGTGCAATACGTGGCTGACCTTGCTCCACGGCATCGGCGTGAATGCCGAGCGACATGGCGATAGCTCCGGCGTGCTGAAGGAGATCGTGGCGTGAGACTTTACGACTGCTCGCTGCGATACGCCGCAGGCGAAGTGTTCCGATACTGGCGCATCATGCGGCTGAAGTAGTGGCGGTTCACCAGGCCGCAGGTCTCGGCGATGGCTTCGATGCTATCGTCTGTGTGACGGAGGAGTCGGCAGGCTTCATCGAGGCGGTAATCGAGCAGGATGCGCATCGGCGGCTGATTCACCTCCTCTTTGAAAAGATGGTTCAAATTGCGCACGCTGAGTCCGGCATGGCGGGCGATTTGATCAGCGGTGAGCTTCAGGCCGAGGTGCTGATTCATGAACTCCATCGCCCGCAGCACACGCGCATCGAGCCGTTGCTGCTCCCACACGCTGGCGGGCAGTTTTTTCACGAACTCGCTCACGAGCTGGATGCTCACCCACGGAAAACGCACACTTTGTGGTTTCGCGCCGAGTTTGATGAGTTCATTGAGCATCGTTTTGTGGGCCGCAGTCGCAGAAAACGCGTAAATGCCCGGCGCAGCGCGATCCGCCGCCGGACCGAGGTTGAAATGGCAGTACCATTTGCTGAACGGCCGTCGCGTCGTCGTGCTGAAGGTCGTGCGTGGCGGGATCAGATACACGGTGCCCGGTTTCAGCACGGTGCTCACGCCATCGATCTCCACAACGCCGCCTTCCTGCATGGGCCAGTAGAGCCGCCAGTAGGGATCGTTCAGCCGGCGCAGCTCCCACTGCTGAAGCTCTATTTTGCGGGTGGTGAGGATGTCCACCGTCACGCCCGGCAGCGCCACGCTGCGGTGTCCCTGCACGCGATGCGCCGACCCGATGGGCACGACGCTGAGGATGGAGGATTTGTCTGACATGCTTGATTTGCGGAATCGGATACAAGCGTGTCCGGGATATCTCGCGGCATCAAGCGGTCTTTGGCGGAGATTCCACGGTCTTTGGGTTCAAACCTTCCCGCAGGGCCTGTGGCAGTCGCTCAAAGCCGCACGCGGCTCCCACCAGCGCTCCGACGACGGCACCGCGATGGCAATTGTCGCCACCGACCATGGTGTTGGCCACGACGGCGGCCTGAAAGTCGTCTGCATACTTCCACGCGAGGTAGAGCGAGGCAGGAAATGATTCGCGAATGTAGCACGCGGGGCTCACGTGACGGCCGATGACCACAAAATCGGGCTCTTTGGACCAAAGCGCGGCTTTTCGTTCGGAAAACCAGCGGCTGCCGTGATGCAGGATGGTCTCCCGCAGCGGCTCGCCGAGCATCAGCGCCAAGAGCATGCGCGTCAGTGCTTTCGCCGCGTCGAGCACCTCTTCATCGCCGTGGGAGAAGCCCACATGCTCCTTCACCGCGGCTGGTGCTTCCTGGCCTAGGCGGGCGCAAAGCAAGCCGACGCCAGCGAGGCCGCCGATGTGTACATCCGCGCCGCCGCAGCGTCGCGGCTTTGATCCACGGGCGAACTGCGTGAAGAAATGCCGATGATACTCCTCCGCGTAGGTGTCCCGATGTTTCCCCGGTGTGAGCATGAAGTCGATGTATCGCTCCAGGTAGTCATCGAGGTCGTAGCCGCCTTTCGCGGTGAGTGATTCATCCAGCACGCGCACGAGTTGGAGGTTCAGCGTGTTTTCACCCGCACGCAGAAAGGGATGATAGTGCATGCCCGGCTGACCCCAGTATTGCGCCTGCTCTCGCAGGATATCGCCGCGCTCATTCAGTGGCGTGTAGCTGGAACGCCACAGGATGCTGTCCGGATGCAAACGCTTCGGTGCCAAGTAGCTTCGGATGATGCCATAGTCGCGCTGCAGCGCCCCGCGGTCGTAATACCAGTGCGCCGGCATCGCCAGCGCATCACCAACATAGGCACCGGTGATCATTCCAGCGCAGCGATCTTCGAGAACGTTGTTCATGATTCAAAAGAGGTGGTTTGAGCAAACTCATGTCCTGCGAGCCACGCATCCTCCACGCGTGAACGACGCAGCGCATCGCCCACAAAGTGCAGACGCGGAGGCAAAGCAGGCGTGGAGAATGGCGAATCGACACGAGCGAGCCGCCAGCGATGCCCAAAAGCACCCGCAAAGGCATCGGCCGAGATTTCCCAGCGTTCCTCGACCATTGAGCGAATCAGCGCAGGATACTCCGCGGGCGGCTTTTCGAGATGCTCGCGACTGAAGGCCTCGCCGAGATGCGCCACCAGCACGGTGAAGCCCGGCGCGATGCGTCCTGGCTTGTGATTCTCGCAGGCCGTCCAAGCCAGCGCGGTGCCCGGATGGCTGAACGCATACGTGTCACGCGTGCGGCCGATCCACTCGCCATGATAGGCCAACGCGACCGCGAGGCACGGGATGTAGTCAAAGACATGATCAATGCCGAAAAGCCGCGCCGTTTGCGGCCACGGCGCAGTGCTCACCACATGATCAAAATCGGCCAAAAGACTCCGCACATCGTCGATTTGGCATTCGGAGCGGATTTCGATGCCTTTCGCGAGTTCACGCGCGAGACGGCTGTTGCCCTCGCGATGAATCCAGCGGCCCGAATCCGGCAATTCGTGCCCGTTTTCATGGCACACCGGCTTTTCCAGTCGCAACAAAGCATCTCCGCAGGCTGCGGTGGCTGCTTCGCGAAAGCGTTCATCGCGCATGGTGAAGTATTGCGCCCCATGATCGATCACATGGCCTTCCCAGCGCTTCGAGGCGCAGCGACCTCCAAAGCCACGCGACTTCTCCAGGAGCGACACCGTCGCGCCACGCTGAATCAGCCCACGAGCCGCCGCGATGCCCGCGAGACCCGCTCCGATGATGGCGATGCGTTTTCCAGTGAGGTCGTTCATGAGCGAATTGGGGATGACATGCCTTCACTACGCCGTGCTCGGCTGCCGAGATATGGTTTCGTGATTGCGGAATCGGATACAATTCTGGCCGAGTCAGGCATGGAAGGCAAGCCCGGCATGGTTATGCATGGCCGCCTCAATCCAACACCATCCCACGACCATGGCCGACATCTCCACCTCCGCTGCTGACAAAAAGGAAAAAGAATACTTCACGAGCGTCCCCCAGGAAACGCCGGGCTTCTTCCTCAAAGGCTCCCACCAGTATGACTGGGGTCTCAAGAACCGCCTCAGCCAGGTTTTCAATCCCAAGGACGGCCGCACGGTGATGCTCGCCTTTGACCACGGCTATTTCCAAGGCCCCACCACCGGCCTGGAGCGTGTCGATCAGACCATCCTGCCTCTCGAACCTTACGCCGACTGCCTCATGCTCACGCGTGGCATTCAGCGCAGTGTCATTCCGGCCTCCACTCGCAAGGCCATCGCCCTCCGCGCCTCCGGCGGCACTTCGATGGTGAGCCAGTTCGAAGAGTGGGAAGGCGAAATCGACGGCAAGAAGGCCAAGTTTGGCCGTCCGGGCTTTGAGCCGCTCTCCAATGAATCCACCGCGCTGAACATCGAAGAGGCCATCCGCCTCAACGCCAGCGTTTTGGCCGTGCAGGTCTTCATCGGCAGCGCTTACGAGCGCCAGAGCCTCAAAAACCTCACCGACCTCGTCGATGCGGCTTCTCGTTATGGCATCGCCGTCATGGGCGTGACCGCCGTGGGTCGTGCGATGGCCCGCACGCCGCAGTATTTCCGCCTCGCCACCCGCATCATGGCGGAACTCGGCGCGAACGTGGTGAAGTGCTACTACACCGACACCGAGTTCGACACCGTGACCTCCTGCTGCCCGGTGCCGATCGTGATCGCCGGTGGCAAGAAGCTCCCGGAGCTCGATGCACTGACGATGTGCTACAACGCCATCCAGCAGGGCGCGAACGGCGTGGACATGGGCCGCAACATCTTCCAGAGCGATGCGCCAATCAGCATGATGCAGGCCGTTCGCGGCGTGGTGCATGAAGGCCTCACGCCTGCGCAGGGCTTCCAGATGTACAACGACCTCAAGGCCGCTGGCACCAAGTAAGCCGACCCGTTTTGGAGTGATGGAGTCGTGGAGTATTGCTCCCATCCATCACTCCCGTACTTCACCACTCCATCTCACCTCCTCCGACCACCATGGAACTCAAACCCAACCAAGTCCGCCTCATGATGCTGAAGGTGGCCGATGCCATCATCGAAGCCGAACCGATGCTCTCCCAGGCTGATCGCGACCTCGGCGATGGCGATCACGGCCTCGGCATGCAGCGCGGCATGGAGGCCGTGAAGGTCCAGTTGGACAAATTGGAGCCCACGACGGTCGAGCAGGTCTTTGTGACCACCGGCACCGCGATGATGACGAGCATGGGCGGAGCCTCAGGAGCCATTTTCGGCACGCTTTTCCGTGCTGGCGGCAAAGCGCTCGCCACCGCGGGTCGCTTCGATCCGCCGGACCTGCCGCTTTTTCTCGAAGCAGCCGCCGAAGGCATCATGAAGCGCGGTGGAGCCAAACCGGGCGATAAAACGATGCTCGATGCGCTCGTTCCTGCGGCCGAAAAAGCCAAAGAAGTCACGAATCTGCCTCTCCCCGAAGCTCTCACCGCCATCGCGGCTGCGGCGGAGGCGGGCAAAGAAGCCAGCAAAGCCATGATCGCCCAGTTTGGCCGTGCGAAGACGCTCGGCGAGGCCTGCATCGGCTTCCCGGATGCCGGAGCCTGCTCCGTGGTCGTGATGCTGAATGCGATGCGTGATTTCGTGCAGGCGTGACGTTTCACGCGGCATGCGCCGTTCCCTGCTCGCTCTGCTTTTCACCACCTCCGCCTTCGCCGTCACGCCGGAGGTGCATCGTGACCTCTTTTACACCGAGGCGAAGGACAAGCTGCAATCGCTCGATGTGTATTCGCCGCCGGAGGGCAAAGACCATCCGGTGATCGTGTGGATTCACGGCGGCGGTTGGTCGAAGGGCGACAAAGCCTCGCTTCAGCAGAAGCCGCAGGCCTTTGTGGATAAGGGATTCGTGCTCGTGTCCGTGAACTACCGCCTCGTGCCCGCCGTGACGGTGAAGGACATCATGGCCGATCTTGCTCAATCCGTGCGCTGGGTGCGTGACCATGCCGCTGAGCATCGCGGCGATCCAAACTCGCTCATCATCATGGGCCACTCCGCCGGAGCGCATCTCGCCGCGCTCCTTTGTACCGATGATCGCTACCTGAAAGCCGCGGGAGTGCCGATGACGAGCCTCAAAGGCTGCGTGCCGCTCGATGTCTCCGCCTACGACATTCCGAAGCGCATCCACGATGTCGATGACGGCATCTCCAAGACCTTCAAGACCATCTTCGGCACCGACGAGGCCGCTCAACGCGAAGTCTCGCCCGTCCATCACGTCTCGAAGGACAAAGGCATTCCGCCCTTCCTCATCCTGCACGTCGCCTCTCGCGATGATACGAAAGCTCAAGCACACTGGCTCGCAGGCAAACTGACCGAAGCCAGCATCACCGCCCGCGTCGTCGCCGCCGAAGGCAAAACCCACGGCACCATTAGCAGCGACCTCGGCGGCGCAGCCGATCCGCCGACGCTCGAACTGTGGAAATTCCTCAGCGAAGTCACGGGCAGGCCTTGAGGAAGCTTTTATCAGCAGGTTTCGCGAATCGCCTGCGTTTCAGCACGCGCTCATGAAACCTCTCCTTTTGCTGTCACTCTTTCTTTTGGGGCTTTGCGCCACGCTGCACGCTGAGAAGAAGCCGAACTTCGTCGTTATCTTCACCGATGACCAGGCCTATCGAGCCATCGGTTACAACAACCCGGTAGTGAAGACGCCGAACCTCGACCGGCTGGCGAAGGAGGGGCTACGGTTGAACCGCGCGTTTGTGGCCTCGCCGATCTGTGTAGCGAGCCGGGCGAGCATTTACACGGGCATGTTTCCTCAGCAGCATGGCTCGGTCGGTCTGGCTTCGGCGGGATTCAAGAAGAGCGTGGTGGAGGAGAAGCGCTTCGTGACCTTGCCGATAGTGCTGGGGCAGGCGGGTTATCACACGGCGCTGTATGGGAAGTCGCATCTGGGTGAGCCGACAACGTTCGGCTTTGCTGAAGGTCGTGAGATCAAGGCCGCCAATGACGAAGAGACGTTCGAGGAAGCGGACAAGTTCTTGACGCGTGAGTCGAAGTCAGGGCGTCCGTTCCTTCTCTGGCTCACGCCGCACAATCCACATGTGCCCTACACCGCGCTGCAGCGATTCAAAGACCTCTACAAGGACAGCGTCATCACGCTTGATCCGAACTGGATGGAGTCGCCACCGATGCAGAGTTTCTTCAACCAAGCGGCCCCTGGTGCCATCGGCTTCCGTGATGGCCCCTTAAGGATTTACAAAGGCGCACCCGCTGGCTTGACCTGCGGACCACCGCGCTCGGCGGAGGCCATGAAGGAGGTCATCAAAGCCTACTACGGCGATGTGAGTATGCTCGATGAACAGATCGGCACGCTCGTGGAGCAAATGAAGGCCGCCGGGCTCTATGAGAACACCATGATGATCTTTCTTTCCGACAACGGCTATCACCTTGGCAATCACGGCCTGGGAAACAAGATCACCATGCATGAGGAATCGGTGCGCGTGCCGATGTTCATCCACTCGCCGCTGCTGCCCGTGAAAGGCGCGAAGAGCGAGGCGCTGGTGTCGTCGCTCGATGTGTTCCCGACTGTCATCGACTTCGCAGGAGCCACGGCACCGCCGCAGCTCATGGGCAAATCTTTGCGCCCGATCATGAACGCACCCGACTCGATCGTGCGCGATTACGTCATCACGGAATGCGTCGGCCCGCCGGAAAGCCGGGTTGGCACCGGTCACCGCATGGTGCGCACGGATCACTTCAAATACATGCTCTCCACCGACGACGAGGAAGCCTTCTTCGACCTGCGCAGTGATCCCTACGAGATGACGAACCTCATCGCTGAAGCCTCCCTCAGCGCCGAGATCGAGCGCCATCGCTCGATGCTGCGCGAGTGGTCCGTCAGCGTGGGCGAGAATCGACTGCCGTTAGACGAGGCCTGGATGCAACCACGCAAAGGCAAGGCCAAGGGTGCCGCGAAGCCGAAGAAACAAATCTGAGTCCTTCGCGATCCATGAAGTGAATGACCTCATGCCTCAAAAACAAAACCACGGCAGCGCCGTGATCTGCGGGTGGAGCTGCATAGGATAGGCGCAGCGGCAGATGATGTAGCCGTGGGGAGCTTTCGGTCCTTGTTCTTGGAGGAAGGGCAGCAGATGCCGCGCATCGGACAGCGTCGGGCGCTCGGTCCATTTCACCTCGATAGGTGTCACCACGCCGCCTTTTTCGATGATGAAGTCGATCTCCGCGCCGTGCTTGCTGCGCAGGTAGGAAAGCTGGCCGTCCTGCTGGTATTGCAGGCGTTTCCACAGCTCCAGGCCCACCCATTGCTCAAAGACCGGCCCTGGATCAGCCAGTGCGGTATCGCGGGATGGCGTGAGTCCGGCAGCGGCATGGCGCACGCCGAGGTCGAAGAAGTAAAAGCGCGGCGTGGAGAGCAGCCCCTTCCTCGCGCTGCCGGAAAAGGCGGGCACGCGAAAGCCCACGAACATGTCCTCCAGCAGCTCGTAATGGCTTTTCACCGTCGGCTGCGACACCCCGGCCTGCTGGGCGATGTGCGCGTAGTTCACGATTTGGCCGCTTTCCAGCGCCGCGAGCCGTAGGAACCGCGAAAACGCCGCCCAGTCACGCACCAGCGCCTCGCGCCGCAGCTCCTCCGCCAGATAGACCATGCAGTAGGAGCGCAGCAGCTCCGCGCGGAGGCTCTCCTCCACACTCACGATCCCCGGCAGCTCGCCCCAGGCCAGCCGCGTCACCAGATCTGCCGTAGGCCACGGCGACAGCCCCAGCGGGCTTGGTGTCGCAGGCCACGGCAGCGGGGAGGCAGGCGTAAAACTCACCTCTCCATTCGCCGACTCCGCACAGGGCCGTTCCGCCGTCGTCAGCGGGTAAAGATGGCTCACCATGCAGCGCCCTGGCAGCAGATTCGTCCCCAGCACCCGCAGCTTCCGCGCCGAGCTGCCGCACAGCACGAAGCGCCAGCGGTTCTTGTCGCCATCATAGAGATGTTGCACAGCATCAAAGATGGCTGGCACATTCTGCGCCTCGTCGATCACGATGACGGGCGGCTTCGCGGCCTTTGGCATGGCCTTGCAGATGCCGATGAGCTGCTCCGGCTGGCTCAGGAAGCTCGACCGCTGCCCTGGGTCCGAAAAATCCAGCCTTAGCGCCGGATTCGGCAGGAGTTCCTTCAACAGCGTGGACTTCCCCGTCTGGCGTGCGCCAAACACGATCTGAACAAACGGCGAAGCAAACTTCTGCCGCCAAAGGGTCTCTGCCGAACGCTGGAACATGGCCTAGTTTGGCATTTCGGCGACAATTATGCAAGTTGGGTTTGGTTTTGTCGGGTCATTTGGAGATTAAAACGACATATGAGCTGCTTGGGTCTGCCTTCGGAGCAAGCCGCTGCCCGCCGCTATATCGAACAAGTTCATGTCGAGTTTAAAAGTCTTGGAATCCATACACGCACACAAAATGCCAGACATCTAGTGCGCGTCGGTTTCACGATAACCCCAAAGACCAACAGCAAAAACGCTCTTCACTTTGGACCCTTTACTGTAATGGTAATGAATGAAGAACTAAATGCCCCGCATCGGTGCCTTTGGCGCATCTCACCTTAGTGTTGAGATGATATTTTGAGGAGAATGCAACACTGCTAAACAACCCGAATAATATGATGAACAAAGTACCTTGGGACGATTTACGCGTCATGTGTCTTGGTGGTCATGTGGCGAAAGTGCTCTCAATTATTCCTGCGGTTTGGACCTTCTTCAATGTGATCACTCTGTTTGGTGGTGCTCCCAACTCCAATGTTAATTTGTTCGCGTGGTTTATCTGGATGGTCGGCGTATTAGTGGCTGCTGTGATCGTGGGTGGCGTAACCTATGCAATATCTGCCTTTGTTATCGTTGCGCCGTTTTTTATCGCTTCCGATTTCTTCCCAGCGGCCAACCCTGAGAGAATGCGAGCCTTTCATGGTTGGGGGACGCGGCCAACTGAAAACATCAAGTCGTCGCAGACTCTGTTGGTAAAACAGGATCGTGATTCCACAAATCAGGACACGCCAAACAACACCGCCGTTAAGAAAAAGATCAATCAAGTGTCTCACCAAGAGCCGCCTGCACTTTCTGATCCCGCCCAAACTACCGCGCCTAAACAGGATGATTTCATCAACCCACTAAAACCCGAAGATTTGGGCCAGCGGCGTCTAAAATCGACAAGTAGAGCAACAGAAGCATCAGAAGGATCCCGAAATTTACATACTCGCTTCGCGATCGTGCGCGATCAGAGATTGAGAGCGGAAGCAATCGCCTTTCATGGGAACCACTGCTGTGTTTGTGGATTCAGTTTTGATGAAGCCTATGGTGCCGAATTGGGCCGGGGCTACATTGAGGTTCATCACTTGAAACCCGTGGCTGGTGGTAGGCGTAAGACCAACGCCCGCACCGACCTGGCTCCATTGTGCGCCAATTGTCACGCCATGGCAGATAGACTTATCCGCACAGATGAGTTCTTACCAACAACTATCTCGGAGTTACGTGCACGTCTAAAAAGCAGAGAGTGAAGAGGATTGCGAACGAGCACGCCACATCTCAAATCATGCGAAACCGGACCAGAAGATTTTCAATGAAAGCCATGGTTCTCTGAAACACTCGCAATGCTCTTTGATCATCACAGAGAAGCCCGTCAAAAAAAGTAGCATAGGTGATATATGTCAGATCAATTGCATCGTTGTGAATTGTATCCGTTTCAGACCGCGAAACTTCAAGGCCGCACAAACGCCAATCAATCGCTAAAAAAACATAAGCCGCAGCATATCGAAATTGGAGTGCATATATGCCACTTGGCTCAGTCGGCAGTGGAATATTATCCTGGTACAATCCGGCCGCAAATCTTCCAATCTGGTTGAAAAGCTGCCACTGGAACAGTTCTGAGCTGGGCTCATCTCTTCTTATTTTCGATATTTCATTTTTGGGAAGCGCCTGAATTATTTCATCAAGGCACGCGCGCATGTCGTTACTTTTTCCCAGTAGTCCATCGCGAAATAGTCGACACTTCGCTGAAAAGTCCAAAAAGCTTTGCGATGGCCCTTTAGAGTCCAACCCATGAAGAGAGCTTCTCAAATGTCGTCTAATAAGCTCCGTATCCTCTAGAGAAATTAGTCGTCCAGGCAGCCCTTCTCTTCTCGGCTCAAATCGTGCAATTACGTCTGCGGTTTCGAGAACAACGAGCTGCTCGACATATGGAACAAGGCGGGAGAAGTCAGTTGAAAAATTGCGCGCCGAATTGCCACGCATGCATTCGTAAAGGAGGAAATCTGTAATGACGAGAAAGTGATCTCGGGACGCATTCAAGTAGGCCGCTACTCTGGGGAACCTTCCTTTATCGAGCATGTTTTTATCGATTACCTGATAAGATTTTTCTTTCATGGATCAAACACAATAGGCGTCTTCGCGGACTCACCACAATTCAAGCATGTGTGCAAAAACAATTGGTGAGACAGCTGAGATGCATCGATCAATTACTGTCAATTCGCCAAAACGAGCAGATGCTTCGCATTCTGCACACGGAAAGCTGCAGCAGAAGTCGGTTTGGCGGATCCTGTATTTTCTGCCTTAGCCGCCCAGCTAGGTTGCAATGCTGAAGTGCCAGTGAGCGACTTGGAGAATGATCTTTTGCCGCAGGCCAGTTTGCTAGGACGGCACATTGCTACAGTCGCTGAGAAGATGGCTTCGTTTGCCAGATCCGACCCAGCTTTTGCTGGTATGTTTGGTGAGACGGTCGCGTTTAACCACGCGACCAACCATGAAACGCCTCGTCTTCTTTTCCCTGCTCCTGCTGTCCCCGGCTTTTGCCGCAGACAGTTTTAAACCCATCTTCAACGGCAAAGACCTCAGCGGCTGGGATGGGAATCCGGAGCTGTGGAAGGTAGAGAATGGCGAGATCGTCGGCACGACGACGGGGCCGGAGCAGTTGAAGTACAATCAGTTTCTCATCTGGCGTGGTGGAGTGGTGAAGAACTTCGAGCTGCGGGTGAAGGTGAAGCAGAAGGGCAACAACACGGGCATCCAGTATCGCAGCCGGGAGTTTCCGGAGACGGGCAAGTGGTCGGTGGGTGGGTATCAGTGTGACATTCATGCCGCCGCGCCGAACAACGCGATGGTCTATGGCGAGAAGTGGGGTGGCATCTTGGTGCAGAACGGCCAGAGCGTGGTGATCGACCCCGAGGGCAAAAAGTGGCTCGTGGGCGAGCGTGAACTGGTGAGCGTGGACATCGCGGAGTGGCACGAATACACGGTCATCGCACAGGGGAACCATGTGGTGCACAAGATCGATGGGCAGATGACCATCGATTTGCTCGACTTCGGGACCAAGAGCCAATTGCTCGAAGGTTTGCTCGCGTTTCAGCTTCATCGTGGTCCCGCGATGAAGGTGCAGATCAAGGACGTGTTGCTCAAGGAGCTGCCGGATGCTCCGGTGCCTGCGTTTGACAAAAATGTGATCGCCAAAGCGAAGCCGGTGGAAAAGGCGGATGCGAAGTCGAAGGGCAAAGGCAAGGCGAAGGCCCAATCGAAGGCCGAAATGGCTGCGGCACCGATCAAGGCGTCGTCGGATTGGAAATGGCTCTGGAGCGACTCACCGGACGCAAAAAGCGCGGCGCGGCTGAAGAAAGAGTTCGATCTCGGCGACGCGAAGGTGAAGGAAGCGATGCTGCGCGTGAGCTGCGACAATGGCGCGGAGGTTTTTCTCAATGGGGAGCTTGTTTTGACGAATCCCGATTGGCAGCGGCCCACGCAGGCGAATGTGACGAAAGTTCTGCGCAGCGGCAAAAACGAGCTGCGGGCCGAGGCGACGAACAAAGGCAGCGCGGCGGGTTTTCTCGCCGTGCTGACGCTGAAGCTCGCGGATGGCAGCGAGCGTGTGATCTTCACGGATGCATCGTGGTCAGCTGCGGCTCCAGGAACGGAAGAGTGGAAGCCGGCGAAGGTGGTGAACACGTATGGCAACAAACCGTATGGCGAGATCTTTGATCGCTCGCGGCAGAAGGAGACGAAGCCGACCTCGGACGAAGTCATCGCGCCAAAGGACATCAAGACGCTGCCGGGCTTCAAGGTGGAGATGCTGCACAAGGTCTCGAAAGAAAGCGAAGGCTCATGGGTGGGCCTCACGGTCGATGATCGCGGTCGGCTGCTCGCCACGGATCAATACGGCGGCCTCTTCCGCGTCACGCCGCCGCCGGTGGGCAGTGGTGACAAGGCGCAGGTGGAGAAACTCAGCGCCGAGATCAATGGCGCGCATGGTTTGCTGTATGCCTTCGACAGTCTTTACGCGTTGGTGAATGAGAAGCCGAATGTCGCGGGCCTGTATCGACTGCGCGATACGAAGGGCACGGGCCAGTTCGATGAGAAGACGCTGCTGCGCGAGATCAAAGGCCAGGGCGAGCACGGCAATCACAGCATCACCCTCTCGCCGGACGGAAAGAGTCTCTACATCGCGTGTGGCAATGGCACCGCGCAGCCGCCGATCGAGCACACACGCGGCTCGCGGCCCTTTGCAGATGACCAAGTCGTGCCGCGCACGAGCAAGGGCGCTGAGTTCTCCGACACGGAGCCGCAGGCATTCACGTGCAAGGTTTCGCCGGATGGAAAACGCTTTGAGATGATCGCCGACGGCCTGCGCAATCATTTTGACACGGCCTTAAACGCCCTCGGCGATCTCTTCACCTATGACAGCGACATGGAGTGGGACGCGGGCACGCCGTGGTATCGGCCCACACGCATCTACCACCTCGTCAGCGGCGGTGATTACGGCTTCCGCGAGTCGTCAGGAAAACTGCTCGGCTACTGCCCGGACATCGTGCCGCCGCTCGTCGATGTGGGGCCGGGTTGCCCGACCGGTGTCGTCAGCGGACTCGGCGCGGCGTTTCCCGCGAAGTATCAACACGCCATCTATGCCTGCGACTGGACCTACGGCACGCTTTACGCTGTCGTGCTCACGCCGAAGGGCGCGGGCTACGAAGCGAAGCTGGAGGAGTTCGTCTATGGCAAGCCGCTGCCGCTCACCGATGCCGTCATCGGCAAGGACGGTGCGATGTATTTCGCCATCGGCGGACGTCGCACGCAGTCGGCGCTGTATCGCGTGACCTATGAGGGCAAAGAGAGCACCGCACCTGCCGCCGCACCCGTCGAGACGCCGGAGCACAAGCTGCGTGTCG